>ENA-OYDD01000014-OYDD01000014.1-human-gut-metagenome-genome-assembly--contig:-NODE-14-length-61978-cov-7.351178_pt1 | contig 61978 bp, 59 predicted proteins | sample MGYA00243684_ERZ652896 | MGnify/ENA primary metagenome ERZ652896 (study PRJEB26926, sample SAMN06164809) | human gut metagenome | biome: ENVO:00009003; feature: ENVO:2100002; material: ENVO:00002003...
GTCAGGACTGCATGGAAAACGACTGTGTGACAAAAACAGAGTTCGGCCTGCTGCGGCGCTTGGAGCCGCCCTTCCCGGAGCAGACGCAGGGGCAGCAAATGTTTCGGTAGACTTTGCGGCAGATGTGTAGTATGTTTGCCGTTACCAAAAATAGAAAGGAAGGAACACCAAATGGCTGTAAACGCAAGAACAGAGGAATTCCAACACATTGAAGTATTTGATAAGCCCGCGCTGTTCACCAACGGGCGTATTGCCCGTGATACCGTGCCGAAGGGCTGGTACTGCTATGACATTCGTGGCTCTGACGATGATCCCGGTGAGCTGTGCTACATGGAAGAAAATGTTGTGGTCAACCACGCAGGCTCGGTGCTGATGCCGGAAAAGCTGGCGATGCCTAAGTCCGGGCGGCTGGATGTGCGGAATGAGCTCGGTTTTCTCGATGAAGGCAACATGACGCTCCGTGAGTTCTGCGAGGCGCATCAGCTCCCGCATCCCACTGAGAACATGAAATTTCATATCCGACCTGCCCGCCCGGAGGAGGCGGGCTTATTTTATACCCCGCACCCCGAAGAAGATAAGCGGCTTGGTACCGTTGGCCATGTCCGCATGGACTTCGGGCGCAGCGGCAATGAGTTCTGGCATACATGGTGGCCCCGTGGCCCGGAGGAGCTGAACAGCCCTGTGTTCAAAGCGGAGCTGCAGGAGGTCGTGGACACGCTGCGGGAGAGTGTGCTGAAAAACCGCTTTGCCATGGAGCGATTTTGCTATGACCACGGCGGAAAAATCGACGGCGGCTATGTACAGAACTACGGCTACGTCGTGGAAACGGAGCATTACCGCTACTGCCTGCGCTGTAATCCGTCCCCTGGTGACTATAACGGGTATCTGACAGTCTATGATCTGGATGTCCAGCGGCAGAACATGGCGCGGGACAAGCCGCTGATAGGCCGCGTCACCTATGCCAACGGCGATGCACAGGAGTTTACCGATGCCGAAGCCTTTCTCAAGTGCGTGCGGGAGGAGCTTCCGTATCGCCCCACCACAGGCTTCCGTTACGAGGTGCTGACCGACGATCCCAGCGTCCGCAAGCAAGTGGATGACATGATCTTCGACTTCTACGGCGAGGAAGCCTCTTGCCGGCAGGAGGATCACGAGCCTCGGCCCGAGCAGGGCATGACTTTCGGGGGAATGTAGTGGACGCCTCAAAAAAGCAGCGAGAGCCGGTCGCTTTCAAAAGCCTTGCCGAGCTGAAGCGGTTCATCCGTCCCGGTGTGGAGCTCATGACCGTCAGCCACGCCAATCACGCGGATATGGTGGGGCTGACCCGTGTGGTGACCACGGTGCAGACGGTGGGCTTCTATTCCAAGGTCAAGGATCAGCCGGAGCATCCCTTCTCCACCTGCAACCACGGCAAGGGCTTCTACACCGATTTTGGGAAAGCCAGCAATTACATCTTTGGTGGTACGACGGTCAAGGTGAAGGATGCCCGAAAGCAAGATCGCGGCGTGATCTACGAGCTGGAGTTTTACGACAGAGAGCAAAACAAGGAGGAAACGATGATGGACAGAAAAATGATGAATTTCATCAAGGAGCAGTATCCCCCCGGCACCCGCATCCGGCTGAACGCTATGGACGATCCCTACGCGCCCATTCTTCCCGGCACCGAGGGTGAGGTGGACTTCGTGGATGACGAAGGACAAATTTTCATGAAGTGGAACAATGGCCGCACACTGCCGCTCGCCCCCGGCAAGGACAGCTTCACCGTGCTGCCGCCCAAGCTGACCACCCTCAAGCTGTATATGCCCCTGACCGCCGATCTCTATGAGCGGAACGAGTACGGCGATCTCGATGACAGCAGCACATTGCTGGAGGGCAGTGAGCTGCGAGGATACCAGGATCAGATCACGGCGGCGCTGGTGAAAAACCGGATGCCGGAGGAAACCGAGCGAGGTCTCATGCATTGGTATGACGAAGCCGACAGCGTTGACCGCAAGGTACGCTCTGCCGTCTTCATCGTGGAGGTGCGTGACCGACAGCTCTGGGGCGTTGCGGAGTGCCGTGTCGCCGGGGAATTATCGGACACAGAGCTGGAATCCTTAAAGGAATACCTCACCGGACAGGCTTCGGACGGCTGGGGTGAGGGCTTTGAGCAGCGGGAAATTTCCGTGGATGACGGCGGTAAATTGTATGTCCACTTTTGGAACTCGGACGAGTGGAGCATCCAAACGGAACAGGAGCTTTTCTCCCCCAAGCTGGCGGATGGACTGCCGGAGCTGTGCTTCTCCACGCTCCCCGGCACCGGCGAGCTCATCTGCATCAAGCGCGGCGAGAGCGGCTACTACCCCAGCGATTGGAACACGAACGATCCCGCGCATAACCGTGAGATAGCGGACTATAACAACGAGCGGCTTGGCGTTACCCCCGCGCAGGAAAAAGCCATGAAAACGGGTTCCATGTTCGGCTGGGGCGTTCCCGGCGCGGACCCCGCCTGCTATGAACAGAAACAGGAGATGGGAGGGATGACCCTTGGGTAAGAAAATACTGCGTGTGTATCTCGCTAAAAACGATACGCCGTATAGCGCAGCCTATGCAAAGCTGGAGCTGCCCGCCTCCCCGTGGGAGGTTTGGGACGCCATGGAGAAGGTGCGGCTTCAGACGGACGATATCCTGTACATGGAGATCGAAGACTACTATGACTTTGAGTATCTCTCGCCCCACTTGGATGGATTAGACATCAGCCTCAACGAGCTCAACGACCTTGCCGCACAGCTGGCGGCATTGGACGAGGTACAAGGGATCGCCTTTGAGGGGATGTTCTCCATAGAGGTGCAGAGAAAAGTAAACGCCAACGGCGGCGTCATCACGCTGCAGGATCTGCGGGATCTGGCAGTCAGCGCAAAAACCGACTGCTATCATGTGGTGGATGCCGCAGACGATGCTGCCCTCGGCCTGTTTTACGCAGAAAACGATTTTATCCCCGAACTGGATGGCGTGTCGGATGCTGTCTTTAAGATGCTGGACTTCGCCGGCATCGGAAGAATGATGCGTCATGGGGAAAACGGTGTATTTGTGGGCAGCCTGTATGTGCTGCGGGATGGCGAACTGACCACTGCGCCGCCCATCCAAAAGACGCTGCCGGAAAAGCCGGGATACCTCTTCCGGCTCACGCTCGGACTGCATCCCGACATTGGCGATGCGCGCACGGTGACGCTGGATCTTCCCGCAGCAGAGGCGGAGCTGCTGGACGCGCAGGAACAGCTCGGTGTGGAGGGCTGGGAGGGCGTCACGGTCATTGATTATGACGGGATCATCCCCTATGCGGCGGACTTCACCGACCTGCCCATGGAGCTGGAGGAATTTAACGCCTTCACCAAGGCCGCGCGGGACATTCCGAGATCCGAGGGGCCAAAGCTGAAGGCTCTGCTGGAGCAGTTCGAGGTGCAGGACATCGAAACGGCGATGCTCCTAACGGAGCATCTGGCCGATTACATCCTCACGCCGAACATCAGCTCACCGCAGGAGGCGGCTCTGGATCAGCTCTGTTTCATCATGGACCGTGAAGAAGCCGTTCGGCTGATCCCGTATGTGAACCTCTTCAACTACGGCGAGACAGTCATCCATGCGGACAACGCCGCCCTCACATCCTACGGGCTGCTGCACCGCGCGGGCTATGAGCCGATGCTTGAATCAGTGCAAAAGAGACACGAAATTAAGATGTGAAAAAGAAGCAAATTGTTGATATTGCATTTATTAGATTGGCGTGATATATTAATTATTGGGCAAATAGCCCAGTAATTAATATATTTAAGGAGGCACACAATGTTCAGAATTAAACACAGTGACGCGCTTCGGTTAGAGAATTTGGTTTGTAGGCTTTTTGAGTGTGATCGTACAGGCGTTTCTGGATTAGCAGATGCCGACCATTTCGAATCACACCCAATGGATGCAGCCATTATGGTAATCGCATATATCCATGCTAAGAAATTGCAGGATAGCGAAACACAATATGACGAATTCTTATCGAAGTATGATACAATCTTTACCTATCCTGATGAGAACAATGCCCAGGATGAGGTACAAAACTACATTGATGATTTAGCTAAGATTGTTGAAAAGTACGTATAAGCATTTCATTAGCGGTTGTTCCACTACCTGTATATAAGAACTACACCAAGGGGCCGTATTCCCGGACGGGGAAAAGCGGCCCCTTCTTTTTTGCGCTGATTTGACCTCCTGCTCCGGGATAACGGACCCGGAAAGGAGGAACTGTGCCGATCAACAAAGCTCTTGCAGAGTATCTTGAACTCTACCACAAGGGCGAGGCGAACGCCGTCACCAGCCGGGAGCTGGAGTGTGCCTTCCGAATGCGCGGCTCCAAGCTGCGCCGGGAGATCAACGCCCTGCGGAGCGACGGCATCCCCATCTGCAGCTTTGAGGGCGGCTACTACTATGCCGCCACCGAGGAGCTGCGGCGCACCATCCGGCAGCTCCGCAGCCGGATCAAGAAAATCGCATTTGCGGAGCGCGGCCTGTCCCGCACCTTGCCTGACTATGAGGACACCGGTCAGCTCTCCCTCCCGCTGGAGGGAGGTGACACTTCTTGAACAGCTTTATTCCCTGGGTGGGCGGCAAGGGCAAGCTGCTGTGGATCATCAATAAGCTGATGCCGGACCGTTACACCCGCTTCATCGATGTGTTTGGCGGCAGCGGCACGGTGACCATGTGCCGCCCCATCCAGCGCGGCTGCATGGAGGTCTACAACGACTTCAACGGCAATCTCACCAACCTGTTCTGCTGCGTGAAGAACCGCCCCATGGCACTGCTGGCGGAGCTTGGCTTCCTGCCGCTGAACACGCGGGATGACTTCAACATCCTTTACAAGTTCTTCTCCAGAGGTGAGTTCACGGACGACTACCTGCAGGAGGAGATGGATCTGACAGAGGTCTACCTCAAGCCGCCCGACGCCGAGGCCATCCGCGCCCTTATGCTGGAGCGCACGCCCCGCGGGAGCATCCGCCGCGCGGCGGACTTCTTCAAACTCATCCGCTACAGCTTCAGCGGCGGCGCCAAATCCTTCGGCGGCAAGCCCTGCGACATTCGCCGTTTCTTTCATCTGATCTGGGAATGCTCCCGCAGGCTGGCGAATGTCATTGTGGAGAACAAGGACTTCGAGGAGGTCATCCGTCAGTACGACCGAGAGGATGCATGGATCTACTGTGACCCGCCCTACTTTGAAGCAGAGTGCTATGAGGTAGGATTCCCCAAAGTGGATCACCAGCGGCTCCATGACACACTTCTGAATTGTCGCGGGTATGTTATGGTGTCCTACAATTACTGCCCGTACATTTCAGAACTTTATAAAGAGTTCTTCATCTTTCGCACTGTCCGCCCCAACAGTATGTCCCAGACAGCAGGTAGCGAGTACGAGGAAGCTATCATCACCAACTATGATCCTCGGAAAGCCTGCTGGCAGCTGACTTTGGACAGCTTGCTGGATGGCAGCAGCGATACTCGATATGAGCTGATGCACGAACCTACCCACGCCATCAAAACACCTACCAAAGAAAAATGAGGAGGAACCACACTATGAACTTTATTCTTACCAGGGACAAGGCCATCACCATCCCGCCCGCAGCGCTGAAGATGAGCGGCATCCCTGACGATGCAAAGCTGGAAATGACCACGCTGGACGGTGCGGTCATCCTGACAAAGTCCAAGATGACCGCAATGGAGTATATCAAGCTGCTCACAGAGTTGACTGCCCATGTCGGCCAGATGCTTTTGACCCTGCGGGATACCTGCGGCCGCTGCGACGAGTGCGGCGAGGACGAGTGCGCTTGCAGAGATCTGTCTATCGAGGAGCTGTGCCGACCTGCGGTCACTGTCCCCGATTGGACCAGAGAGGAAGCGGATATCCCGCCCGATGCCAAGCTGGACTGCTATGTGGATGAGGACTCTGGCGTGATTACCGTCTGCGAGACAGATTATGAGTATGACCTCTCCGATGTCCCGCCTGCGATCCTGTTCGCCCTGCGTCAGTCTGGCTGTTGCCTGTCCGTACTGGAGGATATGCTGATGGAGGACGATGTCATCTACGATAAGTGATACCGTGGGCATTCAAAGAAGAAACGAGGCGAGAGATCCAAATGAATGAAACCTATCCCTACCCGTATTCCGCTGCTGAAGCCCGTAAGCGGAATGAGCTTTCCCTTTGGCGGGAGAGCCACAAGGCAAACATCGCCTGCCGTGATGCTATCGAGGATGCCATCCGCCGGAGCTTCGACGGAATGCATCTGGACAAGGACTGTATCACGCCGGTGCTGGAGGAATACGGCTACAAGCGCACCGCATGGGTGCTTGCCAATACCCTGCATGAACTCAAGTGGGACGGGCGTTTCAGCTACGCCAATAAGCATTGGGCAGAGAAGATATATATTCCCACAGATCTCACCCACAACAGCGATTTTGTTGTCCGAAGCCATCCGGCCGTGCTGGATGGCTTTGTCAGTCTCTACCGCAAGGCGGTGCAGGCGTTAAATCTCTTTGGTGCGGAGCACTGCGTCGGTGACCGCGCCGAGCAGGACTTCACCGGCAAGGTGCTGGTGCTGTCGCCGGATACGCTGAAGGAATCCTGCTGGAGTCAGGCGGATCAACTCTGGTATGCTCGGAGCGGCTTTGGATGCGAGCCGCATTCCAGTGGTCGAGCAGTCTTTGCCACCTGCCTCTCGGACGGAGAAACAGCCAGATGGAACCGGGAGGATTTCATCGGTGTGCTGGACGAAAAATGCCTGCCGGACTGGGTGCGGGAGAAGCTCATGGAGCTGACCGCACCCCGGCAGGAGGAACCGGCCGCAAACGAGATGAAGCTGGAATGATCGGAGGTGAAATAAGTGCAGCGCATCTTCATTGATAACCATGACCGCATCCTCTATTACAGCAATCCTGCCGGATACATCGCGGAAAAGGAGGCGGTGGTGGATACCATGTTCCAAACGCAGGAGCTGGAGCGTTTTCTGCAAAAGCTGGCAATTCCCATTCGCTGGGAGGACGGTGTCTATGACCGCCTCCTGCTGGGGCAGAGGGGCGGCCGCTTCGACCCGGAGGCTCCGCCCCTGAAAAGCTGCCGTGTGTGGCAGCTCACGCGGGACAGCCCCATCAATATGCGCTTCATCCCGTATGAAGCCCTGCTGGAGCGTTTCGGACAGCCTGACCGTAAGCACTACGAAACAGTCTATGACGGTCTGGTCGGGACCAATGACCCGGAGGAGATCTACACGCTCTTCCGCGACCCGGTTCCCGGCTACGACGGCAGACCCATCGGCATCTCGGATGTGCTGGAGCTGTACGACGCCGACGGCAGCGAGTTCTACTACTGCGACCGTGTCGGCTTCCGGCAGATCGAGTTTGCACCCCAGCAGGAAATGGATCTGTGTCCGTGAATTGAGCACCCGGCCGGGTGCTTTTTTCATATCAACATCAGAAATGGAGGAAAGAAAAATGCCCAAAGCATCAGCTCCCACCCCAGCGCCGGATGCCCCGCTTCCCGTGGAGTACGCCGTGCGCATCTATCCCGTGAAGGGAAGCAAGTACACGCTCGCCAATGCCAATGTGGATATCAACGGCATCTTTGCCATCCGCGGCGTAAAGATCATCAACGGTGAGAAAGGCCCCTTCGTTGCCATGCCTCAGTACAAGGACAGCCGCGGAGACTATCACGACATCTGCTTCCCCTGCACGAAGGAGGCCCGCCAGCAGTTCAACGATGCGGTGCTGAACGCCTACGAGCAGTCGCTCGGGCAGGCCCAGCAGCCGGACAATGCTCCTGCCGCGGAGCAGGTCATGTAAGTCACCCACAACATAAAACATATAACTTGGAGGAAATCATCACATGAAGAAGATTATTAAGAACACCGCCAATTCCATCCGCACCAAGGCCATCCGCCTTGCCGCCACCCGCCGCTCCGGTGAGGGCTACATCGACACCGCCGTCAAGATCCTAATTGCCGTGGTGCTGGGCGCTCTGCTGCTGGCGGGCCTCTACGCTTTGTTCGGCGATGTGGTCATGCCCACCCTGAACCAGCGTATCAAGGATATGTTCAACTACGCCGGCGCGCTGGGCGGCTGATCCGTGGCATCCGTCCTGCAGGGGGCGCTGTTCCTCATCGGACTTATGAGCGCGGCATGGACGGATCTCCGGCGCAGGCAGATCTATGACCTTTCCGGTATCGTCATCGCAGGGGCGGGGCTGATTTCCTTCAGCCCCTCCCGGCTTCTCGGCCTGGCGCTGGCCGTCCCATTTTGGCTGGCAAGCCGGAGAGGACGCGGCGGCATGGGAGATGCGGTCCTCATCGCCGCCTCCGGTTTTCTGCTGGGCTTTCTACGCGGAGTCGCCGGACTGGTGCTGGCACTGGTGCTGTACTGCCTTTTCTACCTTGTAATAGCCGCCCTGCACAAGATCCGCAGGCAAGAGCGTCCACCGGAGAGCTATCCATTCGCGCCATTTCTTGCAGTGGGCTTCTTTACCGCATATATCATCTAAGAATAAGGAGGACTTGCTCCATGAGTATTTTCAAAAACCGCACGGTCATCGGCGTCATCTGCATTCTGCTGGCGTTGGTGATCTGCTTCGGCATCACGCCGCTGTTTAATCGGGGGATCAGTCAGAAGGCAGAGATCGTCCGTGTGACGAAGGACATTCACGCCGGCGAGCTCATCACCAAAGACATGGTCACCACGGCCGAGGTCGGCTCCTATAATCTCCCCTCCGGTATCCTGCGTGAGAAGGACAATGTAGTGGGCAAATACGCCAAGGCGGATCTTGCCGTTGGCGATTATATTCTCGCCGCCAAGCTCTCGGACGCGCCTGCCGCCGAGAATGCGTATCTCTATAATCTGGATGGCACGAAGCAGGCCATCTCCGTCACCATCAAGAGCTTCGCCACAGGACTGTCCGGCAAGCTCCAGAGCGGCGACATCGTATCGGTCATCGTGGCGGACTACCCGGAGGACGGCGAAACAACCATCCCCGCCGAGCTGCAGTACGTGGAGATCATCTCTGTTACCGCCAGCACCGGCTATGACGCCAATACCGGTGAAGCAAAGGGTGACGAGAAGGAGCTGCCCTCTACCGTGACCTTCCTCGTTCTGCCGGAGCAGGCCAAGGTGCTGGCGGAGCTGGAGCAGGTCGCCAAGCTCCATTTGGCGCTCGTCTACCGCGGCACGGCAGACGGCGCAAGGCAGTTCATTGAGGCGCAGGACGCACTCATCGAGGAGCTGTACGCAGAGCCGGAGGAAGATCCCATTGAGGAGGGCGAAGCCGCCGATCCTACCGCAGAAATGCCAGAGAGTGAGGTGACAGGATGAATTTCAGAAAGGCCAGCATCTTTCAGCGCGACACAGAGAAGCCGGAGGAGCAGAATGACAGCGGCGGTATGCTGGCGGTCTGGGGCAGCCCCGGCAGCGGAAAGACAATAACGGCGGTGAAAATCGCAAAAATGCTCTCCGCCAGGAAGAAAAATGTCATCCTTCTGCTCTGTGACATGGCCGCACCCATGCTGCCGTGCATCTGTCCCGCGGACGCTCTGGAGAGCAATGGCTCTCTTGCCGGCGTCCTGGCAGCCGCCCGTATCAGCGAGAACCTCATCAAGCATAACCTTGTCACCTTTAAGCGCAACAGCTGCCTTGCGGTATTGGGGCTGCTCGAACGGCAGAATGAGTACAGCACCCCGCCTTTTACGCAGAAGCAGGTGGTAGAGCTGCTGGACGGCCTGCGTCAGATCGCGCCCTATGTCATCGTGGACTGCGGCAGCTACATCGCCAACGATATTCTCTCCGCCGTGGCGCTGATGGAGGCGGACAGTATCCTGCGCCTTGCCAACTGCGACCCCAAAAGCGTCAACTACTTTGCAAGTCAGCTTCCTCTGCTGGACGGGCCTGAGTGGGACATGGACAAGCAGTATAAGGTGGCATCCAATGTGAAGCCCTACCAGGCGGCGGATCACATCGGCAAGGTGCTGGGCGACACGGCCTTCGTGCTGCCCTATTCGCAGGAGCTGGAGGAGCAGTATCTGGCGGGCAACCTTCTTGCCGACCTCGCCCTCAAGGACAGCCGCCCCTTCCGCAAGGAGTTAGAGCGTATCATCGCGGAGGTGTTTTGAAAATGAGAAAGGAAAACTTATCGTCCCCCTCGGAGAGCAGGGGGTTCCCCAAAGGGGGACCGGTCCCCCTTTGGAGGCGCACCGCGAACGAAGTGAGCAGGCATTTTCCGCAGAAAATGTGTGCGCCTGGGGAGGTGTTTTAATATGGCTCTTGGCGAAAAGCGAAACGGCTCGGTCTTTGCCACAGCTGCGCAGCGGCGGGACGCGGCGGAATATCAGGTCACCTCGGAGCCGGAGGTTGTCCCTGTAGTGGTGGACGACACGCCGCAGCGGACTCTGAACACCGACATTGGCACCCTCGGACGGGCGCACAACCTGTTCTTTACCCCGTCGGCAGAGGGCAGGGACTTCAATTCCGTGCTGCAGGAGGTGCAGGAGTACATCTCCGGCGCCTACGCCGCACTCATCACCGAAGGCGGCGAGGACTCCAAGGAACAGCTCATGCGTTACATCACCAAGTACCTGCAGGACCGGCGTATCGCCGTGGCAGGCATGACACAGACGGAGCTGGTGGACGCCATCTATTCCGAGATGGCGGAGTTCGGCTTTCTGACCCGCTATATCTACGCCGACGGCATTGAGGAGATCAACATCAACTCGTGGCGGGATATTGAGGTGCAGTATTCGGACGGCCGAAGCGAAAAGCTCACGGAACACTTCGATTCGCCGGAACACGCGCTTGCCGTCATCCGGCGAATGCTCCACGCCTCCGGCATGGTGCTGGACAACGCCAGCCCTCTGGTCACGGGGCACCTGACCCGCAACACCCGTATTGCCGCTATGAAATCCCCCGTGGTGGATGAGGATGTGGGCGTTGCCGCCTCCATCCGAATCGTCAACCGCCACAATCTCAGCCGTGAGGATCTGCTCCGCAGCGGCACAGCCACAGAGGAAATGCTGGACTGGCTTTCCGTATTTTTGCGCTATGGGATATCCATCTGCGTGGCGGGAGCCACCTCTTCCGGCAAGACCACGGCGGCAGGCTGGCTGCTGACCACGATCCCCAACAGTAAGCGTATCTTTACCATCGAAAACGGCTCCCGTGAGCTGGAGCTGGTGCGGGAGGAAAACGGTAAGGTGATCAACTCGGTGGTCCACACCCTGACCCGCGACAGCGAAAATGAGCGTCAGCGGATCGATCAGATCGCGCTGGTGGATATCTGCCTGCGCTTCAACCCGGACATCTTGGTGGTGGGCGAGATGCGCGGTGCCGAGGCCAATGCCGCGCAGGAGGCCGCCCGCGTGGGCGTGGCGGTGCTGACCACTATCCACTCCAACTCCTGCGAGGCGACCTACCGCCGCATGGTGTCCCTGTGCAAAAGAGCCGTGGATATGTCCGACGAAACGCTTCTCAGCTATGTGACGGAGGCATACCCCATCGTGGTCTTCTGCAAGCAGCTGGAGAACAAACAGCGCCGCATGATGGAGATCATGGAATGCGAGATCCTGCCCAATGGGGATCGCCGCTACAACACGCTGTTCCGCTATGTCATCACGGAGAATCACATGGAGGACGGCAAATTCGTCATTGAAGGACATCACACGCAGGTGAACGAGATCTCCGTGAGTCTGCGCAAACGCCTGCTGGAAAACGGTATGCCCAACGAGGAGCTGCAGGCTCTTTTGAAACCCAAGAAGGAGGTGAACGCCACTTGACAGCCCTGCTGCTGACTGCGTGCGTCGGGATGATCACCGGCGCATTTCTTATCTTTCGCATCTCGCCCATGGATTTCACGCTGGGTGTGTTCCGCCGGTTGACCGCCGGGCCCAAAAGCATCCGGGATGACATCAATGAGACAACCCATCGCAAAAAGCCCGGCTTCTTCCGCCGTGAAATATCAGAAGCGCAGACGGTCCTGCAAGCCACCGGCAAGGAGGAACGCTTTCCCGTGCTTTGCGCGGCATCCCTGCTGCTCTTTGCCGTGGGTGCGGGCATCGCCATCATCATGAATAACCTCTTGCTGGTGCCGGTGCTGGCGGCCGGCATGATGTTCCTGCCCTTTTGGTACATTAAGCTCACGGCCGGACACTACAGGAAAGCTGTTACCGCCGAGCTGGAAACAGCACTTTCTATCATCACCACGGCCTACCTCCGCAGTGAGGATCTGCAGACCGCCGTGGAGGAGAATATCAACTACCTGAACCCGCCCGTGCAAGGTGTGTTCCGCAGCTTCCTCACCCGCATCACGCACATCGACCCGGATATGAATGCGGCGTTGGCGGAGCTGAAGTCTGCCATTGACAATGAGGTGTGGCGGGAGTGGTGCGAGGCACTCTCCGCCTGCCAGTATGACCACAGCATGAAAAGCACGCTTAATCCCATTGTGGCAAAGCTCTCGGATATGCGCATCATCAATGGGGAGCTGGAGAATCTCGTATTCGCGCCTCGCAAGGAATTCATCTCCATGGCGGCGCTGGTGGTGCTGAATATCCCGCTGCTGTACTTTCTCAACAAGGACTGGTATGCAACCTTGATGACCACCGTACCCGGCAAGGCGGTGCTGGCGGTCTGTGCCGCCGCTATCTTTCTCTCCTTTGCCAGAGTGGTCAAGCTGACCCAGCCCATTGAATATCGGAGGTGACGGACATGACGATCTTACTGTTCCTTTTCGGCGTGGCCGTTGCCGCGGGCTTATTCTTCATTCTGGCAGACATTCTGAAGCTGCCCCGCCTCTCCACGGAGAAGGCCCTCCTGTCCGCAGGGCGAGCCGAGAAAAAGCGGATGAGGTCGCTGGACGCGATCTTCCTTGGCTGGGCTATCAAGCTCTCCAAGTATATCCGTATGGATGAGTACAAGCGTCACCGCATGGAGCGCACGCTGAGTGCCGCCGGCATGGACATGACGCCGGAGGTCTATTTGGCCTATACCATCCTCAAGCCTGCCGCCGCGCTGCTGGCGGTCATTCCGTGTCTGCTGATCTTCCCTCTGCTCTCGCCCATCGTGGTGCTGCTGTCGATATTGCTTTACTTCAAGGAGAGCCGCAAGGCGGAGGAAAAGGTCACCGAACGCCGCGAGAAGATCGAGGGTGAGCTGCCCCGCTTTGTTGCCACAGTGGAGCAGGAATTGGGAGCCAGCCGCGACGTGCTAACGATCCTTGAAAATTACAAGCGACACGCCGGTCCCGACTTCGCCCGTGAGCTGGATGTGCTGACGGCGGATATGCGCTCGTCCTCTTACGAAGCGGCACTGGTTCGCTTCGAGGGCAGGCTGGCGTCGCCCATGCTCTCGGACATCGTGCGCGGGCTCATCGGCGTCCTGCGCGGCGATGACGGCCGCATCTATTTCCAGATGCTCTCGCACGATATGAAACAGCTGGAGCTTCAGCAGCTTAAGGCGCAGGCGGCGAAGATCCCGCCCAAGATCCGCGTGTATTCCTTCGTCATGCTGGTCTGCTTCATGCTCATCTACATTGTGGTCATCCTCATGCAGATCCTCACCTCGATGGGAGGGCTGTTTGGATGAGAAACAAATGGAAGAAACGCTCCGGCGAGGGCTATATCGATACCTGCGTCCTCATCCTCTGCGCCATGCTGGTGATCGCATTGGCGGTGAAGGTGCTGCCGGTGTATGTGGCGAAGCAGCAGCTCGACACCTTCGCCGCCGAGCTGGTGCGGGAAGCCGAGATCACCGGCAGAGTCGGGAGTGAAACGACCTCCCGCGCGCAGGTGCTTTCCGAGCGGTTGGAGATCGACCCGGACATCCGCTGGTCCCGCACCGGCCGCATCCAACTTAACGAGGAGGTGACGGTGACGCTGACCATGGATGTGGACATCGGCTTCGGTGGGCTTGGCAGCTTCCCCATTGAGCTGACGGCACAGGCCAGCGGCAGATCGGAGGTGTACTGGAAGTGAGAAAGCTGCTTTTTCGATCCCGTTCCGGCGAGGGCTATCCCATGGTCATCGCTGTGACCCTCTGCCTGCTCATGCTCTTTATGGTCATAGCGGAATACTTTCGAGTGAGCATCATCGTGCAGGGTGTGCGGGATGCGGTGCAGCAGGCGGTCATTGCCACGGTCAATGAGAACTATGACGATGTGTACCACTCTGTGCGGGAGGGCTATGCCGCAGGTTGGTTCCCGGAGGGGGACGGCGAGTGGTTTGAGTCCATCGACGCCGGTGATATCTACGGCAACCTATCCTATATTCTTGGCCTTACCACAGATGGCGAAGGCTACATGAAATACGCCGGAAACGAGCTGGAGTATACGATCTCCGACCTGTCCGTTCATATCTCCAACAACGCCATCGCCTCAGGCCGGAGCGAGGGGTATCTCGCAACCGCCACCCTCCATCTGGAGGTCCCTACCCGCTTTGCCGGACATGTGCTGCCGCCCGTGAGACTAAATCTGCAGGTGCAGGCCAAGTATATCCCGAAGTTTTAGTTCTTTTCACTTCTTGCAGTAGACTTCCGAAGAAAGCTGTGGTATGTTCGGGATAAGAAGAAAAATCACTGACCCCTACAAAGGAGGAGTTCGACCTATGACAGACAAAACAAAACGCATCATCCTCATTGCGGCAGGCGTCCTGCTCTGCGCGGCACTGGTGGTGGGGATCGTCAGCCGGCTTGCGGCGGTACCCATGCCCATCGACCCCGCCATCCCGGACGATACACCCAACACGAAAGATCCGGTAGTGAGTATCAGCGATCCAGAGGTAAAGGTGGATAGCAAGACGGATGGCGAACAGCATGATCCCGGCAGGGATGCTGACAGCTCCGGCACAGAGCAGACCATTCAGGGCACGCCCACCAAGCCGGACGCGCCGGAGCATCCCGGCAAGACGGAAAAGGGCCATGCGGCGGACGATGTGCCGGACGCGGACCGCAACAAGGAAACGCCGCCCACCTACAAGCCGGAGCAGACTGAGGTAAAGCCACAGCCCACAGAGCCTGCGGGCGGCAGCACCAATGATGCCGGACAGGTATATGTTCCGGGCTTCGGATATGTAGACTATGAGGGTGACAATGTCGGAATCAAAGACGATTCCATGTATGAAAACGGCAACAAAATTGGAATCATGGGCGGCTAAGTCCGCATAATCACAGGAAAGACACGGCTAAGAAGAAGCCGTGTCTTTTTTATCTTCATGACGAGGAGGAATGCGCATGAAAAGGCTTTTGCCCCTGTTGCTGGCACTTGCGCTGGTAATAACCGCCATCGTTCCTGCCTATGCCACAGGGGATGGCAACTTTGACGGCGGTGGAGGCAGCATGGGGGACGGTACCAAGACCAACTACTGGAATCCCGGCATGGACGGCGTGAGAGTGTCTGTGATTCATGCGGACAGTCAGGCTGTCACAGGAACTGTTTTTGATTTGACTAACAAGGTACCTTCAACAGGACTTGCTCACTTTGGAAAGGTGAGCAAACTGTCATATAACACAGGAAAATCCATCGCCCCTAAAGCTGGAAACTACACATATATCAACCCAAGTCAGAGTCTGCCCAAGATCATCTCTACGAGCAGCAGCAAGGCCAGCATTGCTGCCATCCGAAGCTATTTTACCGATGAACAGGTTATCCGTTCCATTGCTGGATACGCAGGAATGGACTTCGATACGCTCATTGGCGGAGACTACAAGCTGGTAGTAGAGCCGCTGGCCTATCTTTGCTATAACGGTCAGCAGTTTGCCATGACCGCCACGGAAGCGGCGCTGTATGACCAGGTCGTCAACGGCGATCTCAGAAAGAAGCTGGGGACGCTCACCCATAAGAATCTGCCGCTGGCGATTTTTCTGGAGGAAGCGGATCTCGGCTACACTGCATGGTCCGGCAGCCGCACGGAGAAGGCGTCCAATGGCGACATCATCTCCTCTCTTGGCATCGGCATCGTCCGCTTCAACGAGGTGACCACGCCGCCCAATCCCGGCGAATATGACTACGAATACCGTACCAACACAGAAGTCATTACCTCTGTAGAGGTGCGCGGTGGACAGTCCGACCCGGACAACCCCGTATCGGTACGCTTTAACATTCAGGGCAGGACTTACACTGTAAGCAATGTCTACTACCCGGACGGCGACAGCCAGCTGGCATGGGTGCGCTGGCGTACTCCCGCGGAACCCTGCGTCATAACGATTTCCGTCAGCGTGTACGGCGGCGGCTCGGCGCAGGGCACCATCACCTGCAATATCGTGGATCTGGACGGCAAGGACCCGCCCAACCCGCTGGCAGATGACCGTAATAACGGCTTCAGGCCGGCGTCTGTTCCCCAAAAGGAGCAGGTGACCTCGGCGTCCTGGGGCATCTGGTCACCGTGGTGGCAGGAGAATTGGGAATGGGTAGAAAACTGGCAGAAATGCTGGCACACAGACCGCTGGACGGATGCGGACGGCAAGACCCACAGGGACCGCTGGTACCATTGGGTGGATAACGGCTGGTGGGAGGACCATGGCTGGTGGGAGTTTGACTACAACGGCTACTCCGCAAGCCTAACTGCATCCATGCGTATCACACCGGATGAGAAAAGCCCCACGGCGACCGCATCCACGCTGAAAAGTGGCTATGGCGTTCAGGAGAAGGTGACCGCAAAAGTCTCCACAAATCAGAGTGCGGCTGTCACGGCGGCGCAGAATGCCGTGACCTATTTCCCGGAGTTTGGCTATGAGAACTATTGGCGGCTGCTGGAGGCAGAAATCTCCGGGCGAAGCACGACCTTCCAATTCAAAGCCAATCCCTACAGCACCTACAACCGCCGCACCCACTTCACGCCCATCTGGTATCCGGACGGCAGCTATACGCCGTATACCTGGCTCCTGGACTGCTGGACACCCACGGGAATGCTCAGTATGAACCTGACGGACAGCGTCACCATCCGGGGGAATCTCTGGGAGGAGTGGCATATTGCTCCCGCAAAACAACGATAGAAACGGAGGAATCTATGAACAACACAAAACGCAAACGCCTTTGTGCAGCGCTGGTGCTGTCCCTGCTGTTGGTCTGCGTGATGGGAACCACGGCTTTTGCCGCAGGCACAGGCGATGTAGCCGGTGCGGTGGAAAGCACATGGCAGACGGCATCCGGTCAGATCAAGACCGTGGTGAACAATGTAGTCTTTCCCGCCATCGACCTGATCCTGGCGGTATTCTTCTTCGCCAAACTTGGTACGGCTTATTTCGACTTCAGAAAAAGCGGCCAGCTTGAGTGGACGGCGCCTGCCATCCTGTTTGCCTGCCTGGTGTTCACGCTGACGGCTCCGCTGTACATCTGGCAGATCATCGGGATTTGAGGTATAGGCAATGACTTTTTACGAACAGGAGCTTCGGAAGATCGTCGGAGAACGGTACCCCGACGCCACTTATGTGGGCAGAGCTTGCTATGTGCGCTTAAGCGACGTGAACCGGGCAAAGATTCAATTTGTCACTGGAATCGTCGCCAATCAGTACAATGCCCTGCAGCTGACGATCCTCAACCGCAGCGAAGGACAGGTGGATGCCCTGCGCCTGCGCTTTTCGGATCTGCTGGGGACGAAGGTAACTTCCAACCCCAACTTCCGCAATGGTGTTGACCCGCACATTTGGGATGACTATGGAAAAGTAGACTGGTATGTGTATCACCCCACCCGGCAGGACTACGAAAAGCTCTCCAACGCAGTATCGGACTATCTGGAAGTGTTCCAAGACATGAGCCAGTCTGCCGATCAGCAGTGGGCGCAGACAATGTAAACCGAGCATGATTTGAAGGCCGTGCCAACTGTACGGCCTTTGCCATATCCCAAGCAGTTGGTACGGCCTCACCCGGAGGAGGTGAAACCGATCAATGTTTATTTGGGATTTTGTTGCCGATAAGATCCTCGGCCAGATCGTGGATTGGTTCTACGGTCAAGTCGTAAGCTTCCTCGGCAACTTCTTCGCAGAGATGGGAAACATGGGCGCGGAGCTCTTCACCATGGATTGGGTGCAGAGCATCGTGCTGTTCTTCTCTTATTTGGCATGGGCACTCTACGGCACAGGACTGGTGGTGGCATGCTTCGAGACTGGCGTAGAGTATTCCAGCGGCCGCGGCAACATCCGTGAGACCGCCCTCAATGCCATCAAGGGCTTTATGGCTGTCAGCCTTTTCACCGTTGTTCCGGTCCGGCTTTATGAGCTGTGCGTTTCTCTGCAGGGGACCTTCACCGCGGCGCTCACCGGCTATGGGACTTCCATCGGGGATGTGGCCGGAGAGGTCATGCAGGAGTTCAACGCCGTGGAATCAATATCCGACCTGACGGCAGGGCCGCTGCTGGGCTTCGGCAGCATCACCAGCGGGATCATGATCCTGTTTTGCATCATCCTTATGGCGTATGCGATCATCAAGGTCTTCTTCGCCAATCTGAAGCGCGGCGGCATCCTGCTCATCCAGATCGCCGTGGGAAGCCTCTATATGTTCAGTGTCCCTCGCGGATATACGGATGGCTTTATCCAATGGTGCAAGCAGATCATCGGCTTATGCCTGTCGGCGTTCTTGCAGGCGACGATCCTTGTCGCCGGACTTATGGTGTTCAAGGATCATGCCCTGTTAGGGCTTGGACTCATGCTCTCCGCCGGCGAGATCCCCCGTATCGCCGGAGCTTTTGGACTGGATACCTCCACCAAGGAAAACCTCATGAGTGCTGTCTATACCGCACAGGCCGCCGTCAATACCACGCGCACGATTGCGCAGGCGGTGTCAAAATGAGCGGGCTCACTATGGGAAGCCTGTTCGATGGCATCGGTGGATTCCCTTTGGCCGCGATCCGCAGTGGCATTACGCCGGTGTGGGCGTCGGAGATCGAAGCCTTTCCCATTGAGGTGACAAAGCTGCGCTTCCCCGATATGGTTCATGTGGGCGACATCACAAAGCTGAATGGCGCGGAGCTGCCGCCTGTGGACATCATCTGCGGGGGCAGCCCATGCCAGGATCTGTCTGTTGCCGGCGCAAGGGCAGGTCTTGTGGGGGCGCGTTCCGGTTTGTTCATGGAACAGGTCAGGCTGGTAAAGGAGATGCGAAATGCAGACATACAAAGAGGCCGAACAGCTTTCGATGTTCGGCCAAGATTTATGGCATGGGAGAACGTGCCCGGCGCCTTCAGCTCGGGAACGCCAAAGGGCGAGGACTTCCGGATCGTTCTGGAGGAGATCGTCCGCGTTAAATGCGATTCCGTTTCAGTCCCTCGACCTGACTCCGGGCGCTGGGAATCTGCTGGGCGAATTCTATTGGGAGCTGATTTCTCCCTGGCGTGGCGGTGCCTCGACGCTCAATACTGGGGTGTCGCCCAGAGACGCAAAAGAATCTTCCTTATCGCAGATTTTGCAGGCAGATCCGCCCCTAAAATACTATTTGTCCCCGAAAGCCTGCCTGGGCATCCTGCGCCGGGCCTTTGAGCGCGGCAAGGAGCTGCCGAAGAAGCTGGAGCGTGCCCTAAAGATCCAGGCGGGGCTTATGCGCCCAGACGGACAGCCCACAGGATTAGAAGCGTACCACATCAACCAGCGAGACGAGGGCATCGACCTGCACGGCGTGTCAGGCGCATTGTTGGCAACGACGAATATGCAGATGCAGACCTTCGTGACGCAGCCGGACGATGCTGTGGAGGGTTTTGACGGCTTCAACGGCGACCTGACCGGCGATGTAGCGGCCACGCTCGGCGTCAACTGCGGGATGTCTACTGGAAGAAATGGAGTTATGGCCTTTGCCGCCAATCAGCGCGATGAGGTGCGCGACCTGCACGATGTAGCTGGTGCGCTGGGCGCACGACCAGGGATGAAACAACAGACCTTCGTAGCTTCAGGCGTTGTGACCAAAGGCAATGGGGATTGCTTCCTTTCCGAGGAACGGCACACGGCATTGACTGCCGGAGGTGGGCAGGCAGGACAGGGTTACCCCTGTGTGCTGACTGTTGCCTTCTCCGCTGGTCAAGGCAGCAAGGCCGGTGGTATCGGGTATCAGGAAGAATGTTCTCCTACGCTGAAAGCGGCGGAAAGCGGCACGAACATGGTGCCGTCCGTTTTGTGCCTCAATGACCAGGGCGGCAGCGTGATGGATTGCTCTGAAAATGTATCCGGCACGCTGCGGGCGCAGGAGCACGGACACCAGCCTCTCGTGTTCGATAATCATGGGCAAGACAGCCGTTTCCGCGGTCCCGTGCAAACGGCACAGACCGTATCCTCTTTCTTTGGAATGGGAGGAAACAACACTTCTCTTGTCGAGCAGAACGCGGGCGCCATTTGCATTGCCGGAAACACTGTCGACCGGCAGCCGCAGAACGGCGGCAACGGTCTTGGCTGTCAGGACGAGCTGGCGTATACGCTGACTGCCACAGATCGGCACTGCATCTATGCCCGTCAGCGGGTGGATGAGTTCAAGGACGGCGAGGTAGTCAGCACCCAAAGTGCCCGCCAGCATAAGGACGCCACCGACCTTGTCGTGGATGTGGCAGGACTTGACTGCCGCAATGCCGCCGAGAATGGGGACTTATGCGGTACTCTCCAGAAAGGAACTTCCGGCAGTTCCCTCAACTCCATTCATCCGATCCGCAACGGACTGCTTATCCGTCGTCTTACTCCGCTGGAGTGTGAAAGACTGCAGGGCTTCCCGGACGGCTGGACGGATATACCCGGTGCTTCGGACAGTGCCCGTTATAAAGCCCTCGGCAACAGTGTGGCGATACCCTGCGTGGAGTTTATTATGTCGCGGATCGCCGCCGCGCTTTTATGAAGCACAGCGTTGACAACAGGGGTTAAGTCGGGGTATAATATCCCTGAAAGACGAGGTGACAGACATGGATAACAGGGAACAGCTAAGACGCATCACGGAACTGACCGAGCAGATCGCCGGACTGCCGAAGGGGTATCTTTCCAAAAAAACCATCGGCGGAAAGGTCTATTACTATCACCAGTGGTCGGAAAACGGCGTCAAGCAGAGCCGCTATCTGCACGACAGTGAGATCGCGCCTCTGGCAGATAAAATCGAAAAGCGCAAGGAACTGCAGGCGCAACTGCGCATGCTGAAATCACAGAAAAGCAGACGAAATGAGGCGACAGGTATGAAATGCACCTTTATGCATAAACGAACCCCCGTGGCAGAGCTCGAGCTGGACGATGTGACCGGCTTTATACAAAAAATTGGCAGTGTCTACGCACCGGAGCATCTGCCTATCGGCATCCCCGTGCAAAAAGGGGTGGCCGACCGGGCGGCATTCAACGGCTGGTGGCGGGATCGCTCTATTCCGGCAAGCCGCAGCGGTGTGCGGGAAGCACTGGAATCGTTGGGGGTGGCAGACACCAAAATGTTGCTCATCCGCTGCTACGGGCTGAGCCTCTCGGATCAGTATTGGATCTGTCCGGAAGGCGCGGAGCTGCGGTGGGAGGACATCAATTTTTTCCAAAATGATTTCTCGGAGGACATCGGAGATGTGCTGTTCGGAGAACGAAAGAAGAAGGACGCGCTCAATTTCAGCTCCCCCGACAGTACATCGGACGGCAATCTGAAAAAGCGGTGGAAGATCATCGATGGGAAGCGGTGCTTGATCAAGGGCGGCAGCAACCCGTTCAGGCAGCAGCCGTTCAACGAGGTGATCGCCTCCGGCATCATGGAGCGGCTCGGCATTCCTCATGTATCGTATACAGTCATCTGGAGCAAGGATGCACCCTACTCGGTCTGTGAGGATTTTGTTACGGAGAATACGGAGTTGATCCCGGCGTGGAGGCTGCTGCAGGCGAAAAAGCAGAAGAACAGCACCTCCCGATACCGGCATCTATTGGAGTGCTGCGAGCTGCTCGGCATCGGGAACATTACGCCATTTTTAGACCGGATGCTGGTGCTGGACTATATCATCGCAAACGAGGATCGCCACTTCAATAACTTTGGGGCACTGCGAAACGCGGAAACGCTGGAATGGCTCGGTATGGCTCCGATCTATGACAGCGGCTCCTCTCTTGGCTATGATAAGATGCCCGGTCAGATGCGCTCGGAAAAGGATGTGATCTGCAAGCCCTTCAAAAACCACCACGCCGAGCAGCTGAAGCTGGTGACCGATTTTGATTGGATCGACTTTGATCGCCTCTCCGATGTAGACGAGCTGATCTCCGGCGTACTGTCTTGTGAGGAAGCTGCCGACTATATCGATGAGGGACGTATCCATGCGATCACGGAAAGCGTGCAGCGCCGGATCGGTCATCTGCAGGAGCTTGCGATGACGCAGACGCCACGGCAGCTCGATACCACCGAGGATGATGTCCGAGAGGAAGTTGCCGCGGATTACGCACCGAAAATGGAGCTGTGATGCAAATACAGCGTAAGAGCAATGGATCAGCCGCTTTGCGAATCGCAGGGCGGCTGATCTTTTCATTCCCTTGCCTGCTGGCTGCGGACGGCATAGCTGCTTTGGTGGTATCGCTTCTGTTTTGCCATGCTTCTTCGTTAGACTTGGTGAATAGCTTTCCACGCCTTCTTCCGGTATGCTTTGCTTGCAAAATCGAGGAAAGGAGCAGAACCGATGGAGGGAAAAAAGAACCTCTGTGCCATGATATCCACCGATCTCCACACAAAAATCATGGCAGAAAAAGAACAGCTGGAGCTGAACACTCTGGCGGAATATGTGGAGCGCATCTTCACCGAACACTTCGAAGGAGGACAGATCAGCATGAAAGCAGAACGCACCTTGGCGGTACAGATCCCGGCGGAGCTCTTCGAGCGGCTGAAGGAATATCTGGCAGCCCGCAACCTCAAGCAAAAGCAGTTCCTCATCCAGCTCATCGAGAACGCGCTGGATGAGACGGAAGCGGAGTGACCAAGCATCATAGGAGGCCGCGGGAACACCCGCGGCCTCCCTCATTCTCATTGGAGGTAATCAGCCATGTACATTTACCCGGACAACCTGTCCGCAAAGGCCACGCTGTGGCTATGGGAGCTGCGGGACATCGGCATCATCGGCGTGGGACTTCTTCTCTCTGTCCTGGCGCTGACCCAGACCGGCATCGCCCTGCCGCTGGTGCTGACGGCAGTCTTCGCCTTCCTGACGATCCGGCATGAGGGCACCAGCATTCTGGACTTCATCCGCTATGCCGCTGCCTTCCTGCTGACAAAACAACAATACTACGAATGGAGGCTCGACTCATGAGTAGAAAGCAGAAAAAGAAAGATGCCCGTGAGCAGTCCACCCGGCAGCTCATGGGCATTGATGACATTACCGACTATGGCATCGCCACCCGCATGGGGGAACTGGTGTTCTTTGCCATCAAGCCCACCAACATCTCCGTTCTGCCGGACACCGGCGTGGGCGCAAGGATCTATGCCCTGCTCAATGTGGTCAAGGGTATGGCGGAGATCGAGATGCTGGCGTTAAATTCCAAGGAGTCCTTTGAGAACAACAAGGCATTCTATCGCCAGCGGGCAAACGAGGAGGAGCTGCCCGTCATTCGAAAGCTGCTGGAGCAGGACAGCAAGCACCTGGATCGTATTCAGGTGCTCATGGCATCCAGCCGTGAGTTCTATATCCTCGTCCGGCTGCAGGGCAAAAAGGAATCCGATGTGTTCAGCTACCTCTCCCGCATCGAAAAGATCATCAAGGATAACGGCTTCACCGTCCGTCGTGCCACCGAGGAGGATCTCAAAAGGATGCTGGGAGTCTACTTTGAGCAGAACGTGACCACCGAGCGGTACGAGGATCACGACGGCGAACGCTGGGTCCTTTTCGGAGAATAAGGGGGGATATCACTTGGCAGCAAACAAGAAAAAAGCTACAGCAAGGCACACGGAGGACGCGCCTGTCAAATCCTTCCTGGATATGATCGCACCCTCCGTGGTGCAGTTTAATCCCGACCACTTCATCTGCGGCAACACCTTCCGCTGCGTGTGGGCTCTGCGGGAATATCCTACCCAGACCGACGAGCAGGCTCTGCTGCGGCATCTGGGCGAGAAGGACGGGATCACTCTGCGCATCTACACCCGCCAGCTCACACCTGCGGAGGAGGATCGCATCATCCAAAATGCAACAAATAAAAACCGTATGGGCAGCTCTAACACAAACGACTTGCGGCAGACGGTCACCGCTGAAAGCAATTTACAGGATGTGGCATCGCTAATAGCTTCTATGCATCGCAACCGAGAGCCGTTGTTCCACTGTGCGGTTTATCTTGAACTGACCGCCCCAGACTACGATGCGCTGAAGCTGTTACAGACCGATGTGCTAACAGAGCTGGTGCGCAGCAAGCTCAATGTTGACAAACTCTTGCTCCGTCAGCAGCAAGGCTTCTGCTGCGTCAGTCCTGTGGGGTACAATGCTTTCGGTGCACAGTTTGAGCGTGCGCTCCCCGCCAACTCCGTGGCAAATCTCTATCCCTTCAACTATTCCGGCAAGACGGATGCCAAAGGTTTCTACATCGGCAAGGACAAATATGGAAGTAATATCCTTGTAGACTTCGACCAGCGTGATGAGGATAAGACTTCTGCCAATATTCTCATTCTTGGCAACTCTGGTCAAGGTAAATCGTACTTGATGAAACTCCTCATTCTCAATTTGCTGGAATCTGGGAAATCCATTATCACGCTGGATGCCGAGCATGAGCAGCAGGAAATGTGCGAGGCTGTGGGTGGCTGCTTTGCCGACCTTATGGCCGGTAAGTACATCATCAATGTGCTGGAGCCGAAATGCTGGGATGACGGCGGCGACCCAGATGATACCGCGGCGCCGGAAGCCTTCCGGAAAAACACTTTGCTGGCGCAGCACATTTCCTTCCTTAAGGACTTCTTCCGCGCCTACAAGGATTTCTCGGATGCCCATATCGACACCATTGAGATCATGCTCTCCAAGCTGTATGGGAAATGGGGCATCACAGAGCGGACCAATTTCCGCCGTATGCGCTCGGAGGACTATCCCATCCTCTCTGATCTCTATGACCTGATCGAGGCGGAGTACAAAAGCTATGACATGGCCGCCCACCAGCTTTACACCGAGCAGATCCTGCGTGAGGTGCTGCTGGGGCTGCACTCCATGTGTAAGGGCGCGGACGCGCAGTTTTTCAATGGACACACCAACATCACCTCCAGCCGCTTCCTCGTTTTCGGTGTGAAGGGACTGCTGGGCGCAGCGAAGAATGTTCGCAACGCCATGCTATTCAATGTGCTCTCGTATCTGTCGGACAAGCTGCTGACCGAGGGCAATACCGTGGCGGCACTGGACGAGCTGTATATCTGGCTGTCCAATCCCACGGCCATTGAGTACATCCGAAACTGCCTCAAGCGTGTTCGCAAAAAGGAGTCCGCCATGCTGCTGGCAAGTCAGAATCTGGAGGATTTTGACCAGGAGGGTATTCGCGAGATGACAAAGCCGCTATTCAGCATCCCGCCTCACCAGTTCCTGTTCAACGCAGGGTCCATCGACAAGCGCAGCTATATGGAGATGCTCCAGCTGGATGAGGCGGAATATAACCTCATCAAGTTCCCCCAGCGCGGCGTCTGCCTGTACAAGTGTGGCAACGAGCGATATCTGCTGGAAGTACATGCTCCTTCATACAAGGAAAAGCTGTTTGGCACAGCGGGTGGTCGCTGATGGCAGTAACCGCAGGTATGATCGCCAAAGCCGCGGCGACAGCCCTTTCCAACGAGAAGCTCTGTAAAGGGATCGGCTGGGGGCTGGTCGCTGCTCTCTCGCCCGTCATCCTCCTGATCGCCGCGCTGTGCTCCATCGGCACAGGCGGTGCGGATCACAACAACCATGCGGTAGCCGCAGCCTTCTATGGGACGAGCTACTCGACCGAGGTGCCTATGGCATTCCGCTCTCACATTGAGGAGATGCGCTCCGCGTTTTCTCTTCTGGATTCGGCGGTCGCCTCCGTCAATGGGCGGACGGAAGGCGGAAACAGCCTTGACCCGATCCGAGTCAAGGCTGTTTTTTATGCCCTCTGCTTTGGCGAGGATGCGCCGTCCGCACGGGCGGCAAGCCGCTTCGTAGAATGCTTCTACACTTGGGAAACCCGTACCCGCACGGTAGAAGTGGAGAACGACGATGGCACGGTCACCAGTACGACAGAAGAATATACCGTCGCTGTTCCGGTTTCGTTATATCAGGCGTATGCCAATCTGGAAGCGGAGCTGGGCCGGACGATCACGGAGGATGATAAGAGCAACATCAACCACATCTATACCATGATCGCCGGCACCGCAGGCGGCGGCAGCTACAGCGGCGAATTCCTTCGCGGAGATGGAAGCAGTATCGACTTGGACATCTCCGCCTTTGTTGATCCCGCCAATAAAAATGCAGCCGACCTTGTGACCTACGCCATCCACGCATGGGAGTCCGGCTGGGGCTATGTATGGGGCACCTATGGTAATGTGTTGACGGAGTCACTCCTTGCCTACAAGGTATCACAATACCCGGACGGTGTTGGCAACCATGAGGACATCATCCGCGCCAACTGGCTGGGCGGCAGAACTGCCGACTGCGTTGGACTTATCAAAGGTTACGGCTGGCTGTCCCCGGAAACGATGACCATCGACTATGGTACCCATGGGATGCCGGATATCGGCGCAAACCAGATGTACTATAATGCCAGGGAATCCGGACCCATTAGCACCATGCCGGACATTCCCGGCCTTGCGGTTTGGCACGATGGGCATATTGGCGTCTACATTGGCGGCGGTCAGGTCGTTGAGGCCATGGGAACCAAGTACGGTGTTGTTAAAACAGAATTGGCTGGCCGAGGTTGGACGCACTGGCTGAAGATTCCGTATATCAATTATGACTGAGGAGGATCGAATGGAATTTCCAAAAGATGAAGTAAAGAACAAAGTCGTCTGGACAAAAGGCGCAGACATTACTGACGGATCGCCGCGATACACCTTCGAGGGACGCGACCCCGCCACGACCTATGAACGATTTCAGGTCGTTATCTATACAGAGCGGGAGCACCGATATGCACACGACCCCGGAAGCCTCTGTAATCACTATTATGGTTATGTGCGTGACGACAAAATGGAATGTGCCGAAACCATCGGACCGTACTATTCTGTCCGGGAGGCAAAGCAGAGAACGCTGGAATTGTTCAATTTGTTTATGCAGCAATACGCCAATCAAGAATTAGACAGTGCCACACCGGAATCAGCGGATTACGGACATGATGATCAGCAAGAGCATCTTCAATACCAATGGGCAGTGGGAACACCGCAGAGGAAGTATGCAGACATGCTGGACAAGCTGATTCCGCAGCACGATGGTCACACCACTGCCGCGTGGATCACATTTGCGGAGGAACTGGCAGATGGTGCGGAAACCGCCTTCGAGCAGGAAATGTCTTCTCTGGTAGCTGCGTTCCAAGAGATCTCAAAGCGGTTCAGTCCTCGTGCCGTGGAGACGGTCTATCAGGTGATCCATGCGCCAGGCAATGCGCTGCTGAGCAATGAGATCTTACCCGCAGCGGAAGCCGCAGAGCAGGGTGCGAGTGTACAGGAGATTTCCGACATGGCGGCAGACGGTCTGTTCGGAGGCGGTCCAATGCCCACGCTGAAGATGTAGGAGGAATATAGAATGGCCTATGTAAAAGTACCTGCACCATCGGTGGTGTACCACTTGGCAAAAGCAGATCGCCTCGACAGCATTCTGGATGACGGTCAGATCCGCCGCTTCGAGGACAGCGAGTGTTGGTTCTGTGAGAGCCTCCCTAAAATGAAAGCGTACATGGAGCAAACCGTGATGTGCGAGGGCAAACCCTACTATGCCGTAGGTGGTCAGCTTTGCCGCTATCCAAAGTTCGTGCCGGAGGACTATGTCCTCCTTAAACTCGCTCCCTGCCAACCGAAGGATAACTGGTATCGCTGGGATCAGGAAGTCCCGCCCGGTAGTCCGAAAGAACTGATCAACGCAGCAAAGGAGTTTTCTGCTTTGAAAATTGGTTACCGCGGTGACCTTTGGTTCAGTACGGTGGAAACCATCGATGTACCGGCCTTCCTTCATGGTGAGATCATTAGTCAAAAGCAACTGACATCTGGCGAAGCGTGGTCAGCTTTGTTCAACAAAACAGAAAACGAGATGGCAGGGTACATGAACCGGCTCGACCAGCTCTCTCGTGACGAATTGATTCAGGCTGCAGATGAGATCTCCGCCATGATGACCTGCCACTCCGAGCTGATGGCGTTTGGAGAAAATCTTTCCCGCAAGAAGATGATTTTTCTGCTGCAGCAGGAGAAGCCACTGGAACTTCTGAGTGAGGCTTGGATGGAGCATCAGACTGTGGATGTGGGCGAGACCTTCCAAAGTCTGCTCACAGGTCTATATGACGAGACACAGCAAACGCAGGTGCGTGATATGGTTTATGCAATACAGCCGAAGACTATTGAGGAACTGCTGACAAGCTATCCGGATGATTACTTTCAGCTCATGACGCCGTGCGGTTTTGTGGATCTGACTCCTTCCGAAACGGAGAAGCTCTTACACGGCGAAGCGACTATGGCACATCCCGGAGTCAGCGGATGTCAGATGCCGGTCGAGGCGCAGGAACTTCTGGAGATGGAGGTGCTGTCCTTAAAAAGAGACGAGCATGGTTGCTGGTATGCACTGACCGACCACCCACAGCAGAAAATGGAGCAGGCTCCGCAGGAGCCGCAGATGTTGTGATCGGAGGTGCGTTGCATGAACATGGCTCGTTATGAGCAGGAAACCATTATCAGCTTTAACGAGGAAGAAAAGACCGCCGGTATTTACACCCACAACAAGGCACTGCGTCAGAAGCTGGCAGCACTGGCGCGGGACAGACCGGAGGACTGCAGGCTCGTCAAAGCGTCCCGCAGCGGACGGGCAGTTGACTACACCATTCCAAAATCATGGATAAAGATCGTACCGCCTCGGATCGCAAGTGAAGCGCAAAAAGCAGCTCTTGCAAGGGCTCGGAAAACGGCAAGTAAGCCGCTATGACCCCTGCGCGCGCAGCGTTTCAACAACACCTGTCTCGTGCCGAGGGTAGTTACACCACCCACAACACAAAAACGCTGAAAATGGCATATAGAAGGAGGACACGCACATGAAAAAAGCAACTGTCACCGTCACCTTTGACGATGAGAAGCTGGGCGCACTGGAGTTCTCGCTCCGCAAGGAACACTCCTCTGTGCAGGAGCACTTGGAGGATGCGCTGAACGCTCTGTATGAAAAAACCGTACCGGAGCCGCTGCGGGAGTATCTGGACAGCAAGGCTGCTCCCGCGGCGGTGAAACCCAAGCGTCCTGTCAAGCCCGCCGCACCCAAGCCGCAGAGCAGTGAGCCGAAGCCTGCGGCAGTGAAGGAGGGCAACTGAGATGGCGGATCATGTAGACATCACACTGTGGATCGACCGGCGTTGGAAGGATGCCATCGAGAAGCATCTCAAGGATGAAACCCTGCAGGAACATCTTGAGAATGTGCTGGATACGCTGTGCAACCAGCTCCCAGAACGTGAGTACAAACGCATCAGTGCCGAGATCTACGCGGAGGATGCCGCGCGGCGCACGGAGGAAGAAGCAGCCCGCACCTACGCCGCCTACCATGTGACGGAGCATGGGCAGGAGTGGTACTTCAAGACCTCGCCCGGTGAGGAGCTGTTGGTCGCCTGCAAAAAGCTGCGCGGCTATGTCGCCGCAGAGAAAGGCACTGCGCCGGACAAATTTATCGGAATGTTTTTCGGCGGGCAACCCATCACAGCAAAAGAGTTTAACGCCCTGACCGCTGTACGCATGGAGAACACCGGCAAGGTGCGCGGCGTGTTCGATGTGAACTTCGACAAGCGGGAGTTCTCCGCCGTACACATCATGGACGGCTGGCGAACCTGGGCGATGCGGGATGTCTCCCCGTCCGTCTACCATGCCACAAGGTCGCGCTTTGCTTCGGCGGATGAACAGCTCTCCAAACTATTGGAGCTGCTGGATGGCATGGAAATCACCTCGGCGGGACATCTCTCCGCGCGGAATTTTTCCTTCAGTGATGAGATCATGATGGAGGAAGACGGTAAGCTCAACTTCTATGTGGACGCAGATTTTGATGTGGACGCCGCATTCGGAACCTTCGTCCTCACGGACAAAAACGATGACTGGCTCAACATCTATGCCAACTACGACATCGCGGAGGATAGACCCTGCGACACGCTGGAGCTGACGCTCTGCAAAGGAGATGGCGCCGAGGAGAGCTGGAGCTACCCACTCAACGCAGCCGAACAGGATGTCCTGCTGCGGAAGATGGATGCGTTTTGCATGGAACAGACCGGCATGAGCCTGCGCGAGTATGCACAGCAGCTTCACGAGGAGCAGGCACAGACTGTGGAGCTGCAGCTGTGATCGTAAAGGAAAAGAAAGCGGAGTTTCTCTTGGCTGGTTATCCTAACACCGGAACAGGAGCAGCGCGATTCACCGGTGCTGGGAATGTGAAATCGAATACGCTGCACGGAGAGCCGTGCCAACTGGCGTGGCTCTCCCTTTTGCACCCGCGGCTTCCATTGGCTTTTCACAAAACCAGCCATGGATTTTTTGTTGCTTTTCGTGGATAGCTTTTCTCCCTGCGCCGTGACATTGTGTTTGCACGGGCATTGCCCGAATCAAAAATCAGGAGGAAACAAACATGACAATTGATACCGCAAAGGAACTGCAGATGAATATCGCAAAAGAGGGACTGGCATTGCTGGTGCTCCACCCCACCGCAGATGTGCAGCTCCACCGAGAGTGCATCTCCCACATTGGGACGGTGTGGGGCATCCCCGTAAGTGACACGCAGGAGGTCGCCTCACTGCTGGAGCGCGAACAGGCGGCCATCCTTGCCGCGGGGGAAAATGGCACGGTGACACATGTGCTGCCGGAGGAAGAACTGCCCATGAATGCCAGCGGACTTGAAACGCTGGATAACATCTGGGATCTGTTTGAAACGTCACTTCGTGTAGACAGCCCCTACGCCAGGACGAGGCTGTTCGAGATGGCAAAGTGGCTGGAGGAGTCTCAGAACCTGCTGGACTGGATCGAAAAGACGCCGGCGGAAAAGCAGGCATGGATGGAACAAGTCAGCTGACTACACCACACAGGAGGAGCCGCCCCCCGGAGGGCGGCTCCTCCCTGTTTCGCCAGCTATGCCCCCTGTGAGCCGCTGTGTGCGGCTTTGGTGGCGAGGGTGGCATCCCTGTACCCCAGACAGGCATCGGCACTGTTTGCCCCCGCTTTCGCCCCGCCTATGGGGAACTGTGCTGGGAACCTGCCTGTTCGATAAAAGCACAGACCGGCTATAATTTGTCAAGCTGAAATCTCATTTGGGATGCAGGGCGTATAGGCCTTGTTGCCTCTCATGACAGCGTAAATGATGGAGACCATCTTCCTGCAGGCGTGGCCCACGGACGCCATGTAGGGCTTCCCTTCATCTCGTTTTTTCTGAAAATAAAGCTTCAGCGCCGGATCGTGAAGCACCGCCGATGAAGCCGCCAGCCAAATGGCGTGCCGCAAATAAGGCGAGCCTCGTTTGGACATACGGTTTCTGACGCCGTTGTATTCGCCGGACTGCCGCATGGTTGGATTGATCCCCGCGTAGGCGGCAAGCTTTGCCGCGGAGGAAAAACGGCTGATGTCTCCGATTTCGCTGAGGATGTACGCGCCAAGGGTCGGGCCGATGCCGGTGATGGTGGTGATCGGCGTATCCAGGGTGTCCATGATCTCGGCGATCTTGCGATCCATTTCCCTGACCTGTTGTTTTAAGAAATCGAGGTGCTTTGCGTAAAGCCGGATCATCGTGCTGAAAACATCGCCGGCCATGGCGAAGCCAAAAGAATTGCGCGCAAGCTCCTGAAGCTCCCGGGCTTTTGCCATGCGGAAGCGCTTGTGGCTGGAGACTTCGATGAGATGGCAGAGCTCCTCGAGAGGTATCTCGGATAATTCCTTTGGTGTAGGACAGGTTTGCAAAATCGCCATGGAGGTGTCGCTAAACATATTGGTAAAAGCTGTTTCGTATTCAGGAAAGACCTGATCCAGCAGGGCAACGACCTTTCGCTTAACATCTGCCTGCATGGAAACAATGGCGTGCCGTCCACGGCACAGCTCTCTCAGTTCATAAATGTTTTCCGGGTGCAGGGTAGACTCGGAGAAGTGTCCGAAACGAATCACCTCCGCGATGAGCAGGGCGTCCCGCGGATCTGTTTTGGCCTGACGGATATAGAAGCTGCGAATGGAGTTGGTCTGCACTGGGTTGATGACCTGAACACGGAAGCCTTCCTTCTGAAGTCTGGTAAAAAGAGCGAGCCAGTAGTGTCCGGTGGCCTCCATTGCAAAGGAAACCTCGTCAAGTGGCAGCTTGGCCTTGGCGAGCATGGCCAGCAGCCGATTGTACCCGGAGCAGTTGTTGGTGAAGGAAAACGGCTTGATGATGACGGTGCCCTCGCCGTCAATCACCGCTGCCTCGTGCTTCCTCTTGGCGATGTCGATCCCAACGATGTACATAGTGTAGGCTCCTCTCATGTTCAAATTACGGACATTCCTCGTGCTGCTGAAGGTCACAACCTGTTGCGAGATTAGAAGAAAGCGATCCATCGCCCCGACATCCGGCTCATAAGTGACATCCCACAGGGCAGAGGTTCCAGTCTGTGCGCAGTAGACTTGGCTACAAAGATAGAAGCAGGAAATTCTCTGTCCGCATGAGGATATTATATCATCGCTCTTGAGAGCGTTGATACCGGTTTTGAAGGTGCTTTGTGGGGTGATATCCCCGTTCGAAAATATAACAAGATAAAGACCCGGTGTCGTTTCCGCCCCGGATCGCCCACAAAGCCCCGCAGTGCGGGGCTTTTCAGCGTTCGGAGTTGTAGGCGTTTTCACTGGATTTCAAATGAGTTGTAGGCGCATTTTCCGAAAAACTACCGTGTCGCAGGGGGTTGCGCCCACAACAAGCGACATCAACAGAAAGGACGGCAACTATGTCAAAAGAACAGATGACCATCCGGCTTTATCCAGAAACGCGCAGACAAATGGATAGCTGGCTGGAAGAAAGCAACAGCAAAAACCGAAACGAATTCGTGGAAAAGGCTCTGCGCTTTTATATGGGCTACCTCGGCACGGAGAATATTACCGAGTATCTCTCGGACGCACTGGTGGCAACGCTGCGCGGGATCATCGCGGACAGCACCAACCGCACCAACGGCATTCTCTTCAAGTGCGCGGTGGAGCAGGGCATCATGGCGCACACCATCGCCGCCCACTTCCGGGATACGCTGGAGGATCGTCGCGCCCTGCGCGGGTATGTGGTGGACGAGGTAAAGCGCACCAATGGTCAGATCAGGTTCGAGGATGCCCAGGATGTCCAACGGCAGCTGCCGGATGACACATGGCGAGGTTGATATTTATCTCTCCATACATGAAGGGCGGCAGAGATGCCGCTCGGCTGGCCCATCGTACCCGCTACTTCGCCACCCGTGAAGGCGTGCAGCTCCTCAAGGATGACAATGCCCATCTTCCTGTCACGAAGAAACAGCAGCAGTACATCCAGCGTCTGCTCCGCAGCTTCCCGGAGGCAAGGGAGCTGCCGGAGCATGAGGACTATGCAAACACACCTAACCGGCAGACTGCCTTTGCGCTCATCGCGCAGATCCACGAAGACTTCATCGAGCCCATGGATGGCCGGGAAAACTATCTTGACTATGTCGCAAACCGTCCCGGCGTAAAAGCATTGGGTGAACATGGCCTGTGGGACGCCAACGGGAAGGTCCCGTCGCTGGAGAATGCCGTGGCAGAGGTGGCGCAGCACACAGGGAATGTGTGGACACCTATCATCTCCCTCTCCCGTGAGAATGCGGAGCGTCTGGGGTACACAGATATTAAAAACTGGCAGGACCTCATCAACGCATCTATCACGGACATCGCCAAGGGCTATAAGATCCACCCGAGTCGCCTGCGCTGGTATGCCGCTCTCCATGAAAAGGAGAAGCACATCCATGTTCACATGGTGCTCTTCTCAACCGATCCGAAGGAGGGCTACCTCTCCCGGCAGGGTATCCGCAGCATCAAGTCCGCGCTGGTCAGCACGATCTATCGGAACGACCGCCTACACATCTATGAGCAGAAGGATGAACAGCGCGGCCTGCTCCGGCAGGAGGCGGAAGCACGGATGGCAACGCTCATCGGGCAGATGGCAACCGGTACTCTGCAAAGCGATAAGCTGGAGCTGCTGGTGACAGATCTCGCCCAGCGGCTTCAAGAAGTTAGTGGCAAAAAGGTCTACGGTTATCTGCCACCTCGTGTCAAGCGCATCGTAGATGAGATCGTGGATGAACTGGCAAAGGACGAACGGGTGTCGTCCGCCTATGCTCTATGGCAGGATCTCCGAGAGCAGCTTTGCATTGACTATAATCAGACACCGCCGCAGCGAGTACCGCTGTCGCAGCAAAAGGAGTTCAAGACTGTGCGCAACATGGTCATCCGGGAAACGCTCCGCCTCTCGGAGATGCACTTCACCTTCGAGGATGATGCCATGCAGGATGAGCCGGAGCCGGAAGAACCGCCTGTTCCTCCAGATCCAAGTGCAGAGCGGATGATCCATCAGCGGGCTCGGTTTTACCGCAGAGCAAAAAGCGTATTAGATGCTGCGGACGCAGATCCCAGTGAGAAGTCAATGGCATTGGTCACCCTCCACCGTTTGTGGGAGGAGGGCTATACTATTGCTGCTCATCAGCTTGGCAAATCGTATCGAGATGGAGTTCGAAGTTCAGTTGACCAAGAGTTGGCGGCAGAGTGGTTTCAAAAATCGGCGGAGGCCGGTAATCCTTGCTCCGCATACGCGCTGGGCAAACTGCTGCTGGAGCAGGAGCAATTCCCACAGGCCCTTCACTGGCTGCGGCAGGCAGCGGAGCAGAACGATCCATACGCGCAATACCGGCTCGGCAAGCTGCTGCTCATCGGCGCAGAGGGTGTGCCGAAGGATATAGATGCGGCCATTCAGCTTCTGAAGGACTCTGCCACGCAAGGGAATTCGTTTGCCCAATACACGCTGGGAAAGCTCTATTTGCTGGGACAGGAGGTGCAAGCAGACCGCAAAGAAGCTCTGCGCTATTTCGCACAGGCAGCGGCGCAGGGCAACTCCTACGCTCAATATTTCATTGACCATCAGGACGACTTCTCCGGTGCGGCGGTGGGAACCGCTATCCTTCGGATGCTCCATCAGATGAGCCGCATATTCCGCGAAAACGCCGCCCAGCCTGCCATCTATGCAGGAATGCAGATCGACAAGAAGCGTCGCCGCAGATTGCAGGAGAAGCGCATGGCAATGGGTCACAAGGCGGATGACCATGAGGATCGCGGACTGACACAACAGACACAATAAGGGAGGGACTATGTCAAAGTACATTCCGTTTACAACCGAGCAGAAAGAACGAGCCGCGTCGGTGGACTTGGAGGAGTTCCTCCGCCGCCGTGGAGAAAAGCTCATCACATCCGGCAGGGACAAACGCCTTGCCAGCGACCACAGCATCACCATCCGCGGCTGTGAGTGGTTCGATCACGCCACCGAGCAGGGCGGCAGAGCCATCAGCTTCGTCAAGCAGTTCTATGGACTCAGCTACCCGGACGCCATGTCTCTGCTCCTCGGCAATGATCTCGGCGGAAGTTACCCTGCGGCAAAGGAGAAGGAGCCGGAGCCTGCAAAGCCCTTCGTGCTGCCGCCGCAGAGCGAGTCCATGCGCCGTGTGTATGCCTACCTGCTGCAAAAGCGTTGCATCGACCGCGAGATACTCAATGCCTTCGTGCGCAAAAAGCTCATCTACGAGAGCTGTGAAAGATCCAGGGACGGGACAAAGGAATACCACAACGCCGTGTTCGTCGGATTCGATGAACACGGCGTTCCCCGTCATGGGCATAAGCGCGGGCTGTATACTATGGGACAAAGCTATCGCGGCAACATTGAGGGCAGCGACCCGCGGCACAGCTTTCACTATCTTGGCGGTGATGACACGCTCTATGTCTTCGAGGCCCCTATCGACCTGCTCTCCTACATCTCCCTTTTCCCGGAGGGGTGGCAGGAGCATAACTATGTGGCCTGCTGCGGGACATCCTCCATCCCCGTGCTGGAAATGCTGCGGCAGCTCCCACAGCTCTGGCAGGTGCATCTCTGCCTGGACAATGACGCTGCCGGTCATGCCGCCAGTGCGCGCATGGCGAAGCTGCTGGAGGAGCGTGGTATCTCCGCAGAGCGGCTCGTACCGCAGCAAAAGGACTGGAACGACGATCTCAAGGCAGAACAGGAAAACAAAATGGAAAGGAGCGAGCTATGCCAAACCTTCTGCTGACAATGTGGGACACGATCAAAAGCTCCAACATCGGGATATTGGTCGCGGCAGGGCTGGGGATGTTCGCTGTCATCGGTGGACTCTCCATGCTGTCCTACCACTATACGCTCAGCGGCATCAAGTCCCGCACCGTGGGTGACGGACAGCACGGCACGGCGCGTTGGGCGACCGATAAGGAGATCCGCCAGACCTATGCCCATGTGCCGTTCAAGGTCAAAGACTGGCGCAAGGGAGTAAGCCTTCCCACAGAGCAGGGACTGGTGTTGGGCTGCAAGGGCAAGAAAGGTGAGCTGACTGCGCTGGTGGACAGCGATGACATCCATTGCTTGATGATCGCCGCCTCCGGTGCGGGCAAGACGGCTTTCTTCCTCTATCCCAACCTTGAATATGCCTGCGCGTCCGGCATGAGTTTTCTGGCGCTGGATACCAAGGGTGATCTTGCCCGTAACTACGGCTCTATTGCCAAAAAGTATTACGGCTATAAGCATATCTCCGTCATCGATCTGCGTAATCCTACCCGCTCGGACGGCAACAATCTGCTGACGCTCATCAACCGCTATATGGACATCGCCAGGAAACAACCGGACAACCTCGCAGCCCGCGCCAAAGCCGAAAAGTACGCCAAGATCCTCGCCAAGTCCATCGTCAGCCCGGAGGGAAACTCCGACCACGGACAGAACGCCTTCTTCTACGATGCGGCGGAGGGCTTGCTGTCCTCCACGATCTTGCTGCTTGCGGAGTTCCTGCCGCCGGATGAGGAACACCCGGAGGAACGACGGCACATCGTGTCGGTATTCAAGCTGGTGCAGGATCTGCTGGAGCCGGCGCGTGGTGCGCGGGGACGCTCCCGCTTTCAGCTGCTCATGGATAAGCTGCCGTCCGAGCACAAAGCACGCTGGCTGGCAGGCGCCGCACTCAACAGCTCCGAGCAGGCGATGGCATCAGTCATGTCCACGGTGCTGTCCCGGCTCAACTCGTTCCTCGATAGTGAGCTGGAGCAGATCCTGTGCTTCGACAGTGCCATTGACGCCGAAATGTTTGCGGCGGAGAAATCCGCTATCTTTCTCATCCTGCCGGAGGAGGATCAGACGAAGAACTTCATGGCGGGCTTAATGATCCAGAACCTCTCCCGTGAGCTGTTCGCAGTAGCGGATGAGAACGGCGGCAAACTGAAAAACCGTGTTATTCTCTTTTGCGATGAGCTGGGTACCATGCCGCCCTTTGATATTTTGCCGCTTTTCAGTGCGGGACGCTCTCGCCGCCTGACGCTGGTACCCATCATCCAGTCACTGGCGCAGTTGGAAAAGAACTATGGAAAAGAAGGCGCATCCATCCTGATGGATAACTGCCAGGATGTGATCTGCGGCGGCTTTGCCCCTAACAGTGAAGCGGCGGAAGCCTTCTCCAAAGCCCTTGGCAGCCGCACGGTGCTCTCCGGCTCTGTGAGCCGCGGCAAAAACGATCCCAGCCAGAGCCTGCAGATGATGGAACGCCCCCTGCTGACGGCGGATGAGCTCAAGTCGATTCCAAAAGGCAGCTTCATCGTGCAGAAGACCGGATGCCATCCCATGCGTACCCGTCTGCGTCTGTTCCTCGAATGGGGCATCACCTTCGAGGAGGAATACCGTGTGGAGGAACAGGTGGCCCGAAGGGTCTATTATGCCGATCAGAATGCGCTGACCCGCGCCATCGTGCGGAAGTATCCTCCCAAACTGACGGAGCGGCAGACCACCCGCTCCGTTAAGGGCGAGGGGCAGCTCCACGACGCGCCCGTGCAGGAGATGGTGGTGGCGGAGGACATCGACTATGACCGTATGCCGCACAAGCGCACCCCTTATAATCTTCCCCGGCAGGAGGTGGATCGGTGAGCTACTTTGACAGCATTTATGCCGACACGCTCCTGCCGCCCAGAGCTGTATCCGTCTATATGTACCTCAAGGATCGGTCCAATAGCGCGGGAAGCTGCTGGCCCGGTATCAAGACGATTGCGAGAGATATGAATCTCTCCCGCAGTACCGTCAAGCGGGCATTGGCGGATCTGGAGCAGCACGGCTATCTTGCCAAGCTGCCCCGGTATCGACCCAATGGGAGCAACACCTCCAATCTCTATACGCTGAAATAAATGAAAAGTGGATCGTACAGTGCCCTGGTACGATCCACTTCATTAAGCCAAAAAGCAAAAATCGCCACGCCAAGGGGTAACTATACCTGTTTGCTGAACCGAGGAGGGGTTCAATATGAACCCACCGGAACAGCCCACTCTATCGGAGAATTAGGACAGAGAAAGAAACACGGAAAGTTCTCATCCTGCAAGTCGGCTTAATTTCAGTTGTCATCCTCCTCGAAGATGTAGATACTGTGATCGGATGGAGAAAAGAGCGTTTCACACAAAGGGCGAGAAAGCACCAATGAAATGGCACATAGCCCCCCAGCAATAGCGCGAGGTCTTATCGCCACAGAAAGCGGTGTATATTTCAAATCTTTCTACTTGTTACAAGAGAGTACCACATGGTATGATAAAAACAGCTATAACTGGGAGTTCAAACTATGTTGATTTATTTACAGATGCTGGAATCTCCAGAGGAGAAGTCAATATTGGAGCAGATATATCTGGAGTACCGTGGTCTCATGTATCATGTGGCCTACGAAATTTTACATAACGAGCAAGATGCCGAGGACGCTGTCCATCACGCTTTTGTAAAGATAGCAGAGAATATTAAAAAAATTACTGATCCAGTGTGTCCAAAAACGCATAGCTATGTCGTTACAATAGTTGAACACCAAGCAATAGATCAGTATAGGCGGTTACAAAAACACCCTTCTGTCGAACTGATCGAGGAAATTCAAGGCACAAATGCTCATTATGAAGGGGATAACGATTTGACAAAATGTATTTTGAAATTGCCTGCAAGGTATCGAGAAATGATTTTGCTGCGTTATCATCATGGGTACACTGTTAGAGAAATCGCAAAGGTGTTGGGGCTGTCGTTGCCGACCGCAATTAAATTGGATCAACGGGCCAAAAGCAGATTGAAAAAAATGTGTGAAGAGGAGGGAATCCTGTGATAAGCGAGGAAATGATAAAAAATGCAGCAACTGAAGCAGATCAGGCAATCAGGGATTCGCTTCCTGCTCCGGCAAAATGTGAGCATAAGTTTTCTCCATTGTTTCAAAGAAAAATGTGCCGATCCTTCCGTATGGTAAAACATCCTGTGATTTATAAACTGCTCCGATATGCAGCCTGTTTCGTTCTTGCGGCAGCTCTTGCCAGCGGTACATGGCTGACTGCGAATGCTGAAGCACGAACTGCTTTTTTTGCATGGATGCGAGAGCAGTACGAGGCTTTTGTTGAGTACAGATTTACTGGTGAGGCATCTCAAGAAAATGAATCTGCAGATTATGAATTGACATGGTTGCCTGAAGGGTTCTCTCTACAAAAAGAGCAGAACCTTGATGGCGGCACATATCTAACCTATACCGATGATTCAGGACAGCGTATTATATTTTCCTGTTTGAAGGGTGATGATGCAGCAAGCCTGTTTGTTACATCCGACTATACGGAGGTTCAGTCGACTCAAGTCGGAGATATCTGCGCAGATTTCTATCAAGCCGACGGAGAAGCATCCTCCAATATGCTTGTCTGGTCATCAGCAGAAAATGATCTCGTTTTTTATATTATGGCAGACATTCCCGAGTCTACTATGATAAAAATGGCAGAAGGTGTCCAAAAAAAATAATTCTAAAAAAACCGAATCCAACTGTCCAAAATGACCTCCTTTATTCGTTTACAGGGTATAAGCGAATAAAGGAGGTCATCCCTTTGAAAAAACATTTCTTCCCCATCATGTGTGCATTCCTCGTGCTACTCTCATCTACTGCCCATGCAGCAACGAGAGCAGCAGCGGTTGTTCCCCGTATCTCTTTTAATGGAACAACTGCCTCCTGTACGGTGTTTGTTGCTGCGGACCGACCGACTGATGACATTGAAGCTGTAATAAAGTTATGGCAAGGAAGTAAGTGTATCGAAACTTGGGAAGCATCTTCTGTTGGAGATCTTGCCTTTAGTGGCACAGCAACGGTGTCGAGGGGAAAAACCTATCAATTAACAGTCGATGTTACCCTTGAAGGCAAGGCACAGCCAAGATTTTCTGTCGAAGGAACTTGTCCATAATACGGTGTATCACTGTAATTGAACAAATATGTGGAGACATCTTTTTTACCGGAAAGGAGTTGATACCGATGTTTTCTTTTTTGATGACAGGATTTAGATGATTTGTCGCCTTAATAGAAAGGAAGGTTTGATATGAAAAAACTGTTTTCTTTGTTGTTGGTCTGCGCTTTGGCCTTTACCATGAGCGTTTCCGCATTCGCAGCCGAGGCCGCACCCTCTACGGAAAAAGAACCCCCGGCACAAACTGAAGTGGATGCAACTACACGTGCAGCAGATATCCCCACTGAGTCCGTTGCGTTGCCCTATTACGCAACGGTGGTTAATCTATGTGAAGGTTGCGGTACATACACCAGGTACTACTTTAATACCACCTCTGGCAAGTTGACGATTGGCGGAACGCTGAACAGCAGCGGCGACGAGAACAATAAATCTCGAAACGCCAAGATTGAACTGTATGAGGTCAACAAAAGCGGTGCCATTGACTCCTATACTGTATCGCAGTTCACCGAATCGACATCTTTGAGCCATACATTCAGAAACCTGAGCGCGAACAAGAACTACTATATCCGTATTGTTAATACAACTGGTTGGGGCGGCCCCTTCACAGACCTGTGGTTGGGCGGAACTGTGAGTATCAGCCAATAAAATATATAACCGGTTGGGGGTGTCCTAAACAGGGCATCCCCTACCGGGGGATTATGGGGATGGGACATGACAAGTTTGATACAATATGTGAGCAGAATATTAATTATTTCACTTCCGGCAGTAGTTGTCTTTCTGTGCTTTATGCCATACCGCATGAGGGCACTGAAGGCCATGAATCTGCACTCTGGATGGCAACGCGAGATTGGCTTAATTCTATTTGTTGTATCTATTTTCGGTATCTTGGCTCTGACATTGTGGCCTACATATATTTGGGAAGATTCTCCTGGTATTTGGGGAGATATCCGCATTCTAATTGACCGCCCTGCTTGGAAATCCAGTTTAAGCGTAGTTCCATTCTCTGTATTCAAAGATTATTATGAGGATTTATTGAAAAGTCCCGTGTACTTTTTTGTGACGCTCATTAACTTCTTTGGCAATTTGGCTATGTTTATCCCAATTGGATTTTTTTCCGCCCTTTTATTCCGAAATGCCACATTGAAACGATCTGCAATCATCGGTTTTGGAATGTCAACTTTTATAGAGTTTGCACAGTATTTCATTATGCGCAACACCGCTGTTGACGATATTATTTTGAACACACTTGGGGCAATATGCGGTTATTGGGTGTACCGTTTACTACGAAAGATGTTTCCAAGTTTCTCCCGCAAATTTATATGCAATATCACACAAGCAGCCGAGAATTGATGATCATGCCGATGAAAAGGGCCTTTTGACCTCAACGTCATAATGTGATACCAACCACTTCACCCGAACAAAGGGAAAGACTGTATCGCTCCGCCAAGGGGTAACTATACCTGTTTGCTGAACCGAGGAGGGGTTCAATATGACCCCACCGGAACAGCCCACTCTATCGGAGAATTAAGACAGAGAAAGAACAAACACGGAAAGCTCTCATCCTGCAAGCTGGCTTAATTTCAGTCGTCTTCCTCCTTCACGAAGATGTAGATGCTGTGATTGGATGGAGAAAAGAGCGTTTTACACAAAGGGCGAGAAAGTGCCAATGAAATGGCACATAGCCCCCCCAGCAATAGCACGCTATCCCTATGTACCCGCACGATCAGAAGATTTTGAAAGAACTGAAATATGCCCTCACCCGGCAGATTTGGAACAGGTTCACATCGCCCATCCGGGAGCCGCAGATGCAGGGTGTTTTGCAGGGATTTCGTGTGGTGGGAACCGGCACAAAGCTGGGAAAAGACTATCCGGTGGTGGCGTATCGGTACGGCGGCGCTGTGGAGCTGGAGAAGCTGCTGGACTATATTCCGGACAGCAACGGAGAACAGCAGCGCATACAGGCGCTCATGCGAAAGAGCCGCCTGTCGCTGGCCGAGGCGAAGGAGAAGTATCCGGACTGGTATGAGCGCCGGGTGGTGAAGAAGGAACGCCGGGGGCGCTGGACGGTGAAGCGGGATCTTTATGACTGGTGGCTGCACAGGATCGCCGATGAGATCCGGGTTGGGCATCGGTTCTACGGGATTATGACGCTTGCCATCTATGCCAAAAAGTGCGGCATAGACGAAGAAGAGCTGCGCCAGGACGCTTTCGCGCTGATTAAGCCATACGACGATATGAGCGTGGAGGACATCAACCGCTTTACGAAGGACGATGTGGTGTGTGCTCTGGAGATGTTCAATGAGGACTATGTGACTTTTCCGAGGGACGATATTGCAAAGGTATCTGGTCTGACTATGCAAAAAATAAACAGCTTTTCATGTTGACACGGATAAAAAGGTAGTGTACAACGACTATGTGTAGGAGTATAAGTGTAGTTACCATATTTAGACCGAATTATTTTCGGAGAAAGGAGTAAATCATGAAAAAGTTTTTAAGTCTACTCTTATCGGCATTGTTGGCAGTATCTTTTGTGGTTTCAGCCAGTGCGGCTGAAAATGTGGTTGATGATGGCGTACAGGAAAGTGCGGTAGCGGCTTATGACGAATTGATGGCCTCTTTTGCTACCACGTATTCTAATTCTGGTGAGAAGATCTATCCCGATTACTATGGCGGATCTTACATCAATGATGCTGGACAGTTGATTGTCTATGTTACTGATAATGTGCAGAGACCGGCAGTATTGAGTGATAATGCCAATGTAGTCTATGAGCCCTGCACCTACTCTTACAACGAATTGCTTTCTGTTATGGACACATTGAATAATTACAAATTCAGTCGTTCCAATGATGCTATTGCAAGCAATTTCAATGAGTTTGGCCTTTATGATTCAGAAAACAGAATTATTGTTAAATTGGATGATCTGTCTGATGAAAGCATAAAGGAATTCAAGGAAAATGTTTGTGACTCTGCTGTAATTAAGTTTGAACAGGGTTGTGGTCCTATCGAGACAGAAGTAAATGTCAATGCAGGTGATAAGATTTCTTTCTCTGGTGGAAGTGCATCCGTCGGATATCGTGTTAAAAGAGATGGTGTCGTTGGATTTGTAACAGCAGGTCATGCGGCCAACAGCGTGGGTAAATCTATTATGTACAATGGAACTACCATTGCTTCTTGCGAGGCAACGCAACAAAGCGGAAATGCTGATGCAGCTTTCTGTGCGATTACTAATTCCGACTATTCGCCGACCAACACACTGTCTGGTACAAGTAATACCTTATCTACCACAATCAGTGAACCTGGTGTTGGAACGGTCATCAATAAGATTGGTATGAAAACCGGACATACTTCTGGCAAAGTTTTGTCTACGAATGTAACTATAACTTTTTCCAGTGGAGCTACTATTTCCAATTTGACTTCTGCTGATTATGAAAGTGGTCCTGGCGATAGCGGCTGTGTTGTCTATTCTTATATCGGTTCTACTGGTGCCCGCCTTACATTGGGTATTCATACTGGAGCTTCCGGCAGTGGCACGAGATACTATACAAAGGCAAATGAAGTCAATGCTGCATTAGGCACCAGCAGATATTGATTTCCAAGCAGGGAAAGCTAAAATGAAGAAAAATTATTCGTTTATTTTGGTATTATTTCTGAGCTTGTGTCTTTTGTCAGGTTGCACTGTTTCACCTCAAGGAGATTTGCCTATGAACAGTGATGTACCTTCTGTTGATAGAGATTCTGCACAACAGATTGAAAACAATAAACCGACGGATGATGGTTTAACTGTCAGTCCTTCAGAATTAGATGGAAAAGTTAGTATGACAGTTTCGGCTGATGCAGCAGGTAGTCTTGACATAACTATAACCAATAATTCTGATGTCGATATTGATATGGGAGAAGATTTCTCTTTGCAAAAAATGGACAGTGAAACATGGAAAGATATACCATTGTCATTAAGCTATGCTGATAATTTAATTGTTATTTCTCCAAACGAAAGTCATACTTTCCACTATGATATTGGAAGTGCTGTTGTTTTGGAAAGTAATAAAACATATCAGATAGTAAAAGTTGTTTCTGCTGGACAAACAAATCACTCAGTATTTGCATCTTTTGAAATCAAATGATGACCAGGGGGCAGGAAATTAGGACCTCCTGCCCCCTGTATTGTATTCAGCGCTTGACAGCTTTTTACTGCACAAGTTGTCGGCTATTTAGCCCCCCGGCAGGGCGCAAAGCACTTTCCTACTGCCAGCCCCAACGGGGCGGCGGTGGGAAAGTGCTTTTGTTACTTTCTCACAAGAAGAGAGGTATCGGAACAACGATTTCCGGCATGATGGGCCGGGGAAGCATCCGGCACAATAACCGGGAGTTCACGGCGGCCAATGTAGACCGGAACCGGTCGGGGCAGAACATCGTCTTTGTCAACGAGGATCTGAAGCAGGTCTATCACGAGCTGTTTGACGAGGCGCTGGAGAGCTACAACGCCGGGAAGAAAAAGACAAGGGGCAAGATCCCAGACTACTACGAGCATATCCGGCAGAGCAAGCAGGAGAAGCTGTTCCATGAGGCCATCTTCCAGATCGGCAATCTCAGCGACTGCGGCTGCGGCTCGGAGGGCGGCCAGCGGGCAGCCGAGGCGCTGACGGAGTTCGCAAAAACCTTTCAGGAGCGCAACCCCCATCTCCGGGTGTTCAACATGGTGCTGCACATGGACGAGGCCACGCCGCACCTTCATGTAGACTATATCCCGGTGGCAACGGAGCAGACGCGGGGCCTGTCCGTGAGAGTATCCATGAAGCAGGCCCTCAAGCAGCAGGGCTTTACAGGGATTGGTCGGAAACAGACCGAGTGGAAGACTTGGATGGATCGGGAGAAGGACGCTCTGACGGAGATCGCCCAGCGGCACGAATTTGAAATCATTTCTCTCGGCAGCAACCGGCGGCACATGGACTTGCCGGAGTACCGGGCGGCGATCCAGGGGGCCGAGGCCGTGCAGGAGCAGACGGCGGCAGCCACACAGGAACTGACAGACCTGCAGGAGCAGAAGACGGAACTGAAGAGGGAAATCAAGTCGCTCTCCGGTGCTTCTGCGGCGCTGAAGGCTGCAGAACGGGTGCGGGTGGACTTCGACACCATCCGACCGGAAAAAACGCTCACAGGGGCTGTCAAGGGCGTTACGGTGGAGCAGATCAGGGATCTCAAGGCTGCGGCCATGTGCTGAATATGCTGGAGCGGCACCTGCCGAAACAGCTTCTTCACCTCGTCGATAAGGCGCGGGATCTGCTGCCGGAGCATCAGTCCTAAACGGCTTTGCCGGCAGCTTTCTGTCATTGGGAAGTTATATCCTGCTGACGGTTCTGTGGCTTGCCATTTTGATCGTATTGGGCTCAAAGATCGTTTGTAAACGCAGCTCTTTTCAATGGCAAAGGATCATACTTCCCATATGTGGGCTCATTCTTGGTGCGGCGGGGATTGCCGGAATGCTTCATTGGTTTTCTCTTTACACAATTATTTCGACGGAGTTGAACATAGTAGCAGGTATAGGAATTGCAGCGGCCATCTGCGGGATTTTCACGGAACTCAGCTATGTTGTAAAGAGAAAAAATAGAGCATCAGTACTTACGATTGTTTTATGTGCATTGCAAATTATAGCTGCGTGGATGCTCGGATTCTTAACAGTAGTATAAATTAACAGAAAACGGAGGGACGGACTTATCCAATATAGGTGAACAGAGAGTATTTGCGTCGAGTAGACGTAAAGCCGAATAAGAAAACGTGTTTGGATCGATTGAATCTTTCGCTGAAAGTACTGAGGCCTTCCCTCTCGGCACACGGATGACATTGGGCAAACGGAAAATTCCAGGAAAAGCAGGAATGTCTGGTGTTCTGTAGGAATGTCTGGTGTTCTACATTGAAATCCCTGCGCGCTTATGGTATAATATTCTTCACAGGCGCTGTGCCGTCGGATTTGAGGCAAACTGCGTACAGGCAGGCTGCCTTTTCTTTCATCCACCGGTTAGAGTAAGCTAACCTGTGCACGGAACTGGAAAGGTGGAATGGACCAATTTGCATAAAAGTGTCTAATCATGTGTCGGAGGAGGTGGTCTGGTATGCAAGAAGCACGATATGATTTTCTTCATGGGCAAACGGAGCGCAACGACTTTTTCACCCCCGTGATGCAGCAGCTTTGCGGTATTATGAAAGACAATCAGGTTGCTTTGCCAAGCGATATTGGAGAAGGATATTTCCGCTATATTTCACCGTGCCCCAATATCGAGATGTATATCTGCGATGTAATGTTTTACAGGGACACAGTATTGCGGGAGCAGGTGTATAAGGATTCTTTTTCCGTCATTTTCTCTCTTTCCGATGCGTTGGAGTGGAAGTCTTCGGGCAGAAACCAAAAAACGTTGTTGGAAAAGGGAGATTGCTGCGTATACGGCAGCGGCCTGTTTGATGCGGAAAATATCTATGAGGCAGGACAGAGATATATAGGCGTCGGGCTGAACCTGCATCCCTGCCGGTTTCGGTCTGTGATGGATGGTTTGCAGAAGAAAAAGGTTTGTACCGTCTTTGACGGGACAAAAACCCCGCCAAAACATAGAATCACCACTACCATAGAAACCACAATACGCCAGATATTGCAGTGTAATTATAATGACTGCGCAAAGTCATTGTATCAGGAAGGAAAGATACTGGAACTTGTTGCAGCCTTTGCGAACGAGATGATGGATCAGAATTCTGTTGCTGTGAAGGGTGAATTGAGCCGGGCGGATAGCGAGGTTTTACTTCAGGTCAGGCGACAGATAGATGAGGGATTTCTGGAACCCGTGACCATCGCGGAGCTCTCCAAACAGCACTTTATGTGCGAATCCAAACTCCGTGAGATATTTCGAAAGCACTATGGAATCACCATATATCAATATATGTTAAATCGCCGCATGGAGCATGCCTGTGAACTGTTGTCTGCGCCCGATGCTCAGGTGAAAGACATAGCAGGGTTGGTGGGGTACAGCAACATCAGCCATTTCAGCGACGCCTTCCGAAAAAAGTTTGGATGCACTCCGAGTGAATATAAGCGGAGCTTGCCATTCTGAAACATAAAAGCAAAGACACAGGTGTATTCTTTTGTGGTTACTTGGATGGAAATTACAAAGATTGCATCTCCCCTTGAAAAACCAGAATAGTAGGCAGCACATTTCGAGGAAGATCTTGCCCAGTGGAAACTATATCATTTGAAATGTGAGCTGCTCAGCAGCGGTATACACATCGATCTTAGTGCTGGGCGGAATTAACCGTACGCGCGGGGCTGCAAAACGAGCCTACGCACAAGTAAAACTTTGACCGCTGAAAAAGCAGAGCGGCGGGACAGATAGAGTCTGTCCCGCCGCTCGTGTTTTAAGGGCATATTGGCTTGATGAACCGGAAGTTACAGCGCCGCCTTTTTCCATTTTCTGATCTTAGTTCTAAAAGTTCCGAAAGGAGCAACAGTATTAACGTGAATGAACCTGTAAACTTCCCATACAGCTGCTTTTGTAGCATCATCAGCCCATTTTCTCATATGCGGCTTAAATAATTCATCCGCACTGAGCGAATCAATCATTGCGCAGATAGACTTGACATTTTCGTTCAGTTCGGCTTTCAACTCTTGAAGAGACAAATGAGCGTAGGTATCCGTGAACCACTGATACAGCTCGCCAAGTTGGTTCCATTTAAATTCGTCCGACGGCGTCTTTACTTGAAGCCCCTTTCTTTCATCTTCCTCCCATTTAAGAACCAATGTTGTCCAACCCACCTGATAGGCAAGGTTTTCTGCCGGGGTCCGGTCAACCTCATCAACCCTCTTATCTTTTAAGGCTTCTGGTATGCTGTCAAACTCCGAAATATATTTTTCAAAAGTTTTATTGATTTCAGCTTTGAGTTCTTCTTTGCTTTTGTATACTCGCAAAAAACCACCTCCATAAATTCCGGTTTGTCTATTGAGCAATGATTCTGATTATAGCATAGCTTTATGAATTATTCTATTACTGCACTGAGCATCATGGCGCTTTAGGGGAAAGACATGGCGTTTTCGGGGGGATTTTTCCTTTCGCCGACTGTATAATGGTAGGCGGTTAGAAAACGTTGACCCCACACGGTTAAAAGACTCAGTTGTTCTGTTATTTCGCTATGCGCGCCCGTTGGTTAGCTTGCTCTAACTAAAGATTTATTACTCAGGAGGTCATCAGAATGAAAAAATTCGCAATGCTTATGTTGTGCCTTGTGCTTGTGTTTGCTCTTGCAGCCTGTGCTGGAACGGATACCACGCCGCAGGGATCGGTCTCGGATACTGTCACGGTAACGGATATGAAGGGCGAGGTTGCCATCCCGGCAAATCCACAGCGCATCGTTGATGTAGCTGGCTTGACAGAGGAACTTCTTATTCTGGATATGAATGTTATCGCCTCGGCTAATACCAGCATGTTCGATGGGGTGTCTGTCCCCAAACATCTGACAACGCTTTTTGCCGAAAGAGGCATTGAGGTTGTCGGCAATTACTCCGGGTCTTCTTCTACCGGAGACCTGAACCTCGAAAAGATCGCGGAGTTAAAGCCTGATCTGATCATTATGAATATTCGCCATGAGAAGGTTTATGAACAACTCGCAGCTATTGCTCCCACGGTCATGATCGACGATGACATAAGCTATGTTAACTGGCGCGGAAGATTTAAGCAACTGGGGCAGTGGTTTGATAAAGAAGCAGCCGTAGAAAAATGGCTTGCCGACTACGATGCCAAAGCTGCGGAGCTCGCGGCAAGAATCAGGGATATGATTGGGGACGAAACCTTTGCTGTATTGGAGGCCAATTCCGTTCATTTTGGTTCCTATTACATCTATCGCAGCGGCGGGCCGGGTGAGCTTGTCTACGATGAGCTGAAACTCACACCATCAGCCGGCGTACCGGAGAATGTCTGGGGTGAAGTGGTCGATGCGGAATACTTTTCCCTAATCGATGCAGATCACATCTTCTTCTTTAGCGACGACGGCAGAGCTGGAGACACGGGGACCCTTGCCGTGTGGAAGAATATGAAAGCGGTCAAAGCCGGCAACGTTTACTTTGGTATCAACGAAGATCAGTATAATATGGCTTTTACGGCGATGGGAAAGGAACTCTATTTGGAAAAGCTCGCGAACGCGATTCTGAACCATGGGAACATTGAGTAAGGGAACAGGCGCGGTTGCGGGAATATCGCAGAGACAAGGGAGATACAAACGCTCCGCGCCGGCTTTTCTGATTATTCTTGTCGCATTGGTGCTGCTGCTTGGGTTCTCAATGGTTCTCTCCGTCTGCACCGGCATTGCTGGCGGTAGCTTCAAGGTCTTTGCGGAAACGGTTATATACCCCGCCAAGGCTTCTGATGTTGGAATGATTATGTTGGAAATGCGTATGCCCAGGGCGCTGGCTGCCGGGCTGACAGGAATGGCCTTCGCTCTCTCCGGCGCTGTGATGCAGGGAATTACCAGAAACCCCCTGTCGGACGCCGGCCTTCTGGGGATCAATGCGGGAGCTGGTTTCTTTGTCGCGCTGTCCGCAATTCTGTTTCCCGCCGCATCAGACATCGTGAAAACATGCGCCGCCTTTGCCGGAGCCGCTCTTGCGGTATTCATGGTCTATGGTTTCGGCGCCGGCAAACATAGATCCGAATCTTTCCGGTTCATTCTGGCAGGCGCTGCTGTATCAGCCCTGCTTACCGCATTGAGTCAGGCGGTTTCTCTGGCGTTTGGAATCGTGAAAGCCCTTTCTTTCTGGAGCGCGGGCAGTTTGTCCGGTGTGACATGGCAAAGCTTGAAAATGCTATCCCCGGTGATTCTCTCAGCCGGTGCGCTTGGTTTGCTTTTATCGAGCCAGCTATCAGCTCTGGCACTGGGAGAAGATAGCGCCGCCAGCTTGGGTGTAAATGTCCGCACGGTCAGGCTTTTCGGTATGCTTGTGGTGTTGCTGCTTGCGGGAGCCAGTGTATCGCTCGTGGGAGGCATCGCATTTATCGGTCTTATCGTACCGCATATATCCCGACTTCTTGTGGGCGGTGATTATCGCAGGCTGGTTCCCGTGTCTGCGCTCATGGGCGGCGTTGTGCTGGTGCTGTCGGATATTGCGGCGCGCATGATAAACGCCCCTTTTGATACGCCTGTCGGCGCACTGATATCCATCCTCGGCGTGCCCGTCTTTTTTGCGCTTACTTTCAGGAAGGAGGGCATGGTCTTATGAAAAAGAAAACCAGACAGCTCCTTATCCTCAACGGCCTTCTTATCCTGATTGTGGCTGCGGCTATCTTTTCCGTTAACAGTGGTTACGCAAGAATTCCCTTCTCGACTGCGGTTCACAGCATATTCCAACCGCATATGGAGGGAACCTCCGTAGTCGTAGCGCAGTTTCGCATTCCGAGAATCGTCCTCGCCGTTCTATGTGGGATGGGTCTGGCACTTGCCGGATGCGTTATGCAGACTGTCACGGGTAATCCGCTGGCCGATCCGGGGATATTGGGCATAAACGCAGGGGCGGGATTTGCCGTTATGCTGTTCCTGACATTTTTCCCTGCACTGCATATACGTACCATGGCATACCAGCCGATATTTGCCATAGCGGGCGGGCTTTGCACAACGGGACTGCTGTATCTTTTTGCAAAGAGGAACGGAAAACTCCTCCCAATATATTTTCTGTTGGGCGGCATCGGTCTTGCGTCCCTATTTTCTTCTTTTATGCTGATCATGGCCGCGAACATGGACAACAGCAGCTATCAGCTCGTGGCAAGATGGCTGGCAGGAAATATTTGGGGAACGAGCTGGCATCAGGTTCTTGCCCTGTTGCCATATATGCTCATATTGGTTCCTTTTCTTCTTGCAAAGTCGAACATACTGGATATTCTCATTTTAGGAGAGAATACGGCCATTTCTCTGGGGATAGCCGTAGAGAGGGAGATAAGACTGCTCCTGATTGCATCGGTGGCTCTTACCTCTGCCTGCGTTGCCGTCAGCGGAGGGATCGGTTTTGTGGGACTGGTAGCGCCGCATATGGCACGAAGGTTAATCGGTGGCAGACACCACGCCCTCATGCCTGCCTCCATGCTGCTGGGGGCACTGTTGTTGCTTTTGGCAGACACGCTGGGACGGTCTGCCTTTCAGCCGAGGGAGATCCCGGTTGGTATCGTGATCTCCGTGCTTTCGGCTCCGTATTTTCTGTTCCTGCTCCGCAGGTATTTTTAAGGGAGGACGTCTATGCTTTCACGTATGCAGGCAAAGGGTTTGTCTGCCGGATATAACGGGGAGGCCGTCTTCAGGGGGCTTGACTTAAAAATCCCTGAAGGCAGCATAACCACCTTGATAGGCTCCAACGGCTCTGGAAAATCCACCATACTGAAGACACTGTGCCGGATCATTTCCCCGGATTCCGGCGCAGTATACCTTGATGGTGAAGCGATCCACGAAATGCCGACAAAGCGTGTTGCCCAGAGACTTGCGCTGCTGCCGCAGGGAGCGCAAGCCCCTGCCGGCATCACAGTCGGCGACCTTGTGGAATACGGGCGTTTTCCTTACAGGTCGGCACTAAGCGGTCTCGGCGAAAAGGATCGGGAGATCATTCAGTGGGCTCTTGCCAGTACAGGCATGAGTTCCCTTGAACATAGAGAAATGGAGAGGCTTTCGGGAGGTCAACAACAGCGGGCATGGATCGCCATGGCGTTGGCGCAGAAAACCGGATTGCTGTTTCTGGATGAACCCACGACCTATTTGGACATCTCGCACCAACTGGATATATTGTACCTTCTGCGCCGCCTCAACCGGGAAAATGGTGTTACCATCGTAATGGTTCTTCATGATTTAAATCATGCCATCATGTTTTCCGACTATTTGGTGGCGATCAAAGACGGGATGCTGCACAGCGCAGGTACGCCGCAAGAGGTTATTACCCAGCAGGCGTTGCGGGAAATCTTTGATGTAGAAGCGGAGGTCATTACACATCCGGTATTAAATGTTCCGGTATGCCTCCCCTTCAGGATAACGGAGCAGAACAAAAAAACAGGAGGTTCGAACACATGAAAAAAAGGGTGCAATCAGTGCTGTTCTCCGTGCTGGTGGGTGCGCTGCTGCTGTGCGCCGGATGCGGCAAATCAGGAGACATCTACACGGCGGGCGTCTATACGGCTTCCGCTGAAGGTTATTCCGGGCCGGTTACCGTAGAGGTAGAGTTTGACGGGAGCAGCATATTGTCTGTACATGTCCTATCTCACAGCGAAACAGTAAATATCTCAGACCACGCAATAGATGAGATCCCTTCCCAAATCGTGGAGGCGCAGACCTGGGATGTGGATGCCGTTTCATCTGCAACATTTACCAGCGATGCCATTCGTGAAGCGGTCAGAGATTGCTTCGCGCAGGCGGCACTCCGATGAACCATTTGCGTTGCAAAGGATATTTTGCGGTGATAGAATGGGTAGGATGACAGGCAAGTCAAAAAATCAGCCATAGCTGCTGTTTTAAGTGCTTTTCCAGCGAAGTGCCGCAGGTATTTCGCTGGAGATTCCATATATGGCTGTATGAACTCCCTTCTATGCGCAAAAGAAAATCGCGACTTCTCCGGGCAGGGGTATATATTTTAAGAAAGGAACACGGAATATGAGCAAACAGAAAAAAGAAAAGCAGCCGCCGGTGCTGGGCAGGCTGCTGGCATATGCCGGAGGGCATAAGTGGCTGTCCGTCTTGGGCTGCGGGCTGTCCGGCGTTTCGGCGGCGGTCGGCATTTTCCCGTTCGTCTTTGTCTGGTACGCGGCCAGAGGCATTTTAACGCCGGGAGGCGGCGTTCCGGCAGGACTTGCCCGCTACGGCTGGTATGCGCTGGCGGCGGCGCTTCTGAGCGCGGCTGTGTATTTCGCCGGGCTCATGTGTACACACCTTGCGGCCTTCCGGGTGGCGACGAATATGCGAAAGGCGGCGGCCGCCCATCTCATTGACCTGCCGCTGGGGTACTTTAACGCCAACCTCACGGGGCGGCTGCGCAAGCAGATCGACGACAACGCGGCGCTGACAGAAACGCTCCTTGCCCACACCATCCCCGACGCGGTGGGCGGGATCGTAACGCCGATACTGGCGGTGGGACTGCTCTTCGTCTTTGACTGGCGCATGGGGCTTGCCTGCCTGATCCCCATGATTATCGGGCTTATCTGCCTGATGACCATGATGACCGGGACGGGCATGAAGTTCTTTGAGGAATACCAGCGGGCAGGAGAGCGCATTTCCGCCGAGGCCACGGAATATGTCCGGGGCATCCCGGTGGTGAAGGTATTCCAGCAAACGGTTTACTCCTTCAAGAGCTTTCATGCCGCCATCCTCAGCTACCGCGACCTTGCCAGCGGCTACGCCATGATGTGCCGTATGCCCTACACCCTGTTCACGGTGGTGCTGAACGCCATGTTCCTGCTTCTCATGCCCTTGGGAATGGTTCTCATCGGCGGCGCGGCGGACGGCTGGGCAGTGCTGGCCGATCTGGTGTTTTACATTTTCTTCGCGCCCCAGCTTGCCTTTATGATGGAGCGGCTGATGTACGCGGTCAACGCACAGATGGAGGCCGCCGAGGCGGTGAACAAGCTGGAGGCGATACTCCGGGAGTCGCCCCTTCCCGAGCCTGCGGCGGACAGCGGAAGCAAGCCCGCGGGTAGCGGCATTTCCTTTGAAAACGTCACCTTTTCCTATGACGGCGCGGACAGGCATGCGCTGACGAATGTGAGCTTCCATCTGCCGCAGGGGGAGACGTGGGCGCTGGTGGGCCCCTCCGGCGGCGGCAAAACCACCATCGCCCGGCTGATCCCGCGCTTTTTCGATGCGCAGGCAGGGGCGGTGCTCCTGGGCGGACGGGATGTGCGAAGCATCCCCACCGCGGAGCTGATGGAGCAGATCTCCTTTGTCTTTCAGGAGGTGCGCCTGTTTAAGAAGAGCATCCGCGACAACATCCGCGCCGCCCGGCCGGACGCCACCGAGGCGGAGATATTACACGCGGCGCAGCTTGCCCAGTGCGGCGATATTCTGGAAAAGACGCCGGGCGGGCTGGACGCTGTGATCGGCGCAAAGGGCGTGTACCTCTCCGGCGGTGAGATGCAGCGCATCGCGCTGGCGCGGGCGATCTTAAAGGACGCGCCCATCGTGGTGCTGGATGAGGCAAGCTCCTTTGCAGACCCGGAGAACGAGGCGAAGATACAAAAGGCCTTCGAGGCGCTGATGAAGGGCAAGACCGTGCTGATGATCGCCCACCGCCTGTCCACGGTGCGGAACATGGACCGCATCCTCGTCATCCGGGACGGCGAGATCGCCGAGGAAGGAAAGCACGACGAGCTTCTTGAAAAGGGCGGCGTATACGCCGCTATGTGGGAGGAATACCAAAAGGCCGCGCAGTGGAAGGTAGGAGGTGCCGCATGATCGAACGCATCAGCAAAAAATACGCCATGACGGAGAAGGGCGCAAAAGACTATGTGTCCGCCGTGTTCCGGTCCGTACTGGTCAACATCAGCAAAATGCTGCCCGTGGGCGTGCTGGCCACGGCACTCTCCGGCATCGTAGAGGCGCTGACAAACGGCACCGACCCAAGGGCGGGTCTTACGCGCTTTCTGGTCGCGGGTATCCTTGCCCTCGCCGCGCTCTTTGTGACCTTTCTGATCCAGTACAAGGCCCTATACGAAGCCACCTACCGGGAGAGTGCCAACCGCCGCATCCGGCTGGCGGAGGTGCTGCGCCAGCTTCCGCTGTCCTTCTTCGGAAACCGTGACCTGACTGACCTGACCACCACCATTATGGGGGATACGGAGACGCTGGAAAAGGCATTCTCCCACTTTTACCCCGCCATGCACGGCGCGCTCATCTCCACGGCGCTGATTTCCGCAGGCATGCTGCTTTACGACTGGCGGATGGCGTTGGCTCTTTTGTGGGTGGTGCCTGCGTCGCTGCTGATGGTCTATCTCTCCCGGCGCATGGAAAAGCGGCATATAAAGAAGGGCCTCGTCACCCGCCGCGCAGCCACCGACGCCATGCAGGAGGTGCTGGAGTGCGCACCGGAGATCAAGGCGTGCAACCAGAAAGCGCGGTATATCGCCGACCTGGACCGCAGGCTGGACGAGGCGGAGCGGGACACCATCCGGGGTGAGCTGTTCACAGGCTCCGTGGTCACGGCGGCACAATCCTTCCTAAAGCTGGGCATCGCCACCACCGTCCTCACGGGGGTGCTGCTGATGAGCCGCGGAGACTTGTCGCTGATCCCGTTCCTGATGTTCCTTATCGCCGCCACCCGGGTATATGACCCCATCGGTTCCATGTTTGCCAACATGGCAGCGGTTTTCGCCTGCGAGGTGCGCATCGAGCGTATGCAGGAGATCGAGAACGAAAAGTGCATGACCGGTATGACCGAATATGATCCCGACGGCTGCGACATCCGCTTTGAGCATGTGACCTTTGCCTACCGGGAAAAAGAGGATGTGCTAAGAGATGTTTCCTTTATAGCGAAGCAGGGGCAGGTGACGGCGCTGGTGGGCCCCTCCGGCGGCGGCAAGTCCACGGCGGCCAAGCTGGCGGCCCGCTTCTGGGACCCGGCGGAGGGAACGGTGCGGCTGGGCGGCGTGGACGTGTCCACGGTGGACGGCGAGGCACTGCTGAAAAACTACGCCATCGTATTTCAGGATGTGGTGCTGTTTGCGGATACCGTGATGGAAAATATCCGCCTCGGCAGGCGGGACGCCACCGACGAGGAGGTGCTGGCGGCGGCGAAGGCGGCGCAGTGCGACGCCTTTGTATCCAGGCTGCCGGAGGGCTACCATACCTTGATTGGGGAAAACGGCTCCCGGCTCTCCGGCGGCGAGCGGCAGCGCATCTCCATTGCCCGCGCCATCTTGAAGGACGCGCCGGTGATCCTGCTGGACGAGGCCACGGCCTCGCTGGACGTGGAAAACGAGACGGCGGTGCAGGCGGCGCTGTCCGGATTGATCAAGGATAAGACGGTGCTCATCATCGCACACCGCATGCGTACCGTCATGAATGCCGATCAGATCGTTCTGCTCTCCGGTGGCCGCGTGGTTGAGATGGGCTCTCCCGCGGAGCTGCTGAAAAAGAACGGCCTGTTCCGCCACATGGCGCAGCTCCAGAGCGAGAGCATGGAGTGGACGGCGTAGAAAGTTGCGAGATAAACAGAATTCCAAGTGCAATATTGGAAAACGAAGTATCGAAAACAAGGAGGAGTTTATGAAAGAAACAAATAAATGGTCTGTCAGGGATGTGATCACCACGGTGCTGCTCTCCACAGTACTGATCGTGATCCAGCTCGTCGTCAATATGGTCTGCATGGCCAACGACTTTGTCAGCATGGTGCTGTCCGTGGGGATCACCATGTTCCTCTGCGCGCCGGTCTATATGCTCATGGTCAGCCGGATTGGCAAGCGGTTTGTGACGCTGATCTATATGACGATCCTCGGCGTGATTTTTCTCCTGATGGGCAACTGGTTCTTGCTTCCTTATTATGTTCTCGTGGGAATCCTCTGCGAGGCGATTCTCTGGAAGGAAGGCTTCTGCCAAAAGCCGAAACGGCTGACCGCCGCCTGGACGGCGGCGAGCCTTTTATACAACGGGGTCAATCTGCTCCCCATCTGGTTCTTCTGGGACACCTACTACGATTTTGCGCTGGCAAGCGGTATGGAGCAGAGCTACATCGATTCCTAAAGAGCGCCTTTGAATCATTGCATCTATGGCTTGTGGTCTGCGACGATGAATGCGCGTTGCTACTTCAGAAAAAGGACCTGAGGTCCGGGAACGCAGACAACTTCCTCTCTGACATCATTTCAAAAATGAACACAGGAACAGATGCATCCAGCTGACCGCGGCAGCTATGTGACATTACCAGCCCGTTTGTCCCAGTAGGACTTCAACTATGGTCCAGCTATCGACGGAAGCATACAAATGAGCGATTACCAGAAGGATGATCGGAGGCAGATGAATAAGCGAGGGATAGCCTTTATAGTGGTAGATATCGGGGCTGTTGTCAGCAAAATGTAGGAACAAGAGGCCAATCGGCAGGCAACAAACATGCGAGTTGAAGCAGCATTTTATATCCGCCTAAGAAATATCCAGTAGGCATTCGACCACTGAGAACACACCATCTGATACCTCCCCCTGTTCAGAGCTTCTGAACAGCCATCCATGTCGAAAGCGGAGAGACTGCGATACAGCAATCTCTCCGCTTTTCTGTCGTGATCTCCTGCTTTGAGCGCAGAGGCCGAACCTGCACGACAATGAAAAAACATGGCTCCAAGCCGGGACAGGCGGTTCTTATGAGGTATCCTCACATCCGCGGTACTGTCGTCGCTGCCGAATGGCAGCCCTCCTTCATTCACCTATGGCTGGGCATCGGATGCCCTGACTTTTTGCGTCCTTTTGAGGATACTCCGCCCCCTTCTACCATCGTTACCCTCAAATACTCTTATGCCCACAGCGGTGTCGCTGTGGGCTTTTTTGCGCCCTGTGCGCAACCCCGCTGCCGCGGCCCCCCATTTCCGAGATTTGCAGCCAACCAAATTTCAGAATACGGAGGAACCATATATGGGCTTTAATTACGCGGCAGAAAAGAAGAAATTTGAAACGCTGTGGGCAAGACTCCGGCGTGAGTATAGAGCGGCAGGGATGTCCGATACCGCCATCCAGAAGATGCATGACTTCGATTGGGAGGTGTTCAAACAGGAGAGGATCTATCGCCTTCATACGCAGGACTTGGGCATCGGCATCTTTGACGAGCCTTCCGCCGAGCAGGAGGACAAGTCCGCATTGATGAAAAAGTTTCTGGAATCGGTCAGCCGCTGGGACGATTACACGACGGCGTCAAGGTACGGCTGGATAGAGGGAATTGGTGACCAGCGGTTGGTGAGGGTGCTGAAAAGGCTTTCGATTTCGGAGAAGGAGCTCTTGACCAAGTATTGCATTGAGGACAAAACCCAGCAGGAAATTGCAGCGGAAATGGGCCTCTCCCAGAGAGCTGTCGGCAAGCAACTTCAACAACTCAAAAATTTTTTCAGGAAATTTTGAAAAATGGTTCTAAAAATCGCGTTCTCGCTGCCTACCACATGAGGGGATCTTTTTCATGATCCCTCTGAACCTTGAAAAACACCGCCCAGGCGGTCATATCCGGTGACTGGAATACCTTTGCTGACGGCGTGAGCGTCAGACCGGGTGCGCGAGGACCACCTGTGCGGATCATTCTCCGCATATTAGGACGGCCAATGGAAGGTGCAGAGCGATACCCACCCAGGTCAAATGCAGCTTTGGCAGGCTGCTTCGCCATGACCCCGTCAGCTTACAATGATACTCCTGTACGCAGCTTCGAGAGAACCTCGGAGGGGTGAAACTCCCGTGACGCGCGCCAGCGCGGTTCCAGACGCCGCCCTTGCCTGGGGAAGTAGTGTCGAATACAGGCAGCAACGCAAGAGCAAGAAGGCCGCTCCGCAGGGAGCAGTTCCGCCCCGTTACGGAGCGGCCTTTTCCGCTTTGCGGCAGAAGTATGGGGATCGTCCACCTCCTCTTTCTTTTTTCCGCCATCCACTCTCTTCTCTCTTTCAAACCTCTGAACGGCCTGCATTCACCCCTCCTTATCCCCCGGACGATCCTCATATTTGTGCCGCAAGGTACGACTCAAAAAATAGGAGGGCATTGCCATGAAAAAGAGTTCTATGTTTGAAAAATATCCCGATGTTGTTGAGGTGGATGACCTCCGCAAAATGCTGGGTGGAATCAGTCGACGACTGGCGTATCGCCTCTTGGCTGAACAGGAGATCAGATGCATCAAGGTAGGCAGAGCCTACAAGATCCCGAAGGTATGCGTAATCGAGTACCTGATGGGTGAGGATATGTGCCGCATCAATTTATCATGAGCCGAATTGACAGATCGTTTAGAAAACACGAGGTCGTTTGCCGAAAAGCGTAGAAAAGTCGAGTGGTATTTCTCCACTTGGAGTATAGCTATTCCCAACGCATTGTGGTATGTTTGGGATGTCAATGGCGGGCAATACGACTACCTGTTATAGAATAGGAGGACATTATGATAACAGGCTGCCTGCAGCAAAAAAACGGTTTTTACTATGCGGTTCTTTACCTGAAGGTCAATGGCCGCCGCAGATGCAAATGGGTACCCATGCGGCTTCCCGTCGAGGGAACCAGCGCACGCAAAGCCCAGAAAGCATTTGATGAGATCCGGCTCCAGTATGAGCGGGAGGAAGAAGAACGGCTGGATCGAGAGGCAAAAGCAAAGGAGCTTGCAGAGAACACGCATCCCGATGCCTTGCTCCCGTTTATCGAGTACATGGAAAAGTGGCTTCAATCGACCCGCAGCTCACTTGCAACGGCGACCTACCAAAGCTACTCTAACATGATCAAAGCAAGAATCCGGCCATACTTCGCGCCGCTGGGACTCCAGTTGCGGGAAGTGACCCCACAGCACATTGAGGACTTCTACCAGAGTATTCTGGCAGACGGCTGTACGACAAACACGGTCATTCATTATCACGCAATCATCCGAAAGGCACTTCAGACAGCGGTTAAGAAGGATATCCTGCTCAAGAATCCTGCCGACAAGGTAGACCGTCCCAAGAAGAATGTGTTCCACGGTAGCTTCTACAGCGAGGAAGAGATGCTTACCCTGTTCGACGCAGTGTCTGGTGACCCGCTGGAATTGTGCGTAAAAATTGCTGCCTACTATGGCTTGCGGCGGAGCGAAGTTCTCGGACTGCGGTGGAGCGCCATCGACATGGAACACAAGACGATCTCCATCAGTCACAAGGTCATCGAAGCAGAGGTGGATGGAAAGTTCGTCCCGATGGGCGAGGATGTCCTGAAAACCAAATCCAGCTTCCGAACACTACCTCTGATTCCAGCAGTAGGAATCATCCTGCTGGAGGAGAAAGAGAAGCAGGAGATGTACCGGAGACTCTTCAAAAAAAGTTACTGCCGGGAATACCTCGACTACATCTGCGTTGACCAGTGCGGAAAACTTCTACGCCCGAACTATGTAACGGAGCATTTCTCGTGGCTCATCGAGAAGTACGGGCTTCGCAAGGTTCGCTTCCATGATCTTCGTCACACCTGCGCCAGCCTGCTTCTCAGCAACGGTATCTCCATGAAGCAGATCCAAATCTGGCTGGGGCACAGTACCTTCTCCACCACGGCAGACATCTATGCACATCTCGACTACTCGGCACAGGAGGCTTCGGCAAACGCCATGAACGGTATGTTCAACCGCCCTGAGAAAGAGGAACAGCTGGCATAAATAAAAACCTGCAGTGGAATCACCACTGCAGGCTCTGGCGGAGATGGAGGGATTCGAACCCCCGGACGGTTTGACCCGTCAACTGATTTCGAGTCAGCCTCGTTACGACCACTTCGATACATCTCCATGCTGTATTTTCAAGGCTTTGCGGGTTTCCGGCTGATTGAGAACCAAGTGTAGAAATCGTAGACAAAGCGTAGAAAAACCGTAGATATTCAGTTTTGAAAAAGTGTAGAAAAGCGAAAGAAGCCAGAAGTATCAAGGGTTTGCGAGGTCACCCCGGAAAGCGACCGACACGATTTCGAGTGCTGCACCTTCGACCACTCGGACAACTCTCCGTGTCTATTTTCGTCCGGTTTTCTTTCCAGAAATTTGCTCAAAAATTCGTTGGAGAGAAAACAGGAGAGACGGCAAAAAATATTCGATTTTGAGATTTTCTGTGTTGAGGAATATCAAGGAGAATCAGGGGGACGAAATTCCCAGATCCCGCCGAAATTTCGAGTCAGTCCCGTTATGACCACTTCAATACCGCCGCACAGAACTGAGTTATCATACCACACTTTCTGCCGCGGCGCAACACCCTTTCCGGCATATTTTCCCCCACCCCCTCATTTTCTGGAACAGGAGGTGTCATCCATGGAAAATCCTGCCCCTGCCGTATTCCTCTGCGGTGCGCCGGAGGAATACGCCAACTACCGCGCCGCTCTGACCGCTGCGGGTCTGCGCCCTGTGGTAAGCCGCAGCCTCACGGCCGCCCTGGGCTGTGAGGCCCTGCTGCTCCCCGGCGGCGGGGACATCCATGGCTCTCTGCCGCCGGAGGAGTCCTTCCTCCTCCATGCGTTTTGGGACGCCCATCGCCCCATCTTAGGCATCTGCCGCGGCATGCAGGCCCTTAACGTGTTCCGCGGCGGCACGCTGCATGACCGCATCGCCGGTCATCAGCAGCCCTCCGGCGATATGCTCCACCCCACCTGCGCCGAAGGCCCCCTGGCGTCGCTGTTGGGCTCCTGCCCCACCGTCAACAGCAATCACCACCAGGCTGTGGCCCGCCTGGGCGACGGGCTCCGCCTGTGCCAGTGGAGCGCCGACGGCATCGCCGAGGGTCTGTACGCCCC
>ENA-OYDD01000033-OYDD01000033.1-human-gut-metagenome-genome-assembly--contig:-NODE-33-length-41332-cov-6.701747_pt1 | contig 41332 bp, 35 predicted proteins | sample MGYA00243684_ERZ652896 | MGnify/ENA primary metagenome ERZ652896 (study PRJEB26926, sample SAMN06164809) | human gut metagenome | biome: ENVO:00009003; feature: ENVO:2100002; material: ENVO:00002003...
GGTTTCATACTCCCTATAGTCTTATCTGTACTCTACTTACCTATTGCATATTGTTTTGCGGTTTATTCAAAATATGAAATTCTCTTTTTGAGAATGAGCTTTAAAGAACCACAAAGTGAAAAAGTCAAACTTATGCATCGCATAAAAGTTATACGTCTTTGCGGACTCTCATACAAGCGGATTTGTAAGTTTCTTCATGAATATATCCCTAAAATGTATATCAAAATGAGCAATTCTGAATTTGATTCTGTAATTAATGATTTCAAACATACTACATACGAATCTTAAGCAAAAATGCTCATGCACAAGTGCTGCTCTGGGTAATTGCCCAGAGCAGCACTTCTTTTATTATCTTCCCTCAGCTACCTTCCTTTCCTCCGGCGGCCGCCCATCGCCCTCACCTAAATCCATCAGCCTCTTCGCTTCCGCAATCTCCGCTTTCATCTCTACGATCAGCACCTTCAGCTTCTCCTCGCACTCCTCGCGGGTGTGGGCGTAGACGTTACGGGAGTGCTTCTTGCCGTCGATCCACATGGGTGAGTAGCGGCCTTCAAAGAGATGGTCGTTGATCTCGGAGACGCAGCCGGTGCCGGAGCGGCGCTTGCGGCCCACGTAGGGCTTGAAGTCGGTCATACTCGGCTTTTCCGCCTGGGCTGGGGCAGTTTCCTGCCCCGGCTCTGAAGCTTCCTCCTGCGGCGCTGCTTTGCCGATGCCGCGGTCGATGTTGGCGGCGGCTGCGAGCCGCATATCGTCGGTGATGTGGGTGTAGATGTCCAGCGTGGTGGCCGCCGACACATGGCCCAGCATAGCCGAGAGCGTTTTCACATCCATGCCGTTCTCCAGCGCCAAGGTCGCGAACGTATGGCGCAGATCATGAAAGCGTACATGCTTGCACCCAGCGTGTTCCAAGATGAGCTGCAGTCTGCGGCGCACCACGCCAGGTGTGATGGGGCAGTCCTCTTTTACCGGGGATGGGAACATCCAGCGGGAGTCCACTGTTTTCTTATACTCCTGCAGCACCGCCACCACGGCGGGCGGCAGGACGATCTTGCGGATGGAGTTCTTCGTCTTGGGTGTGCTGATCTGAAGCTGGCCCCGCACATCGTAGACCTGCTTGTTCACATTCAGCACGCCGGTTTTGAAGTTCAGGTCGTCCCATTGCAGCGCCATCAGCTCACCCCGGCGCAGGCCGGTGGCCAAGTCCAGAAGGAACACTTCGTAGTAGCCTTCAAACTTCGCTTGGATAAGAAACCGCTGCAGCTCCTCCCGCGTCAGCACCTGCATCTCCCGCGCTTTCTTGGGCGGCAGCTTGCAGCCGATAGCCGGGTTCACGCGAATCAGTCCATCCTGCACCGCTTTCTCCAGCGCGGAGCGACAGGTGGCGTGACACATGCGCACCATTCGGTCGGACAGCCCTTCGCCGTACTTGTCGGTGAACCGCTTCCGGCCGCTTTTCTTGAGTCGACCGTAGAACTGCTGCAGGTCGTTCTGTGTCAGTTTATTCAGCGGGATGTCCCCAATCTCCGGGATGATGTGCAGGCGGATGCGGCTCTCATAGGTCTCCTGCGTAGTTGGGCGGATCTTAGGCTTGGAGTGATTCTCGTACCAGTATGTCAGCCAGTCCCCGAAGGGCATCTCAGACCGCACTTTTTCGGGCTTCAGCCCGCCACACTCCGCCTTGAGCTTCTGGAGCTTCTCGACGCACTCCTTCTTCGTCTTGGCGAGGACATTTTTCGTTTTGGGGTAGCCATTGTCATCGTAGCCAATGACGACACGCCCCTCCCACCGACCATCCTTGCGCTGTCTTACGGTTCCGTCGCCGGCTTTTCGTTTTCTTGCCACGGTTTCAACTCCTTTCCGAAGATGTCTTCCATGAAGCCGCCCACGATGCCAGAGGCTGTCTTCTGCATATCGGTTGTGACATGGGTGTAGGTGTCCAGCGTGAAGGAGGCGTTGGTATGGCCCAGGATACCGGACAGCGTTTTGGCGTCCACGCCACTTGTGAGGGCATGTGTGGCAAAGGTATGACGCAGATCATGGAAGCGAATGCTTGGCAGCCCTGCGTGGTGGAGTAAGGTTTTCATGTGGGTGTAAGCACTGCTGGGGTTGACGGGATCCTCCGGCCTCACCGGATTAGGGAATATCCACGGACCGATGGCATCCATCTTGCGTTGCCGCAGGATGGATGCCACGCTTTTCGGCAGGATGATGGTGCGCATGCCATGATTTGTCTTCGTCTCACCGACGGTATACTCACCCTTCCTCTGACTGTGGAGGGTGCGGCATACCTTCAGCGTACCAGTGTCCTCGTCGAAGTCGTTCCATTGTAGACCGCAAATCTCACCGCGGCGCAGGCCGGTCATCAGCTCCGTCTGGAAGAAGTCCCGCCACACCTCATCCTGCTCCACCACTTCAAGGAAAGCATCCAGCTCCGCACGGGTGAGGATGCGCTTGGGCCTGTAGTTTGGCTTGGGTGCGGTCGCCCCCTCGGTCGGATTTCTGGGAATGACATGCGCCTGCACCGCGTCTTTCAGTGCGGCGTGAAGCGCGGAGTGGATGTGGCGGACCATGGAGTCAGAGAGTTGATGATTCATTTCGGGATGCTCATGAATGCGTCCCTCTGTTTTCAGGCGGCGGTACATCCGCTGGATGTCCTGCTGGGAGAGGAGGGAGATTTGCTTGTCGCCCAGCTGCGGCTTGATGTAGTATTCGATGTAGCGGCGGTAGCCCTCGAGGGTACCGGGGCGCACCGTACCCGCCTTGTACTCCGTGAGCCAACGAGCCAGCCACTGGCCCAGTGTCATGCGGCTGTCCTCGGTCAGCTCCACATCGCGGTAGCATTCGATGTTCTGGTGCAGCTTGTCCAGCAGAGCTTTTTGGGTCTTGGCATACACATGACGGAACAGCGGCTCGCCGTTTTCTTTGTGGCCGATGACGATGCGGCCTTCCCAGCGTCCATCGTCACGCCTTCGCACCATGCCGTCACCGGCCGGTCTTCGTTTTGCCATGTATTTCACTTCCTTTGACTGAGATTTCTTTTTGCAACACAAACAACTGCCACACTTTTGCGGAAATAGCTATTGCTTTTCTCAATTCTTTTTCTGCGTTTTGAAGTGCAAATTAGGTGTAAATTGGATCAAAATCGGGGCATGGGGCCGGTAGAGCGTCGGCGGAAACCCTTGAAAACACTGAGGAAACTGGAACTCGGAGCGTTCCACAGGGTACAAACTCCCGAAAGGAGCGTTCCTCTGTCCCCGGTCACAAACCCTTGAAAATGCCCGCACTGCGGGCATTTGTGGGACGGACCGGGGCGTTTACGACCCCGGTCCTTTCTCCTGCTTTTCTTTCGTCGGCGGCAAATCGGTCCGATTTTCGGTCATTCCGCCCGGTCAAGCATCCACGGCGCATCACCCCCTTCCGGGCAGAACACACTGTGGTAGGTACTGATGTCCGGCACCATGCCCTGCTCCAGCATGATCTCACTTTGCAGCAAGCGCACGCACAGCTCCGCATAGACACTTCGCATCCCGTCCCGGCACCGACGGGCAACGGTCTTTTGCTCATCGGTCAGATCACCGTAGTGTTCATCGCAGAGAAACAGGCGAAGCTCCTCTGCATCGATGGGGTCGGCATGATCCTTGTTCCACACCCACCGAATGTAGCGCACCGTGTCGTGCGTGCGCCGGATGACCATCATCGGGTCATGGTCTACGATAAAGTTTGTGATCTGCTGCATCATGCTCTTTCCTCCTTCTTGTTCTGCTGATTCAACTCGGCCAGCCGTTTCTCTGCCTTTGCCCGCTCCATGTCACGCTCCGCCTGTAGGAATTGCCGCTGATAATTCAGTTCCAACGCTTCCTGAATGGGACGGATGGTGTAGATGAGACTGCCGTTGCGCATGCGGCCATCCTTCGTTGTGACGGTGCTGGGCTCGGTGCGGATGAGCCCCTTCTCCTCCAGACCGGCCACATATTTCCGCACGGTGTTTTCGCTCAATCGCACCGCCCGACCGATGGTGCGGTAGCTTGGGTGGCACTGGTAGGTCCTGCGATCCTCGCAGCGCAGAAGGTAATTGTAGACGGCGATCTCATGAGAGCTGAGTCCGAGATTGAAGACTTCGTTTGGGACAAGGTAGTAGTGCTTGTTCGGATCCCGCTTGGGCCAGCGTCGGAACATCAGGCATCACCTCCTGCCTGTGCGTCTACCCACTGACGGAATTTTTCTTTTGGCACCACGATGCGGTTGCCGATCCGCAGCGCAGGGAAGCCCGTCTCGTGCATGAGCTCATAGGCGCTGGAGATGGACACGCCCAGCACCTGCGCTACCGTGTTCGCGTTGAGGAACAGCGGCAGCTGGTCGTAGTTGGTGAATGTGGATTCTTGCATTGGATTCCTCCTTTATAATTTTTGATGTTTGTTGACGGAAGCTGCAACGCAGCCTATAGGCATCACTCCTTTCAGTTCAATTTGAATACAGAGAATTGCTCCCTGCTAAATGCCTTAAAAAAATCCCTCCACTTATCGCGGAGGAAAACATGTTTTGCACACCCTGTTTTGAAAAAATTAGAGGTCTGAAAATGCAGATTTCATCAGAATGATATATGGCTGGTGTTTTATGAGAGTAACATGGATGTGATATGGGCTTCTTTTTAGTTCCGAAAAAGGCTCTCTACTTATCGCCAAAAAACGGCAGTTTTATAGGGCTTTTTACCTATCATTTTCAAAAGACTTTTTCCTTGTTTATCGCGGCGCATTTATTGAGCAAATTAAAACGACCGTTCTGACAGTGTGTTAGTCAGGACGGTCGCCGTGATTGATCATTTATATCATTCCGATAATTCAAATATTATTATTCCGATGTCATTGATATTGTTCCGCAACGGTGGTATACTTTCTTTGAATTGGAGTGATGCTCATGTTTATGACTGTGAAGCAGGCCGCAGAAAAATGGGGTCTGTCTGACCGCCGCGTTCGTATTCTGTGCGCCGAGGGAAAAATCCCCGGTGCGTTTCAGGAGGGGCGTGGTTGGAAGATTCCCATGGATGCCGTGAAGCCTGCCGACGGACGGTTCAAGTCCACCGAGAGTCTGCTGAATATAATCGACCGGAAGAAGGCCGAACTGGATGCCTGCCGCCCTCTGACCGAGGGAGAGGTGGCACGGCTGACGGAGGAGTTCACCGTTGAGTACACCTACAACTCCAACGCCATTGAGGGTAACACCCTGACGCTCCGGGAAACCGACATGGTTCTGCGGGGCCTGACCATTGACCAGAAGCCGCTGAAAGATCACATGGAGGCCGTGGGCCACAAGGAGGCTTTTGACTATGTCCGTGAGCTGGTGCAGGAAAAGGCTCCCTTATCTGAGCGCATCATTCAGCAAATCCACTTCCTGGTCCTGGCGGATAAGAAAGATGACCGGGGCGTGTACCGCCGGGTGCCTGTCCGCATCATGGGTGCGCAGCATGAGCCGGTGCAGCCCTATCTGATCCAGCCCCGCATGGAGCAACTCATGGCGAGCTATGCAGAGAGCGCCGAGCACATCGTTACCAAACTGGCCCGGTTCCATATAGAGTTCGAGGGTATTCATCCCTTCATCGACGGCAATGGCCGCACAGGGCGCTTGCTGGTCAATCTGGAACTGATGAAGGCCGGTTTTCCTCCCATTGACATCAAGTTCACGGATCGCCTGGCCTACTACAACGCTTTTGATGCGTATCATGTGAAGCATGACCTGTCGGCTATGGAGAAACTGTTCGCCGGATATATCAACGAGCGGTTGGACTTGTATCTGTCCATGCTGCAGGAGAAATAATTTGACTTTAAAGAGCGGTCAGTTTTTAGCTGATCGCTCTTTGCTTGTGTGCAGATTTGAGTTTATCCCATGATCCCGATTTTGTTGCCGTTCTCATACATATCCGCGGCGCATTCGACACGGTTATCGCTCTGCAACTTTTTTGCCGTCCTATGATGCGGAAATGCTCCGCACAGGTGGCCTTCGCGTACGCGGCCTGACGCTGGCTCCATCAGCTAACGTATTCAAGTTGCCGGATATGACCGCCTGGAGCGGTGTTTTTCAAGGTGCCGGAGGGATCTGAAAAGATCCCCTCATGTGGTAGGCAGCGAAAACAGCTTTTTTATACCCCTCCAAGCAAATAATTCTTAATTCGCTGCCATTTCTTGTGGATGTTTTTCTGAGAAATGCCGTATTGATGAGCTAATTCGGTCTGGGTGTAACCATCGAATACATATCGTGTCAACAATTCCAAATCTTCCGGGGACAGTGACCTCAGTCTTGCTGACATCTGAGGGTCTTCAATTTCTTCAACCCACCCATATCTCGAACTCCCGGCATAATTGTCCCAGCAGCTGACAGCATCCAAAAACTTTTTCATGGGCGCAGACTTATCTTCCTGGTCAGTTGCCGGCTCAACGAAGGTACTGATTCGTGGGAGCGGCTGGGGGAAACATACAAAACGACCGTTCCGGCTTTCATGCGTTAGCCGGAACGGTCGTCCTCGTTGTGTAATTCAGTCGTTGCTGTCTTATGGTTGCGTGGGTAGGATATGAACCGGCTATTCAGGTTTTAACCCATGATGCCGATCTTGTTGCCGTTCTCATAAATGTCCGCACCGTATTCGCAGTGATTCGGCCTCTGGTACTCCAGCCAGCCGAAGCCCTCCACATAGACCATGTCGCCGGGCTGGAGATCTGCGGCCGTTTGCGCCGGGGTGGGTTCGGGCGCTGGTTCCGGCTCAGGCGTTGGCTGTACTTCGGAAACCGCAGGCGCTTCCTCGGCTTCAGGCTTCGGTTCATTGATAGGTTCATGGGGAGGTTCCGACTGTGAAGTCTCATCTTTTTCTTTCTCTGTTGGCGGGTCAATTTCTGCTTCAAATTTGACCCCTGTGGCAGGCGGTTCTGGGGCGGTTACGGCGGGTGCCGGGGTTGGCATGGGTGTTTCCTCGACCGTTGCGGCTTGCGGCCGCACAGCGGCACACAGGGCCAGACAGGTGGCAATTATGACTGCCGTGATAAGCCTTTTCATGTTTCTTCCTCCTTCTTGTATGCGAAACGAGCGCCCAGTTTCTCTGCCGTTTGGCAAAGCACCGGACGCTCGTTTTCGTAATAGTTCAATTCCATGGAGAGTTTCCACGCCAGTTCAAATCCGGTGATAAGGCTATCGATGGAGGTATCCTCCGCAATACGGTCTTTTGCGTCGATGATCCGGAGCACCAGCCGACGCTCCGGCTTTCCCAACGCCTCGCTAAGTGCTCGGTGGCACTCCTCAATTTCCTGCTTCTGCGCCGAGAGTTCGGGTGGGGTATAAAAACAGTCATATAGGTCTTTCAGCAGCTTGTATTTCATGCGCTCGCCTCCTTGCAGCACAAACATATACCACAGTTCGACGGAAACAGCTACTGAAACTTTTAAGAAAAATAGCGGCTGGAACATTGCGTTTCAGCCGCTATTTTGGCTGTGGGGTATTCGTGGTGCGCTCTCGCAGGTTAACTAAGCACCTACACAGATTAGCTATCTTTCTTTTCGTAAAACTGCATGGCTACATTGAATGCATCCAGAAATTCTTCTCTGGAAGTAGGTTTGTCAAACAACGGATAATCAGTAATCAGGCGGTATCCTTTCAACGCATAGGCGTTAAGGGTTTTAATTCCATCCTCAGACAGCAGAGTATCATTGTTGCTAAGATACTGTAGCATAATCTGCTCCAGCTTAGGGCTCTGCGTATCGATGCCGAGTCTTCTGGCCTCAGATGCCACCAGTAACCCAGCAATTTGTGCTTTACAGTCACGATATTGAACTGGGTACCTTTCAACAAGATCCTTCAACTCAGAAGTATCCTCGTCGATTTGGCCTGCTGCCATGCCAATCAATGCACAGCAGTAGTACACATCGAATTGGATAAACTTATTCTTATCCTCCGCAGCGTGGGAGCCTTCGAGATTCATAATGTTGTTAAAGTAGCTTTGGGCACTTTTCGCTATCTTAAAATGCATTATTTTTCATCTCCTTTGTGCTCTCTTTGATACGAATCGAAGAAGTCAATTCCTTCATAAACAACTACGGCCTGATCCTGGGGAGATGCCACAACCGTAAGATACTGCGAATCGGGATTTGCATAGAATCTGTCCGCAAAACGCTCCACTTCTGCTGACTGAACAAAGGCAATCATCTGATTGAATACCAAAGGAATGATATCTGCAACAGCCTGCCGTTTTTCGAAATCCATCTTGCCGGTAGGCGAGTCGATAATGAACGGAAATTCCAACTCAGAATCTTCGAAAAGAGTGCCCAGGAAACAGTAGGCAATGCTAAGAGTTTGACCTTCGCTGGCACCGTCCCTACCCTTTAGTTTTATGTACCTATCGATGCTTTCGATTTCTACATAATCGTCAACGATAACACGGCGAAGTTTCTCGTTGGTCTTTCTGACGATTTCTTGCTTCAGCGCTGTGGTAGCCTGTAGTTTGATCTCATTCACCAAGGAATCAACCAACTCTTTTTTGCGCAATGCAGTATTTGTTCTTGTTGCCTTCGCTATTTCCTGCTCGTAGTACTTAAATTTTTGATCCGCCTTGTGAAGGTTGTTTTCTTCTGTCAGAGAAGCGTCGTTTTCATCCTTGGATTCAATGCGCTCAAGTTCATCACGAGCAATGCTGATAAGTCTGATCAGTTCCTCAATTCGCTCCTGCAGTTCACGAGCCTTTTCGCCTCCGGCCTTAATGAGTTTTTCCTCATTAGTTTTAAATCTCGTATCGAGGCGATTAGCTTGAGCTCTCAGTTCCTCGAGTTCTTCGAAGGCCTTTTTTAAGCGTTCGTCATACACACTGTCCATCAGACTACTCTTAACCGTGTTAAGAACCGACTGTTGGTCACTTCCCAGATACTGGTCAGCCCGCTTCAGGATAGCTGTTCTCTCCCGTTCGCCAATGCATCTATCGCAGACACACCGGTCTGCAGAAGCCAATTCGGTGAAGAAGTCTTTGGCAATGGTTTTAGGCAACTTGAGTTTTTTCATGCTATTGCCTAACTCGAACATTCTCGCACAGAGGCTTTCGCTCAGTAGATAGGGAGACTTAATTATCCCCAGAATAGAAGTGATCTTAACGTCGATTTCGCCGCGATTCTTCTGCTGTTCCTTGAGAATATCATTTTTCTCTTGATTCAGCTTTTCATAGCTCTTGTCGAGTTCCTGGCGCTGTTTCTCCTTCTCTACTTTTTCAGCTTCAAACGCAGCAATCTCTTCGCGAAGCTTCTCACACCGTGCTCTCAGCTTGGCCCGAATTGCGTCAATGTCACTTTGCCGGGTACGCAAATTGCTAAGTGAACTGGATGTTCCACGCTTTCCTTCGGCGTTTTGGATTTCGGTAAGGATTCTCTGGTTTGCGGCCAAAATCTCATCCAATTCATCGAGGCGATATAGGTAGCGAATCGTTTCATCAGCTTCATTGGATGAGCTGTCCATAGACTTCGCCGCCTGCTCACCGTCAAACACAAAGCGTCTAACAAATTCAGGCGTAAAAATACCGCGAATAGACTCAGGTAAACGAAGTCCAGCTTCTCGACCCTTGGGAGGAGCAGAGGTTTCCACCTGCACCGTTCCATCTTTGTAATTCATAGAAAGGAAGTACTTATACTGTCTATCATCAAATTTGACAGTGATGCTGAATTCACCTCTATCTGCTTCCGTTAATGTAGGCGCGAAAGAACGCACTTTGGACGCAGTCCATCCAGCGGCTGTTCCATCAAATAATCCTTTGATGAGTTCCATTGTGGTTGTCTTACCGGTACCGTTGGCCATCATAATAAAATTGTTGCTGATTACGGAGCCATCGGCTTTGGCAAAGGGGAGCTTCAAGGCAGTGATTTTTCGGATATTTTTATATTCGAGCTCGAGGATTGCCATCTTCATACCTGAATATCCTCCTCATCATCCTCAATCAGTGTAAGTATCCGTTTTAAATCGCTCTCTTTGGCGTTATCATCAAACTTGTTTTTGACATATTGTCTGAATGCCAGTTTGAAGTCGGACGAGGTGTTTGATGCGTTGACAACGGAATCAATCGCATTTTCGATGATTTTATTTCTCATGTTCGCATCTCCTTGTCTGTGAAAGATCTGTAAGCCACTCTGCACGATCGGCATCGGCGTTATTGTCATTTTCCTCGGAATCCTCAATCACGAAGTCCACAACAGTTGCTTTCTTTTCTGGGTTGTTTTTATCCAGGCGTAATGCGCGCCCGATTCTCTGCGTTGTCACGAGCCTGGAACGGTCAGAAGAAAACATGATAATGTTCGTGACGCTGCTGATATCAATTCCCTCGGAAACTTTTTTACAGGTCAGCAGGCAGTCAATTTTTCCTGCCGCAAAGTTCTCCAAATTGATTTTTTCATCATCGGCATAGTAGGTATGATATTTGTCGCTGTACCTGACAAGAATCTCCTGGAGCTTTGCGCCATATTCCATGGTCTGAACAAAAATGATACACTTCTGCAACAGCTCCGGTCGCTGAGAAATCAGACTTTCAAACTCCTCCAGCTTGTTGACCGCTGTTTTATTGACAAGCGCCAATTGAGTAAACATATCCTTTTCATCAACAGGTTCTCCACTCTCCTTTTTTGCATTGAACGCTGCGATAATCTTGCGTTTTTTGAGCTTTTCTTCGTCAGAGAGAACATAGGGCAGAGGAATATAATTGAATTCGCACAGGATTCCTTTTTGAATGGCATCCTGCAGCGTAAACTCAAAAATTACTTCTCCAATTTCATTCAGCAAGAAATCATTTCCAGCCTCATCGTACTCACGCTCTGGCGTAGCGCTCAACCCGAGGCGATATCGATACGGAGAGAGCCTGCCCGAAAGATTTTCGACAAAAGTATTAGAACCAGCTCCATGTACTTCGTCAAAAACAAACAGCGTATCATTGCTGTAATCGCCAGGTAGACGATCAAACAAGTCCAGCAATTTGGAGAGATTTCTGGCGTCACGAGAAAGAATTAAGATGGAATCATCCGGGTGCATGACGAAATCTTTCATCATCTTCTGGGATGCATAATGATAGTTGATTTGCTTGTTCTTGTAGTTTTCTCGAATTTGAATTGCCCACTGATCCAGCAAATCGTTGCCGTACATAGTAATAACAACGCGACGAATTTCCCCGCTATCAAACAGCTTGTTGATGATTTTCATTGCAGTAACAGTCTTTCCGGTTCCGGTAGCCATTGCCAGAATGCCATGCTCTTTTTCCAGAAAGGTCTTTACTGCTATGTCCTGATGAACCCATTTACTCGAACCTGCCGGCAAAGAATACGGCCTATCCGGGGAACGCAATTCAAATATTTTGTTTTTAACTGCTTGTGGAATGGTAAACATTTTGAGATTGCGGTCTTTTCGATTCCAGATTTTCTCGAAACGAGCGGTATCCGCATCGACATACTCCTGTGTACCAGCCCACGTTTTGAAGACTTTTATGCTTTCATAATTTTGGAATCCATGCTTGCTATCGTTGATGGACCCGGAAAAGGATAGCGCATCATTGCCCTTATAGAAAATTCCAAACTTGTCGTGGAAATTTCCTTCCTCGAGCTTTTGGCAAGGGATTGCGAAACGCATATCGATGATTCCATCATACAGCATCCACGAGAAGGCATTGAGGATATCGGATTCCATCTCTTGCTTAAGTGTTTCTACATTGTCAAGGAGTGCTGCTTCGAGGCGCAAAAAAGCGCTTCCGTCTTGGATCTCTGTGCCAATAATTGCATCTGTATCCTGCGTGGAAAGGATGGGACTTGTAATTAGGCGCATTTTCCCTCCACGGGAAGCAAAATCGGATAATCCTGCGACGTTGTATGTAAGCCACCCGGTTGTGAAGTAGCCGACGCCTCGGTCAAAGCGTTCAGCCCACTTTAGGCAGGGGGTGTACAGCTCATTTATCAGGTTATCTTCTGATGTATCTAAACAGACTTTGACCTTTGGATAATCCATGGAAACCTCCTTTAGATATTGTCATCCAGATGGCACAGATGATTATAGAAATCTTTACTGTACCGTTTTTCATCTTCGAGCAGCTTTGCTCCTCGATCCAAATGGGCCTTTACCAAGCCGGGAAAATAGTCATCCTCACGAATCACTTTACCCTCGTTGTTAATGATGAGGGATTTAAATAGCAAATCGTGATCGCCAAAAATGACCTGTCGACTTAGCTCCAATCCATTATTATCAGTCTTGAAGTCATTGGCTTGAAGTTGTCCTTTCCTGACCGACAGTGCAATTGCCAGCTTAGATAGGATAAATGGCTGTAATCTCAATGACTGACCTAATGAGTTGAAAATCTCCTGGGTCTTTTGCGATGTATAAAGCTTATTGGTCATTGTTCGTGCCTCCGAAATAAGTGTTTGCCAAGATTTCTGTATTTCCGTTTGCGGCATGATTCAAGACAAATGTGTTGGAAACAATGTCAGATATGCTCTCACGGTACTCCCCGACGATCTCCTCGTCAGTGGACAAGATGATGATCTGACCATTGAGTTTCTTGAAGAATTGGCCCAATATCTTTCCTCGATGCTCCTTATCGATACGCGCAAACGGTGTATCGACGATGTACGGCACATTGATTTTATTGAGCTGCGAGAGTGCTTGGTACAGTGCCATGATAAAGATTTGCTTTTCTCCGGCGGAAAGCTGTTGCTTTACCTCAACCGGCAGTTCGAATTCAGATTCACCGGTAATGAGCTTTTGCTGCAAAACTTCGTAGGCATACAGACCTATTTGAGCGATAAGATACTCAACGCCATTCTTACCAATAATTTTGCGTATTTCATCAGCTTTAAAGCGCTTGTTCTTGTAGGGAAGGACATTTAGACTATCATCGATGTGAATTCCATCAATCAAATCAGACTTGTTAATTAGACATGCAAAGAACTGGCTGAACCCCGTTTCGACCAAGCGGATGCTCTTATCGTAAAGAGTCTTTTGGAGCTCATCAAATGCCAGCAGTGCGCGCGCCGAGATGTCGTTGATTGACTGTTTTTTCAAAAGCGCCTCATAATCACTTTTTGCTTTTGCAAGTTTAGCCGCAGACACCGCCTTCTGAGCACGCAGCCCCTGCAACTCTTTATCCATTTCCAGAAGCTGTTGAGCACGCTCGGATTTTTGCTCATTCAAGTCGCTTTTCATTTGCAGGTATCCATCGTAATTTTCGATACTGCTACGCTCCATCTTTTTGTGGATTCGCTTCACACATTTCAGGGAGGCCTTAATATCATCTGTCGCCGCCTTGATGCGATTGGTATCATAAGCAAGAAGATTGTTGATTTTTGCGGTCAATTCAAACCTATCAAAGTCAGACAGATTGAGAACAGGCGTTATCTGCGAAGTATAGCTTGCATAGCTGGCAATCTCGTGGATGACCTTCTCAGAAATATCGTCAGCCAATTCAATATTGGCCCGGCTCAGCACGCCGGAGATGATTGACTTGATTTCAGGCGTATCAATTGTGCTCTTTACATTTGCATCGATCTGAGCCTTGTGTTCCAGTGCAATTTGGGACTTTAGTTCTTCCAGTTGAGTTTTTAGAATGATAAATGGAAGTACATTATTGGCTGTGTCTTTCAGCCATTTGTGGTGCACCTCACGGCGAGCATCTTCTTTTGCGATCTGATCTTGCATGGAACGCCATTCCTTCTTGGAAATGCCGCCACCCTTGGCATATGCCTTTTCAAGAGACGAAAGCCTCTGGTCGATAATTAAAATCTCATTGGAAACTTCGCGATATTCCTCCTCAGCGCATTCTACTCTCTGAGCAATTAGGTTGTCTGCTTCAAGGCATCTATCATATTCCGCTGAAAGCGCCATGGTCCCCTTCGCCTTGCTACGAGAGATTCTACGGAAGTTTTCTCGGATAATCTCCATTGTGTCAAGGCTGCAGAGTTTTAGGAATGCGTCCTTAAAATCGGAGTTTTTATTGCTATTGAACACAAAGTCACTGATTTTTTCTCCGTCGAAGAAGTAGAAGCGGAAGAGGTTTGGGGGGAGCGTCTGCAAGAGATAACTCTCAAAATCGCTTTTTTCTGTTTCGGAAAGCACAGTGCCATCTTTGAATACTGTAAAGGATTCTACGATTTTTTTGCCTGCTACTTTCCACGATCTAATAAAGGTGTAGGTATGATCATACTTGCCGTCATCCATCAGCAAATCAATGATGACTTCTGCCTCACCAATTTTTTGGAGTTTTTCATTGGCATTGATAATTTTTTCTATCTCAGCATAGTACTTTGCGGTATTAGATTCAAATCCATATGCAATACAGCCGTACAGACATATTTTGATGGCGTTAAACAGCGTCGTTTTTCCCGCACCATTTTTGCCGCCAATCAGCACCATTCTTTTTGTGACGTCTGAAGTATCAAAATCGAAGGAATTTTCATTGACATATGGGCCTATATTTTTTACTTGTATGCGCTTAATTTTCATGGTTCAATGCTCCTTCGACAGAATTATAGTGCAACCAGCCTTGTCCAATAATGCTGTCAAACGCCTTTTGCATCTTGTTGTTTTTTGTAATGTGCTTATTGGTATCTACAGAGACGATAAGCTTTGTAATCAATTCAACCGGAATGTCATACTTGTTTGCCACATCGTTGATTGCCTGGATAGCTTCATCATCAAATCTCGGAGTTTTGTAATCGTCCCACGGGAGTTTTTTGCCTTTGACCTTGTGGTAAGACTCCACGAGCGCGCGGCAGGTAAGGTCTCCCTCCTCATCCCACATCTTATCAATTGCTTTCAATTCAGCTTCCGTGATCAGTTCCATACCGGTTCTGTTTTCGAGGTCAAGGAGTCCTTCGAGAATGAGGCGCCGTGCTTCAAGTGTGAACGGACCCATTCCGAAGCTGCCGTCCGACTTCTTATAGACAGAACCGTTGCGGCGTTTAGAATCACGATACTGACTATCCTCCCGCATTCTGAGCAATTCATTTCTGAATTCTCTAAGTGGGATTAGTTCTGTAGCACCTTTGTTGATGAAGTTCTGTAGTGACTTGTCCTCTTTTACCATAGTGCAGCACCAGCATCCGAATCGGGAATTACCGGTTACCGGGATCTTCTCACGGTCGACTTCACCCAAAACGCTCTTTTCTTCACCAAGGTTTTCTCCCTGGTAAAGATTGAATAGATACTTCATATCACTTCCCCAGGGACTTCTGCAATCGCCTTTCAGTAGGAATTCCCAGACCAAATCGTTGGGGATTTCAGTAATAGGATTGTAGACATAAGCATTGGGAATGTCATTATGCATGTTAAGCAGCTTACCTTCGATTTCTCGTGCGGTAATGGTTTTCATTCGAGTCAGACTTTCGCCTTTACGAACACCGAGAAGAATGATGATTTCACCGCTTTCTTTGATGCGATCATTGACAAACTTATTCATCGGCATGATTTTCAGTCTGTCTGTGCACCATCTGAAGCCGGGCGGTTCCGGAGTAGGATAGCCCAATCCAATGACACGGCTCCAGAATGTCTGTTCTGGATCTGGATAAATCACGCTGGCTTTGATATTGAGACGGTCTTTTCCCGCTGCAACATTGATGCTATCCGAGGACGAGTGCATATATTTCTTTACGATGGGGTTTTCAACCATCGTGTCCGATGTAATAACATGGACGGTTTTGTCAAGCTTGGAACCCGCATCTTTCAAACGCTTCATAGCTTCGTATACAAGGCAAACAAGTAAGGTGGAATCTTTGCCGCCACTGTAGCCGATAAGCCACGGGCGGCTGTCGTGCTTGTATACGATCATTATTTCTTTGATGATATCTTCAAATACTTGAAACTTACCTGTATATGGCATATGGTTATCCTCTCATTTTGCTTTCTTTTTTGAGTTCTTCATCACCGATGGGGAGAGAAAGCAGTCGCTTGATTTGAATGTATGTCAGGAAGATGCCCTGCTCATTTCTGTTGATTTTCCCATTGGGTTTGATTGCCCGGTTCATCCAACATTCTTCGTTATTGCGCAGCCAGTCGATTTTGCGGAGACCTTTAAGCGATTTCACCATATCGATTTTGGGATTTGCGAAATAGAACTCGCCCAGACGTCCCAACGCAAGAATAATTAGGCCTTGAGTTGTAATGTAGTCCTCGCGTAAGCTTTTCTTGCTCAGTTCACCATTATCCATCTCATTCCATTCACGCATATTTGCTACAACATTGCTCCAGAAAGCATGAATCAGTTTCTCTGCTTTTTGAGGAGCATCGATCACCTTGAAAATGCGCTTATTGGCAGTATAGAAGGTATTGAGCGTAAAGATATTGGAGGAGTACTTGCTAAGATTGTCTTTTTCTTTGTCGGTATACTTACGCAGAAAATTAATGGAGTTCATGACATTCTTAGTGATCAGTGCCACAGGATCTTTTGACTCATACAGCGTATTCAAAGATTTCGATGTGGTAACTGCGTGCTTATTAAGATCTGTGAACATCTGCTGGCTCCGCTGAAGCCCCTGATCTTTGTATAGAACAATCGAAATCGTTTCTTCTTTCAGGCTTTCATCCTCAGCTATTGCCGCATCAATGGCAGCTTTTCTATGCTGACCATCGTTGATTAGGAAGGATGCCGTCATATTGATTTCCAGAATTCCCGCATTCTCATTGTTGTCAGCAGGGACAAACTTCATATCGCCGTCCACAGAGGCTGCCAATGCTGAAAATACATACGAATTCCGATTGGACAAGATATATCCGCAGATTTCGGGAATACGCGCCTCGTTGAGCTTTCTTTGGGCGCGATACTCGGCCGGGACATCTCCACTATCGGTCACAAAGATCTTACTCATTAACCCAAGGGGAACCATGCAGATATAGTAATCCTTTCCAGCCTGATATCCCTTTACGGCGGGGAATTGATATTTCAGCATATCACACCTCCGAATATACGTAAGTATATACTTAAGTATACCGTGTAGGGAGGCCTGTTGTCAATATTACCGATGCTTCGACTGCAAGTTTTCATTTCTATGTTATTTTTCTTTTCTAATAATATCAGTTCTATTGTACTATAAAACGGTCTTAAGCATATCGTTTCTCTTCTTAAATCATTATTTGAATCGATGCCAGGTGTTATGTATATGTGTGTAGTTCTGTTTAGAGATAACACCCTCTTGATGTAGTATTTTCATTGTCCTACATCAAGAGGGTATCTATTCACTGTTATTAATTAACCTGTTCACATGCTATGGGTTAATTTTCAGTTATGAATTTTTATGAAAAGGAAATAGATGTTACCCATACATCAGCCATTCGTGCCTGCCGTTTATTAATTTCTTCCAAATTCCATTCGGCACACAGCGCCAATTCTTGGGTAAGCTTCATATCAGTGTCGTCGCGATAAACTACTTTCTTCAAGTGAAACGCCTTGTTAAGAGCTTTTGCTTGTGCCTCCTTTGTCAAAAAGGCATAGTTTCCAAGTCGATCCTTATAAGTATCGCAATCCTCGACGGAACCAAATTGGCTAATCCAATATTTCCCCCACTCTGTTGTTGGCTTAACTGTTTGCGGCAAGACATGCTCTACTGTATTATTACCCCTGCCAGGAGTTGTCCAGATTTCTTTTCTACCACACCCGTCCGCTTCATAAACACAAAGCAGATAATGTGTTAATGGTAGTGTATGGGGCATAGTCAAACTCAAAAGCTGATCTCTGAATTGTCCATCAGGAGCCTTGGACGCAAAGTTATCGCGAAGCATATCCAAACCAAAGTTGGGATCACAAGCCCACTGACTGATTTCTTTTTCGACGCTGGTAGGCTTATTCTTTAACACACTTATGTAACGAATTAAGAAATTTAAGCAGAGCTTTGCAACCTTTGCCCAAGATGCTTCATCATTTGGATATTTTCCAATTGCCGCCAATAAAATAGGGTGTGTCAAATCATAACGCATCTTTTTCATATCTTCCAGCGTTGTCTTGAGTTCTTTATTCTTCCAAGGATATTCTCCCATAGGATCGCAGAAACCGTTGTAATAAACGCTCAGCTTTTTCAGGTCTAAAACAATCTTCTTGGCTTCTTCAAATCCATTGGTAGCGACATAATCACGATAAGTTTTATAAAGAGACTGAGGAGATGTAAAACCTTTATAAGCGCGCCAATAATGCAGAATAAACTTTTTCAAGTCATCCTTATTTTCAATATTGTCGCACATTTCCTCCCAAGCAGACTTTAGCTGTTCAAATTCACCGGGATGTGTGGCAAAGATCTGAAAAAGCTTATTCTTAATCAAATCAACTGCGCTCAGTGCCAAGCCACGGTCATTTAATGTTTCGAAAATCAAAAAAGCATCAGCTTCTTCTTCAACAATCATTGTGACAATTTCGAAACGATCCAACACACAAATGTGAAGCGCTTTCAGATAATCATAGGCATCTTCTTCGCTTTGGCAGCAATCCAGTCGTTCTTCGACCATGAGCTTCATTTTATTAAATGCGTCATAGATTGCCTGGTTTTGAGCAAATTCATGCTTCGCCTGATATGAAGACTTGATGTGCTCTCTATCTTCATCGCTTTTATTATGACCGTCTATAATGAAGTCATCAAAAAAAGCTCGATTAAACTCACCAAGGACGAGTCTGCTTCCTGTGCGTTCACCGTCATCATTCAAATAGGCCAATTTCCGTAAAAGTTCATCTGCTCGTCCTGTCGCCTTATCTGCAAAACGAGCAGATCTATACTGACCCAAAATCACATATAAAAACAGAAAAATCGTAGTCATACGCTGCTGTCCATCGATTAGGTCAACAGCATCATGTTGTTCATCTCTTTTAGCCATCGTAACTGCGCCCAGAAAGTGGCGTGCGTCTGCCTGAGTGGAGTGGACGACGTTGAAAAGGTCATCAAGGAATTCATCAATGTTTTCACTATTCCAAGAATAGCTACGCTGATAATCAGGCACATGGAAGCAATATTTACCGAGCAAATCACGAACACTTTGATTTTCAGCATCCATAATTCGTGTTTTCGCCCCCGTTTTAGCGCCTTTACTATTGTTAATAGTCAAAACTTGCTGACGAGGAAAGGTAAAGCTACCGATGATGCTTGCAACAGTAGGCACTGTTCCGGGTACAAGTTTATAAATTAACAATCCCGTATTGTCTTTAGATGCCGTGAAGAAACGATCTTGGCAAGAATAACTCCTATCTATTCCGATACAATGGCGATTCATAGCGCGGGCAACAATTTGTACAGGATCTTTTGCTGGCAACGGATGTAATTTATGAGCAAGAATCTCATCCGTAACCTTTTTGGCAGATAGCCCATCAGGATACTCTTGCAAAATCTTAATAGCAGCTTCAGGGACGGTCATGAAATTCACCTTCTTAAAAATATTTTTCTATTTACGCAATTTAACAACGATAGTACCTGAATATCAGCAGCACTTGTCATCCGGTACAATCTCCATGATGTCCTCAACACCGCAATCCAGCGCAGTGCAAATCTTCAGGAGGATCTCCGTGGTGACATGCCCATTGCGGCCCATTTTGGTGACAGACGCCGGGCTGATACCGGCCTTTGCACATATGTCTTTCTTCTTCATATCCTTGTCAATGAGCAGCTTCCAGAGCTTTTTATAACTGACAGCCATAAAATATCTCCTCCATACCAATATACGAAAAATGCTCTGCCGTCTGGCAGAGCATAGGGTTTATATAGCCATGCTGCCGAGGCCTATTACAACACTGACAGCGTTGTTTACCATGATAGCACATTCGGTCAGAAAAAGCAAGAAAATGATAGATTCGCACGATTTTTAGTTTCCAGAAAAGTGGATGCTTACAGCATTACAGCAGAGGGGAAAAATGCTTTATTTCCTTGTTTATAGCGCCGCAAACTTTGATCTGTGCACCTCGCAGAAACCACTTGCATAATCGCCTGCTCAGAGTTACAATGCAGACAATCTGAAACGCAAAACGCTTCCCGTCCGGCCCCGGTAACAGTTCACCGGAAACCGGGCGGGAAGCGTTTTTGACCACATAGATTACCACATACGGCTCCGGAACACTCGGAAACAGCGGAGATAAGAGCGTCAAAGAGTAAGTAAAACAAATAGGAAATGACTAAAAACCGCTATAAACAAGCAAAAAAAGTGTTCCCGATAGGTTTGGGACCAAGAGGCCGTGCGTTCGAGTCGCACTACTCGGGCCAAAAGCCCTCTGAAATCGTTGATTTCAGAGGGCTTTTCTTATTCTTTGTCTATTGCGGCGCAGGGGGTGTGAGATGACGCCCTCTCCTTTGAGACGCTCAACCAGTTAGCTCACGCTTATATTTTCTGCTCACAAATACTCATTCGCAGCACAAACCCAGCGTAATCCGCAGCATCTACAGGAATTTTCAAGCCGTGCTTGGTGAGGCTGATATTATCACGCGGCAGTCCTCTGTCACAGTCCTTGTGCGGCGGGCTTCTGCTGCGTCCTTCAGAGAAAGAGCGGGACGATATCCGGATCGTAGTCCCCATTCTCTGCGCAGGAGAACTCTTGAGCGTCCAGCAATCGCCGCCGAGCCATCGGGGTCAGATCAGGAAAGTAAGCATCAATCGATATATTGTCTCTTTTTGTGTATACAGGCTTACTGCTTTGTCCAGGACAGATCGGGGGATACGCCCAGCTCCGTCTCCAGATCGGCCAGAGCGCCCTGATCGTCGGTCCACTGCATGGTACTGCCGCTGACGGTACAGCCAATGGAATCGGCCTGGGTGAAGCTGCCGTCGGTCTCCGCCAGATACAGGCGGCCGTCCTCCAGCTTGTACTTGCCGGAATCCAGCTCGGACTCTACGTCGCTGAGCAGGGTGCTGACATCAAAGAGCGCCAGAACGCTGTCCACCTGAGATTCCACGGTGAGGCCGCTGTCGGCCAGAGCGCTGTCGAACTCGTCGCGGGTCATGCCGCGGTCCTCGGCTTCCTTGTACAGCAGCTCCACCAGAGCGGGCTTCAGCGCCTGAATGTAGGCGTTCAGAGACTCGGTGGTGGCGTCCAGATCGGGGGACATGCTGAAGGTGCCGTCCTCATTGAACACGGTGGTCAGGTACAGGGACACGGGGACCTCGGAGGTGTACTCAGTGCCCAGATTGGCGGCCATCTCCTCATCCATCTTCTCGGTGAGATCCAGAGCGCACTGCCAGGTGCCCACCAGCTGCTTGCTGTCATCCTTGCTGCCGCAGGCGGCCAGGCTCAGGGCCATGACCAGCGCCAGCAGGAACGCGGTGATCTTTTTCATATTGAAAAACCTTCTTTCTCGTTATAGCATAGCTTTCTTCGCGGCCTCCGCCGCACGGGACTTATATCTGCCTGCCGCAGGCTGCTCCGGCTTTCGCCGGTGTGCTGCGGTCATTGCAGACTCACGTACTTCTTGAATACAAACGCTGTCTTTCTATCTGCTGTCCGGATGCAGACCCAGTTGGGATATTCACCGAGATAGGCAAAGGTATCGTCCTTTTTGGCGGCGAACAGAACGGTGGACCGAGTGCTGGGCAGGGGGCGGACGTTGATGCCGTCGTACAGCAGGCGGGCGGTGCGGACGCCGCTCCGTTTTTCGGGGGACAAACCGCGCAGCAGTTCGGGATGATGCGCGGCGGCGCAGGCAAAAATCTCGTCAAAAAAGGGAGCCTCGCCATTCGATTTTTCCTTGTCGGTCATAATGCTGCCAAACCATTTGGCACGGTTTTCCCGGCGATAGCGCTGTATGTCAAAGGAATTGCCGAAGCGGTCCAGCACCCTGTCGCCCAGCGCATCCAGTTCCATCAACGTCCGCTTGCACTTTGTGCAGAGGCCGCAGTTGTCCGACTGCGTAAGGCAGACCTGCAGGTAGTCATAGCACGGCGCAAAGCTGCTGATCTTTTCCACCTTATCCATACGGGTCCAGTCCTGATTGGACTGGTAGAATTCAATGCTCCCCGTGTCAAGCAGCGGGATGAGCCATTTCTCATAGTGGGCCATGTCACAGTTGAGGGACAGCCTGAAGTCACCCAGCAAATAGGCGGAGGAATAGTAGTAACGGGAGATGCGCTTTTGCAGCAGCATGGCGATAGCCAGATTGCGGAACGTGTGCGTCCGGTCAAAGGACCACTCCCTGAACAGCCGCCGGTCCTGAAGGATATCGTCAATGTTGGAATCCACCACGATCAGCGGATAGCCGTACTTCCGGCAGAACTCCCGGGTACGTTCCATCTGGTGGACATAGAGCTCCTGCTTGGACTCGGCCCCGCGGCCCACAATGGCATCCCAACCGTGGTGGGCGCCTGCCTGAAAATAGGTAAACGCATTGATGCGGTAGTCCGCCAGTTCAAAATCAGGGCCGTACTCATACATGGTAGCGAAGGAGTCGACGCCTCTGGACATACCGGCGGCTACTATATCTCCGTGAAAGACCGTGTCCGTCAGCGGGGCAGCGATACGGATACGGGGCAGGGAGTTGCCGCCGTGGTATAGCTGCGGGATCACATGATAGGTCAGGTTGTAATACAGCTTTCTGGAAATGGGATAACAGCAGCGAAGCTCCTCGTATCCGAATTTCATGGCGGCCAGCAGAAGCGTGGTAACGACGGCGTCGCAGCGGTCATCGCAGACGGCATCGTCAAACTCGCGGTCAAAGCTGTACCAGAGGTCTGCACGGATGCCCGCCGAGCTGCATAGGGAGGCAGTCAGCGTGACCTTGCCGCCGGTGTTTTCCTTTGAGATGCTTTCGATGGATAAGTACTTGGTATCTCCCACTCGAGTATTCCTCCCTGTTATGTGTACTTACTTGACGCAGATGGTCTCGATCTCCACCAGTGCGCCGCGGGGCAGAGCGCCTACCTCCACCGCGGAGCGGGCGGGATACTGGCCCTCGGTGAAAAACTCGGCATACACCGCGTTCATGGCGGCAAAGTCGCTCATATTCTGCAGGAACACAGTGGTCTTGACCACATTGTCCATGGTGAGACCGGCGGCCTCCAGAATAGCCTTCACGTTGGTCAGCACCTGACGGGTCTGCTCGGTGATGCCGCCGGGCACAAACTCGCCGGTAGCGGGGTCAAAGGGCACCTGGCCGGAGGTGACCAGAAAGCTGCCGCAGTCGATAGCCTGAGAATAGGGGCCGATGGCAGCCGGAGCATTATTGGTAGCGATGATCTTCTTCATGATGTGAGCCTCCTGTAAAATTTGGTGTACGCCGCCGTCCGGCGTGGACCGGACGCGCCTGCGGATATTACTTATACCACACTTTCAGGCAAATAGCAACTCCCAACGGCAAACCGCCGCCCTCAGCAGTGAACCTCTGTATTTGCGGGATCCCCGCTCCACGGAACATTTCAAGCAGGGACTCGCTGACTATCCGGATCACTGCAACAGCCGCAGGAGCAAGGTAAAGTTAAAGGGCTTGCCGCCTGCATTACACAGACAGCAAGCCCTTTCAGCTGCTTGAACAATTTCTATTAGGAATATTTGTCCAACTTTTTTGGGGTCACTTCCATCGGACAGGGCTGTTTTTTGTATTTTACGCCTCTTACTCGCCCATGGGAGCGCCGCAGTGGGGGCAGAACTTGTCCTCGCTGGCCGCGCCGCACACGGGGCAAACCTTCACGCTGACAGTGTCCTCTTTCTCCGCCGTCTGCTCGGCCGCAGGAGCGGCAGACTTGGAAGCCTTCTCGGCCTCCATCTCGGCGATGCGGGCCTTGGAGGCGTTGACGGCGGCCACCACATCCTTCACGGCGTCGGGGATCTCGCCGGTGTACTCGGAGATGAACCACTCGCCGATGGCGCGGTAATTCTTCTCCAGCTCACGCTGCTCGGTGAGGATGGCCATATTCAGCTTGGCGGTATCGGTGGCGTTCTTCGCCTTGTCGGCGGCGACCTCCGCCAGATCCTTGGCCTTATCCACGGCAACGCCGGCATACTCCTGCGCCTTCTTGCCCAAGTTGTTCAGATTATCCAAAATGCTCATGTGATCGGTCTCCTTTCAATTTATGATCTTCTTGGTGCATAGTATAGCGCGTTTTGTCCGCCGTTGCAAGCAAACAATCGCGAAATTTACACACTGTTCATCTCACTGCCTCGCTCAATGCTCGATCCAGTCCGCCGCGCGGGATACCGCCCGCTTCCACAGGCGGTAGTTGCGGTCGCAGTCGGCCTGAGTGCCCTGGGGCAGGAACACCCGCTGGCTGCGGCGCAGGGTCCTCAGCTCCTCCATGTCCCGCCAGAGGCCGCAGCTCAGGCCCGCCAGTGCCGCCGCGCCGAAGGCCGTAGTCTCCACCATCTCCGGCCGGTCCACGGGGATGCGCAGCAGATCCGCCTGCATCTGCAGCAGGATGTCAGACACGCTGGCGCCGCCGTCGGCCCGCAGCATGGTGATGTCGCAGCCGGCGTCCTGCCGCATGGCCAGCATCAGGTCCGTGACCTGATAGGCGATGCACTCCAGCACGGCACGGGCCAGATGGCCCCGATCGGTACCGCGGGTGATGCCCAGCACCGCGCCGCGGGCGTACATGTCCCAATAGGGCGCGCCCAGCCCCGTGAAGGCCGGTACCACCACCACGCCGCCGCTGTCCGGCACCGAGGCCGCCAGCCTGTTGATCTCCGGCGCGGAGCTGATGATGCGCAGCTCGTCCCGCAGCCACTGGATGGTGCTGCCTCCGTTAAAGACGCTGCCCTCCAGAGCGTAGGTGGTCTTGCCGCCCACCTGCCACGCCACGGAGGTCACAAGGCCCGCGCGGCTGCGCACCGGCGTATCGCCCACGTTCATCAGGGTGAAGCAGCCGGTGCCGTATGTATTTTTGGCTTCGCCGGGGGCGAAGCAGGTCTGGCCGAACAGAGCGGCCTGCTGATCGCCGGCGGCGCCGCAAACCGGCACTCCCGCCAGCTTCTCCAACCCCTCGATACCGGGGCGCACCGTGCCGTATATCATGCAGTTGGGCACCGGCTGGGGCAGCATGGCCATGGGCACGCCCAATATGCCGCAAAGCTCCTCGTCCCAGCACAGGCGGTGGATGTCAAAGAGCATGGTGCGGCTGGCGTTGGAGTAATCTGTAACGTGCCGGCCGGTGAGCTGCCAGATGAGCCAGGTCTCCACCGTGCCGAACAGCACCTCCCCCCGCTCCGCCCGCTGGCGGACGCCCGGGACGTTGTCCAGTATCCAGCGGATCTTGCTGCCGGAGAAATAGGCGTCGATCAGCAGGCCCGTGGCGGACTGGATGCGCTCGTCCAGCCCCTGCCGCTTCAGGTCCTCGCACAGCTCCGCCGTCCGGCGGCACTGCCAGACGATGGCGTTGTATACCGGCTGGCCCGTGGTCTTGTCCCAGAGGATGGTGGTCTCCCGCTGGTTGGTAACGCCGATACCGGCGATGCTGCCCTCCGGAAAGCCCGCGATAGCCTCTGCCGCGGCCAGACGCTCCGTCTCCCAGATCTCCATGGGGTCGTGCTCTACCCAGCCGTCCTGGGGATAGTGTTGGGAAAAGGCGTGCTGCGACATGGCCGCAATGCGGCCCTGCCGGTCGAAAACGATGGCCCGGGAGCTGGTGGTCCCCTGATCCAGCGCCAGGATGTGATCGGACATGGCTTCTCCTCTTTTCTTTTTCATTTTTCTGTGGTACACTATGACCACATCAGCTTATTTATGGATTATACCACGAAGGGAGCGGGATTTCCATGACGAATATCACCGGATTCACTTTCCTGTCCACCGATGGGAAAACGCAGCTCCACGGCATGCGCTGGGAGCCGGAGGGCCGCAGCGTCCGCGCCGTGCTGCAGATCTGTCACGGTGTGGCGGAGCACATCGCCCGCTATGACGCCTTCGCCCGCTATCTCAACGAGCTGGGCATCGCCGTGGTGGGCCACGACCATCTGGGTCACGGCCGCTCCCTGCCGGAGGGCGGCACCCCCGTCTACTTTGGGGAGGGCAACACGTGGCACACCGTGGTGGACGACATCTACGTGCTGCACCAGCGCATCCGGCTGTGGTATCCCGACGTGCCCCTGTGCATTATGGGTCACAGCATGGGCTCGTTCCTGACCCGCACCTACCTCATCCGCTACCCCGGCACGGTGAAGGCCGCCATCATCATGGGCACCGGCTGGCAGCCCAAGGCCGTCGTTGCCGGCGGGCTGGCGGTGGCCAGAGCCACAGCCGCCGTAGTGGGCGAGAGCGGCACCAGCGACCTGGTGACGCAGCTGGCCTTCGGCGCGTACAACAAGCAGTTCGCCCCCAACCGCACCAGCTGCGACTGGCTGTCCGCTGACACCGACAACGTGGACGCCTACATGGCCGATCCCCTGTGCGGCGCGGACGCCACGGTGGGGCTGTTCCGCCAGATGCTGCTGGGCATCCGGTTCAACCAGCGGCTCAGCAATCTGCGGCGGATGGACGCTCAGACGCCGGTGCTGTTCATCGCCGGCGACAAGGACCCCGTGGGCGCCAACGGCGCCGGTGTCCGCCGGACGTATCAGGAGTTCCTCCGCGCCGGTATGCAGGACTGCACGCTGAAGCTGTATCCCGGTCTGCGTCACGAGATCCTCAACGAAAAAGGCTGGCAGCGGGAGATCTTCCGCGACATCGGCCTGTGGCTCACCGCCAAGCTCTAATGTGACAGTGCGCGGATCAGGCGGGGCAGGGACATCAGGTCCACGTTCCCGCCGCGCCGCAGCACCCGCGCCGACAGGAAGCCGTCCGCAATGAACAGCAGCAGCGCGCCGTAGGTGACGGGTGCAGGCATCACCGATGCCGCCAGCGCGATCCACGGGTGGACGTACCGCACCGTCAGTGCCGTCAGCAGCCCCCACAGCAGGGAAAACGGCATACAGACCCGCCGGTTCAGGTCCATCTTGGTACTGCTGTAATCCCAGAACAGCACACCCAGCAGCCGCTCATAGAGGAAGTGGACGGCGTACTCCACCGCCGTGGCCGTCAGGCCGCCGTACAAAGCCAGACGCCAGAAGCTGCCGGTCATATCCGGCGGCAGAGCCAGCACCGCCAGCAAAGCCAGGCCGTACACCGGACACAGCGGCAGCAGCAGAAAGCACTTGCGGACGCGGTGGGACGACCGCCGCGCCCAGGCGTACAGCTTCTCCAGCAGATAGCCCCCGAAGCTGTACAGCAGAAACAGCCAGAACGTATAGAAAAACATGAGATACCCCCTCCCCTGCGGATATGCCTTAGTGTGCGCGGCGGCGGCGGGAACGATACAGGGAGGAACGACAGATGACGGAATGGGAAGCGCTGAAAGAGGAATGTCTCCGCTGTCAGGCCTGCACGCTGGCGGCCACGCGGACCAACGTGGTGTTTGGCGTAGGCTCCGAGGACGCGGAGGTGCTGTTTATCGGCGAGGCGCCCGGGGCCAATGAGGACGCACAGGGCGAGCCCTTTGTAGGGCGGGCCGGTAAGCTGCTGGACGACATGCTGGCCATGATCGGGCTGGACCGCAGCCGCATCTACATCACCAACTCCGTCAAATGCCGCCCGCCCCAGAACCGCGACCCGCTGAACACGGAGAAGGACGCCTGCCACGGGTATCTTGCGCAGCAGCTGGCATTGATGAAGCCCAAGATCATCGTGTGCCTGGGCCGTATCAGCGCCATGGAGATCATCAAGGAGGACTTCAAAATCACCCGGGAACACGGGCAGTTCTTCGAGAAGAACGGCATTCAGATGATGGCGCTGTATCACCCCGCCGCGCTGGTGCGCGATCCCCGGAAAAAGCCGGAGACCTTCGAGGATCTGAAACGCCTGCAGGCGAAGATACAGGAGATCTGCGACCACACGGCGCTTACATTCGAATAAAAAGAGAGGTGACGCTCCGCGTCACCTCTCTTTTTACTCTTCTTTTAATACGCCACGCCCCAGTAGATGTCGGTGGTGCATTCCTTGCCGCACACCACGCACTTGCCGGTGGTGCCGGACTGCTTCAGCGGCATGCAGCGGCTGGACACGCCAGCCTTCTCCTTCATGGCCAGCTCGCACTCCAGGCTGCCGCACCACTTGGTACGGGCGAAGCCGCCCTTGCCCTGGGCCATCTCCTTGACCTCCTCCCAGGAGGTCATGTCGAAGGTGTTGTCCTCCAGATTCTTGGCTGCCATGGCGTACAGGTTGTCGTGGACATCCTGCAGCAGCTTCTGCACGGCGCTCTCCAGCTCCGTCAGGGGTACAAAGGTCTTTTCGCCGGTATCGCGGCGGGCGATGCAGCACTGGCCCTTCTCCATGTCCTTGGGACCGATCTCTACGCGCAGGGGTACGCCCTTCATCTCGTACTGGGCGAATTTCCAGCCGGCGGACTGGTCGCTGTCGTCCATGCTGACGCGGATACCGGCGGCAGTCAGCCGGTCGCGCAGGGACGCGGCGGCCTCCAGCACGCCCTCCTTGTGCTGGGCGATGGGGATCACCACCACCTGGGTGGGGGCGATGACGGGGGGCAGCACCAGACCGTGGTTGTCGCTGTGGGTCATGATGATGGCGCCGATCAGGCGGGTAGACGCGCCCCAGCTTGTCTGGAACGGGTACTGCAAGGTGTTGTCGCGGCCGGTGAAGGTCACGTCATAGGCGCGGGAGAACTTATCGCCGAAGAAGTGGCTGGTACCGGACTGGAGGGCCTTGTGGTCCTTCATCATGCACTCGATGGTGTAGGTGGCCTCGGCGCCGGCGAACTTCTCCTTGTCGGTCTTGCGGCCCTTCACCACGGGCATGGCCAGCGCGTTCCTGCACACGTCGGCGTAGCAGTTGAGCTGCTGCTCCGTCTCGGCCTCGGCCTCGGCGGCGGTCTCGTGGATGGTGTGGCCCTCCTGCCACCAGAACTCGCGGGAGCGCAGGAAGGGGCGGGTCGTCTTTTCCCAGCGGATAACACTGCACCACTGGTTATACAGCATGGGCAGCTCGCGGTAGCTGTGGAGCACGTGGGACCAGTGGTCGCAGAACATGGTCTCCGACGTGGGACGGAAGGCCAGACGCTCCTCCAGCGGCTCGCTGCCGCCGTGGGTGACCCAGGCCACCTCGGGGGCGAAGCCCTCCACCAGCTCGCCCTCCTTTTTCAGCAGGCTCTCAGGGATCAGAACGGGCATGGCCACATTGACGTGGCCGGTCTTTTTGAACTCCGCGTCCATGTACTTCTGGATATTCTCCCAAATGGCGTAGCCATAAGGTCGCAGGATCAGGAAGCCCTTGACGCTGGCGTAGTCCACCAGCTCCGCCTTCAGGCAGATGTCCGTATACCACTTGGCGAAATCCTCCTCCATGGGAGTGATCGCTTCCACATTTCTCTGATCCTTAGCCATGTCAAATACCTTTCCTTTGCTGATTTATATCGTGCATATGCAACTTGATATTTTACCCGCCGGAGCCGCTGTTGTCAATATCCCGCCGGAAAAAGGCCGCAAAAAGACCGCCTTTCGGCGGTCTTTTCTGATATGCCTTTACGCTCTCGCTTATTCGTTTCCGGGGAACTGGGGGATGGTGGCGAAGCCGCGCTGCAGGTCCTCATCCGTGGGGATGGTATCGCTCATGACGCCGTCATTGTACTTGCCGTAGGCCACCATGTCGAAGTAGCCGGTGCCGGTGAGGCCCAGCACGATGGTGCGCTCCTCCCCCGTCTCCTTGCACTTCAGTGCCTCGTCCATGGCCACACGGATGGCGTGGCTGCTCTCCGGCGCGGGCAGGATGCCCTCACAGCGGGCGAACAGCTCCGCCGCCTCGAACACGGCGGTCTGCTCCACGCTGCGCGCCTCCAGATAGCCGTCGTGATACAGCTGGCTGACGATGCTGCTCATACCGTGGTAGCGCAGGCCGCCGGCATGGTTGGCGGAGGGGATGAAGCCATTGCCCAGCGTATACATCTTGGCCATGGGGCAGATCTTACCGGTGTCGCAGAAGTCGTACTTGAACACGCCCCGGGTCAGGCTGGGGCAGGAGGCCGGCTCCACGGCGATGATGCGGTAGTCCGCCTCACCCCGCAGCATCTGGCCCACGAAGGGAGAGATCAGGCCGCCCAGGTTGGAGCCGCCGCCGGCGCAGCCGATGATGGTATCGGGCTTGACGTGGTACTTCTCCAGCGCCGCCATGGTCTCCAGACCGATAATGGACTGGTGCAGCAGCACCTGATTCAGGACGCTGCCCAGCACGTAGCGGTAACCCTCCTGGCTGGCCGCGGCCTCCACAGCCTCGCTGATGGCGCAGCCCAGGGAGCCGGTGGTGTCGGGGAACTCTGCCAAAATCCTGCGGCCCACCTCGGTGGTGTTGGAGGGAGACGGGGTCACGTTGGCGCCGTAGGTCCGCATGACCTCGCGGCGGAAGGGCTTCTGCTCATAGGAGCACTTCACCATGAACACGCGGCAGTCCAGTCCCAAATAAGCGCAGGCCATGCTCAGCGCAGTGCCCCACTGACCGGCGCCGGTCTCGGTGGTGACGCCCTTAAGGCCCTGCTTCTTGGCGTAGTACGCCTGGGCGATGGCGGAGTTCAGCTTGTGGCTGCCCGAGGTGTTGTTGCCCTCAAACTTGTAGTAGATGTGGGCGGGGGTGTCCAGCTTCTCCTCCAGGCAGTAGGCCCGCACCAGCGGAGACGGACGGTACATCTTGTAGAAGTCACGGATCTCCTGGGGGATGGGGATGTAGGCGGTGGTGTCGTCCAGCTCCTGCTTCACCAGCTCGTCACAGAACACATGGCCCAGCTCCTCCGCCGTCATGGGCTGGAGCGTGTCGGGGTTCAGCAGCGGCGCGGGCTTGTTGGTCATATCCGCACGCACGTTGTACCAGTTCCGAGGCAGCTCGTCCTCGCTGAGGTAGATCTTGTAGGGGATAGTAGCGGTGTCCTTCATCTTAGTTGCCTCCTAAATTATAGTACCGCGCGGTGCGGGGTCTCACTGATTGCGCGAATTATGCGAAATAGTCGATCATCATGGCGTGCTTCATCTTGTCCAGCGTCTGGGCCGCTGCGGCCTTGGCGGTCTCGCTGCCGGCGCGCAGGATCTCCATGATGGCGTCGGGGTCTCTGGCCAGCTCCTGGCGGCGGGTGCGGATGGGCTCCAGCGTCTCCTGCATCACGTTGTTCAGGAACTTCTTCACCTTCACATCGCCCAGACCGCCCCGTTCGTAGTGGGCCTTCAGTTCTCCCAGGTTGGCATACTCCGGCAGGTAGCGGGCAAAGTGCTCATCGGTGCAGAAGGCGTCCAGATAGATAAACACGGGGTTATCCTTGGTGTTGCCCGGGTCGGACACCATCAGGTGATTGGGGTCGGTGTACATGCCCATGATCTTGGTGCGGATGTCATCTGGCTCGTCGGCCAGATAGATGCAGTTGCCCAGAGACTTGCTCATCTTGGCCTTGCCATCGGTACCCGGCAGGCGCAGGCAGGCGGCGTTATCCGGCAGCAGCGCCGTGGGCTCCATCAGCGTCTCACCGTACAGCTCGTTGAAGCGCCGGACGATCTCACGGGCCTGCTCCAGCATAGGCAGCTGGTCCTCACCCACAGGCACCGTGTCGGCCATAAAGGCGGTGATGTCCGCCGTCTGGCTGACGGGGTAGGTCAAAAAGCCCATGGGAATGCTGTGGTTGAAGCCGCGGAGCTGGATCTCCGCCTTGACGGTGGGGTTCCGCTCCAGACGGGCCAGCGTCACCAGATTCATGTAGTAAAACGTCATCTCCGTCAGCTCGCTGACATGGGACTGCACGAAAATGGTGGACTTGGCGGGGTCGATGCCGCAGGCCAGATAGTCCAGCGCCACCTCCATGATGTTGTCGCGGACCTTCTGGGGATGGTCGAAGTTGTCGGTGAGGGCCTGCGCGTCGGCGATCATGAAGAACAGCTTTTCGAAGCGGCCGCTGTTCTGGAGCACGACGCGGTTGCGCAGGGAGCCCACATAGTGGCCTACGTGGAGGCGTCCGGTAGGACGGTCGCCGGTGAGGATGATCTTGCCCATACTTTCAATTCCTTTCTATATGTCAGATATTTCCTGTTGGTAAAACAAAAAACGTCCTGTCCCATGGAATTCCATGGGACAGGACGTACAATACGTTCCTGCGGTACCACCCAAATTGGCAAAGCGCCCGCTCTGCACGCACGATCATGCGCTCCGCCGGGATAACGGCCGCGGCTGCCGTCGGGTATTACTCACCTGTTCAGGCTTTCTCCCCGCCCTCGTAAGGCCATTCGCCGTACATTCCGCTGCCGCGCTCCCACCAATGCGCCGCTCTCTGAAAGGTTCCTGTACGGGTACTTCTCTTACTCAACGGTTTGGAATATGACGCCATTGTAGCACCTTTTCCGCAGATGTCAAGAGATTTTTTCACAGCGCCCGTAAAAATTCCGGCTTCAGGTCCCGCCGCCCCTCCAGCGCGGCCCGGATCTGGGCCAGCAGGGCCTCGCGGTCGCCGTTGAGAGTGCCCTTCAGCGTCAGGTAGTTGCTGGCATGGTTGGCGCGGAACACGGTTCCCTCGCTGTCCACGTGCTGCAAAAACAGCTCCGTCTCCTTCAGCACCTCCAGCGGGCCCAGCACCGTAAAGCTGCCGTCCTTGACCCAGCCCTCCAGCGGCGTGCCGTGGGGTACCATCAGCGTCAGCAGCCCCAGATAGTCGGGCTTCATCTCGCTGACGGCTCTGGCGGTGTCCAGCGCATGCTGCTGCCACAGCTCCACACTGCCAAGGCCGGAGATGGCCGTCACGGACAGCGTCAGACCGCAGCGTTTGGCCTTCTGCCCCGCCGCCACGATGGCTGCGGCGGTGTGGCCCTTGCGCATCCGCTCCAGTACCGCGTCGCAGCCGGACTCCAGCCCCATGTATACCATTTTCAGTCCCTTCTGCCGCAGCAGGCGCAGGTCGTCCTCGCTCTTCACCTGCAAGCTGGCCGGGGAGGCGTAGCACGTGACCCGTTCACACTCGGGGAACAGGCCGTACACCAGCCCCAGTATCTCCACCAGGTCCTCCGTGCGGCGCATCAGGGCGTCGCCATCGGCCAGAAAGACCCGGTCCACCCGGTGGTAGACGCGGCGGGCCAGCTCGAAATCCTCCCGTATCTCCTGCATGGGACGCATGGAAAAATGCTTGTCGTCGTACATTTCACAGAAGGCGCAGCGGTTGTGGCTGCACCCGTAGGTCACCTGCACGATGAGGCTGTACGCCTCGCTGGGCGGCCGGTAGACCTTTCCTTTGTAGCGCATGGGATCACTCTCCTTCCGCTCTATTATGCCACGGTTTCCATCGTTTGAAAAGAGGCATCTTTCCGCATTCGGCGGCATAGGGTGGGACATCTCAACAAACGAGGTGTTCGATATGGAACTGAACTACAACCGCGTCCATCTATGCGGGCAGGCGGAGGACGTGCCCGCCCTGTCCCACGTCAACCACGGCTGCGCCTTCTACAAGTTTACGTTGGCGGTGATGCGCCTGTCAGGGCAGGCAGACCGCCTGCCGGTCATCGTGCCCCAGACGCTGCTCCATGCTGTACCGGTGGCGGCTGGGACCACCGTTACCGTCATCGGTCAGCTGCGGTCCTTCAACAACAAAAGCGGTCAGGGCAGCCGCCTGGTGATCTCCGTGTTCGCCCACCAGCTGACCCTGGGCGGTGAGAGCCCCTTTAACCAGATCCAGCTGTCCGGCATATTGTGCAGGACACCCACTCTGCGGCGGACGCCGCTGGGCCGCGAGATCTGTGACATCATCCTGGCGGTGAACCGCCGGTACGGACGGGCGGACTACCTGCCGTGCATCGCCTGGGGCGCGGTGGCGGCTCAGGCGGCGGACATGCGCACCGGCCAGCGCCTCACCGTGGAGGGCCGCGTCCAGAGCCGTGTCTACACCAAAAATGACAACGGCGTCCTGACGGACCGCACGGCTTATGAGGTGTCCATCATGCGTCCTGCGGAGATCGAGGAATTTCTTGTACATATTCCCCGTTGAAAACGGGAATCACCAGTGTTATGATAGATTTAACGTCAGATTTTACAAGAGATTTTACGAAAGAGAGATAGATCCTCATGCAGCATCACCTGCACTTCCCTTTTCATCACCACAAGCCCCATGCCGCCCGGTACGACGTGGACATGACCCAGGGCAGCACCACGGGACACCTGATCCGCTTCGCCCTGCCGCTGCTGGCAGGCAACCTGTTCCAGCAGCTTTACAACATGGTGGACACCTGGGTGGTGGGCAATTTCGTCAGCAATGAGGCGTTCTCCGCCGTGGGCACCGTGGGGCCCATTATCAACACCCTCATCGGCTTCTTTCTGGGAATGTCCAGCGGCGCCGGCGTGGTCATCAGCCAGTATTACGGTGCGCACCGGCCGGAAAAGGTACATCAGGCGGTACACACCGCCATTCTCCTGACGCTGCTGCTGGGCGTGGTTTTCACCGGCGCGGGCATCGCCATGACGCCGCTGATGCTGGACCTGATGAAGACCCCCGCGGAGGTGGCGCCGGACCAGGCCACGTACCTGACCATCTATTTCGCGGGCATCATGGGCCTGCTGCTGTACAACATGGGCTCCGGCATCCTGCAGGCTGCCGGCGACTCCCGCCGCCCCTTCTACTTTCTGGTAGTGTCCGCCGTGGTGAACACGGCGCTGGACCTGCTGTTTGTGCTGCAATTCGGCATGGGCGTGGAGGGCGTGGCCTACGCCACCATCATTGCTCAGGCGGTATCCGCCATACTGACCATGATCGTGCTGATGCGCTACGACGGCAGCATCCGGCTGGAACTGCGGAAGCTGCGGTTCCACTGGGACATGCTGAAAAAGATCGTGTCGGTGGGCATCCCCGCCGCGCTGCAGATGGCCATCACCGCCTTCTCCAACGTGTTCGTGCAGGGCTACATCAACCACTTCGGCGCGGACTGCATGTCCGGCTGGACGGCCTACACCAAGGTTGACCAGCTGGTGATCCTGCCGGTGCAGTCTCTGTCCATGGCCTCCACCACCTTTGTGGGCCAGAATCTGGGTGTGGGCAACGTGGCGCGTGCCAAGGGCGGCGTGCGCCGTGCGCTGCTGCTGTCCTTCGCCGTCACCGCCGTGCTGCTGGTGCCGGTGCTGCTGCTGGCGCCGGGCCTCACCTCCTTCTTCAACAGTAAGGCCGAGGTGGTGTCCTACGGCGCGCTGCTGCTGCGGCTGCTGTCGCCGTTCTACTTCTTCTTCTGCATCAACCAGATCTACTCCGGCGCACTGCGGGGCGCGGGCAACAGCCGTATGCCCATGTTCATCATGCTGGGCTCCTTCGTGGTATTCCGCCAGATCTACCTGTATGTCATGGCCAACTACATCTCCAACGAGATCGTGCCCATCGCTCTGAGCTACCCCGCCGGATGGTTCGTATGCAGCGCCGCCACCCTGCTGTATTACACCCACTGCAAGTTCGACCACTATCGCCTGGTGGAGGATGTGTAAATGGACAAGTGTGAATCCTGCGTGTTCTACCTCTATGACGAGGAATACGATGACTACGTGTGCGACATGGACCTGGATGAGGACGAGATGGCCCGCTTCCTGGCGTCGGACACCGGCAGCTGCCCCTTCTGGCGGCCCGGGGACGACTATCTCACCGCACGGAAGCAGTAACATACAGCAAAAGAGGGGAGACAGCACATCCGCTGTCTCCCCTCTTTCATCTGTACCGCACGCAGGCCCTCCCGCGGGATGCCGCGCCTTGTGCGCGGCGTCCCGCGTCAAAGCGGCGCGTCCGCAGCGGCGCCCGGCGCGGCACATCCCAGCAAAACGCAAGAGACGCGGCCAAAGGCCGCGTCTCTTTTCTTCCCCCATGGGCAAGACTCCGCTCGTTATACCCCCCAACAGGCGGAGCAGCAGAAAAAGCGTTACTTACCGGACTTCTTCCGGCGGCGCAGGCCCGCAGCACCGCTGAGGCTCAGCACAGCCGCGGCCGCATAGGCGGCGATACCGGCGTCGAAGGTCTTGGGCGACTGGGCCGCGCCGTTGGCGCCGTTATTGGTGCCGTTGCCCTTGTGGTTGTGCCGCTTATCGTCCGGCGTAGGCACAGGCGGCTTGACGGGATCGTCCGGCGTAGGCACAGGCGGCTTGGGACCGTCATCGTCATCGCTCTTAACGTCCTTCCACAGCGGCGTCACGCTGACATCGTGCTCCACCACGTAGGTGGTGCCGGCCTCGTAGGCCACGCCGTCGATGATCCACTTGTCGAACGTCTTCTTGTCGGGAGCCCGGAAGCCCATGCTGTCCCAGTCGGAGCGCAGGGTGTAGTTCTTACCGCCCTCGGCACGATCCATGGCCAGAGTGCCGCCCACCTCGGTATCGTAGCTGACGGAGTAGTACACCGTCACCGTACCCTCGGCCTCGGTCTCGATAGTACCGGCATAGCCCTTCGCCGTGATGCGCACGGAGATGGTCTTGCCGATGTCCTCGCCGGTCAGTTCGTAGGCAGCCTCATCGGCGCCCTCGATGGGCTGGCCGTTCCGCAGCCACTGGTAGCGCAGGTCAGCGTTGGGCATGCCGCTGGTCTCGGCAGTCAGGGTCTCGCCGCGCTCCAGCTTGCCGTTGATGGCCACCGTGCCGGTGATATCCGGCAGGGTGCGCTGGTAGCCGCAGGTATCGCAGGTGGTATCATCCGCATCGGTGTAGTCGTGCTCGGCCTTGTCCTTGGTATAGCCGCAGCCGTCCACTGTGCAGGTGTGCCAGTGATACGTGTCGTCGCTGTCCCAATCCTCGGTCCAGACGTGGGGCTGCACCTCGTACTGGGCATAGTAGGTGACGTTGCCGGTCACGGTCTCGGCCACATCCTCCACCGCACCGTTGGGCGTGGTGCTCCAGCCCAGGAACACGTAGCTGTTGTCCTCGTCCGTCTCCTTGTCCGCGCCGGGCGCCTGAATGGCGGTGCCGTAGTCCACAGCGCCATCGGTGCAGCTGCCGGTCAGGCTGCCGCCCTGGGCGTTCCAGGCCACCGTGTACTGGTTGACGGTCCGGCTGAAGATGGCGGTAATGGTGGTGTCATCCGTCACGGTGTAGGTGCCGTTAGGCGTGCTCCACTTCTCGAAGGCGTAGGTGTACTGGGCGGTGTTGGCGCTGGCCACCGCGGCCACCGTCACGCCCTTGACGGTAACGGTGCTGCCGCTGACGGTCAGATCTGCCCCCTCCGGCACGCGGCTGACCGCCTGCACGGGCGTCACCATGCCGTACTCGGCCTCGTTGGCCTCGAAGGACACGGTAAAGTAGTTCACGGTGCGGTCATGGCCGCAGGTCAGGCACTCCGTGCCCTCCAGGCCGTCATAGACGTGGGCCTCCTTGGTGGTCATGTCCCACTCATCGCAGCCGTTCCGGCACTGCTTGACGTGATAATCGTTGTCGTAGTCCTTCCACTGGAAGTCGTGCTCCAGCTTCTGGCCCACCTCGAAGATGGCCTCGCCGGCAGTGCCCTCACTGGAGACGCCGCAGGCACAGGACTTGTAATAGAGCGCCGGAGACAGGCAGGTAGCGTCGGCCTTGTGGTACTGCTGGCTCTCCGCCTTCTGGTCGAAGGTATGCTGGTGGACAGGCACCGTCACATCCAGAGCCGCACCGGCCCTGTGGGTGTCAGTCTCCTTGAAGCGCACCTGATAGATGCCGCTGTTCAGACCGGCCAGAGTCCCGTCGGGGCAGGTGACGTAGTTCACACCGTCGGCGCTGTACTCCATGGCGGAGGTCACGCCGGTGATGGTACCGTCGGTGCCGCCGATGGAGGAGGGCGCGGTGCTCTCCAGACCGGCAGGTGCATCCTGCGCCGCCTTCTGGATGACCAGCGTATAGGTGGCGGAGGAGCGTGCAAAGTTATGGTTGCTGTCGTCCGACATCGCGGTGATGACCACGGTACCGGCCTTGCGGATGGTGACCTCGCCGGTGGCGGCATCCACCGCCGCCACGGTGTCATCGCTGCCGCGATAGACCACGGGGCCCTTGGCGCCGCTGACAGTCTGGGTATAGCTGGTGCTGGCGGGATCGTAGGTCAGATCCACCCTCGTCTCCGCGAAGGACAGCTCCTGGCCCATGGGTACGATCGTCAAATCGTCCAGCGCCAGCTCCGCCGCGGCGAAGTTGCTGCTGCCGGAGACGCGCAGCTTCACCGTGTAGGTACCGGCATTGGTGGGCTCTTCCACCGCGATGCCGTCGGCATTCGTGTAGACCACGGTCAGCGTGATATCCTGCGTGGGATAGCTGTCGCTCAGCTTTGCGGTCACTTTCTTGGCGTTTCCGTTATAGACCAGCTCCTCGCTCCGGGGATAGGTCACAGCGAAGTCGCTGACCGCAGGGGTCTTCTCGCCGATGCTCCACACGATGGTCTTATCCTCGGTGGTGCCGTCGTCCCACTGATAGTTGGCGGTGTTCGTCAGCTTGGCCACAGCGGTGTACTCACCGGCGTTGACCGCCTTGAACTCGCCCTCCAGCGTGTAGCCCTCACCGGCGGCCACGCCGGTCCGGGTCTCGCCGTTATAGATGAGGCCGGTGACGGCCGCGGGGGCCTTCACCTTCATGGGCTGGATCTTCCACTGGATGGTCTTGTCGGTCTCGGTGCCGTCGGGCCACACATACCCCTCGTTCAAGCGCAGGGTGATGGTGTACTCGCCCACGTCCATGGCCTTGTCCTCACCGGACACGGTGTAGTAGGTGTCCGCGCCCTCGGGCACGGTGAGCACCGTCTGCTCCTCGCCGCTGTAGGTCAGGGTGGTCTCGGCGGCCACCACGGGCATCAGGTCTGCGGGCACCGCCTGCACCAGCAGGATGGTGTCGTGGGCCTCGTTCCACGCGAAGATGCTGCCGTTGTTGGTGGTGATCCTGGCCAGCACCTCCGGCGGCAGGGTCTCGTAGGTCACGCCGTTGAAGTAATCCTTACCCTCGCGGTCCTCGACCTCCACCACCTGGATGTCCGCGTCCTCGGTCAGGCCGCTGACGGAGATCTTCGCCGTGCCGCCGTACTTCGTATCATCAAGCAGATACAGGTTTTCGTCCGTGCCGCCGGTCAGGGTGTTGCCGGTAATGCTGACATTGCCGCCCAGCGTAAGCTCTGTGCCGCTATGGTTGGGCGAAGCGTGCACGCCGCCGCCCTGCTCGCCGGCGGTGTTGCCGGTGATGCCGCCGTTGAGGAGCTTGACCCATCTCTCCTGGTCTCCCTCACTCCAGCTGAAGAGGCCGCCGCCGTACCTTGCCGCACTGTTGTAGGCGATGGCGTCGCTGCGCAGGCTGTTCATGGTGAATTTGCCGTAGTTGGTCACACCGCCGCCTCCGGCGGTGCTCCCGCCGCTGACATTGTCAAGCTCTGAATTAGGATAACTACTGCCAAAAGTCAAATCCTTCGTATTGGTAGACTTATTATACTGGATCGCTGCATTTCCGTACAGGCCGAAGGAACTGACGCCGAAGCAGGGATCCACGACCACACCTGCGCCGCAGCCGCTGGTAAAACCGGTGATGGTGCCGTTATACAGATTGGCGTAAGCGTTGCTCACCTGCAGGCCGCGCTGGGCGGTCAGGGCGCTGTTGCCCCGCAGGCCGCCGGGCGTCGCCGCGCAGTCGGTCAGGTTGACCTTGGCGAGGGCGGAGACACGCAGCAGAGATTTGCTGGTGTTGCTGTCAGCGCTGGTGACGGTATGGCCGTTGAAGCAGAGGTTCAGCTTCTTATCGCTGCCGTTGGCCTTCCACGTCTTCTCCAGCGTCACGTCCTGGCTCAGATACCAGTTGCCGGTGCGGGGCAGCCAGTTGGTGGCTTTGACACGGATGCCGGATGCGAACGTCCTGGAGCCGTAGTCCTTCTGGGCCTCGTAGTCCGTCCACTCCTTGAAGTCGATCTCGCCGCCGCACTCGCCGGAGTGGCCCGCCACGGAGATGTCATGGCTGGCGCTGTCCAGATTGCAGATGCTGTGCTTATGATAGACGGTCAGCTGGATGACGAACGCGCCGTCCCAGGTGGTCAGCTCCATCTGGCCGTCCTTGTTGTCGTCCAGCGTGAAGCGGGGCAGATCGCGGCTCAGATCACCGGCGTTGTAGTAGCCGCCGCTACTGCCTCTGTACGCCTCGACAACATCCTTGCCGTTGGCCGGCTCCAGCACGGTCATGCCGATGGTGCTGCCGGTGCTCCGCAGCGTCGGACTATAGTAGTTGCTCCACTCTCTGCTCAGCATGATCGTCTGGGCGGTGGCCAGGTTGTTGGCCGCACCGCCCACGGTATTGCCGGTCACGGTGATCTTGTAGCCGCCCCTGGTGGGATACAGCAGGAGACCGGCGTAGCTGTTGCTGCTGACGCTGCCCTCGGAATTGTTGTAAATACCGCCGCCCTGCGTACCGGCGGTGTTGCCGGTAATGCTGCCGCCGGCCAGCTTCACGCTGCCGCCGCTGTTGCAGATACCGCCGCCGTAGGTGGCCGCGGAGTTGCCGGTGATGCTGCCGCCGTACATCTCGAACTTGCCGTTCTTCTGGACCGCCACGCCGCCGCCGGAGCCGCCGGAGTGGTTGCCGGTGATGGTGCCGCCGTACATGTTGAAGGTGACAGAACCGTAAGTGGTTCTGTCCATGAGCACGCCGTAGCCGAAGCCCTTGATGGTGCCGGCGTACAGGTTGAACGTGCCGTAGGTCTCCACCTTTACGCCCGCGCGGCTGCCGGCCGCCGTGCTGCCGCCGTTGATGACGCCGCTGCCCTGGCAGTCCACGATGTTCAGGGTGTGGCTGCGGGTCACGTAATAGGTATAGTCCGCGCCGTCCTTCACGGTGATGGTGTGGCCGTTCAGGCACAGCGTCACGTCCTCATTCAGAACGGTGCCGCTGCTGACGGTCACGTCATTCATCAGTCTCCACGCGCCCGCCGTGGTGGGCAGGCTGTCGGTGGAGGTCCATTTCTCATAGATAGCCTCGGTCTCATCGTTGCCGTTGGGGTCCTCTGTGCCGTCCGGCTTGTGGATGTGGCCCGGGGACACCAGATACCGGCTGTTCTCCACCGTGTAGAAGTTGTTGCCGGTCTGGGTAACGCGGTCGGCGGACAGGCTGCCGATATCGATCTTTGCGCTGTCGCTGAGGCGTCTGATGATGCTGATGTTGGCGCTGTCGTTGGCGAATGCGATGCTGCTGGCGCTATTGTTGTTCCAGATCTGCACGTTCTTGCCCAGCTTCAGTGCGCCGCCATCGTCCACATAGATGGCACTGCCCTGACCGCCGGTGATCACGCTGTTGCCCATGATGTCGCCGCCGGTCATGGTGAACGTACCGCTGGTGCCCACATACACGCCGCCGCCGTACCGGACGCCCACGTTGCTGCCCACGCTGCTCGCGCGGCCGTTATTGCGGATGCTGCCGCCGTACATGTTGAAGGCTGTCTCTTATACACATCTCCGAGCCCACGAGACGCT
>ENA-OYDD01000080-OYDD01000080.1-human-gut-metagenome-genome-assembly--contig:-NODE-80-length-27505-cov-7.349982_pt1 | contig 27505 bp, 26 predicted proteins | sample MGYA00243684_ERZ652896 | MGnify/ENA primary metagenome ERZ652896 (study PRJEB26926, sample SAMN06164809) | human gut metagenome | biome: ENVO:00009003; feature: ENVO:2100002; material: ENVO:00002003...
CGGGACGATTGAAGTTCGTCCCCGTATAACCGTCATCCACCAGAATTTTCAGGTTTGTATACCCGTGGTCACGGGCATATCGGGTTAAATACTCTCTCTGATTTGCGATACTGTTACTCTCGCCTTCCTGGGCATCCTCGTTGCTCAGACGGCAATAGAGAATGGTAATTTTCTGCTGATCCAACATAATATCCTCCTTCGGTGGTTGGTCAGCCGACAGTACCGTTGTGCATATTGGAATTATATCATGCTTTTGTGTCGCAGTCATTAACAAATCACCCCCTTGTCAGAAAAAATGAGCCGTTTTACCTTGTCGGTAAGTGGCTCATTTCCGTCACACTCCGTTTCGATCACATACCATGTGTTTCCGATCTTGCACTCAATGGTTTTGCAGAAAGAGGACTGTGCCGCTTCCCAACGCTTGCGGCATTCTTCCAGAAAATCAATAGGCGGCTCAAAAATCGGATCGAAGCAGGAGCAAATATCAATATAGCCGATGGCATCGTTGATTTCTTCCATCGGGGCATCTTCCATAATCATCTTGTTAATTTCATCTACGGTTTTCTTCATAGGCAAATAGTTCCTTTCTTAAATTTCCATGTCCTGTCCACGATTGCGGGCAGGGTGTTTGTGTTCATACAGTTCCTTTCCCCTGGCGAGGATGGCATTGATAAAAGCCCAGACCTTTTCAGATGCAATCTCAATCGCATCCAGGAAAGGCTGGGCTTTCTGTTTCAGTTCCTCATAGTCTTTGTTCAGTTTTTCAAAACGGTCTTTCCATATCTTTGCGTTTTTATCTGCCTGCTCGAATTTCTGCTTGTATTTCAGCTTCTCAGACTTTTCCGCAAAGCTGCTGACCGCATAATCCTTTAGCGTGCGGCACTCATCCGCCGTCATGGTAACATTTCCCGTAATGGGATTTTTCTTGCCCATCGACTCAATCTCATGTGCAGTCATAGCAACAGACTTAGCAGCCTGAGTTTCCTTTTTCAGAGCTTCCAGTTTCTTTTTATGCTTCTCTGTGGCAGCCTTGGTATCCTCCAAACTCTGTTCTGCCTGTGCGACCTGTCCGGCCACAGCTTCCAAACGCTGCTGTTCTGCCTGCACCTTGAACTGCGTCACTGTCAGATGTTCCTCGGTGCTGCCACGTTCTCCACGCTCCACATCGGTATACCCGGCAGAGCACATAGCATGAAAAAAGTCATCCTGCAACACACTGTAGGATGACTTCAAAATCTTTTTCCCTTTTGCGTTCAGCATTGGATTTCCCTCAGCATCCAGAACGGGCTTGGACTCCCATTTCTTACTGCGGCTGACCTGCATAATCATTTCTTTCACAGTTCCACGGAGGGCTTCATCTTTGCACCGCTTCGACCACAGGATTTGCTTTTCCACCACCGGAATATAAACCACATGGAGGTGGTAGTGATATACATCCTCGCCCAGAGCTTCAGACATTGCACGGTTGCGTTCGTCAGCATGCATGACGGCAGAGAGGATATACTGCTCACCGCCCACGATCTCCACGGCGGCTTTATAGGCATCGGCATAAAACTGTTTCGCAAATTCATAGCCGCCGTGGTTGTAGAAATAAGCGGAGTTCACATCAAATACCAACTCGCCGTATTTGACGGCATCCGGTTTCAGACCTCTGGTGGAAATCACTCCGTCCTGTTCCATCTGCTCAAACATTTTTACATAATCGTCTGTGGGTGCTTTGAAATGAACATTCAGAGAAGTACGATCTGGTACGATGTCCTGATTGCTGTAACTGTCCTTTTCACGCTCATTGTGTTCCTGTACTTTTGCCACATCCGCAGGCGTTTCCAAGTCCTGATTTCGGGCTACGGTGCGATCTATTCCATCATTTCTTGCCATTGGCGTATTCCTTTCTTTGAGATTTGCAGACAGCGGAGAGCTGGGGGGAGCGGCACTTTTTCAAAGTGTAATAACCCACTATGACACTTTCATCCATACTGGCTGCAAAGTGCCGTGGGCTCTCCGAGGGCTCCTCCGGAGGGGGAATGCGGTCACTGCGGTGACCTCTGCTGACCAAGGCAAAATGTCTGCGCCTTTTACCTTGGTCAGCCCGTCTGCATGAAGCTGTTCTGCGGAACATTTCTTGCAGACGATGGCAGCGAAAACCGTATCTTTCACTGCCTGTCCATGGGCAGCACTGCGGTGCGCCTATGGGGACGGGAGATGCGGAGGGCTGTTGCCGGGGTATCACTTCTCCCGTCTTTTCTGCCATACGATGTCGTAACCAAGCACAGCGGCAAGCTCCAATACTTCCTTGTATCGTATACTTTCCCGCTGTAATTTTGCGGACAGGTTGGAAACGCTGTCGCTCCATCCGTACTCGTCCGAGAGCAGGTCAACAACTTCCTGCATGGTCATCCCGGCACGGATGATCTGTGCCTTTATTTCGTTGCGTATATTCATATTGATAAAATCCTCCATAATTCAGTTCATGTGTCGGTGCAACCTCTGCGCTCCAAGGTGGAGTGGATGCACCGAACAGTGAAAAATCTGCAATCTCCGAAATCCGTTCAGAATTTCGCTTGTGATGTCCTGTCCATATATGACCATATCCCACTTTGCCGTTTTGTGTGGTTTGGTCTGGAACAGTGAAAACACCCATTGTTCCGTGAACAGGGTACACGGTTCAGAGAAGCACGATTTCGTGAAATAGTTTCGTCCTGCGGTCAAAAACTTTGCTGTTTCCATTACCATTGATTTTTAATGCCCGAAAACAGGTCAGCTTTGAAAGCTGCTGTTTCCTATAACGGAAGAAAACAGGGGTAAATGCTGCGTACATACGTACAGAGCATGACTGGCAAAATCAATCCCGCCAGTCCTCCGGTACGTATGTACACGGCGAAACATCGTAAAACCCGTTTATATGAGGTCTTGCCACAGCTTCCACGCCCATAAATCCCCACACCCGCCGTCCGGCAGAGTTGGTGATGTTGTTGCAATGTTCCAGATTGAATCTCCCGGCATTGGCAATCATGGCGTCGCTGAAGCTGCGGGCTTTCAGCGGTGCAAGGGAATTTTCTTCGCACCACATCCGGTAGATTTCATAGAAATCCTTGGAGCTGATGGACGCATCCGCTTTACGCTGGATGTATCCCTCGGAATCCATGAAATCAAAGATATTGTTGTTGTCACGCTTGACCGCTTCCCGGTTTTCCCGGATACGGTCACTCTCCGTAAACTTAAAGTTGTTGGCAACAAGCCGCTGTAAGCCTTCAAATGCCCACAGGAAGATACCCTCGGCTTCAGCTTTCATCTTCTCTGCAAGGTCAGGATCATCGGCTCTGTCCATGGGCTTTTCTTTGGTGGTCAGCACAAGCTGTCTGCGATAAAAACCGTCGCTGCGGTCATACAAAGCTTGCAGATCGCCGTTGCTGAATGCAAGCAGCCGAGCAAACATCCAGCCCTGATAACTCTGCTTGCCCTTGCGTTCCAAGTCCATTTTGCCCTGTGCAGTCACGATGGATTTTACATAGTTGGTCTGGCGCAGAGCTTCCATCCGCATATCATCATCCACGCACAGCAGGATGTGTTCCAGATCAGCACGGGCGAAGCGGTTTTCGGAAATTTTTCCGATGCTGCCGTCTTTCATATTCGTGCCGAATATAGCGGACAGCACAGCACCAATTTGGGATTTGCCCTCGCCACCGTTGCCTTTAATCACCATCATGCGCTGACCTTTGTTGGAGGGAATCAGGCAGTAGCCGATGAACTCCTGCAAGGTGGGGATGTCCTCCGCATGGAGCAGCCCATTCAAAAAGTTCAGCCAGATCATAGGTGCAGAAACATCGGGATTGTACGCAACAGGCAGACGGCTTCGCACGATAGCCGGTCTGCCCTCGGTAAATGTGCCGTCCAACAGCAGCGTACCGTTGGACACATGAATCCTATCCTGTTCCGGTGGAAAGTCAGGCACTTGTGCTTCAAGTTTCAGCACTTCCAGAATGTTGGTGATCTTCCGGGGGATATTATTCACAGCACAGAATTTCAGCTTTTCGTAAATCTCTCCACGCAGAGGAAGGTCATCTGTCACTCGACCATCGGGTGTGAAAAAAGCTCCGTTTGCGAAGATGATTCTGCGCTCTTGCAGAAATTCTTCACAGAACAGAGCTTCGTTGATGTTCTGCCCGTCAAACCAGACAGGCAAATTCATATCAGGCGTTTTCCGATTCTTCGCCACGGTGCGCCACCTCCTTTTTCTTTCGTGCGGTGTACTCTTGCAGAAAAGTAATTTTGCCATCCTTCATCAGCTTGTCCACCAATGCCACCCGCTCTTCCAGATCACCCACGGTCAACACATCTGCCATATATTCGATATAATCGAGCATATGGCAGGCTTCCACAAAACGGTCATCCAGCGTATCCTCCGGTGTCTTGGGTGCGTATCGTACTTTCCAATCTTCCAGCAGATGCAGATAATCCGTCAGCACCCGGAAGCACAGCATTTCATCCTCCCGGAACTGACGGATACGGGGATGTTTCGGCTTGACCATAGCTGCGGCATTAGGCGGTTTCGGGTCAAGCCCAAAGTCCGCAGCCAGCCTTTGTGCCGCTTCATAGTTGCTCAGATCGAACAATCTCGCCACGAGGTCGATCACATCCCCCTTGGCTCCGCAGCCAAAGCAGAAAAAATATTCCTCGTTCAGCTTCAAGCTCGGATACCTGTCGTTGTGGAACGGGCAGCAAGCCATGCCGTTGCGGCTCGCTTTCAGCCCGTAATGTTCGGCGGCTTGCTTTACACTGATCGCCGCCTTGATGGTTTCATAGATTGTCATAGAAAAATCTCCGTTCATAATAGTCTGGAAAGCACGAAGCACCCGCCGTGGTTGGCAGGTGCTTCGCTCTTTCTACTATGGTTATGCCGGATTTCTCAAAAAACAGGCTAATCGGAGGACAACCCCATTTCAAAAAACAGGACAACTTATGGATAGATGTAGATTTCTTTACATTAGCATGATAGAATTAAGAAAATGAAAAAACAGGACAGGAGGGGCGAGCATGAATCAAGAACTGATGACATTGGATTTTTGGCAGGATACGGTCATATATGAGGGAAAAACACTTCCTGTCGGCGCTCTTGCCTGTGATGCGCTGAATGTCCCTGCGGATACCATCGCAAAGATGAACGAGCAATGCGAGAAAATCAATCTGCTGCTTGGAATATTAAACGCCGGACAGGATGCTTCTGCACTCTGTCCTATTGCAACGGAAGCTGCTCTGACGATGCTTGATATTCTCAGTCAAACACCGCCGTTCTCCTATATGAATATCTCAAAGCACAGAGAACGGATTGAAAAAGTCTTTACTGTGGACAATGCGCTGAAATATGTGGAGTTTGCCATAAAAGCCGCAACCAATTCTTTGCAATTTGAAGAAATCCAGAACTTTGCCGATGCGATGATGCTCCAACGCTATACCGCAGTTTTCGGGCATCTGGCATACTCCCTTGGGGAATACCAAACGGCCATGCTTGATTTTGCAGAAAAATCAGACGGCAATGAAGCAGACCGCACCGCAGAGGGTTTTGCAAAAATGTTCGGCGACTATTTCCCGCCGGAGTTTTCTATCGTGGAGGGCAATGCTTGGATGTCTACCCTGAACAATTCCGTTCAGTATGTATCGGTCATCCGTCCCGGCGAAAAAGTTGCAAAGCTGGTCAAGCGGATGCACTATGTATCCTTTGTAGGGATGTTCCGGTCTGATCTTTTTGAGGGCTTATGTGTTGGTCATGCACCGAAGAAATGCAAAATCTGCGGCAAGTGGTTCCTCACCACAAACGCAAGGCACACTAAATACTGCGGCGGCTATGCTCCGGGAGACAAGCTGCACCGCACCTGCCGGCAGATCGGTAACCTGAAAGGCAGAGAACAGCGGGAGCTTGCGGACGATCATCCGCTGAAACAGATTTATGAGAAGCGGCTGAACACCATAAACCGCTATGTGAAGCGTGGTGCTCTGGACTCTGATCTTGCAGAGGTTATGAAAAAACTGGCAAAAGATAAGATGCTCCGGGCGGTCAGCAATGTTGCTTATGCCAAAGGAGCGTATGAAAAAGAAATGGAACAGGCTACTTTGATGGAAGAAGCAAAGATGAAGAGTAGGTGATAAAAATGCGACATGATATACCTTTTCCGATACATAATGATTATGAAATATGCCACTATTTGAAGAATATTTGGGAATGTGGCTGGCTTGACGAGTATTCTGATGAACATTTTCTTATAAAGGCAATAGAAAACAGGTTGACAACCTTTGTCGGATATACTCAAATGCTTAATAACGAGCCCAATCTTCATGGGGTAATCAAGGCTAAGGGCATTATTGACAACGATACCTTTAATTCAAATTTCTGCATGAATTTATCTGGCCGATTAGCGTGCTTAGAATCCGTATTTGGAAGCGACCACATGGAAAGATTCATCAAAGATCAGTTGTCGGCAGGAAAACAAAATTATAACGAAGATACATTTTTTGAAGCAGTGTCCGAAGTATCTGTTCTATATTTTTATACGTTCAGGAGCAGGTGGAAACAAGCCCTGTATGAACCTCCTATTGGCAAACCAAAGTTGTCAAAAAATCCGGAAGCGAGATTCATTGGCGAATTATCGTTGAATGGTGATGCTCAGAAAATTACAATCAATATAGAGGTGAAATGTCCCAAGTTCCCATCGATCGAGAATCAAGAATGCAAAATTGCGATACCTACCGTTTTGCTTTCTGATGAAGGTAGAAAAGAAATTCCAGCATTCTGCAAGGATAATGGGATTGTCTATATAAGTCCACGTGTTATGAAACTCAAAGATTTTCTTAACAGCGCTTCTTCGAAATTTTCTGTTCCACAAAGCAACGAGTACAATCTATTATATATAAATTGGTCATATTGTGACTTTGCTTCGAACAGTTTCCTTGAAGCATGGTCTTTGTTAACCAATGCGATAAATGGTATTCTTACGCATCCCAATGCTGCCCAGAGCATAGGTGTATCACCTGATGTTTTCAAAAAAATCACCGCTGTTATAATTTACACAGAAGCATTAGAGGGCTTGATGTTCTTAGACTTTCGAAATGCATGGCAAATGAATGGACGAGGACAAAGATTTCGAATGTGGGTATTAGACGAAAAGTTGCGCCATGCTGAAACAACTCGTGAATCTGATACCTTGTTTTATGTAACAGGGATGAAACCCAATGATGAACTTACGCAGATGGCAATGCTGGATTGCAAATCTAAAACAGATAGCGATCGAGTGAACAGCTCTTTAATTGGGTTAGAGTTAGTAGATTTGGTTGAGAAATACGCCGAAAAATATTGAGATTCATTCTTGGAAGGAGGTGCGCTATGCTGAATGATTTTTCATGGAATATGACCGGATACATACCAAAGTATCAAGTAAATCCGCACGGTGGCGGCATCATTTCCTATGTGGCAGAGCACATTTTCCAACTGGAACCGGAACCGCCAGCGGTGGACAGTCTGAATGAATATATCCGGTCTGCCTTACAGGAGAAGAATTTGACATATTTCTCGTTCTTTCTCCACCACTACGAACCGCAGCTTAATAAGCGCATCAAGAGCTTTCTTGGCGTGGATGGCGGCGATCTGTACGACACAGACCGATTTATAGATATAAAGCTCTCCTGCCGGGAGCAAATGCTCCAGAAGCTGTTGGACTACGATCCTGCCAAGGGTGCGGAGTATGCCACCTACATTTATCCTTTCATACGGGATGCTATGCTCCGTTTCCGCATGGGCGAAGAAAAATGGTCGGTATCCTCTCTGACCAATTACAAAATGGTGCGAACAATGGCGTGGCTGTACCATAACACCAAAGATGCGGTCAACCAGTTTTCCAAGAAGTATAACTGCGACCTTGCTCTTGCGGAAGAATATCTGAAAGTTGTCCGTGGAATCCGCAACCAGCAGCCGTTCTATATAACGGACGAGGACGGCGAGGAAACAGGCGAGGATATAGCCCTTGACGATAGCTGGAACTATACCGACATCCTCTGGAACGGCATACAAGCAGAAAAGGTACAGCGGGCATTTGAGAAGCTGAATTACCGGGAACAGACCTTGCTCGAAAAACGGTTAGCAATCTGTATGACCTGCGGGCGAGTTGGCTCATGGAAGAACCGCCCCACTTTTGAAGAATTGGCGATTATGTTTGAGGGCAGCACAGCCAGCGGTGCAGAGCGAGCCTACCGGAAAGCGGTGGACAAACTGACAGAACTGCTGGTTGCCGAAGGTGCGCTCCATGCTGTCCGACTGAAACAGAAATCCAAAACCAAGCGCAAAAAGAAAATCGCCGCCGCAATCTACGAATACCAAGCAGACTGCGACGGCGAATGGGGCGAGATTTCATTTGATTTTGAGAACGGTACAGCAGAAATAGTCCGGCTTGCCGATTGGGATACAATTAAAACGAACTGGTTTGCCAATGAGGCAATCCGGTATACTTTATCATTGTCGCCTGATGCTCTTAAAAAATATATGCTCGTCCCCCTTGAGCCGCTACTTATATCCTGAATCCTTACAACAACTGTAAGTGGTATTTGCTGTGTTCCCATGCTATCATTTTATTACAAATGATAGGAGGTATTCACATGAAACCCATTTTGAATATTGAAATTTAACAAAAATCTATGGCAATGTGCCAAGTCAAACAAAGGCACTGAATGGGATCACCTTCCAGGTGATGCCGGGAGAGTTTCTCGGCATTATGGGAAGCAGCGGTTCCGGTAAATCCACACTGCTCAATTGTATTGCGACTGTGATTCAACCCACAGGTGGAAGCATTCAGGTGGAGGGCGTTAATCTGCAAGCGCTCAAGGGAAGGGCTCTTGCAGAGTACCGTGGAAAAAAAGTTGGTTATCTATTCCAGAACTTTGAGCTGCTGGATAATCTGACCGGACGTGAAAATATACTGCTTCCAACTTCTCTGCATGGTGTACCTGAAAAGGAGAGCAGCCAGCGTCTAAGCCAGTTGGCGAAGTATCTGGAAATCAACGATGTTCTGGACAAATTTCCCTCCAAGATGTCTGGGGGGCAGCGCCAGCGTGTAGCGGCAGCAAGGGCGCTAATCCTGAACCCCAGAATGATTCTTGCCGATGAGCCTACCGGTGCTTTAGATTCCAAGAACGCAAGAAACATCATGGAAAAACTGTCCGGCCTGAATCGTGACGAACAAGCTACGATCCTGATGGTAACCCATGATTCCAATGCCGCCAGCTTCTGTAAGCGCATCCTGTTCATCCAGGATGGCGTGATCTTTCATGAGCTTCGGCGTGGGGACGAAAGCCAGCAGGAGTTCTACGGGCGCATCCTGAAGGTGATGGCGCAACTGGGAGGGGGCAGCGCAAATGTTCTCTAATCTGATTTTTCGAAACAGTCGCCGCAGCCGAAAGGAAAACGGTCTATTTTTCAGCTCCCTGGTGATTTCTATTATTGCCTTTTATATGATTCTTTCCATCTCCACCCAGGATGTAATGATTTTTTTACATAAAATGGAGAGCGACGCAGTGAACAGGCTCTTGCTTCTGATTCCTGTGTTTTACGGAATGACCCTGGGTATTCTTTTCTTTTTGATCTATTTTGCCTGCAAGTATCAATTTGAGCGCAGACGCCACGAGTTTGGTGTCTATCTGATGTTGGGAATGCGCAGAAGCAAACTGTTCTGGATGCTTTTGGCGGAGGATTTGTTAAGCAGTATTCTGGCACTGCTCATTGGCTTACCTACGGCTGTAGTGCTTTCGGAAATCGTTAGTCTTGTCACCGCCAAGCTTGTGGGTATGGGGATCATCGGCCATCACTTTTCTTTGTCTTGGTCCGCAATGAAATGGACACTGGCAGGATTTCTGGCAATTAAGCTGACGGCACTTCTGATTTTGAGTGGACGGATCAGCCACCAGGAGATCGGTACTTTGCTATCCCAGCCAGCGAACCGTCCCAAAAAGCAAATGCCTTCTGTTTTCTATGGGCTGGCTGCTGTATGTGCAAGTGTGATGTTGGCAACGGCTTATTACATGGCAATTCAAGGAATTGCATGGACAAAGGTAAGTATGATGGGGCTGACTTTACTGTTGGGTTCGGCTGGTACGATGCTGCTGTTCTACGGAATGCGAGCGCTGATTGCTCTGATTGTTAAAAAAGGCAAGGGAAATAAGCAGCTTCATGTATTTACCTTCCGTCAGATTCAGGAGAATGTCATTCATCAGTCAAGCTCCATGGCCATCAGCTCCCTGCTGATTCTGGCAGCACTGTGTTGCTTTGGTGCAGGCATGGGAATCGCAGGAACAAACAATCTATCCACTGGCCATGTAATCGACTATACCTTTGAAGATTATACCGTAGAAGATTCGGCGCAGGTTCTTCCGAATATACAGGCAGCCCTGAAAGAAAACAGTTTGGAAAATCAGTTTTCTGAGCTTTTTGAAATGAGGGTTGGGCGTATTCGCACCACAGAAGATTATGATAATGCCTACAGCATGGACGCTGTTATGGACTCTCTTCGGAGCCTGCCCCAGTCGGAAGACCGGGATGTCCTTCTGAACAATCTTGGTTATGCCACATACCCATATTTGATTTGTTTATCGGACTATAATCGTTTGTTGGAATTGTCCGGCAATCCGGCTCTCCAATTAGGCGAAAAGGAGGCCACTGTCTATATTGATGCAGAGTTTACTACGGCAAGCCGTACCGCAATGCTGAACCAAGTATTGGCCGGGCAGCCCAAGGTGGAACTGGATGGTAGTCCGATTCATCTTACAGGAGAGGTTCAGTCTGTGAATTTGGTCACGGACCGTTCTATAACCTTGTCCTTTGCATTGATTCTTCCGGATGAAGCATTCCTATATTATAGTCAGGGAATGTATGATACCTATGTCAATGCGGTGCTCAGTGAGCAAGCTCTGAATGGAAATAGCCTTATGACTGCATATTTGGATTTGAACGAGAAGCTGGACGAAACTGACATTGAATATGAAAGCTATCTTCAGAATATGGGTCGTCAGCTTTTCTACACCATAGCATCCAGTTATATTACCCTCTATCTTGCGATTGTTTTCCTGGTAGTTGCCAACACCATCGTGGGTGTTCAGTTCCTGATGAGTCAGCAGAAAACCGGGCGTAGATACCAGACCCTGATCCGCCTGGGAGCCACTTACGAAAGCCTTTGCCAGTCTGCCGGAAAGCAGATTGCGTGGTTTATGGGACTTCCTGTATTGGTTGCGGCTGTCAGCAGTCTGTTTGGAGTCAGAGCGTTGTTTACAGGGATACTCTCGTCCCGAACCCGTGGGACAGTGTCTGAAATGCTGCTTGTATCTGCTGCTATGATTTTGCTGCTTTGCGTGATAGAATATATTTATATGAGAGTGGTCAAGCACTCCAGTGATCGGTATTTGCTGACACTGATGCAGCCGCAGAGAGAAGAATAATTTGGAAGGAGGTGCTGTCGTGAAAAGAATTGCTGTTGTGGAAGATGAAGTCTATATGCGGGAAGAACTCTGCAATATGCTCCAAAAGGACGGGTATCTTGTGGAGGCAATCACCGAGTTTGAAGATGCCGCTCGGCTCTTGGCAGCCCTCCGTCCTGACCTCGTGATCTTAGACCTGAATTTACCAGAAATCAGTGGCTTTCAAATCTGCCAGGAGTTAAAGAATAAAACCGCTATCCCCATCCTGGTGCTGACTTCCAGAGATCAGGTAAAGGATGAACTGCAAGCGTTCCAGTTGGGTGCAGATGAATATTTGACGAAGCCGTGCAGAAAAGACCGACTTCTCGCCAGGGTATCCAATATTCTCAAAAGGTATGAAGGTCGTACCAACCTCATAGAGGGATTGGACTTCTTGTTGGACCAGCAGACCTACACACTTTATATTCATAACACCTCTGTGGTGCTTCCAAAAAATCAGGGAAAACTGTTGGTTGCTCTTTTGGCAAGAGGTGATGCACTGGTTACAACGGAGCAGCTTTGCATGGCACTGTGGGGAACTACGGAATACATAGATGAAAATGCCTTGCAGGTTAACCTGACCCGGCTGAAAAAAACGATGTCCGCCCTTGAAATGAAGCAGCGAATCGTTGCAGTTCGAGGAATGGGCTACCGTTTGGAAGCGGAGGTGTCTCTATGAAGCAGCTTTGGCACATGATAGAACGGTACTACCCCTGGCTTCTGTTGCTGCTGGGCGTGGATTGCTTTTGCGCTGTCATTCTTTGGATTTCTGACATTCAGGCATTTCAAACCTTGATCGGGTTAGTAGTTCTGACGAGCATCCTTTTGTTTTCAGCGATTCTGTTTGTACTAAACAAGAGGGAGAACACCCACATGGAACTGTTCCGGGATTTCCTCAGTGATCCTACCATCTGCAATGAAGAACGGCTGCTCAGTGCCATTAGTCAGAAAGAAGGAGAATCTGTCCGATTTTTGGCTTCGGTTTTACGGGAATACAAAAACGAGAGTAACAATATGGCGGATGCCCTACGGGACTATGAAGAATACGTGGAGGGCTGGGCACATGAAGCGAAAACGCCCCTATCGTTGCTGACCATGCTCTTGGATAACCGGAACGATGAAATCTCTCCTTCCCTGCAAGCAAAGCTGGATTATGTCCGCAGTCAGCTTCAGGAGGATGTCACGCAGATGCTGTACTATGCCCGGTTGAAGAGCAGTACAAAGGATTACCGATTTGAGGATGTCAATTTGAATGACTGCTTGGGTGAAGTTCTGGAGGACTATGCCCCACTTCTTGAAGAGAAGCAGTTTGTCATTCTCAACAAACTGCAATCTGAAACAGTCTATACAGACCGTAGAGGACTTCAGTTTATGTTGGGACAAATCGTTAGCAATGCCATCAAATATAGCAGCGATAGTCCCATGCTTACAATTTCCATGATACATTCGGAGACCGCAGATATCCTTTCTGTTGAAGATAACGGCATTGGCGTAAAAAAATATAATCTGCCGTACATTTTTCAAAAGGGCTTTACCGGGGATTCTACTGACAGCAGAAAGAAGGCTACCGGTATGGGACTTTACCTGGTTAAGAAGATGGCCGGCGATCTAAATCTTCATCTGGAAGCAGCTTCCCAGTGGGGAAAGGGCTTCAAGATTGTCATCTTCTTTCCTAAATTGAGATCCAACGGAGGGAAATAATATAAACAGAAAAACGCCCGCAGGATTTTCTCCTGCGGGCAGCGTGTTGTCAGCTATCCCAAGGCTTGTATTCTGTTACAGTTTTCAAATAGGTTTCGGGATTGCCGTTCAAGATAAGGTCTGCATACTCCAAAGGAGCGTTGTAGATCAAATAATCCAGCTCTGACCGCTGATACATATTGTCAGCAATCTCGTTCTCAACGGCGATAGTGTCAATCGCAATCATACTGCCGTCGCTGAATTTCACTTCCACACAGCAATTATCCATATTGTAGGCACAAGATATTAAGGTTTTCATGGTATGTCCTCCATAATTCGTAATATAAAGCGAAAATCCCGTCTGACTTCCTGTTAGAAATCAGACGGGATTTGTCCGTATGCACCCCGGAAACCGTCAGCTAACAGTTGATAAGTAAATTAGTTCCTTATCACTGTTAAGCCAAGGGTTTCGGGACTTTTTTATTTTGCCCGAACGGAAAACGCCCCCTGATTTTCTAACGCTTTTCTAACGCTTTCAAACACCGCCTCTCCGGTGCCGCCTCTCTCGCGCTGCTCCTGTCGCCGGAGCCCCGCTCCAACTACTGTAACGCAACCCAAAGCTCCCCCCGATGCAAAGGCATCAGGGGGAGCTTCAGTTATCGTTGTACCGGCTCCCGCAGGTCCTTCGGCAGCCAGAATTTCCGCCACAGGCAGAACAAAAACAGCGCCCCGCGGAAGCACAGCTCTATGCACATGGCGACCCACGCGCCGTGCAGACCCAGCCGTCCCGTCAGCAGCAGCGTCAGCGGGATCCGCACGCCCCACATACTGGCGAAGTTCAGCACGGAGCTAAGCAGGGAGCTGCCTGCCCCCTGAAACACACCGGCGCACACAATGGCCGCACCGAACAGCGGCTCGGCAAACACCACGATCCGCAGCACCTCTGTGCCAAGCGCCACCACCTCCGTGTCAGGGCTGAGGATACCGATGATCCACGGCGCCAGAAAGTACATGGCTGCCGACATCACCGCCATAATGGACACACCCAGCAGCACCGTTACCCAGCCCAGCCGCGTCACCAGATCCCGCCGCCTGGCGCCCACGCTCTGCCCGATCAGCGTCACCGCTGCGGTTTCTACGCCGCAGCCCGGCATATAGCACAGAGCCTCCGCTGTGACGGCGAAGGAGTTGGCGGCGATGGACACCGTACCCAGCGGGGCGATCACGCCGGTGGTGACGATCTGGCCGCCGGACATAACCGCCTGCTCAATGGCCACGGGGATGCCCAGCCGCACCGCACGTTTCAGCTGCTGCGGCACAAAGCGAAGCTTCTCATCTCGCCGCAGACCCAGCATAGGCGAGCGCAGCAGGCACACACACATGATGACCGCCACGACCACCTCCGCCAGCGCCGTACCCAGCGCAGCGCCGGCAACGCCTAAATTGGCGCCCGGCAATGTGATCGCACCGATCTGACGGGAGGGGAAGATGAGCAGCAGGTTGAACACCACATCCAGCCCGCACATCAGCACCAGCAGGGCGCTGGGTGTCCGCATATTACCGCTGGCCTGCAGCAGCGCGGCCACCAGACCGTTTATTTGCAGGGCGGGGAGGGACAGGGCGAAGATCAGGAAATACACGGACGCACCTTGCCAGATGCTCTCCTCCGCACCCAGCCAGCGGGGCAGCGGTCCGGCCAGCGCGGCGGACAGCGCTGCCAGTACCATTCCGAAGGCCACTCCCACCAGCAGGCTCTGCTTCACCAGATTGCGGGCATCCTTTTCTTCGCCCGCCCCGATGCGCTGGGCCGTCTGGACGCAGAAACCCACCGTCAGCGCACGGCACAGGCCCATCAGAAGCCACGTGCTGGACGCTACCAGTCCGATGGCGGCGCTGGCCTCGCGGCCCAGATGCCCCACCATGGATGAATCAATGTACTGCATCGCGATGGACGACAGCTGCGCCAGAATGGCGGGGATACTCAGCTGCAATGCCATCGTTGTCTGCTGCCGCAGTGTCAGCTCTTCGCCGTTCCGCAGCGCCGCCAGCAGGTCTTTTTTCACGTACCCACTCCTCTCGATCATCGTCCTACCACTATACCTGCTGTGAGCCAAAAGGTCAACTGCAAAATATGCCGCCGTCAGATGATTCGGAACTGCGGCCGCTTCCGGGGCTGCGGCGCCCCATGAAAATGATTCTGCGGAGCACCGCGCCGCCCAGCCCGTCGTTTACTTCCCGCGTTCTCGGTCCCGCTCCACTTCCCGCTCCAGGTCCTGCATGATCTGCCGCCATTCCGGCGTCATCCAGCGCTGCGGATTGGTTGTCTGCTGATACTCCGGACAGTCCGGCGTTGTATCCCTCTCGTCCGGCCGTCCCTTGACCTTCCTCCTGTACTCCCACGGGATACCGTCCGGATATACCGCGCAGGTCCTCGCGCCCCTGTTCGCCTTCTCGCAGGTGCCGCACACGATCGGCAGCCAGTTCTCCACTTCCATTTGTATACTCCTCCGCTGTGATCTTGAATTTGTATGGGCCGACCCTCTCCATGGAGCGCGGCACCAGGTCCACACCCCGCGGCAGGATCGCCTCCCGCTCCGTGTTCGCCCCGAAGCCGTTGATGGAACGGGCTGTCTTCGCGTCGATCACCATATCGACAGTGTACTGCCCGCCGGTTCGGTCTGTATTGGGGTCCATGCTGACGGACAGATATCCGCCGAGGTTAATGGGATCATCCGGCGAAAACTTCCCGCTGTCGCCGGATTTATAGCTGACAATAGCAGATTCTTCATCCCACGTCAAGCCGCCCTTCTTCTCGCCGTCGCGGCCCCGCTTTTCCTTGCCCAAAAGCTCGTCCAGCCCCTTGTATTCGCCCTCGCTCTGCGGTACACCGGAATCGCTCTCCTGTGTGGCTGAAACGCCCAGAGGGGCAAGGGGCGCGTCTACTTGCTGACGACCATTCCCCGCGCCCTGCACAGGGGAGCTTTCTTCTGCGTTCCCCGCTCCGATATTTTAACTGTATGCTCCCCTGCTGCCGCCGCCAGGCGCCGCTATCACCGAGACGCCCGCCAGACCCCGCCGTCAAAAGTTTTGGACAAGCGCCGCTGTCTGTGCTATACTGTCCATAGGCGCGCCGCGCCACTTTTTCCGAAAGGACAGACTGCTATGCACCCTCAGTTCACCGAGCTGACGCCCCGCTGGTTCAAGCGGGCCTTTATCTACACCGGCTCCATTGGCGAGTTCCGCTATCGCTTTAATAACGACGCCAAGGAGAACGTCATCCACGCCGCTGTCTACTCCCAACTGTGCTACGAGCTGGCTGCGGATGTGGCGGAGCAGGATTTCCCTTGGGACGACGACGGCGTGGAGGCACTGAAGGCGTGGCTCCAGAGCCGCTACGAGGCGTACTGCGCCGCCAACGCCTGATGCTGATTTCATGACATGACAGAAGGGACGCAGCCGGAGAACCGGTTGCGTCCCTTTTTTGCAACTTTTTCGGCCACTCTGTTACGCCAGCGTGCCGTCGATGTTCACCACCTGCACCGTCAGCGGGATGTCCTTGCCGCTGGCGGCCAGCGCCGTTTTCACTGCGTGCTCCAGCCCGCCGCAGCAGGGCACTTCCATCCGCAGCAGCGTCACGGAGCGGATGTCATTTCCCCGGAAAATGGCGGTGAGCTTCTCGCTGTAATCCACCATGTCCAGCTTGGGACAGCCGATGAGCAGTGTCCGGCCTGAGAGGAATCGGCGGTGGAAGTCGCCGTAGGTATAGGCGGTGCAGTCCGCGGCGATCAGCAGATCACGGCCCGCAAAGGCGGGGCCTGCCATGGGCGCCAGCTTGATCTGCACCGGCCAGTTGGTGAGCTGCCCGGACACGGGCTCTCCCGCTGCCGCAGGGGCTTTCGCCGCCATCTGCCGGATGCGGCTGCCGGGACAGCCGGTGTGAGCCGCAGCCTTGGCGGCCTGAGCTGCCTTCACCGCCGCCTCGTCGTAGGCAGGAGCCTCCCGCTCCTCAAAGGTGATGGCGCCGGTGGGGCAGGACGGCAGACAGTCTCCCAGCCCGTCGCAGTAGTGCTCCCGCATCAGTCTGGCCTTGCCGTTCACCAGGTCGATGGCCCCCTCGTGGCAGGCGTGGACACACTTGCCGCAGCCGTTACACTTTTCCTCATCGATGTGAATGATCCTCCGGATCATGCAGATCCCTCCTATTCGTGTTGTGCAGTGTCAGTATACTCCCGCCGCCGCGCGTTTATCTGTTGCATTTGTCACTTTGCAAAATAACAGTATTTGGAACTTTTCCGGCCATTTGGGTTATTTCTTCATCATGCCATTGTTTTACACGAAAAAACGGGAGCGGCGCTCCCGTTTTTTTCCAGTTCAGCGGTCGCTCCACGCGCCGCGGGTCATCAGGGCCAGCATGGGCATCAGCTCCAAACGGCCGGTAAGCATCTCCAGCGACAGCACCAGCTTGCTCAGCGGCGACAGGATGGAAAAGTTTTCCATAGGGCCAAGAATACCCAGGCCGGGTCCCACGTTGCTGATGCAGGTCAGGGACGCGGCGAAGGATTCCTGAAAGCCGTAGTTATCCCAGCTCACCACCAGCGCACCGGTCAGCAGCACCGCCATATAGGCCATGATATACGCGCCGGTAGACAAGACGACACGCTCCTCCACGGGCTGACCGTCCACAGTGATGACGCTGACGTGGTTGGGGTGGACCATGCGCTTTAGCTCACGGACCAGCGATTTCCAAAGGATCAGCACACGGGACAGCTTCATACCGCCGGAGGTGGAGCCGGCGCAGCCGCCGGTAAACATCAGCACCAGCAGCGCCATGCGGCAGAACGTGGGCCACAGGGCGAAATCCACGGTGGCAAAGCCGGTGGTGGTCATGATGGTCACGGTCTGGAACGCCGCGTCCGTCACGGATTCGCCCAGCGGCACCCCCGCCTGCACACGCAGGCACACGCAGATCAGCAGCGTCACACTCACCACGATGGTGGTGTAGACCCGCAGCTCCTCGCTGCGCAGGGCGGTACGGAGCTTGCCGGTGGCGGCCAGGAACAGCAGGGAGAAGTTGACGCCCGCCAGAAACGAAAAGACGGTAATGATCCACATCACCGCAGGACTGCTGCCCGCCAGCGAGGTGTTGTTGATGGAAAAGCCGCCGGTGGCCATAGTGGTGAAGGCGTGGTTCACCGCGGAGAACCAGCTGAGCCCCGCGATGCGCAGGCAGGCCATCTCCAGCACCGTCAGCGCCACGTAGATGCAGTACAGGATCTTGGCGGTGCTGCCCACCTTGGGCACCAGCTTGGACTTGATGGGGCCCGGGCTCTCCGCCCGCATCAGGTACACCGCGCCATCCCCCAGCTTGGGCATCAGCGCCAGAAACAGCACCAGAACGCCCATGCCGCCCATCCATTGGGTCAGGGAGCGCCACAGCAGAACGCTGTAGGGCAGGTGCTCCACCTCAGGGAACACCGTGGAGCCGGTAGTGGTCAGGCCGGACACCGTTTCAAACACAGCGTCCACGTAGCTGTCCAGCGCACCGGTGAGCACGTAGGGAAGCGCTCCCATCAGGGACAGGGCGATCCAGCTCAGGGCCACGGCCATAAAGCCGTCCCGCCCGTGCATCTTTCGGTTTTTCACCGGCACCAGATGCAGCGCGCCGCCGATCAGGATGCACAGCACCGCCGTGATGAAAAACGGCAGCCACGCCTCGCCGGAGAACACCGACACCGCCAGCGGCAGCAACAGAAAGCCTGCCTCCACCCACAGCACGTAGCTGGTGATATTTGCGACCAAACGAAAGTTCATGGCAGTTCCTCATAGCCGCGGCGAAGCGCGGCAAAAGCAGGCATCCCCCTCTGACTGCGGGGCGGCGGAGATGCCCTGGTTTCACATGGTATGGTGCGGCCGTCCAGACCGCATACATTTAAATTATATATCCGCACCGTGCCCCTGTCAAGGATGGGCGAAAAAAACCTCCCGACAAGAAAAAGTTTCGTGTAAGTACGCGTTTTTTGGCACTGCGGCGCAGGTATGTTAAAATCATTATAGACAATAAGCGCCATTTTTTGAGAATTTTTCATTGCTTAAACAACTTTTTTGATTCAATTGACTTTTTCACTTTTTGTGGTATTCTAAATGCAACTTTAGCATCGCTGCGGGCAGGGCGCTGTGCCCCGCTCAGATGAAAGGAGGTCTCTGCCTTGAGCAGACTTGACATCAAGAGTCCCAGCCGCGCGCAGACCGTGGTGGATAACCTCTACCGCGATGTAGAGCGCCGCATCGCCGCCAGTCCCCCGGGTCTGTGCCCCGTGGACATGGCGCTGGCGTTCCTGCATCTGTGCCACGCACAGTCCTGCGGCAAGTGCGTGCCCTGCCGCATCGGTCTGGGGCAGCTGAGCAAGCTCATCGCCACGGTGCTGGACGGCACCGCCGACATGGGCACTATCGACATCATCGAAAAGACCGCCCGTACCACGCTGAACACCGCCGACTGCGCCATCGGCCGCGATGCGGCCAGGCTGGTGCTGGACGGACTGGAGGGCTTCCGCGACGACTACGAGGAGCACATCCAGCACCATCGATGTCTGGCGGGCCTGCAGCTGCCGGTGCCCTGCGTGGCGCTGTGCCCCGCGGGCGTGGATGTGCCGGGCTACATGGCGCTGGTGGGCGAGGGCCGCTGCGCTGACGCGGTGCGCCTGATCCGGAAGGACAACCCCTTCCCCACCGCCTGCGCTTACATCTGCGAGCACCCCTGCGAGGCGCGGTGCCGCCGGAACATGATCGACGACGCCATCAACATCCGCGGCCTGAAGCGCTACGCCGTGGACCACGCAGGCGATGTGCCCCAGCCCGCCTGTGCGCCGCCTACCGGCAAGAAGGTGGCCATTATCGGAGGAGGGCCCAGCGGACTGAGCTGCGCCTACTATCTGGCGCTGATGGGCCATAAGGTCACGGTGTTCGAGGAGCGGGAGAAGCTGGGCGGCATGCTGCGCTACGGCATTCCCAGCTATCGTTTTCCCCGCCAGCTGCTGGACGCGGAGATCGAATCCATCCTCTCTCTGGGCATCGAAGCACACACCGGCACCACCGTGGGCGTGGACGTGTGGGTAGAGGAGCTGCAGAAGGAATACGACTGTCTGTATATCGCCATCGGCGCTCATCAGGACAAGAAGGTGGGCATCCCCGGGGAGGACAGCAAAAATGTGATGTCCGCCGTGGAGATGCTGCGCGCCATCGGCGACGACGTGATGCCGGACTTCTCCGGCAAGCAGGTAGTGGTCATCGGCGGCGGCAACGTGGCCATGGACGTGACCCGCAGCTCCATCCGTCTGGGGGCGGACAAGGTGACCTGCGTCTACCGCCGCCGCATAGAGGACATGACGGCCCTGCCCGATGAGGTGACGGGCGCCATGGCCGAGGGCGCGGAGATCCAGGCCCTGATGGCCCCCGTCCGCATTGAGGCTGATGAGGACGGCTGCGCCGCAGCGCTGTGGGTCCAGCCCCAGATCATCGGCGAGGCCGACAAGTCCGGTCGCCCCCGGCCCAACAAGGCCGACCTGCCGGAGGTGCGCATCCCCGCGGACATCATCGTGGTGGCCATCGGGCAGGGCATTGAGATCCAGGGCTTCGAGCAGGCCGGTGTACCCATCAAGCGGGGCGTATTCGTGGCAGGGCTGTCCGGCCAAGTAGGCGACATGGACAACCTGTTTGCCGGAGGCGACTGCGTCACCGGCCCCGCCACAGCCATCCGCGCCATCGCCGCCGGTAAGGTGGCGGCGGCCAACATCGATGTACATCTGGGCTTCCAGCACGAGATCGAGGTGGATGTGGACATCCCGTCCCCGCGGCTGAACAACCGCGGCCCTCACGGGCGCATCAACACCACCGAGCGGGAGGCCTGCGAACGCCGGTGCGACTTCGAGGACATCGAGTACGGCCTGACGGAGGAGGGCGCCCGCACTGAGGCGTCCCGCTGCCTGCGCTGCGACCACTTCGGCTACGGTATTTTCAGAGGAGGGAGGAATGTCAAATGGTAACGCTGACCATCGATGGCCATGCCGTCACGGTGCCGGAGGACACCACCATTCTGGAGGCAGCCCGCAGCATCCATATCGAGATCCCCACTCTGTGCTATCTCAAGGGCATCAATGAGATCGGCGCCTGCCGCATCTGCACCGTGGAGGTGGAGGGGCAGCCCCGTCTGGTCCCCGCCTGTGACAATGTGGTGTCCCGGGGCATGGTGGTCCACACCAACTCCCCCCGCGTCCGCGAGGCGCGGCGCGTAAACCTGCGGCTGCTGCTGAGCCAGCACGACACCAAATGCACCAAGTGTACCCGCAGCGGCAACTGCAAGCTCCAGCAGCTCACCAATGACTACAACCTGCTGGGCGAGCACTACATCGAGGATCTTCGGAACATCCCCGACGACTTCTCCAACCCCGTCATCCGGCTGGAGAACCGCTGCGTCAAGTGCATGCGCTGCATCCAGATCTGTGACAAGGTGCAGACCATGGGCATCTGGGACCTGATGGGTACCGGCTCCCACACCACCGTGGGCGTGGCGCGGACCCGTACGCTGGGCGAGAGCGACTGCACGTTCTGCGGTCAGTGCGTCACCCACTGTCCCGTGGGCGGTCTGCAGGAGCACGACGACACCGGCAAGGTGTTTGACGCTCTGGCCGATCCCCAGCGCATCACCGTGGTGCAGATGGCCCCCGCCGTTCGGGCTGCCTGGGCGGAATTCTTCCACCTGGACCCCAAGTACGCCACGGCGGAGCGAATGGTGACGGCCCTGAAAACCATGGGCTTCGACTATGTATTCGACACCAATTTCACCGCCGACCTGACCATCATGGAGGAGGGCAGCGAGTTCATCGAGCGCTTTACCCACCGCAACAAGTACCACTGGCCCATGTTCACCAGCTGCTGCCCCGGCTGGGTGCGGTTCGTCAAGAGCCAGTTCCCCGCCTACATCGGCAACCTGTCCACGGCCAAGAGCCCCCAGCAGATGTTCGGCGCTGTGGTCAAGAGCTATCTGGCCGACCAGCTGAACGTGGACCCCAAAAAGCTGTTCGTGGTGTCTATCATGCCCTGCACCGCCAAGAAGGCGGAGGCGGCGCTGCCCACCATGCGCAATGCCGAGGGCGATCCCGACGTGGACGTGGTGCTGACCACCCGCGAGATCGTCCGCATGTTCCGCGGTGAGCAGATCAATCCCGCCGTCCTGTCGGAAACGCCGTTCGACAGCCCCCTGGGCTTCGGCACCGGCGCAGCCGTGGTATTCGGCGCCACCGGCGGCGTCATGGACGCGGCTCTGCGCAGCGCCTATTATCTGGTAACGGGGAAAAACCCCGATCCCGACGCCTTCCACGCCGTCCGAGGAATGGACAGCTGGAAGGAGGCAAAGTTCACCATCCCCGGCGCAGGCGACGTGCGCGTGGCGGTGGTCAGCAGTCTGGGTGCGACCCGGAAGCTGATGAACGCCATCGACGCCGGTGAGGTGGACTATGACTTCGTGGAGGTCATGGCCTGTCCCGGCGGCTGCGCCGGCGGCGGTGGACAGCCCATCCACGACAGTGTGGAGATGGCAGCCAGCCGCGGCGACGTGCTGTGGAATATCGACAAGAATACGAATGACAACCTTGCATAAAGCATGACAAGAAAAACAGCGGTGCGAATGCAATCAGAAATCTACAACACTGGAAAACCCTGTGCTACGTATTGAACGCGGCACAGGGCTTTTTCCCCTTTCTGGCGGTTTTGTGCGGCATATTCGATGCCCTGTACGCAGGGCGCAACTTTGCACTTCACAGAATCGGACGATATGTAGCCAAACCGCAAAAGGTCATACAAAACCGCGCACCGGCTGCACGATACCGTAAATCACGGAACAGTACAAGCCATATACGCAGAAGGCAGATACTTCACGAATCAGGCAAGCATTGATTTTTCTCACCTAATTTCAAGCCCGTTTTGCCCGAAAACCTCTGCAAATCCGATTCACTTAGAAGATGTTCACAGTTTTATTCGAGAAACTGTCTTGACAATGGTAACTGGAATTAAACGCCAATTCGTCAATCTTGATGGTCGGAGGTAGAGAATACCTACTCCCATTTCTGACTGATAGGATGGATTTGTATGCGATTTAAGGTCGAAAATTCAAGATTATTTCGCCTGAGAACGGCGCAAAAAGATGAGAATGTATATTTTCACGTCTCTGCACGAACGCAGTTTATCAGGCAGATAAAAGTCGTTTTCAACTCATTCCCTGCTGGATCGCTCCAACTCTAAAAGAGCTTTTTTCATTTCCAACCCGCCGCCATAGCCGACAAGCGATCCGCTTGCACCAATGACGCGATGGCATGGGATAGCGATAAAAATGGGATTTGCATGATTTGCCATGCCAACTGCCCGGAATGCTTTCGGGTGTCCGATGGCTTCCGCAATGTCTTTATAGCTGCGCGTTTCGCCATAAGGGATCTCCCGCAGTGCCGCCCAGACGCGTTCCTGAAACGGCGTTCCGTGCAGCCGGTACGGAAAATCAAACGCTTTGCGCGTCCCTGCAAAATATTCGTCCAACTGCCGAAATACCAGTCGAGCCAGCTCGTTCGGCACGTCGGCTTTTGCGGCCCTATCTGCGTTTTTGAGCGCTGTGACCGCGCCGTCCTCCCAGTCCAGTTGAATATCGCCCACCGGCGAAGGATAAATAGCGGTTCCCTTCATAGCACTTGATGCTCCTTTCGATACGCTGTCGGCGTTTGCCCGGTCTGTTGCTTGAAAAAACGGTTAAACGCGGCAAGGCTGGAAAAGCCCGCCTGATACGCAACATCGATCACCTTTTCCGGCGATCCTGCCAGCATTTCTTTTGCTGTGCGCAGCCGGAGTGAGTCGGCATATTCCTTTGGAGTCACACCGTATTCCTGCTTGAAAACATCCGTCATCCGCCGCGGCGTCAAGCCCACATCGTCCAGAGATGACGCCTTATCCAGCCGCGCCTTGATCTCCGCCGCGATCTCCCGCATGGGCTGGTACTCCAAGAGGTCACTGCGGCAGCGCTTACAAGGGCGGAACCCAGCGGCGCGGGCTTCTTCGCCGGATGCAAAATAGCAGAGATTTTCCCGCTTCGGCGGCTTTGATTTACAGGAGGGGCGGCAGAAAATGCCCGTCGTTTTCACCGCATAGAAGAACAGCCCGTCATAGCTTGCGTCCGAGCGCTGCACGGCTTCCCACATTTCCGGTTCTGTCATACGCTCACACTCCTCATAAATTTTTCAGAATCAACGAAATGCCGGACAGCACCAGAAGAACTGAAGTGATCTTTCTGACCAGCTTTTCATCCATGCGGCTGCTGCATTTGATGCCCGCATACAGCCCCAAAAGCGCAAACGGAATCAGTAACAGAACGGACTTCACGGTGTCCAGCGTCAGAAGCCCTAACGCGCTGTAAAGAACGATGCGGAAGGTGTTGTCTACGATAAACACCGCGCTGATGTTTGCCTTGAACGAACCGCCACCCTCGGTCACGCGGCTGACATAGGCGGCAAGCAGCGCGCCCACGCCGAACAGTCCGCACAGTACGCCCGCCGTCACGCCGATGATCGCCAGCACGAGCTTCGACGAGCGAACCTTCTTTTTGCGGTACTCCCGCGAAAGCATCTCCACTCCAAACACTGCTACCACAACGCCGAATACCAACTTGATGGCTCTGGCATCCACATTTTTGAGCAAAAGCGCACCGGGAATGCTGCCTGCCAGCACCAAAGCTGCCAGCGGAAGATACACCTTTGGGTCAAGGCTCTTTCGGTTCTTCCACGTCAGAATCAGGTTTGTCGGATAGCCCAGCAGCAGGTCAATGGGAGAAATATTGGCATTTGACGCGCCGAAGCTCAGGATGGACGTGAATACCAGTGTGTTGGCAAAGCCGCACAAACCTTTGATAAAGTAAGCGGCAACCGCCGCGATGATCCATAAGTACATGATAAATGCCTTTCTACCTCTTTCCGGCAGGATCTGTCAGTTCTGGAATTGCACCGCCAGCGATCGCCCAGAGGTACAAGCCGGCAACAGTTCCATACGGAGCGTAGCGTTTTTGATAGCGCTCAAACTTTGTCCTGTCGATCTGTCGGTGACGGTAAAGCATTCTCATGCCCCGCTGAATAGCAAGGTCGCCAAAACTCACGACATTCGGTCGCTGCATACAGAATGTCAAAATCATTTCCGCTGTCCACACACCCACACCTTTGAGTTTCGTCAGTTCCAGGATAACTTCCTTATCACTCAAACTCCAGAGTTGTTCCAAATTCAAAGTGCCGCTCTTCACCTGCTTCGCAAAATCCAGCATGTAATCTGCTTTTTTGTAGGTCATTCCAATCTGTTGAAGCCGGTCACGCCCCAGCGAAGTCAATGAATCTGCTGTTACTGTTCCGGCTGCGGTCAGCAGGCGGCTCCAGATCGTTGCCTGTGCCGCTGTTGAAATCTGCTGCCCGATGATATGATGTACAATAGCAGAAAACAGATCGGAATCCACTTCACGGTTGATATGACCGATTTGCTGGATTGCCCAACCAAGACGTTTGTCTTTGGACGTTAAATATGTCGTTTCACAATCACCGTATTGAAAAAACATGAGAACAAATCCCCTTTACTGTCTGCATTATATCATGCTTTCGTCCAAGATGCTTTGCAAAAATGGAAATTCAATTTCTGCTATCCAAAGGGTTTGGGATTATCCCAAAATACAAAAACAGAGCGTTTCGGCGGTCAGCCGGAACGCTCTGTTTTTCCAGTGTGGGTACTCACAGGATTTGCTTGCTGCTCTGCAAGTAAATCCTGATCGTCTCACGCCGTTTATCGCAAGTGTATCTACACTTGCTGTGCTTGCTCTTCCTCAAACAATCGCATTGACTCGAACGTTTGTTCTTGTTATAATTGGACTGAGAGATTGAAAATAGCTTGAAATCCAGCTAATTTTCATTGGCAAATGGCGGCATCGCCGCCTTGATTACCTGTCTGCGCAGCAGAGCATCGCTGTCAAGGACGCGCAGCGAGGCGAAGCCGATTCCTTGACAGCGTTGCTCCGCTGTGCTGCTCATCATCCCAAAATTACGGAGGACATACGAAGATGAAAACAGACAATTTCTGCAAAGAGAACCGTCCCGAAGCGAAGAAGAAATTGCGTCTGCCCGATCAGTTGGAGCTGGTGATGGAGGACGGAACTGTGTATCGTGTGCGCAGCTTTTTTGTCGCAGAACAGCAGATGGGGGAGGTGCTGGACGCTCTCTCCCTCGAAAAAGTCAATCGGGAGAACTGAATCCCGGCACATTGCCCAGTGGAATCCATAGCCGTGCTGTGGTATAATCATTGCAGATTTCTGATTGTGTCACGCACTGCATTTCGGGAGGTTAAATAAGAAAATGCAGGAAAACTATATCGTTGGTATTTACGCACGGCTGAGCCGGGACGATGAGCGAGCCGGGGAATCCGTGTCCATAGAAAATCAAGAGTTAATATGTAAAGGGTGGTTTCTGCCACCTAATACATATGACTGCGGCTCATTTGTGGTGAATGGAACAGCAGTTGTAGGAAAGGAGTAAAAACACCTTATAACCGCTGGAAATCAACACGCAAAGGAGCTAATTTTTATGAAATCACTGTTTGAGCAAATGGGCGGCACATACCGGCAAGAGGGCGATTACCTTATCCCAAACCTCTATTTGCCAGATGAGCCGGACTACCAGATCGGCAAGTATGGGCGTATGCGCCGTAGCTATCTGAAAGCTCATCGACCTGTTCTCTATGCAAACTATCTTACGAGCGGAACGCTGCACCAGCATCTTGCCGAGATCGACCAAGCCTGCAATGAGCGTATGGAAATCATCGTTTCTGCTATGGCAAAGCAAGAGGGTGTGACCGAAGCGCTCAAAGCCGCCGACCAGATGGAATGGGTACGCCGGATGAACAACATCCGCAGCCGTGCCGAGGAAATCGTTCTGACCGAGCTTGTATATGAATGACAAATGCCCGTTATTGGCTGTATGGCCGATAACGGGCATTTCTGCGTTTTAATCCTTTTCCTCGGTGCTGGCTACAAGTCGGTCAAAATCGCTCTGATACAGCTGATCCTGAATGACACGGTACTGCTCAAACTCGCTTTCCGCAAAGGCTTTTGCAATGGCGGCGGTGACCTTTCCTTTATCTCGCAGAATCTCTGCATCGTTGAATTGCAGAAAAGCGTCCAGCTTGGAGGCCCAATCTGCCATGGTCATAGGGATATGCCGTCTGGCCCTGTCTCTTATACACATCTCCGAGCCCACGAGACGCTCATGAATCTCGT
>ENA-OYDD01000137-OYDD01000137.1-human-gut-metagenome-genome-assembly--contig:-NODE-137-length-20555-cov-6.015415_pt1 | contig 20555 bp, 15 predicted proteins | sample MGYA00243684_ERZ652896 | MGnify/ENA primary metagenome ERZ652896 (study PRJEB26926, sample SAMN06164809) | human gut metagenome | biome: ENVO:00009003; feature: ENVO:2100002; material: ENVO:00002003...
GAGCGTCTCGTGGGCTCGGAGATGTGTATAAGAGACAGCCTGTCCACCGATGGGGTGTACCGCAAGCCCGCCCTCCGGCAGGACAAGGCGCTGATCTCCTGCGTGGGCGACATGCTGGCGGAGGAGAAGCTCTACAAGTCCCATCTCATCGGCGGCCGGACGGATTTCCACGACGTGTTCACCTTCGTCCGACCCTATTTCGCCGCCTCCGACCTCACCGTCGGCAATCTGGAGACCATGCTCTGCGCCGCCGCGCCCTACACCGGCGAGCAGTATAAGGTGGACGGCAAATATCACTGCAACGCGCCCCAGTCGTTTCTGGACGCGGTGCGTCAGGCGGGCTTCGACTTCCTGATGCTGGCCAATAACCACAACTTGGACTGCGGTGCCGCCGGCATTCGGGAGACGCTGGGCCGCATCGACGATGCCGGCCTCATGCGCACCGGCCTGTTCGCCGGCCCGGCGGAGCGCCGCTTCGCGCTGGTGGAGGTCAACGGCATTCGTCTTGCCCTGCTGTCCTGGTCCACGTGGTATAACCGCAACGAGACCCGCCTTACCGATGAGGGCCGCCGCGCCCTGCTCAACGAGTACGCGCCGGACAGGGCGGCGTCGGACATCGCCGCGGCCCGCGCCGCCGGAGCCGAGTTTGTCCTGACCTATATCCACTGGGGCGTGGACGCGGAGTATAAGACCGAGCCCAGCGCCTCCATGCGCCGCATGGCGCAGGAGCTGGCGGATGCCGGAGCCGATTATATTGTCGGCTCTCACACCCATTCCGTCCAGCCCCACGACCTCATCACCGCCCGCGATGGACGCATCGTGCCTGTGGCGTGGTCCATGGGCAACTTTGTCACCAGCGAGCTGATGTCCGTCAGCCGGTCCACCGGCATCCTGCAAATAGAGCTGACGCGGCAGAACGGCAAGGTCCGCGTGACGGGGGAGACGTTCATCCCCTGCTATATTCCGGACAGCGCCTGCGGCCTGAGCTATCCCGTTCTGCCGGAGCGCAGCATCACAGGGGAGGGAAAACAGGCCATGCAGATGCGGGAGGCCATCAAAAAGGTAAAAGGAATATTTACGAAGAACGGCAACATGACCGGCGAGTGGATATTGACGAAGAAGCATATCTGTGCGGCGCTGGGCCTGCCCGCCCCCGCCGCCGACGAGGTGTATACGAAGCTGAACTTCGCTATGGACGCCCGCCCGGGCTGTGTTGCGCTGGTCAGCGACATCACATCCGATAAAAACTACCGCACACCGCGAGAAAAGCTGCCCGAGCTGGCGGAAACGGCCATGCAGAAGGGCGCAAAGCTCCTGCTGGCTACGGAGCAGATTGGAGATTACCCCTGCATGGTGGTGGACGATACGTTTCAGGCGTATGCCAGAATCGTCCGCGCCTGCCGCGCCTGTTACACGCCCAAGACCATCAGCATCACCGGCAGCATCGGTAAGACCACGGCCACGGAACTGATATACACCGTGGTCAACTCCAAATTCAATACCCATCGGAATACCGGCAGCGCCAACAACTTCCGCTATTGCGGCAGTGTGGTGCAGGACCTGAAGCAGGAGCATCAGGTCTACGTGCAGGAGCTGATGGAGGGGCCGCCCTACGGCGCAGCGGCCAGCATTGCCCAGCTTGTCCGGCCCGACATTGCCGTGATGACGCTGGTGGGCACCTCCCACATGGAGATTTTCGGTTCCCAGCAGCGCATCTGGGAGAGCTGCCTTGGCGTGCAGGAGGGCATGCCCGCCGATGGTGTGCTGATACTCAACGGCGACGATCCGTTCCAGCGGAACGCGGAGATAAAGGATCGCAAAGCCCTCTACTACGGCATCGCCGATGAGCGGGCGGACTACCGCGCCGTCAACATCAAGAATCTGGAAATGGGCATGAGCTTTGATGTGCAGCACGATGGGACAGTGACACCGGTGGTGCTTCACTGCTTTGGCCAGCACAACATTCTCTATGCGCTGGCCGCGTTCGCTGCCGGCAAGCTCATCGGCATGACGGACAAGGAGGTCACGGACGGCATCGCCCGTTACCGCACCAGCGGTATCCGACAGAATCTCGTGTCCTACGGTGGCGTCCGCCTGTATCTGGACTGCTACAACGCATCCGTGGAATCCATGCAGAGCGCCCTGACCACCGTCTCCGCCATTCCCGTCAACGGTCAGGGCCGCCGTATCGCCGTGCTGGCCGACATCAAGGAAGGCGGTGCCAATGTGGTGGAGTACCACCGTCAGGTAGGCCGTGCCGCCGCTGCATCCCAGTTCAACGCCCTGTTCTGCTACGGGGACGATGCCCGCTATATCGCCGAAGAAGCCCGTGCCAATGCGGCGTTGGACGTTCACTATTTCCCCACGAAGGCAGAACTGACAGATGCTCTGCGCGCTTATATCCGTGAGCAAGACCTGCTTCTGTTCAAGGGAAGTCACAGCATGGAACTGGAGGACGTGGTGGATAAGCTGTTCGGCACGTGGTATCACGAGGAGTTCGAGCGTTACGACTTTAAGACGCGGGAGTTCAAAACAAAGGATTTGGCCTTCCGCCTCTACACCGACCACGCCGTCGTGACCAAAAAGCTCACCACGGTGGCCGATGTGGAGATACCCGCCTGCGTGGAGGAACTTCCGGTGACGGGCATCGAGCGCAGCGTTTTCAGCGGCAGCAAGTATACGGAGTCCGTCACCTTCCCTGACACTCTGACGAATATCCGGTATTGTGCGTTCTACAAGACGAATAAGCTGAAAACCGTGACCACCCCCCCCTCTGTCCGAATCATCGACAACAGCGCCTTCAGCACCTGCGCGAACCTGCGCACCGTCGAGATCGCCGAGGGCTGTACGCATCTGGGCTATCGCGCCTTCGGCAACTGCAAGGCACTGGAGAAGATCACGATCCCCGCCACCGTCCGCCAGATCGGCGGCGAGTGCTTCCTGAACTGCGAGAAACTGACCATCCACGGCAAGGCGGGCTCCTACGCTGAGCAGTACGCCAGAGGGCATAGCATCCCGTTCTACGCCGAGTGATAGAATAAAACTGTTACAATGGGAAAGTAGGGGAAATGTATGAGAAACAGCCTGCAAAAGAGAACATGGGCCGAGGTCAGCCTTGACAACATCAGCCACAACTACCGCGCCATCCGCGCCGCCCTGCCGGAGGGCTGCCGGTTTCTGGGCGTGGTCAAGGCCGACGCCTACGGCCACGGCGCCGTGGCGGTGGCCCGCCTGCTGGAGAGCGAGGGCGCGGACTATCTGGCCGTGTCCTGTCTGGACGAGGCCATGGAGCTGCGCAGCGCCGGCATCACCATGCCGCTGCTGATCCTGGGCCACACCCCGTCGGAGTATACCGAGACGCTCATCGACAACGACATCACCCAGACGGTGTCCTGCCTTGCCAAGGCGCAGGAGTTCTCCGCCCGCGCGGCGGCGCTGGGCCGGCAGCTCCGCATCCACATCAAGATCGACACCGGCATGTCCCGTCTGGGCTTCCTCTGCGGCGGCGACAGCTTTGACGAGGGCGTGGCCAACGTTATCGCCTCCTGCCGTCTGCCCGGCCTGCTGCCGGAGGGCATCTACACCCATTTCGCCGTCTCCGATGAGCCGGACGCCGACAGTGAGCGCTACACGCATCAGCAGTTCGACCTGTTCTGCCGCATGATCGACGCGGTGGCCCGGCGCGGCGGCGTGACCTTTGCCATCCGCCACTGCGCCAACACCGGCGCCGTGGTCCACTATCCGGAGATGGCGCTGGACATGGTGCGCCCGGGACTCCTGCTGTACGGCTACGGCGACGACACGGGCCGCTTCGGTCTGCGCCCGTGCATGCGCCTTGTCACCACCATCAGCACCATCAAGACCTACGAGGCGGACACCTGCGTCAGCTACGGCCGCCGCTTCCGTACCCAGCGCCGCACCCGCATGGCCGTGCTGGGCATCGGCTACGCCGATGGCCTGTTCCGCACCTTGTCCGGCAAGTGCAGCTTCGCCGTGGCGGGCCATAAGGCCCCCCAGTGCGGCAGCATCTGCATGGATATGTGCATGATCGACGTCACCGACATCCCCGACGCCGCCGTAGGCAGTCAGGTGGAGATCTTCGGCCCCGACAACGACATCACGGCGCTCAGCGACGCGGCGGGCACCATTCCCTACGAGCTGCTGTGTGCCGTGTCCAAGCGCGTCCCGCGGGTCTATCCCCCGCAGAAGCGGCGCTGACGGCGATTTGGGGAGTTTGGGAAAAGCGGAGAAAAGCTGGGAAAAGCTGGGAAAAGCAGAAAGGAAGTAACAGCATGAAAATTGTAGTATTGGGCGGCGGCATCAGCACGGAGCGCAGCGTCTCGCTGGTCACGGCCACCTCCGTGTGCCGCGCCCTGCGTGACGCGGGCCACAAGGCCATTTTTGTGGATATGTTTCTGGGGCTGGAGAACTACACCGGCCGTCTGGAGGACGCCTTCGACGCGCCGGACGGCTTCTGCGGCAGCGTCAGCATCTCCGAGACAGCGCCGGATCTGGAGGCCGTGAAAGCCTCCCGCAGGCTGAAAAGCCCCAGCCATCTGGGCGTGGGCGTGCTGGACATCTGTGCTCTGGCCGACTGCGTGTTTCTGGGCCTCCACGGCATTGACGGCGAGGACGGCAAAATTCAGGCCGCGCTGGAGCTGCTGGGCGTGCCCTATACCGGCTCCGGCCCGCTGGGCAGCGCCATGGCCATGGACAAGGCCGTGGCCAAGCGCATCATGGAGAGCGCCGGCATCCTGACCCCCAGGTGGCGTGAGATCACCTACACCGCCGCCGATGTACCCGCCCTTGTGCAGGAGCTGCCTGTGCCCTGCGTGGTGAAGGCGGTGGACGGCGGCTCGTCCATCGGCGTGTCCCTGCCGGACACCCGGGAGCAGCTGGAGCAGGCGCTGTACGATGTCCTGCGCTACGGCCACCGCATCGTGGTGGAGGAGAAGATCGTGGGCCGCGAGTTCACCCAGCCGGTGCTGGGCGACGACTACCTCAGCACCATCCAGATCGTGCCGCCGGAGGGCAGCACCTTCGACTACGTGGCCAAGTACCAGAGCGGCGCCGCTGCGGCCCGGGAGCTCTGCCCCGCCCCCTGCACGGAGGAGGAGCACCGCCTGCTGGGAGAGACGGCTCTGAAACTTCATCATGCACTGGGCCTGTCCGTCTACTCCCGCGCCGACTTCATTTTGGACGCGGAGGGCCGCCCCTGGTGTCTGGAGGTCAACACCCTCCCCGGCATGACCCCCAACAGCCTGATCCCCAAGGCCGCCAAGGTGGCCGGCATGACGTATCAGGAGCTTTGCGAGAAGATCGTGTCCCTGTCTCTGGCAAAATAAGGAAAGCACAGCCCGCATCGGCTGAAGAAAACAAGAGACGCCCTCTCGGGCGTCTCTTGTTTACGTTTCCTCCGGTGTATCCGGCGTTTCTTCCGTGTCCGGCAGCTCCTCGGCGGCATTCTCCGATTCTGTGATGGTGGGAATGAACGCCCGGGCCAGCCTGCCCTTGCCGCGGTGCTTGATGTAGAAGTACCCGATGGTGCTGAACACCACTGCGCCGATAAAATTGACGAACAGGTCCGCCATGGTGTCGTACAGTCCGATGTCCAGATACCCGTCAAACCCCAGGTCCTGCCCGTTGACGGCTACGGAGCAGATGCCGTCGATGGTGACGGGAGTGTTGCTGTTGGTGGGGTCCAGCATCACGGAGGTGATGGACTGCACCACGGTGTCCTTCTGCATGTCCATGTGGAACAGCCGGTCCATGCCGAACTCAAAAAACTCCCACAGCACGCCCACCGTCATGGAAAAGCAGAACGCCGCCAGCGCCACGTAGATGGGGGACAGCTCAAATTTGATGCGGCTGTTGCGGTTGAGGATGTCGATGAGGGCGAAGCCCGTGGCGGCGCACAGGAAGCCGGTGGTGGTGTGGAGCATGGAGTCCCAGTGGGGATAGGTGATGAAATAGCACTCCAGCTCGCCCAGGATCTCCGCCGCGAAGATGAACAGCAGGATGATGATCTCCAGCGTGGACGGCAGCTCGATGCCGAAGTTCTGCTGGATAAAGAACGGCAGCATGAACAGCGCCAACACCAGCAGGCAGATGAACGCGCTCTCGTACTCGCCGCGGATGATGGAGGACACCAGCGTGCCCAGCACGATGAGCCGCAGTACCAGATACACCGCGAATACCACGGGCTGCCGCCGGATGGTGCCCTTCAGGTCACGAGGGCTGGGAATGGGCTTATGGGGTTTCTTCATAGTGTCTCCTCCTTGCAGGCCGACCGGCAGGATGAGCAGGACCGGTCGTGTTTCCCGCGGCCGCTGCATCCTTTGCAGCCGCCGCAGCAGTTTTTCCGGTTTCCGACGGCGGTGCGGAACGCAAGAAACAGCGCTGCCGTCACCGCTGCGAGAATGAGAATGTCCCAGATGTTCATAGCAGCACACTCCCGATACCGTGGGCCACGAAAGCCACCACCCACGCGATGAGACACTGCCATACGGCCAGCCCGACCGCCCATTTGCCGCCCAGCTCACGCCGGACGGAGGTCACCGCCGCGATACAAGGGGTGTACAGCAGGCTGAACACCAGCAGCGTCGCCGCAGCCAGCGGAGAAAGAATGCTGCCGATGCTGTTTCCGAATAGTACCTCCAGCGTAGACGCCACGCTCTCCTTGGCCATAAAGCCGCTGATGAGGGCGGTGCAGATGCGCCAGTCGCCCAGCCCAAGCGGCGCGAACAGCGGAGCCAGTACGCCGGCGGCCATGGCCAGCATGCTGTCCGCAGAGTCGGACACCATGTTCAGGCGCAGGTCGAAGCTCTGGAGGAACCACACCACCACCGTGGCGATGAGAATGACGGAGAAGGCCCGCTGCAAAAAGTCCTTGGCCTTTTCCCACAGCAGCTGCGCCACGTTCTTAGCGCTGGGCAGCCGGTAGTTGGGCAGCTCCATCACGAAGGGAATGGGCTCGCCGCTGAACAGCGTGCCCCTATAGAGCAGTGCCGCCAGGATCCCCACCAGGATCCCCAGCAGGTACAGCCCCGCCATGATAAGGCCGCCCCGGCCGGGAAAGAACACGCTGACAAAGAACGAGTAGATGGGCAGCTTGGCCGTGCAGCTCATGAACGGCGTCAGCAGAATGGTCATTTTCCGGTCCCGCTCGCTGGTCAGGGTGCGGGTGGCCATCACTGCGGGGACGGTGCAGCCGAAGCCGATGAGCATGGGAACGATGCTCTTGCCGGACAGGCCGATCTTCCGCAGCGGCTTGTCCATGACAAAGGCCACTCTGGCGATGTAGCCGCTGTCCTCCATCAGGGACAGGAAGAAGAACAGCGTCACGATGATGGGCAGGAAGCTCAGCACGCTGCCCACGCCGGTGAAAATACCGTCGATGACCAGACTGTGGACGGCGGGGTTCACATCCAGCCCTGTCAGGGCGCTGTCCGTCAGGGCGGACAGCTTGTCGATCCCGGCTGCCAGCAGGGACTGGAGCCACGCCCCGATGACGTTGAAGGTCAGATAGAACATCAGCAGCATGATGCCGATAAAGCAGGGGATCGCGGTATAGCGGCCGGTCAGGATGCGGTCGATCTTCTCGCTGCGCACGCGCTCCCGGCTCTCGTGGGGCTTGATGACCGTCTGCTCGCAGAGGCGTTCAATAAAATCGAACCGCATGTCCGCGATGGCGGCACTGCGATCCAGACCGCGCTCCGCCTCCATCTGCAGCACGATGTGCTCCAGCATTTCCCGCTCGTTTTCATCCAGCGCCAGCTGCGCCAGAATGAGGCTGTCGCCCTCGATGGCCTTGGTGGCGGCAAAGCGTACCGGCAGACCGGCCTGCACGGCGTGATCCTCGATGAGATGTACCACCGCGTGGATGCAGCGGTGTACCGCGCCGCCGTGGTCGTCCTTGCCGCAGAAGTCCTGCTGCAGCGGCGGCTCCTGATATTTCGCCACATGGACAGCGTGCTGCACCAGCTCATCCACACCCTCGTCCTTGGCGGCGGAGATGGGGACGACCGGAACGCCCAGCATGGCCTCCATGGCGTTGACGTCGATGGAGCCCTGATTGCCCACCAGTTCATCCATCATGTTCAGCGCCACCACCATGGGAATGCCCATTTCCAGCAGCTGCATGGTCAGATACAGGTTTCGCTCGATGTTGGTGGCGTCCACGATGTTGATGATGGCTTTGGGCTTGTCCTGCAGCACGAAGTTCCGCGACACGATCTCCTCGCTGCTGAACGGGGACATGGAGTAGATGCCCGGCAGGTCAGTGACCTCCGTGTTGGGATAGCCGCGGATCACACCTGTTTTGCGGTCCACCGTGACGCCGGGGAAGTTGCCCACGTGCTGTCTCGCTCCGGTGAGCTGGTTGAACAGTGTGGTTTTCCCGCAGTTCTGATTGCCCACCAGCGCGTAGGTCAGGACGGTGTCCTCCGGCAGCGGATGCTCGCCCTCCTTGCTGTGGTACTTGCCGCTCTCGCCAAGACCGGGATGGTCGGGGTCCCGGGCGCGATCCACACCGACATGGCTGCGGCTGCGCTGCCGGATCGGCTCGATGTCGATCTGATCGGCCTCCGCCAGACGCAGCGTCAGCTCGTAGCCATGGACCTGCACCTCCATGGGGTCTCCCATGGGGGCCAGCTTTACCACCGTTACCTCTGCGCCGGGGATCATGCCCATATCCAGAAAGTGCTGCCGCAGCGCACCCTCGCCGCCCACCCGGCGAATCACGGCGCTTTTGCCTGCCTCTAATTCTCTCAGCGTCATATGTAGGTGTTCCTCTTTTCAGGAATAGTTTATCTTCTTACTGTACAGGATGGCATGGCGCTCTGTCAAGCCCTGTTCCCTTGCAGGAGCGGGTTTTGCCCGCCTGTAATCGAAAAAAATATGCCAAAAGCGGAGAGAAGAGCCTTCCGGCGGTTTCCCGAAACTCCTCCTTGTAAAATCTGCCGCGGCAGTGTATAATATATTGCCAAAGCATATTATGGCACAGCGTGTGCCCCGAAATATCAACAGAAAAGGTGAAAGACTATGGAACGAATGAAAATCGCAGCGATCTTCGCCGATCAGGAGTCTCTGGGCGGCAAAGAGGTCACGGTCTGCGGCTGGGCGCGTACCATCCGCGACATGAAGACCTTCGGCTTCATCGAGCTGAACGACGGCTCCTGCTTCAAGAATCTGCAGGTGGTCATGTCCGCCGAGGAGCTGAATAATTATAAGGAGATCGCCGCGCAGAACGTGGGTGCGTCCCTGATCGTCCGCGGTACCGTGGTGCTGACACCTGACGCCAAGCAGCCGCTGGAGGTGAAGGCTCACACCATCGAGGTGGAGGGCAAGTCCACCCCCGACTATCCCCTGCAGAAGAAGCGCCACAGCGTGGAGTTCCTGCGTACTATCCAGCATCTGCGTCCCCGCACCAATCTGTTTTCCGCCACGTTCCGCGTCCGCTCTGCGGCGGCCTACGCCGTCCATGAGTTCTTCCAGAGCCGCGGCTTCGTGTATGTCCAGACTCCCATCATCACCGGCTCCGACTGTGAGGGCGCCGGCGAGATGTTCCAGGTCACCACGCTGGATCTGAACAACGTCCCTAAGACCGAGGACGGTCAGGTGGACTACTCTCAGGACTTCTTCGGCAAAAAGACCAGCCTCACCGTGTCCGGCCAGCTGAACGCCGAGAACTTTGCCATGGCCTTCGGCGATGTGTACACCTTCGGCCCCACCTTCCGCGCCGAGAACTCCAACACCCAGCGCCACGCCGCCGAGTTCTGGATGATCGAGCCGGAGATGGCTTTCTGCGATCTGGCCGGCGACATGGACGTGGCCGAGGCCATGATCAAGCACATTATCCGCAGGGTGCTGGAGCGCTGCCCGGACGAGATCGACTTCTTCAACAGCTTCGTGGACAAGGGCCTGAAGGAGCGGCTGGAGCATGTGGCCTCCTCCGACTTCGGCCGCGTCAGCTACACCGACGCCGTGGAGATTTTGAAAAAGAACAACGATAAGTTTGACTACAAAGTGGAGTGGGGCACCGATCTCCAGACCGAGCACGAGCGGTATCTGACGGAGCAGGTGTTCAAAAAGCCGGTATTCGTCACCGACTATCCCAAGGAGATCAAGGCGTTCTATATGCGCCTCAACGACGACGGCAGGACTGTGGCCGCGGCGGACTGCCTGGTGCCGGGCATCGGCGAGATCATCGGCGGCAGCCAGCGCGAGGAGCGTCTGGACCTGCTGGAGAGCCGCATCCGCGAGCTGGGCATGAAGCCGGAGGACTACTGGTGGTACTGCGACCTGCGGCGCTACGGCTCCTGCCGTCACGCCGGCTTTGGTCTGGGCTTCGAGCGCATGGTGATGTACCTCACCGGCGTCAGCAATATTCGTGATGTGGAGCTGCACCCCCGCACTGTGGGCAGCGCCGATTTCTAAAAAACCGTGCAGGCAAAGGGACTGCGGCCATGTGCCGCAGTCCCTTTTGATACTTCTTCATCATGAACTGCAAAAAAACGAAAAAAAGGGTAGTAATTTGGGGGGCGGCCTGCTATAATGAAAAACTGCAGGTTAGTCATGTTATTGGTGCTATCTGATATAAAATATTAGGTGTGCTTGTAAATAATTGACATTTTTATTAGATAAACTTACAGGAGAAAAATATGGAAACACAGAAAAAACGCCGTGGTGACCGGAAGGACGGACGGCTCCTGCGGGAGTTGGATTCCCTCCACTACATCACGGGCATCATCTACCCCAACCGCTGCGACAACGAGGCCTATGTCTCCCTGCGCATCGACCTAACGGCCATGAACGCCTATCTGGCCGAGAAGAACAAGGAGGAGACGGAATTTCCCTACACCATGTTCCATCTGGTGGTGGCGGCACTGCTGAAGACCATCATGCTGCGTCCCAAGCTGAACCGCTTCATTGCCAACAGCAATTTCTATCAGAGAAATGATATCTCCGCCTCTTTTGTGGTGAAAAAGCAGTTCTCCGACAAGGGCGCCGAGGCGCTGGCCGTCATGCGCGGCAAGGAGGACAACACTCTGGCCGATGTACACGAGTATATCCGCCAGCAGGTGACGGAGTGCCGCAGCGAGAAGGTGGACCCTACCACCGGCGTCATGGACTATCTCAACAAGATCCCCCGCTTCGTCAGCAAGGCCGCTATCCGCATCCTGATGTGGCTGGATAAGCACGGCTGGGTGCCCAAGGATATCATCGCCACGGACCCCTATTATAATTCGGTGGTCATCTCCAATCTGGGCTCCATCAAGCTCAAATGCGGCTATCACCACCTGACCAACTGGGGCACCTGCTCCCTGTTCTGCATCATCGGCGAGAAGAAGCTGTTTCCCTTCTATGACGCGGACGGGAACGTGACGATGAGGGAGACGCTGGATCTTGGCCTGACCATCGACGAACGGCTGGCAGACGGCTATTACTATTCCAAGTCCGTGCGGCTGCTGAAATATCTGTTGGAACACCCCGAGGAACTGGAAAAACCGCTGAGCGAGGAGGTACAGTATGAGTGAAGTAAAGACCCCGTGGGAGAACTATATGGGCGACGTGCCCATGCATTTGGACTATTTTCAGGGCAGCATGTTCGACGCTGTGGAGCGTATGGCGGACATGTATCCCAATTATATCGCGTTTGACTTTATGGGCCGCTCCGTCACCTACCGCCGGATGGTGCAGGAGATCGAGAAGTGTGCCAAGAGCCTGAAGACCCTGGGCGTGCGGCCCGGCGACCGCATCACCATCGCCATGCCCAACTGCCCCCAGGCCATCTACATGTTCTACGCCGTCAACCTGGTGGGCGGCATTGCCAACATGATCCACCCCCTGTCGGCGGAGAAGGAGATCGAATTCTATCTCAACGCCTCCGAGTCCACCACGGCCATCACGCTGGACCAGTTTTACAACAAGTTCGAGCATATCCGCCAGAACACCCATATCATCAACATCATCATCGCGTCGGTGAAGGATGAGCTGAGCCGCACCATCCGCGCCGGCTACATGCTCACAGAGGGCCGCAAGATCCAGAAGATCCCCGAGGATGCGCCTGTCATCCGCTGGCGGGAGTTTATGGAGATGTCCCGGTACTGCTTCTATAAGAACTACCGGGTGGAGCGGGGGTTCAACGATCCCGCCGTCATCCTGTACTCCGGCGGAACCACCGGCACCACCAAGGGCATCGTGCTGACCAACGGCAACTTCAACGCGCTGGGTCAGCAGATCATCGCCACCAACCCCATGTTCCGGCCCGGCGACAAGATGCTGGCGGCCATGCCCCTGTTCCACGGCTTCGGTCTGGGCGTGTGCGTCCACTCCATGCTGGCCAACGGCGGCCGCTGCATCCTCATCCCCCGCTTCACCGCCAAGAGCTACGCCAAGCAGATCGTCAAGTACCGCTGCAACTTCATCGCCGGCGTCCCCACGCTGTACGAGGCGCTGCTGCGCCTGCCCAGCATGGACAACGCCGACCTCAGCAGCCTGAAGGGCGTGTTCTCCGGCGGCGACAGCCTGTCCATCGAGCTGAAGAAGAAGTTCGACAAGTTCCTGTACGACCATAAGGCCGTTATCCAGGTGCGGGAGGGCTACGGTACCACCGAGACGGTGACGGCCTGCTGCCTGACGCCCACCAACATCTATAAGGAGGGCTCCATCGGCCTGCCGTTCCCCGATACGTACATCAAGATCGTGAAGCCCGACACCGACGAGGAGGTGCCCTACGGCGAGGAGGGCGAGATCCTGCTGGCCGGGCCCACCGTGATGAAGGAGTACATGAACAACCCCGAGGAGACGGCCAGAACCCTGCGCAAGCACGCGGACGGCCTGACCTGGGTGTACACCGGAGACCTGGGCACCATGGACGATCAGGGCTTCATCTACTTCAAGGGCCGCGCCAAGCGGATGATCATCTCCTCCGGCTACAATGTGTACCCCGGCCAGCTGGAGAACATTCTGGACGCCCACGAGAAGGTGCAGATGAGCTGCATCATCGGCGTGCCCGATGCCTATAAGATGCAGAAGGTCAAGGCATTCGTGATGCTCAAGCCCGGCGTTCCCGCCGACGATGCCACCAAGCAGGAGCTGCTGGCCTACTGCCGCAAGCACATCGCCAAGTACGCCATGCCCTACGACATCGAGTTCCGCGAGGAACTGCCCAAGACGCTGGTGGGCAAGGTGGCCTACCGCGTGCTGGAGGACGAGGAGAAGGCCAGGCTGGCCGCCCGGCAGCCGGAAGAGGCGTAATATAACAAACAAAGGAGGCTGACTCCCATGGACAAAGAATTGAAGCGGCACTATACGCTGCTCGTGGACTTTCTGGGCCACGTCATGGGCCCCGACTACGAGATCGCGCTGCACGAACTGAAGGATGATTCCAACGAGATCATCGCCATCGCCAACGGCGAGTTGACGGGACGTCATCTGGGGTCGCCTCTGAGCAACAAGATGCTGGAGTATCTGGCAGGGAATCTCAGCGAGACGCAGAACTATGTGCTGGATTTCGAGACGGTCTCCGCCACCGGCAAGACCATGTGCTCCAACTCCATGCTTATTCGCGGCCGCTCCGGCGAGCTGACAGGATTTTTGTGCATCAACTTCGATGCCAGCCGCTATGAGGAACTGGCCCGCAAGGTCATGGAGCTGTGCGACGGCGGCCTGAAGCGCGGCGTACCCAGCGGTACGCGGCTCATCGCCGACAGCAACGATCCGGTGGAGATGCCGGTGCGCAGCGGATATCCCACGTCGATCGCCGGCGCCACCGCCAGCATCGTATCTCAGGTGGTGGCGGACTATCCGGTGGAGGTGGACCGCCTGACCCAGGACGAGAAGATGGAGATCATGGACATCCTGAACCGCAAGGGCGTGTTCCTGCTGAAGGGCTCCGTCAGCCACGTAGCCCAGGCGCTCCACAGCTCTGAGGCCAGCATCTACCGGTATCTGGGGAAGCTGAACAACAAGTGAAGAACGCGAAAAGCCTCCCGCAGCATGGGCTGCGGGAGGCTTTTTATGCACAGAAGAAATCAGGCCAGATAGTCCACCAGACTCACGACCAGGGGCATGGTCAGGGCGGAGAAGGCGGTCTGTACCGACACCATGGAGGAGGCCAGCTCCGAGTCCAGCTCGAACTTGGCCGAGAGCATGCTCAGCAGAGCGGCTGCCGGCGCACTGGCGGCGATGACCAGGACCATGGTCAGATCGCTGTTCAGACCCAGGGCCAGGCAGATGCCCAGAGACAGCAGGGGGAACGCCACCAGACGCAGCAGCATGGTGATCCAGGAGCTGGCGCCCTTCAGAGCGGCGCGAAAGTCGGCGTGGCTCAGCTGGGAGCCTACCACCACCATAGGCAGCGGCGTATTCAGGGCCGAGAGGTACGTCGCGGGGGTCATGATGATATCCGGCAGAGTGATTTCCAGCAGGTACAGGGCCAGAGCCAGCACGATGCTGATGACGCCGGGATTCAGCAGCAGGGGGCGCAGCTTCAGCTGGGTCTTGTCACCAGTGATGGCGTAGATGCCGTAGGTCCAGCTGAGGACCGTGAAAATCACGTTGTAGGCCGAGCCGTAGAATACGCCGATGGTGCCGATCAGAGAGGTCATCACGGGGTAGCCCATGAAGCCGCAGTTGGAGAACACGGCGGCAAACAGCAGCAGGTTCCGGCGATGCCGGTCCGTGTCGTGGATCATCAGACGGGACAGTACAATGAAAGCCACATGCAGCAGGAGGGACACAGCCACCACAACATAAAAGTTGTGGAGCGTATCCTGCTCAATGGGACGCTGGAAGGCCACCAGCAGCATACAGGGGCTGACGATATACATCACCAGCGTGCTCATGCTGGCGGCGCCATGGTCATCGATGAGCTTGAGCTTCCCCAGCACGTAGCCCACGGCCATCAGCAGATATAGAGTAATGATCTGACGGCCCACCGTCAGAAAGGATTCGATCATGCCAGGGAGCCTCCTTTATCCAATGGCGCAGCGCGCCGGTGTTTTCATAAAAATTCCGCAAAGCACCAGACAAGTCTATCACAAAACCGAAAGCTGTCAAGAGAAACGGTTGTTTTATGGGGGAAATCGGCGTATAATACAATTACTTATGGATAAAAACGGAGGCTCCTTATGAAATTGATGGTCCTTGACGGCAACAGCATCGTCAACCGCGCCTATTACGGCATCCGGCCCCTGACCACGCGGCAGGGACTATACACCAACGCCATCTACGGCTTTATCACCACGCTGCAGCGCCTGCTGGACGAGGAGAAGCCGGAGGCGCTGTGCGTCACCTTCGACCGGCGGGAGCCTACGTTCCGGCATGAGGCCGATGCGGCCTACAAGGCCCAGCGCAAGGGAATGCCGGAGGAGCTGGCGATGCAGATGCTGCCGCTGAAGCAGGTGCTGACGGCCATGAGCATCCCTCGGTATGAGCTGACGGGGTACGAGGCCGACGACCTTATCGGTACCATCAGCCGCAAATGCGAGGCGGCGGGCTGGGACTGCGTCATCGTCACCGGCGACAAGGACAGCCTCCAGCTTATCACCGACCACACCAAGGTGAAGCTGGTGTCCACCCGCATGGGCCAGACCACCACCAAGGACATGACGCCGGAGACATTTCAGGAGACCTACGGCTTCGCGCCCATCCATATGATCGACCTGAAGGCTCTGATGGGCGATAGCTCCGACAACATCCCGGGCGTGCCGGGCATCGGGGAAAAGACCGCCATGGCCCTGGTACAGGAGTACGGCAGCATCGATACGCTGTACGCACAGATGCCGGACGTTCACGCCAAGCCCGCCGCCCTGCGGAAGCTGCAGGAGGGAGAGGAGTCGGCGCGGCACAGCTACTGGCTGGCCACCATCGTCACCGATGCGCCGCTGGAGTTCAGACCGGAGGACAACCTGCGCCAGCCCTTCAAACCCGAGCTGTACGACCTCTTTCTGCGGCTGGAGTTCCAGAAGCTCATCGACAAGTACGGTCTGTCCCCTCAGCACCAGCCAGAGGAGAAGGCGGACGCTGCCGCCGAGGTGGAGATCCTGGAGACGGCGGAGCGGGCGCAGGAGCTGCTGGACCTGTGGCGGGGCGCGGACCATGTTACCGTCTACGGTCTGCCAGACTTCAGCGCACTGGCGGTGGCCTGCGAGACGGGCGAGGGCACCGTCCGGATGGCGGAGCTGTACGAGAACCGGTACGGCGGGAACTGGCACGACCTGCTGGAGGCTCTGTTCGCCGCAGATATCAAGAAGGTGGGGCACAACGTTAAGGATATGATACGCGCCCTGCTGGAGCGGGAGCTGCCCGCCGAGGGCTTTGTGTTCGACACGGCGCTGGCGGCGTACCTCTGCGACGCCACCGCCGGCAGCTACGATATCGCCAAGCTGTTCCTCTCCTTTTATAACGAGGAGCTGCCCAAGCCCGCCCATCTGGAGCCGGAGGCGTTCACGTCCCTGCTGGGGGACGATACGGCGGCTCAGACGGCGCTCATCAGCTACACCTCGGCGGTGTCGGCGCTCCATGGGACGCTGGCGGCCAAGCTGGAGGCGTTGGACGTGACCAGACTCTACTACGAGGTGGAGCTGCCGCTGTGCCGCGTGCTGGCGGAGATGGAGACGGCGGGCTTTCTGGTGGACCGGAAGGCTCTGGCGGAGTACGGCCAGACGCTGCAGGGCGTCATGGATGAGACGGAGCAGGCCATCTACGCCGCGGCGGGGGAGACATTCAATATCAACTCTCCCAAGCAGCTGGGCGTGATCCTGTTTGAAAAGCTGGGCCTGCCCCACGGGAAAAAGACCAAGACCGGCTGGTCCACCAATGCCGACGTGCTGGAAAAGCTGCGGTACGATGCGCCCATCGTGGCGGATGTGCTGCGCTACCGGCAGTACGCCAAGCTGAAAAGCACCTACGTGGACGGGCTGATGAAGGTCATCGAGCCGGACGGGCGAGTGCGCACCAGCTTCCAGATGACGGTGACGGCCACGGGGCGGCTGAGCTCCACGGAGCCAAACCTCCAGAATATCCCCACCCGCACGGAGCTGGGCAGCCAGCTGCGGCGGATGTTCACCGCACCGGAGGGCTGCGTGCTGGTGGACGCGGACTACTCCCAGATCGAGCTGCGGCTGCTGGCCCACATTGCCGGCGACACCGAGATGCAGGCGGCGTTCCGGTCAGGGGAGGATTTCCACACCGTCACCGCCTCCCGCGTGTTCCATGTGGAGCCGCAGGAGGTGACACCGGAGATGCGCCGCCGCGCCAAGGCGGTGAACTTCGGCATCGTCTACGGCATCTCCGCCTTCTCACTGGCACAGGATATCGGCGTATCCGTGGCGGAGGCCAAGGCGTATATGGAGCGGTATTTTGAGACGTATCAGGGTGTGCGGCAGTATATGACCGACGTGGTCGCCAAGGCGGAGCAGGACGGCTACGTCCAGACGCTGATGCACCGGCGCCGCGCCCTGCCGGAGCTGAAAAGCAGCAATTTCAACATGCGGGAATTCGGCAAACGGGTGGCCCTGAACATGCCGGTGCAGGGCACCGCCGCCGACATCATGAAGCTGGCCATGGTGCGGGTACACCACCGCCTGAAGCGGGAGGGGCTGCGCGCCCGGCTTCTCATGCAGGTACACGACGAGCTGATCGTGGAGTGTCCGGCATCGGAGCGGGAGCAGGTAGAGCGCCTGCTGACGGAGGAGATGGAGCAGGCCGCCCAGCTGTCCGTGCCCCTGATCGCCGAGGCGCACAGCGGCAAAAACTGGCTGGCAGCGAAGGAGTAAGACATGAAACAGGTAAAGATCGTACCCATGGCGGCGGAGCATCTGGACCGGCTGGAGCAGCTGGAGCGGATGTGCTTCTCCCGCCCGTGGTCCAAGAAGATGCTGGCCGAGGAGCTGGACAACCAGTGCGCCGCCTTTCTGGTGGCGGTGGAGCCGGAGACGGAGAAGGCGGTGGGCTACGCGGGCCTGCTGGTGGTGGCCGACGAGGGCTACATTACCAACGTGGCCGTGGACCCCTCCTGCCGCAGGCAGGGTGTGGCAGCCCAGCTTCTGCAGGTGTTCGACAACTTCGCAAAGGGCAATCATCTGGCGTTCCTGACGCTGGAGGTGCGGCCCTCCAACGCGGCGGCCATCGCGCTGTATGAGGGCTTCGGCTTCCGGGAGGTGGGGCGGCGGCGCAACTACTACGACCTGCCCAAGGAGGATGCTCTCATTCTCACAAAATACTACACGGAGGAGGCGGCACAATGAACATTCTGGCTTTCGAATCCTCCTGCGACGAGACGGCGGTGGCAGTGGTGCGGGACGGACGGCAGCTGCTGTCCGACGCCATTCTCTCTCAGGCGGACATGCACGCCCTGTACGGCGGCGTGGTGCCGGAGATCGCCTCCCGCAAGCACGTGCAGGCCATCGCCGCCCTATCCGACAAGGCGCTGGCCGACGCGGGCCTGACGAAGCGAGACATCGACGCCGTGGCGGTAACGTATGCCCCGGGGCTTATCGGCGCGGTGCTGGTGGGGGTGTCCTTCGCCAAATCCGCCGCCTGCGCGCTGGGGGTGCCGCTGATCCCCGTACACCATGTGCGGGGCCACATCGCCGCCAACTATCTGGCGTTTCCGGAGCTGGAACCGCCCTTCGTGGCACTGGCCATCTCCGGAGGCAACACCCTGATCGTGGACGTGCGGGACTACACGGACATGACGGTGCTGGGCGCCACCCGCGACGATGCGGCGGGGGAGTGCTTCGACAAGGCGGCCCGTGTGCTGGGGCTGCCCTACCCCGGCGGCAAGCCCATGGACGAGCTGGCGCAGCAGTCCGCCGGCGGCAAATATGAGCTGCCCCGTGCCCACGTGTCCGGCGCGGAGCTGGACATGAGCTTCTCGGGCCTGAAAACGGCGGTGGTGAACCTGGCCCACAACGCCCGGCAGAAGGGGGAGGAACTGGACGCCCCCGCGCTGGCACGGGACTTTGCCTGCGCCGTGTCGGGCGAGCTGGTGCCCCGCGCCATGCGGGCGCTGGAGCTGACAGGGTATGACACGTTGGTGGCCGCCGGGGGCGTGGCGGCTAACTCCGTCATCCGCGGGGATCTGGAGCACGCCTGCCGTAAGACGGGGGCGCGGCTGTTCCTGCCGCCGCTGCGATGGTGCGGAGATAACGGCGCTATGATCGGCGCGCAGGGCTACTACGAGTATCTGGCGGGCCGCCGTGCCGGACTGGACCTCAATGCCTACGCCACCATGGATCTGGGTACACTGACATAACGTGCAGCCCCGCTCTTTCGGGAGCGGGGCGTTTTCCTGCTCCGATGGCTGGCAGAAGGGGTCGTTATGGTAAACAAGATGGCTGTGCGCGTCGATTTGTGATGTTATGTAAAGTAAAACGGAGAAATTGGAAAAGTGGAAACCGAAGTATGAGTGTCGGTGAATCTGGCGAAAAAGGCGGAAAAGTATTGAAAATACAGGGAGCACATAGCTGTGGAAAACTTTGTGGAAAGTGTGGATAACTCTTTGTAAAAATTATGTAACGCAGGATTATGTAAAATATATGTAAAGGGAACGTCTTGCAGCGGAATAGCGAAATTGTCAGGGAAAAGCGGGGGAATAGGGAAAAGCGAAGCTTTTTCCCAGGGTGTGACGGAAACGGGGAAGGGAGCAGATTTTCGCGGCGTGAGAAAAAGCGGCAGGCTTCGATGGGAAGATTACGTTATGTATTATTTTGCCGGAACGGCGAAAAGGCGGTTGACGGCGGCACGGGGATATGTTATACTATCATCTGGTATTTCACTGTGCTTGTGTGGCTCAGCTGGCAGAGCAGCTCACTCGTAATGAGCAGGTCGCCGGTTCGAATCCGGCCACAAGCTCCAAAAAAGACGTCCGGAAGGACGTCTTTTTTTTAAGCTTGTCCGGAGTCGAAGTTTATCCCCCGTAGGAGGAAATCCGGCCACAAGCTCCAAAAAAGACGTCCGGAAGGGCGTCTTTTTTTTAAGCTTGTCCGGAGTCGAAGTTTATCCCCCGTAGGAGGAAATCCGGCCACAAGCTCCAGACTCCTCGCGGATGACGCGAGGAGTTTTTCTATGTACAAGAACACTGACAAACGATATACACTTCCCATGAAGAACGCGGAGGCCTCCGTCCGCATGGAGGGCTGTCAGGTAACGCCTCAGATGCGGGAGCAGTGCCAGCGTGCGCTGCGTGGCGAGGTGACCACGGCGGAGCTGCTGCGGCAGATACTTGGCGAGGCGATAAAATGAGTATAGCAAAAAAGGCCGCCGCAGGGAATTCCCTGCGGCGGCCAGCATCAGCACCGACATCGATCAGCGCCAGCGTGCCCGGTCCGAATTGCCTTTTGTTTTTACGCCCTGCTTCTATGTCTGCGCTGTCTTTACAGGCAGATATCTTTCTCGGCTTCGTCGTGCCAGAGACAGCAGGTACCTTTACCCAGACGCTTGGCCCGGTACAGGGCCTTGGTCGCTTTTTCCAGCAGCTCGGAAAAGGGACATTCCTGTCTCTTATACACATCTCCGAGCCCACGAGACGCTCATGAATCTCGTAT
>ENA-OYDD01000152-OYDD01000152.1-human-gut-metagenome-genome-assembly--contig:-NODE-152-length-19136-cov-4.722184_pt1 | contig 19136 bp, 20 predicted proteins | sample MGYA00243684_ERZ652896 | MGnify/ENA primary metagenome ERZ652896 (study PRJEB26926, sample SAMN06164809) | human gut metagenome | biome: ENVO:00009003; feature: ENVO:2100002; material: ENVO:00002003...
GGGCTGACGCCGCCGGCCTCGGCCAGTCGTACCGCTGCGGGGTACACTTTTTTGACAAATTCGATTTGTTTGTTGTTCATTGTTGTTCGTGGTTTTTATTATGTGTTTTCTCTTGTGATCCGAAAGGCGGCTCCCGCTCGGGACAATTCACCTTGCAGCACTTGTACAGAGTAAGCACGGCCTTTTGAGATGCCAGCCCGTCGAGTTGAGAGCGCATGTTGCCGATCGTTTTATAAAGCCCCTCGATTTTGTTGCTTTGGTCATCCACTTTTTTTTCCGATCGCTCGAACAGTTCTTTCCACTGCGACGATACGGTGGACTCATTGGCCAACTCGGCCGCCCGTTTCTTGTGCTTGCGGTCGAAAAAAATACCTATGCCGCCGCCCGCGCTGATTGCGGCGATCGCCGCGCTGATGATTGTCGTCCAGTCCATATTTGTCGTTATATTTTATTCCGATAAGACCGCTGGATCGTCCGAATGGCAAAGACCGACTCGTCAAACCGTTGGCAAAAACCGAACGGTCAAATCCAGGGCATAACGGCTATTAGTCAGTTAAAACAGCATATTCCAATTTCCCGTAGGATGCACTGCATACTACCTTAAATTCCTTGATCTCACTCACCTGAATCCCATTTTTGAATGCCGCAAATCCGATGTTTTTTATCATAAAATTTTTATAATCCGGGTTAGGGCTGTCAGGTTTGTCAAAATCTGCCTTTTCGATCTTGTAGGTTAAGCCCAAGCAAAGCCGGGTGGTTTCCGGGCCCGAGTCGTACCAAAACATCCAGCCTACAATGTGCCCAAAACTTGCTCGGGAGTTATTGTAGATTAATGTCGATTCCTTGAATTTTTCTATGCCAAACTCAGTTATCGCTTTGTCGAGCGATTCGTTTCCAAATTCAAGGGCAAAATCTGCCTGCCCGATAGATACCCCATGCTTGGGATGCCTCCAGGTCTTGGATATTTTACGCGTCGATCCAGTAGGACCGCTCGCAAACTTGTACCGCCCTTTTGTCCGGCGGAAAAGATAAATTTTATAGTCGGCAACATTATCCGCGTCGCCCACGCCGTAAAGCGATATTATCGGCCACTTACCTTTATCCTCAACGTCGCCGGTTTTATAGTTGTCAATGGTGAGCGTGATGGGGTATTTCGGGGCTTCCGTTGGGGTTTTTGCCATACCGGCGCCGCTGATCTCCCACGAACCTTTGATGGTCATGTATTCGGTTTTCTCGATCGGCTGCCGAACCTTGCGGGCGAACAAACGGCCATCGGTTGTCAGCAGCCCAAATTCGGCGATCGACTTTCCGGCGGCGTCCATGTAGCCAAAGGTGAAGTTGAAGCGCACGGTGTCGGGCACGGGGTACTCGACCGTCTGCACATCGACGATAGTGGGGTCGGTTATCGACGTGTCGTTCTCGGTCGGCGCGGTTCCGTTCGTTCCCGCCGCGACCTTTGAAATGGCCGCATTTGGCAATCCTGCCAGCGCCTCGGCGGCGATCTCATAGGCCCCGTTTACGATTTGGTTGCTTTGTTGCAGGCTCCACAACTCACGTCCCTGCTGGTCGTAGGCGATCAAATGCAGGACGCCGTCTATTGGTTTTACGATCTGCTTCATAATTAGAAATCTGTACGATTGTTTGACCCCATTACAAAATATCCAATATTCGTTTTAGCCAACATAAGGCTTACATATCCACCTTGTAAGACAAGGATTATATTGTCGGATTTATAACTATGACCTTGAAACTCACTTTTTACTGATACATTAACAGTAATAATATCGCCATCCGATATAATTATAACAGGAATTATCGCAGGCATTTGGCTGAATTTTACTTTGTCGATACCGATGTCGCCGCAATTTATTTCCAGGTCTGCATTATTACCTGACGATGTTGCATTCGTAATATTAACTACCATTGATTGCCATTTTCCACTTACGGTATTATATGTAAAAAGATCAGTTATCGGAATTGTGAGAATGTTGGATATGCTGATATTTTTAATACCATCCACAACACACGGCGCTAAAGTCCTTTCAAGTAGCTCCGCAGTTATTGCATTTTTCTGTATGACCCGACCGGTGATTATTTCGTCGGCGAAAATGCTCTCATCGTTCAATGATTCCTCTGCGATTTGGGCTGCTGTAATAGTTCTATCGGCAATTTGGGCCTTTGTAATAGTTTTATCGGCTATCTTTGCTGCGGTAATCTTTTTCGCGCCAACCGTCGGACTCGGGTACGTACCGGCGAGATCACCACCGGCGATCTCGGGGATCAAGTCTATCACCTTGCCCAAAAACTCTCTGATCTTCGGCTCGGTGATCTCGCCCGTGTCGTTGTTCGGGAAATACTGCTCAAGCAGCCCCTTTAAGTCCTCTTTTTTTGCCATATTCTTGCCTTTTTATTTGAATCCACGATTAAACCCCGCCGAGAATGCACGTCGGCGGGTGGTAACTTCAACATTCAGCCAGTCGTTGGTGTTGAAGACTATTTCGCTGGCCTCGATTCTCTGATAATAGCCTACTTCGACCAGGTGCGACCGCTCATTTTTATAGAACTCGACGAACAGGTGTATTTTTCGGCTCTCCTCGGCGGTGATGTGGCGGCTATCATCCGCCTCAACGAATACGCGGAACCGCGCCCAGTCTTCGGGGCTTTCAGGGCCGCCGGGCAGAGCCGTTACGCCCTCCTCCAAAATGACGATCGGGAACCCCACCGTGCGGCACGCTTCGCGAATAGCCCACGGCGTACCGATAAACTTGTGCAGCGCGATGGACTTCTTAATGATGTCCCGCTGTTGCTGTTCGGTCTCTGCCATTCCGAATCCTTGCAACCCGTCGATGTCGAACTGGTCGGCAAGATACGGCAAGGCGCTCGGGGCTACCGTGTCCACCAAGTACGGCAGGAACTCCGATAGGTCCCAGTTGTCCCATCGGTCGGCCACCATTTCCGAAAAGGCCCGTGCCAGTTCGTTGTCGCTGATCGCGCTTGCTATGACGTTTTTGTCATCCACGGCTAAATCCTGTTACGTTCACGGTTATTCCCGTGCAATTTGGAAATTGTTCGTCCGATATGATCAGGTTTGCGGCCGGCGCGACGACCGTAACGTCGTACACGCTGGACAACCGGCACGCTTGGGCAATGTGCGACCGTATGATGTCCAAACCGAGCTTTGCCCGCTTCTTCTCGGCAAAATCTTCCAAGGCGCTGGTGATACTTGCCCGCTCGGTCGCGGCATCGGCGCCGTCGTACAGCACCACGTCCACCGTGAGCGCATAATCCTCGCGCTCCGGCGCCGATACGATTACCGTGTCCGTGAGCGGCCGCACATTCTCGGCGTTGCACACGTTGTACACATCCGTAATCACCTGCGCGGGCGTTTCCTCTTCATTCGTCAGTGGAACGATCAACACACTACCGGGTACCGGCGATGACACGGACACGTCGGTAATCATGGCGTTGGCACTTTTCGCGTAAAACTTGTAACTCGACCGCGATCCTGCCGATGAATATTGCGATGGCGCCAGTTTGATGCGCTCACGGAGCTGCGCGTCGCTCTCCACATCGGAACCTCCGCCCGTGACGTCGATATTTTCTACCGTCGATACGAACGCCAGCGGGTCCAGTATTTTGTTAATCGTACCGACGGCATAACCATTCCCCACCTTGCCCGCAACGTCGGCCAAAACGGACAGTTCTACGGTCATAGTGGCGGGGGCGATTATGGCGTCGTCGATCGTGCGGAATATCGCCAAACCGTCGCTGCTCGATACGCGGGTTCCCTCGGGAATCAAAACGGAGCCGTGCCCTGCAACAAGAGTGAAGCGGACGGTACACCCAGCACTGGCCGCCGGCAAACGCTCGACGGCCACCAAACCCGCGATATAATCGAGGATCGGCGCGGTGCTGAACTGGTAGAGCATTTGCCGCATGCCCGCGTTAAAGCGGTTCACAAGCAGCGTTTCGCGGAACACCACGAAATTGAGGATCAACTGCTCGACTTGGGCAGGTTGCAACTCGCGCCCCAGCAGCTCCTCCAGCTTTGCCTTGCTCTCCGTCATGATTACGGCGGGATCACGTTCCACGAATGTTGGGATATTGTTGTCAATAGCCATTATATGATCGTTGTTATCGTTATCTGTTCTGCCGATCCTACCACCGTGCCCTCGATCTTAAAAACTGTGTGGGCGGCATCGTTACGGCTCGCGGAAATGCGGGTTACATTGAGGCGCTTTTCCCACCGGCCGATGGCCGTGGTCGCTTCGTAGATGATTTTTCCCAACACCGATGGCAGGGGTTTATCTAAATATTGGTACACGTTGCTGCCGAACTCCGGGCGCAACGGATCGCTGCCCGGGATGGTCGTCAGGATGATATTGATGGACTGTACAATATCGTCCACCCCCTCGACGATCGCCGCCGGATCGTCCATGCTGACCTGCCAGTTTCGTGTGTCGTTCGGTGCAATCATACGGCGCTTGCGGTTATGGTTCCCGTTACCGGACCGGCGGTATTCGCCAGCGTGATCACGGCGGTATTTACCCCCTCGACGATCGCGGCAGCCACCGCGTTCGTGATGGCCTCGGCGATACGATCGGCGGACGCCTCGGGGTTATCTGTTTTGTCTCGTTCGGCGAGCATGGCGGCCTTGATCGCCGCTTTCAATGCTGATTTCTGTACGGGCATACGCTTATGGTGTTGGCGGCCCCGACACGCCTGTACTGGTCGGGTGCTTGTGTGTTGTCAATTTTATCTTCTGCGTTCCGGCGGTAACTTCAACGCTGGCGGTGATCTCCCCGGTAACAGTGGTGTCGCCCGTGATGTTCACCTCACCCTCGACGTTCAATTTTTTGCACGCGATCGACAGCTCGGAGTCCGGTGCGTTCACGCTCAACTTATGCGCCTCGGCATCATAGAACACCTCGGCGCCGTCAGCGTATTTTACGCCCATAGTGTCAGGTCCAGCCCAGTCGGGCGGTGTGTCCGTATCGCTCCAAAGTACCAATACAATGGCGCCCTGCTCGCAATTCTCGTCCATCGAACACAGCACTTGCGCATTTACCTCGACCGGTATCCAGTGCTTCGTTTTGTAGGTAGCCATAGACGGGATAGCCAGCCAGCCGGAAACGATCTCGTTCTCGTCGAACGAAACACGCGCATAGCCCAGGTTCTCACCCTCGCCGATCTCTGATATTATACCCAGCCGAAACATACCTATACCTCTATTTTTCTAATTGCCGCCGTGGTTACGTACCCGCTCGAATTATCGAGGTCATGAGCCGACGATACCACATGCCACTTTCCGGAAAACTTGCCGATGCCGGTCAGCTCGATATTGATCCCTGCCACCAGCTTGACGTTCCCCGCAACGGTGATGCTCCCCGTTATTTTGTCCTTGTTTTTTTCTTTCAACGCACCCTTGGCCTTGGCTTGGGCCTGCGTCTCGTTCTCTACCGTAACGTCTCCCTGCCACGTGTCTTTCGACAATGTACCCTTGCCTCCCTCTTGGTCTGACGGCTCGATCTTCCACCGCCGGACGCTGTTGGTCTTCATATTGCGGGTCGCTACGACAGCCCCGCCAAATACCTGGCTCGTTTTGTCAGTGAACGACGCCCGGCTCAATTCGTTTTTGTGAATGGTCATCGCCACGGGCTGAGACTCCAGTTCCTCGGTGTCCATAAACACGAGCTGATCGCCGCGAACGGAAAATACGATCCCGTACTCTCTGGCCAGCCCGCTCAAAAATGCGAGGTCTGTCTGCTTCTCCTGTGTCTTGCGCTCGACTTCTATCTTTTGCAGGTCGCTGACATTGCCCACGAGCTTCAGCCCGTGCTTCGTCGCAAAGTATTGGGCGATCTGCTTCAACGACTGCTTTTCGAACGCCTTGCTGTTCTTCGAGCGCAGCGCCTTGGATATAGCGGCACCGATGGCTTTGATCGTAACCGTATCGGGCGGGAACTCCAGCCCGATCTCGTCTATCTCGAAAAGCCCGCAATCCAGCGGAGCGTCGGGCGTGCCGATCGATACCTCCAACGTGTCGCCTTGCTCGGGGTACCATCCGTTTTTCCAATGGTCGGCGGTATCTTCGAACGTCAGCGTCAAATCGTCGCTTTCCGCCTCCTCTTTGTCGGCATACGACAATCGGGAGAGATAGGGCGACACGTCGGCGGTTACGTTCTTCCCGCTGATAGTGATTTTCGCAATGACTTTCTCTAACGCTTCCATGGCGGCAGGTCTGTATTTACGTGCATATCGCTGTCCTCGACGATCGGGATCACCAGCACCGTGCCCAGCGGGAAGACCGCCGTAAGCGGTATGAGCGGGTTGGCGTCCGATATGATGGCGATCCCGTCCATGCTGCCGTAAAACTTGGCAGCGAGCAGGTCGATCCGGTCCCCATCAACGGTCGTATAGTTGAAACTCGCCATTTAATTGCCTCCCTCTTTTGTTCCTGCGAACCCCGCTACCGGCGTGGCGCTGGTCGTTACTTTTTCCGCGCTGTCGGACAACTGCCCGACATTCGTCTCCAGCACCGACACATCCGCCACGTTGTCGATTTTTGCGAGGTTGCCGGCATATGCAATCGCCTCGTCCAATGACGTGGGTAAGTCGCCCGCGCGATCGATTATTTTCTTGGTCGCCTCGACTTTCGTCTTGGCCGACGCATACAACCCTTGTGCATCGGCGGCTAACTGCTGGACCTCGCGCACCCCGCGCTTCAGACTGGCGGTCCTGCTTTTCACCTTAGCGATCGACTGCTTCATCCCGCTAACCTTTTCCTTGGCTGCGGACACGTCGCTGGTTATCTCCGCCGCCGGGCTTGGAATCGGCGCGACAGGCGCCGCCGCGATCGGCTTCTGACTACTCAACGCCCGCCCCGTCGGGGCTGCTTCCTCTTCGCCGGGACTCTCCAACAAATTCACGGTGACGGTTGCCAGCTCCACCCATCCATCCGCCGCGCATTGCTGGTTGGCGATGTCTAAGCTCGTAATAACGAATTTCCCGACGATTCGTCCGTCGCCGGTAATGTACGGCAGCACCTCGAAAGCGTGCATCGACGTTTTCAACGCATGTATCTCGGCCTGCGGATCACAAAATTCTGATGAATATGTGATTGTCAGGCTCAACTCCCGCAGCTCGGCACCAGTCGGCTGGATGGCGTCTTTGTCATTGACACGAGGGATTTGGCCGTATTTTACGGCGTCCGCCTCACTGGTCGATACGGGAGTTTTCAGCCCTTGAAATATGTGATCTCCGAGTTGTGCAAACATGGGTATTAGCTATTACGCAAAGGACAAACGTGTCTTGTTTTCTTCATATTTACGAATCAGTTCCATGATCTCGTTCGCGTGCTGCTTCAGCATTTTTCCGAACTCGTCCCGCGCCTCCCGCGTAGTCGATCCGGCGAATGTGATCTGCGGGGCATAGGTAATGGACGGGCCGGTATTCCCGCCGCCTACAATGGTCGAGGTATTCACCGTGCTGGATTGCATCGACTGCGTGATTCCACGGGTCGCTTGCATGGCCACGCCCTCGGTAGCATTTTCGACGATTGCACCCCCTCGATCAAGGCCAACGACCAGCCCCTGCGTGATATTCAGACCATATTCGGCGAACAAACGGGACGGGGAGTTGATACCGAGAATAGACTTGAAGCCGTTGGCGATCCTGCGGCCGATATTCTTCATTCCCTCGACAATCTTATCGACCATAGAGGTTATTCCATTCCAAAGCCCTTGCAATAGGTTTTTGCCCCACTCATAAAAGCGGGGGCCGAGGTTCTCGAAGAACGTCCCCACATTCTCCCACGCGCCGCGCATCCATTCGACGGGTTGCAGGTTGCTGAACCAGTCTTTGATCCCGCCCCATGCGTTCGAAATGCCGCTCTTGACGTTACCCCAAAGGTTAGAGAACCAGCCTTTCACTGATCCCCATGCCTTTTGCACTCCCTCGCGGGCCTTGTTGATGGTATTTTTGATACCCTCCCAGGCTTTCCCCGCACCGGCCTTGATCCCGCCCCACAAGTTCGAGAACCAGCCCGTTACAGTGCTCCACACCTTTTTGATCGCTTCCCACGCCGCTTTGAATATCCCGACGATAGCGTCCCACAACTTTTTGAACCACGCGGCAATTTTGTCCCAATTCTTGATGACAGAATACACAACGGCCCCAAGTGCAATAATCAATGAGATAATGGTTAAGATAGGATTTGCTTTCAATGCTTTATTAAATAACTTTGTGGCAACTGTGGCCAGTTTTTGAGTTTTCGTATATCCTTTCATGGCCTTATCAACCACAAGAAAGGTATTTTTTATATTTTTGAATATTGAAATACCTATTGTTACAGCATCCGACATCGCTCGAAATGCTTTTCGGAACTGTAGAATAATAAAAGCAACGCTACTGATCGCAATGGCAGCCGTGCCTAATATAGCGATCCATTTACCCGTGGTCATCGCTATATTGCCGATTGTGGCGGCCAGTTCGGGATTTTCCTGTACCCATTTTGTTATCTTATCGATAACCTTTGATATTTTTTCGGTTGCCGCCGACAATGCGGGGATCAGTGCTGCACCTAACTGTAACTTAACGCCTTTGACCTGCTCTCCGATATTTTCGAGTTGGTCGCTAAATGCGTCGCCCTTGGCAATCATCTCGTTACTTAACGCAAGTCCCAAACGCTCGGCTTCGGCGTAAAACGCTTTTAGACCGGCCTTGCCATCGTTCAGCATAGGGATCAGATCGGCACCCGACTTGCCGAACAATTCAACCGCCAAAGCGGTCTTTCCGATGCCGTCTTCGGTATTATGAAAAATATCGGCTACATCCTCGAAAATCTCGTTCGGCTGGCGGAGATTACCCGCACTGTCTTTGATTTTGATACCGAGATCCTCGAACGTCTGCATGTACGTCTTATTTCCGCCGGTAGCTTCGGCGACCATTCTGTCGAACTTCACTAACGACGCGGACAATTTTTCAGTTTCGACCCCTGACATCCTACCGGCATACGCAAGTTTTTGGAATGCCTCTACACCGATCCCGGCTCCCCGGGCCATATCGTACATATCACCGGCATAATCGGCTGTCGATTTTCCAACGGCCAAAATACTACCTCCGACGGCTGCGCTCGCGCCCAGCATGACGGTTCCGGCTTTCGTCATCGAGCGACCTATTTTGCCTGTGGTACGCTCGAATGCAGAAAGTTTGTTCGTCGATTTTTTGACGGCCTCGTCTATAATGCGGCTCATTTTATCCGTTGCAGACAAAATGAACGCTAATTTCAGAGTGTTGGCTGCCATGTGTCGTTATCGCTTTTCGATGCCGGATAATACCACCCGGCGGGGTGTTGTGATCTCTTTTTCGTAAATCTCGACTGCGCGGTCCAAGTAGGCAAAATAATCTTCCACGATCAGATCGAGAACGCCATCTATTCCGCCGCCGGTGAAGTGTGCTAAAAAAACAATATCCGCATGTGGGATTTGTCTGATTAGCACCCTTGCGCCAGCGTCGGACCTTATCCGTTTTTTGAGATGTCCCCTTCTACCTCTTTTTTTGCGTCGGGGAAAAGGAACTCGGTGATCTTATCCATCTCCTCGGTAGTGAAGCCGTCCATCAGATCGTCGTAAACGATCGGCTGACCGTTTACGAGAATTTTGGCGGCCATCAGGTGCATGCCGCGCTCGACGTCCGTCAGGCTCTTGTTGTTGGTTAGCTCCATCTGCTTGCGTACCGTGATACCAATCTCAGCGATCTCGGTGTTGGCGTCGAGCTGGAGCCGCCGCCGAACTGACAAATTCGGCTTGCGATTCAGTGCTTGCTGTCCCATTATTACAATCCAAGGTTTTGCCTACGTTCGGCCAGCAAGTCCTCGCCGCCTACTTTGTAGATGTTGTTGATTACGTCGATTTCGACGATCTCCTCGCCGTCGATCTCCAGTTTGTAGTACTGGACGGAAACGGTGGACTCCAGTTCGGTATCCTCCTTGGCCTTGAACGCGCCACCGGGGAGCGTCTTGGAGTATCCGCGTATGTACATCACGATGGGCTTCTCCTCCGTGATTCCCGTGTTGTCGTATTCCGCTTTGCTGGAACGGATCATCAGGTCCACGGGCTTGAGGAAATTTCCGAACGCTTTCTGCGCCTCGTTGTCCGGATACGTCCATTTGATCGTCGTTTCGAGTTTATCGAACCCGTTGAAAAACTCGGCCGAACCAATCATGCCCATAGCCTTGTAATCGGTCATAAGGGCCGTAATGGTCGGGGCGGTGATCTCCGACGCCAGCCCGTGCTTGCTGGCATTGTTCACATAGACGTTTGCGTCGTAAACTTTTGCGATATTCATGGCTATTCGATGGTTGAGAGTTTGTTAATGTCGATTTTGTGGTCGAACGTCATGCGCTGCATAGGCACGGCGGGCGTCCACTCGTTGGAAAACGTGACGTGTCCCTGTGCCAACTCGGTGGCCGGATTCTTCGCAGGGTCGAAAAAGCATTGCCCGTAAACGATCTTACCTTCGGCTGTCAGCCGGTTGTAGTACTGGTTCACGGTGTTGCGAACCAGGTCGATGTCGGCCTGTTTTACCTGCTTAACGTCGATAAACTGGGCGCAGGCCATCGTGATCGAACGCTTCATGATCATCAGTGACCGGCGAACGCACTCGAACGCGTCGGGAGTGGTGGTGCCGGGGAACGCTGCGGTGTAGTTTCCCCATTCCACAATGCCGTTGCCGTACATATTGACAACTGTCGTGATGCCTTGTGCGTTCAGCAGGTTGGCCTCACACGTTTTATCTGAGAGCGCGAACGTGATGGGCACGTCGGTACCCTCGATCCCCGTGTAGGCGTGGTTCGACGATGACACATGCCATCCCTCTGTTAAATCGACCTTGGCCCGCAAACCCGCCGCGTAAGCTGACACCGGGAGCGTGAGGTATCTTTCCCCTGGTTCCTCGACATCCGGGTTATATTCCGGGTTCGCAACAAGGACATGCGGGAAAAGAAGCTTTTGCCCGGCTTTGAGTGTGGCAAAGTCACCCTTCGCACCGCGCGACTCAATGGCTTGGTTGAAGCCCCAGCCGTCGGGTGTGTCAATATATGCCATCGCCTCGGTTTTCTCAGTAATGACAATCAACTCCTGCTTCACTGCATCCAATGCGGAATATCGCGGTGCGATGTAGATCATCGGTTCAAAGCCGTATTTGTTCCCTGCGGTCTCAAACAGTTTAAGACCTGTACGCTCACCCGTTTCGGAAACCGTACCCACAATGTCGGCGCCGGTGATCTCGGCGGTGGCATCCTTTACTTTGACGACAAACACCAAGGCGCTGCCGGCAGTGCTGTCTTGCATGCGGATCGCCTTAAGTGCTTCGGGGATGGTTCCTTTTGTACCGAATGCGGCATCGTCCGCCGCGCTCTTGCACAACGTGAGGACGTTGGTGTCGCCCTTATCCGCTGTACCCACCAGCCCGATAACCGCCGTAACGATGTCGTTCACGGGCACCGTGTCGCTGGTGACGTTGATGTGCTCTATACCATGTAAAAAATCTGCCATGTCATAAAATTGTTATACCGTTTCCGGCGTGGTTTGTATTTATCCGGCTATTTCTTTTTGCTGTCAGCCGGTTCGACAGTTGTCGCAGCCACCTCTTTGATTTGGCGGCGGGCTACCATCGCACGAACCGCGATGTCATTCTCTGGTAACTCGACGGCATCGCCTTTTTTCAACGCGTACTCCTTTCGACCTGCGCCGGCCTTAACGCTGAAAACAACGTAAGGACTTACTACCTCGTACTTTTTCATTTTTCAGTAAATTCGTTTTTGATTTCCTTGATCGTCGGCACACTATCGGGGCGGTCTGCTTCGACAGTATAGGCTGCAAATGAAAACGTAAGCGCATACTGCCAATAGTTGTGCAGGCCCGAAACATAGCCGAACGAATTAAAGTAAATGGGTGTTTTCGCACCCAGCATCCGATGCCCCAAAAGACGGGATTTCGCCGCCTCGTAAACATCAAAAAGACCCAGTTTTCCCCGCCGGTTTTTCGCGCGGATGAATAGTTCGCATTGAACGGTTCCCAGTTGAGCCACGACGGCCAACTCCTCGCGTTCGGCGAACTCCGTACCGTTTACCAGCACGAAAATCTGCGGTTTCTCGGTCTGACGCGGCAACTCCAGAGCCTCGATCTTGGGTAACGGCTTGACATCGACACCCGGCATCTGCAACAACGTGACCAACTCGTCCTCATACCTTTCGTAAGGGGACATGCTGGCGTCTGCCTTGGTTGTCATTGGTTGCTCCATGATCTATTCTTCGCTTTCGGCGTGCGGTGTCAAATGCGCCACATAGGTTTTTCCGTCAAATTTGGTGTCCACCGCAGTAATCAAATACCGCTTTCCACGTATTTCGAGGTATTCGGTCGTTTCGGCATCCACGGCTTGCTTCAGCCCGACGAAATTACCTTCGTAATACTCTGCGGTGGCCGTGCTCGGTCTATATTCGTAGCCCTCGGAGTCTCCGATCTGCGTGGGTTCGCTCGGGTCCTTGAACAACGCCCGTCCGGGAATATTTCCCCGATTTGGGGATAGCCAAACAGCGGGTTCGCCCATAAGGTTGGAAATGGTCGAAGATGCTATTTTGGCCATCCTGTCAAATCGGTTGTTCATACGCTCGGAGGTTATACGTTCAACTTGACCAACACCGTGGTATCGCCTGCGTCGGCAGCCTCCCAAGCGCATCCGACAGCCTTGTTATCCTCGGCCGTTGCCACAATACCGGAACCGTCGGCAGCAGCATACACCTTTTGGCCCTGCGTGATTGCACCGGTACCTTTGGCTAATTCGTACACGCCCGTAACGTTCAACACGACGGTTTCGTCCACGGCGCCGTCAGTAACGGCAACACCAGCGACGTCACCGATTACGCGTACATCACCGCTCTTGATTGCAGTTCCTGCGACTTTATACTCGATGGTCTTACCATCCTGGATGAAGTTTTTCATTGCTCTGTATTTTTAGTTTTTGCTTAAAAGAGGGGCAGGCACGATAAATTCCGCCCCTGCGGGAAGTTTGCCGTTACGCTATTTCCCCGCTGCTTTCACGATGCCACGATAGTCGATCGCCGCAGCACCGAAATCGCCACGGACGGCATAGTCCATGGAGTCGGTTTTGAACTCCTCTGTGCTGTCCACACGCAGACCCTCGTTGCCCTCCAGGTATGCGTAGTAGAGACTATCCACTGCATACGGGTCGGCCATCAGATACCAAGCTTTCGGATCGGTCAATCGCGGCTCGACGATCACGTCGAACGCACCGGCGAAAACGTTCACGTCCTCGAACTTGACGGGCGTTGTCGCTGTTACCAGTTTTTTGGCCATCATCTCGTTCTCAGGTGACACAATGAGGTAACGTGGCACCATGCGAATAATCTGTCCCGCGATGTCTTTCTGCTTCATCATCGCCGTCTTTGCCGCCGCAAGACTCTTCTCGCTTAATGCGCTGCTGGCACCCGTGAGGAGGTTGCCGTGGGTAGCATCGAAAATCCCCTTGCCGTCGGACATCTTCACGTTGTCGGTCAGCAGACCCCACACGAGGTTTCCACGGAGCATATCCCAATGGCGGACGAATGCCGACGGGATGATCGAGAACACGCCCAAATCATCGTTGATGAACGCCTGCCGGGTGTAACTGATGCCCTCGCCGAACGTCTCGACGCGGATCTGCTCCTTGCTTTCCTTAAGCGTTGTGTACTTGATTTCTCCACCCTCGGGGATCTTCTTCATGCCATTGGCGACACCGGCCGAGTAAAGACCGCGTGCACGGAAATCGTCCACGCTGGTCTGTCGGGCGATTTTGTCCCAAAACTCCGGTGCGAACTCATACTGTGCCCGCAACATCTTGTTGATCACACCCTCGAACAACAGCGGAAAGTCGCTGGTGCTGTGCGCACGGTTGAAAACCATTTTGGCCACTTCGGAACGATCCAAGCCTCGGGTGTTGATACCGCGCTCGGACAACAGTTCGCGCCCGATCTCTACCATGGTCATGCCGCGAAATTCGCGGGCGCCGGCGTCCAACGAGAACTTGGACGGATAAATGCGGTGCAGCAGTGCGTTCTCCACGGCCATACGCTTCTTGGTGCCAGCATCCAAGCCGGTCGCACGGACACTATGGTTACCGTTCACGCCGTTTTCCTGACTTCGTTTAGCCAGCCGTCGCATAATCGCGGTGCTGCACTGCTCCACGGTAAGATCGGTACCGACCAGCGCCAGCGCGTAATCGGCGGAAAGGCCAGCGGCACGGGCCATTTGCTGGATCGCTTGCGTTCGCTTGCGGTTCTCTTCTGTCTGTTCCGTTCCTCCGGTAGCTTCAGTTACCGCAGCTGCGGCATCTTTAGCAGCTGCGGCTGCATCCTCGGCTGCGGCTGCTGCATCCTCGGCCGCTGCAACTACATCCTCGTTCGTTTTGGCTTCGTCGGAGTCAGTCGGCGTGACCTCTTCCTCAATCAGTGTGAGTGTAATGGTATCGCCCACTTCGCCATCGGAAAGGGCAACGCCCTTAACGCCATCAACGGTTACGATGTCTCCCTGCTTTACGGGATCGCCCTCGACGACGTACTCCATGGTCTTACCTGTTTCTGTTGCTCTCGTTTTTTTCATGTTGGTGGTGGTATTTGTGATTCGTTTGTTTATGATTTCGACCGGATGCTGCTGTTGTCCTGTGCGGATGCCGCTGTCGATGTCGGCGGGTAGTGGAGCGAGGGAAATTTCGATCGGCATCCAGTCGGTAGCCCGGTAGATAGGCCGTGCACCGTTTGGGCGCTCCTCGCGCTCGAACTTGTAGATTTCGTAGCCGACCGAGATCCCTTTGACGATCCCGTCCACCACATCCTGGAACAGTCCGGCCACCTCGGGACGGCTGGAGAAACGAACGCGAGCGCAAAGCTGGCGCGATTCGTTGATCCACACCTTGACCGTGCGACCGACTTGGCTGTGCACCGAGTACGAATTATGACAGTCCAAAAGCGGAAGCCCCTGATTTGCGCGGTCCATTCGAACGGCGGATGCTTCGCAGACCAGCATTTCGTCGTAGTCTTCGTCCCAGCTGAAGCGCGTAACCATTTTTTCGGTCGCGCAAACGACATCTACCTCGCGGGCCTCCTGGTCGATGGTCGTAGGCTGCACGAGCGCCCGCCCGTACAGCACGCCCATGGTGCGGTTATTCGTTTCCTGTTTTGCCATTGCTATTTTCTTTTTGGACGACCGTAGCGGCGGTATTCACGCTGTCAATGGTAATACCCAACTCGGCCAGCCGGTCGATGTCCTGTTTATATTCTTTGAAAAACTCCTCGGGTTCGCGCCCCATCTCTCGGATCGTCTCGCTGATCGTCGCAAGACCGGCCTTGATCCTATCGACCTGTGCGGCGGTCTCGCGCTGCGGATCGAGCTGCTGAATGCGAGGTGCCGTCCAGTCGGCGGATATATATCGGGACAACTCTCCCTTGATCATACACGCGCTGATAAACCAATTCCACACGGGGGCGCAAATCTGCGGTACGATCATAAAATACTGCCAGCTTTTGAAGTTGGCCGTAACGTCGATTTTCGCCATGCGCCCCGAGGTAAAATTCACACGGCTATAATCCATCGTCAGCATTTCGTAGGTGATGCCATAGCCAGCGGCCATTCCCTGCAATATGCGGCTGGCGTAAGCATCGTAATCGGACACGCTGGGCGGATTGGCGAACTCTACCGATTCGGCAGCTCCGAGGTGTTCGACGATGCCAGGCTCCAAGCGCTCGATACCTATCGCACCATCCTCGCCACCGTCATCTTCCGACCCCAATACAAATGCGGCGAAGCACGCGGCCACCTTTTGCTTTACGAGCTGGGCATCCTCGTAGTCGGAAAAATCGCTCGTTTTCATAAACGCCGACACTCCGATCGGCAAGCCTCGGACCTGTCCAGGCCGCAACACCTCGAAAGCATGTAGCACATCCTCCTTGGGGTAAAACTTGCTGGCAAGCGCCGGTGCAACGATAAAGCTGTCGCCGGGGTGGTAATCAAAAAGCCAGTAACCGAGCAGGCGCCCCTCTTTGCTGAATTGAACCCCAAGCCGACAATAACCCATATCGTTGCTGCCATTTCGGGTGTGGTCGAGCTGGTCGCCCTCCAAAACTTGCAACTGGAGCGGTAGCGGGTTGTTGTCGTCGGGCATGACCCAGCGTCTCAAAATCAACACTTCGCCACTCTCAGCGATGGACCGCATCGCTAATTCCTGCAACCCGTAAAATGTCGTTTTGCCATACCAGTCGCAGGCGGTCGAATTGGCCCATTTGCTCCAAAGTCGTTTTACGAGTTGGCAAGTTGCCAAATCGGCGTCAGGCGCCGGCTGGATGCCATCGCCGATCGTGTGCTTGGTGATCGCTTCGACAGCCCGCCGCGCCCATCCGTTGTTACGGACCATATTACGGGAACGATCCCGCAACGTAACCAGCGCGGCCGATACTTCGCTATTGACGCTCGTGGACTTTGCCAACCGGAACGCCTTGCCGCGACGGCCTTTGTCGGCCGCCTCATAGGACCGTTTTTTACGGCTGCGCGATATTTCAAATGAAATTCTCATCTTTTGCTGAAATAACCGCGGTCAATACAAGCGAGGCGACGACGGCGCAAGCGGCGTTCCGGAAACAACTCTTCCTCGATCATTCGAACCAAATCTTTCATCTCGGCAAGCGACCGATAGCTCACGGTTTTGTCGCCGTAGGTTATGGTTGTCGCACCGGTGGCGATGGCCTCCTTGAGCGCGGTATATTGTTCGATTGTAAAAGACATGGCAGCGTAACGATTTGCAACGAATTTATGAGAGGTGTTTTACATTCACAATACCACGCGAAAAGGTTTACCGAGTTCTCGGTAAACCTTTTCTAAATATACCGACATCTCGGTATATCAATCATCCCAAAAACTGCCACCTCGACGGCGCCCGGTGCTTTCGTCGTTACGAGCGTCTCTCTTTTTGGCGGTTGCACCACCCATCTGCGCCAAACGCTGTGGGTTCAACCGATCCAGCCCGAGGATAGCCGCAGCAGCCCGAGCATAGACACGACAGTCAAGCGGTTCGTTGCGCTCGTACCGCTTCACCCATTGCAACTTTCGGTACCCCCGCACCACCTTGACAACCTGCTCCTCGGCGGTAAGGCCACGGAAATAGTGTTCGTCATATTCGGGGAAATGGCAATAGTTCGGCGGAGGGATGCCGTTCTCGTCCTTTTCCAGCCGCAGGTGGGCGTATAACTCCGTTTTGAGGAATGACACGCCGATATTCCACTGGCGCATCTTTCCGACCTTTTTACCCGCCTTGGTGATGTCCACCTGCTTGGGTGGTGAAAACGCCATGCCGAGGTGATCCTGACCCTTGATCGGTATGACGCGATCACCGACGAACCGGCGGCAAAAGGTATGGACGTGCGTCGTGTTGTAGCCGGTATCCACCGCCATCATTCGGATAGGAAACTCCATCCCGTCCTTGCGCGGCCACCGTTCACCCACGACGGCTGCCAAATCGTCCCATACGGCGGTTCCGGCCGTGTCCCCCTCGATTACGCGGTAGTCGATCGAATAGCTGCGTTTGTCGGCACACCAGCCGACAATCTCTAACTCCAGGCGGTCGCGCTGTACATCGACACCGGCGGTGAGGAAGCACACATCGGCGGGCACATGGTTGGTTTTGTACTGCTCGCGGCGGTTGTAAAGATTTTTGTACGGCGGCGCCTCGCCCTTTTCCGCCCACGTCTGCCCGAGGGTTGTATTCACGAAAACCTTTAATTTGCTCGGGTTCTCCTTGGCCGCAATGAAATCTCGCGCGATCTGTTCCCAACTATGCCACCCGTAGGGCGAATAGAGACTATTAAGATGGAGGCCAATCACATCGTGATTTACATTTTCCGGCTTGGCGGGCACCCACTGGCCGTTTGCTAACATGGTGATCTTGTGCCGCTCGGCGATCAATTCGCCGCAATGGTTGCACTTGTATTTTGCTGTTTGGGGCTTGCCCTCCTCCCACTTGAGATTTGCGAATACCAGCGGCTGCATAACGCCGCAGTGCGGGCACGGGACATGATAGTAGTTTTGATCGGTTTCCAAAAATTCCCGTTCGATTGCCGAAAGTCCCTCGATGGTGGGCGTACTCAACATGAAAATTTTATGGTTTGGAAAGGTTCGAGTACGGGCGATCGCCAAGTCGATCGGCGATCCCTCGCCGTCCAAGTCCTGCGGGTAAGCGTCCACCTCGTCCAAAATCAAATTCCGGATAGGGACAGACCGTAAACCCGCTGCGCTGTTGGCGCCGACCATCAGCAGCAGACCGCCGGGAAAATTCTTTTGCGTGATCGTGTTGTTGCTGTCGCGGCTCTTGGCCGGAGCCACGCGCTGCTTCAGTTCGGGGCAATTCTCGATCAGCGGGTCGATGCGTCCCTTGGACAACCGTTCGACCATTTTGTCGGTCGGCTGTACGAACATGGTGGGCGCCGGCGCGATGTGCATAGCATAGCCTACGAAGTTGCTGGCGCACTCGGTTCCTCCGATCTGCGCGGCCTTTACGAAGACAATTTTGCGGTGCGAGTCGTGAACGCTCAAGCAATCCATGATGTCGCGCAGGTAGGGGGTGCGGCTCGTCCGGTATTGGCCCGATTCGGCAGAGCTGACCGGCGACAAAAACCGGTATTTGTCCGCCCATTGCGACACCGTGATCCGGTCGAGCGGTCGTAAGCCCTGGAAAAACTTGGTTATCTCGTTGAAAATGGCTGTCATTGGTCGATTCTTGTTTGAAAATCCGCGAGCTTCTGCAACGCATCGGCGATCGCGTCGTATATCGTGTTGTGAACGATTGCCCGATTGTCTTCCGCCATAACCACGTCCGTTATTCGGTCGGGGATTGCAAGCAATGTGTCGCGCAATTCCTTGCCGGCGGCGAAAAGTTGGGCATTTATGCGCTCGCGCGACACCAGCGCACCCTCTTTTTCCTGTAATTCCAGCTCGGCGATCCTGGCTTTGGCGATTTTTTCCTGTAATTGGGCGTCCTCGTAGGCTGTCTCTTATACACATCTCCGAGCCCACGAGACGCTCATGAATCTCGTA
>ENA-OYDD01000157-OYDD01000157.1-human-gut-metagenome-genome-assembly--contig:-NODE-157-length-18426-cov-6.324751_pt1 | contig 18426 bp, 17 predicted proteins | sample MGYA00243684_ERZ652896 | MGnify/ENA primary metagenome ERZ652896 (study PRJEB26926, sample SAMN06164809) | human gut metagenome | biome: ENVO:00009003; feature: ENVO:2100002; material: ENVO:00002003...
AGCGTGGGCGCATGGCATTTGAGGATGTCCTCACGTTCCGGGAGGACGTGTACGACCTGCTGCGGCAGCACACGCCGCCCAAGCAGCGGCGAGAGAACGGCCTGCCGTGGGCGATCTCGGAGGATGTACGCAAGGGCAAGTACGCCGCGCAGGGGATACCGAAGCCGGTTGAGAACTATATGCGTAAGCAGCTGCGCATCCCGGCGCACTACATCGAGAGCATGAAGCACATCCGCTACCTGCCGAAAAAGGGGGATTGCGTGGGGAGGATGCTGTTCGAGGGGGAAAGGTGAATAGAGGGGGCAAAAGGGAGGGAGCTTGAAGCTCCCTCCCTTTTTCAACTTAAGGAAATTTGTTCAAAGTCTTGTTCCGTAATGAGAGACAATATATGCCGGTCAGTGACTTCGTGATCTACGCAAAACACTCGCTTGGCGTGATTCATAACTAAGTCATCGTAGAGATTCCGTACCAGGCGACCGTTTGAAAAGTTTTCATCTTTCTCCTGCACTTGCGTATTTAGAAAAGAGTGAATCTGCTGCGAAGCTGCCTCACTTAAGCTTATAGATATGACCAACAATGTACGCTGGGCCAGCGCAACACTGCGAGAAAAGGCATTCATCGAAGAGGTCACCCGCGTAACCTATGAGAGAGACAGGGTCCGCGGCTCGGACTACCTCTGTCAGAAGTCCGCCCTTCCTTTGCGTCATAAACGCTTTGACCCACACGCAGGAATGCGCGAAGAGAACACATGGAGCAAAGAGTTTCTGACCTCATCCTTTTTGCGGCGGAAACGCCCGCAAAGCCTTATATACCAACGGCTGGAGGGCATTTTATCACTTGGTAAGGATGAGGCCGGCGGTTCGAATCCGCCCAGCAGCTCCAAAAAGCATCGAAAACTTCGGTTTTCGGTGCTTTTTTGCTGCATCAGCAAAAACACGCTCTATGGTCTCTTTTCTCATGGCGCAGAGTTCCTTGTCATTTCCGCTGTCGAGTATAGCGCTGGTGGCGGCGAACAAAGGCGAGTGACCCTCCTGCGGACGCTTGCGCATCTTCCCGGCGGCTGGTACAATAGGGGCAGAGAGTGAGGTGCATGAATATGAAGCTCTATTTCAAGCAGCGGATGTTTTCGTGGTTCGACAGCTACGACATTTACCACATGGACGAGAGCGGTGCGGTGGCTTTCACAGTGGAGGGCAAGCTGTCGTGGGGACACTGTCTGCATATCCTCGACCCCATGGGGCAGCACATCGCCACAGTACAGCAGCAGGTGTTCACCTTCCTTCCCAAGTTTGACCTGTACATTGGGGAGCAGTGCGTGGGCACCATCCGCAAAGAGTTCACGTTCCTGCGGCCGTCGTTCACGCTGGACTTCAACGGCTGGCGTGTGGAGGGCAGCTTCATGGAGTGGGACTACGCCATCGTGGACGCAGCGGGACAGCAGGTGGCCTCGGTGTCCAAAGAGCTGTTCCACTGGACGGACACCTACGTCATCGACGTGGCGGCGGAGGAAAACGCCCTGTACGCGCTGATGGTGGTGCTTGCCATCGACGCGGAGAAATGCTCGCGGAACTGAGGAGAGGCTGGGCAGCGCTCTTTTATTCCGATGGTTTCTCTGTATTGTTCGTTCTGCGCATTACCCTAAATAATTTCAGGAAAAACAGGAAACGGTGCAAGCTTCATCACGCTGGAAGAATTCCAACGGCGGTTAAGTGAATTACAAAGAGCAGGGAGCCGGTCGAATGACCGGCTCCCTGCTCTTTGTCTGCACCGACGCAGGTTTTGCATCGGTCAACTGCCGCAGAGGGCGGGAACAGTGTTTATTTTGTGCCCGCCATAAATTTAGTAAAAATTAAGTAAATTATGATTGAATCAAGCTGCATGTTTTGTTAAAATAGCACTGACGGGGAGACCCGAATACAAAATTGGAGGAAATCAAGATGAAGAAGTTCCTTGCAGCGGTCATGGCGGCCGTCATGCTGCTGTCACTGGCAGCCTGCGGTCAGAAGCCGGCCGCCTCTGACGGGGAGAACGAGAAGGTGAAGATCACCGTCTGGTTTTCCAGCGATGCTATGGCTGTGAAGGAGGAGGCTGTGGCCCAGTTCAACGCCGCGCATGATGACATTGAGGTGGTGGCCAGCTTCCAGAGCACCGACGGCCTGAAGGATGCCCTGAAGGTGGCGGCGTCCTCTGACACCATGCCCACCTGCTGGCGCACCTACGGCGGCTCCATCGGCGGGTACTATGTGGACAACGACCTGTGCTACGACCTGACCGACTACGCCGCAGCCAACGGCTGGGACAGCCATTTCACCAGCTCCGCCCTGAACCTCTGCCGCTACGACGGCAAGCTGTTCGGCTATCCCAACAGCTATAACGTCATCTCCATGTGGTATAGCAAGCCGATCTTTGAGCAGAACGGCATCGAGATCCCCACCACGTTCGAGGAGTTTGAAGCCGCCTGCGACAAGCTGGCGGCCAACGGTGTGACCCCCATCTCCACCGCCGCCCTGTACGGCTGGCACACCATGCGTCTGGTGGAGCTGCTGGTGGAGTACTACGCCGGTGCAGAGCTGCATGACCAGCTCAACGCCATGCAGGCCAGCTGGGACTGCCCCGAGGTCATCCAGGCCCTTACCAAGTATCAGGAGTGGAGTCAGAAGGGCTACTTCCCCGAGGGCTTCCTGACAGCCGATCCCGACACCACCCGCTACTCCGTGTTCAGCGGCAAGGCCGCCATGGACATTGACGGTCAGTGGTTCGACAGCTACATCATCGACGACGGCATGAACATGGACGACTTCGGCACCTTTGCATTCCCCGAGGCGCGTCTGTCCTCCTTCGTGGAGATGTTCCAGTTCGACAAGAACATCTCCGAGGCAGAGCTGAAGGCCGTCATGGAGTTCCTGGACTTCTACATGGGCGATGAGTTCGTGAACGAGCACAGCTCCGGCTACAATATGCCGCTGCCCGTGCAGGGCTCCAAGGCTCCCGCGGATCAGGTCCACATCGACGGCATCTTCGCTGTCAGCGATGAGGTGGGTTCCTTCACCGTCACCGACGAGGCCCTGCCTTCCGAAGTGATCGACACGCTGTTCAACGCGCAGTCCGCCATCGCCAACAACGAGATGACGCCGGCGGAAGGCGCCGCGGCCATTCAGGCCTCCATCGAGGCCTATCAGGCATCCTGAACATAACTGATGAAAGGGCCGGGCCTCTGCGGAGCGTCTCCGCGGATGTCCGGCCCTTCACCGGGAGGGACTATCATGAGTAAAGAACAAGTCAAAGCAGCCCGACGAAAACAGGCGGGAAATTACGCCTTTCTGGCACCCGCCGCTATCATCTATCTGTCCGTTATTGTCATCCCCCTGATCTATTCTATCTACATCAGCTTCCACAAGTGGAACGGCGTGAAGGCCATGGAGCCGGTGGGCATTGCCAACTATATCCGCCTGTTCACCGAGGACGATGTGTTCAAGACGGCCTTCCGGAACAATCTGGTCTGGATATTGCTGTCGGTGGTGGTGGCCACCGCGCTGGCCCTGGCATTTGCGCTGGTGCTGGTCAAAAAGTTCCGCGGCAGAACGTTTTTCCGCGGTGTGTTCTACTTTCCCTGCGTGGTGGCGCCCATCGCGGTGGCCATCATCTGGCGCTGGATGTACAACGCCGACTTTGGCTTCATCAACTCCCTGATGGAGGCGCTGGGCATCGACTACGCCCAGACGTGGCTCTCCAACCCCAAGACCAGCCTGCTGGCTCTGTTCGCAGCGGCCCTGTGGCAGATGGTGGGCGAGCCCATGATCTTCTTCCTGGCCGGCCTGCAGGCGGTGCCCAGCGAGCTGTACGACGCGGCGCTGGTGGACGGCGCCACGCCGGTACAGAAGTTCTTCTACGTGACGCTTCCCATGATAAAAGAGACATTCGTCATCGTGATCGCCACTCTCGTGATCAATGCTGTTCATGTATATGACATCGTGCAGGGCCTGACCAACGGCGGTCCCAACAACGCTACGCAGGTGCTGTCCACCTATATGTACACGCAGACATTCCGCTATAACAATCTGGGTTACGGCGCCGCCATCTCCATTGTGATGGTGCTGATGATGATGGTCATCGTGGTACCGTACATCATCGCCACCACAAAGGAGGACTGAGCATGCGCCATACGATAAAGCGAGTCGTGCTGTATGTGGTCCTGATCGTGCTGGCGGTGATCTGGCTGTCGCCCATGATCTCCATCGTGGCCACGTCGTTGAAGTCCAAGCAGGACTTCTTCTCCAACCTCAGTCTTTTCCAGCTGCCGGAAACGCTGCACTGGGAGAATTTCAAAAACGCCTTCACCAAGGGAAATCTGTTCCACTACATGCGCAACGACCTGATAATCTGTCTCATCAAGGTGCCGCTGGGCATTTTTGTGGAGGCTCTGGCGGCCTACGCCCTGACACGGCTGAAGATCAGGCGTCCGCTGGCCATTTTCATCGTGTTCCTGCTGGGCATGATGCTGCCCATGCAGGTGGCACTGATCCCCCTGAACGTGGTGTACAACCGGCTGGGGCTCGTCAACACCTACGCCGGTCTGATCTTCGCCTATCTGGGCTTTGGCATCCCCACCGGCATCCTGATCCTGCGCGGCTTTATGCGGGGCATCCCCAGGGAGCTGGACGAGGCGGCCATCGTGGACGGATGCAGCAAGTGGCAGGTGTTCTGGCACATCATCCTGCCGGCCTCCAAGCCGGCCATCGCCACGCTGGTCATCACGGATACGCTGGCCACATGGAACGAGTACCTGCTGGGCAGCCTGCTCATCACGGACAACAGCCTGAAAAGCGTACCGGCGGGTCTGATGACCTTTGTGGGCGAGCACGGCACGGACTACGGCTATCTGTGCGCCGGCGTGCTGATCTGCGTGCTGCCCATGCTGGCGGTATATCTCATTTTCCAGCGCTACTTTGTGGAAGGCATGGCGGGAGCCGTGAAAGGGTGAGTCATGATGAAGAAATATTTTTTTGAAGTACCCCCGCAGAAGCAGAAGCGGGTCATCGTCCACACGGACTTTCTCAACGAAGCGGACGATCCCTTCGCCGTGCTCCACGCGCTGCTGACGCCCTCCCTATCGGTGGAGCGGCTCATCGCCGGGCACTTTGACGCCTATCCCCAGGACTTCGCCAAGGGCACCACGGCGCAGGCCAGCTATGACGAGCTGCTGCACTTTCTGGCGGTGACGGGCCACGAGTCCTATCAGTCCCGCACCACCTGCGGCGCGGGATACGCGCTGCCGTCGGAGATGGAGCCGGTGCCCTCAGATGGCGCACGGGCCATCATTGACGAGGCCATGCGGGACGATCCCCGTCCGCTGTTTATCCTGCTGCAGGGCGCCGTTACCGATCTGGCCAGCGCCATTCTCATGGAGCCCCGCATCTGCGGCCGCATGACGGCCGTCTGGGTGGGCGGCGGCGACTATCCCGAGGGCGGCGACGAATTCAATCTGTGGAACGACATCAACGGCGCCAACGTGCTGTTCCAGTCGGAGATGCCCCTGTGGCAGATCCCAAAGAGCACCTACAAGCAGTTGGCGGTGACGCTGGCGGAGCTGCAGTACAAGGTGCGGCCCTGCGGCGCGGCGGGCCGGTACCTTTTTGACCACATCGACGCCTACAACCGCAAAATGGGCTGTGAGGCCATCTGGCCCCATGGTGAGACGTGGGGTCTGGGGGACAACGCGGCCATCTCCGTCCTGCTGGAGGAGGAGGAAAAGATCAGCTACAACATGATACCCGCCCCCAGAGTGGAGGCGGGCAGTATGCGGTATCTGGCGGGCGGCGATGTCCGGCCGGTCCGCGTGTACCACCATGTGGACGCGCGGCAGACGCTGGAGGACTTCTTTGCCAAGCTGGCCATCTGCTGCGGCGGCCTCAGCTGAGACGCCGCACGGTGGAGCGCTTCACCAGCTCGGTGGATATCTCCACCTTTACCGGCGGCAGGATGGGGTCGGCGAACAGCCGCAGCAGCTGATGCATGGCCTGTGCGCCCAGAAAGCTCTTGGGCACGCAGGTGGTGGTCATGGGCGGCTCCAGCAGCTGGCAGGAGGGGATATCGTCGAAGCCCACCACGGACACATCGTCGGGGATACGATAGCCGTGCTCCTTCAGGGCGCGGATGCAGTCCAGCGCGATAATGTCGTTGTCGGCGAAGAAGCCGGTGGGCAGCGCGGGGTGCGTATCCAGTATGCGGGAGAACTCCCGATAGGCCACGCCCTGCACCGGCGTGACACGGAATACGTAGGACATGTTCTTCTTGATCTCGTTCTGGCGCAGGGCGCGGAAGAAGCCGTCGGCCCGTTCCTCAAAGTTGCTGATGGCCCGGGCGGACTGGAGATAGCCGATGTTGCGGTGTCCCTCGGACACCAGATAGTTGGTGGCCAGGAACGCGCCGCGAGCGTTGTTGATGAGTACCGTAGTGAACGGCAGTTCATCGTAGTAGCTGTCCAGTACCACCAGCGGGACGTGGAGGCTCTGGAATGGGCGATAGTCCTCCAGAAACATCTCCGTACCCAGCAGGATCACGCCGCTGCACCCGCTGTTGTTGATGAGCTCGATCTGCTCGGCGGCGGGGGCTACCTCGTTGAAGTAGAACAGCTGCAGCCGGTAGCCGGTATCGCGGCAGGTGGTCTCGATGCCCTCGATGACCTGGAAGAAGAAGGGCGTGTCGCCCACCACCTCGCCGTGCTTCTTGTAGACCACCAGATACACGGTGCCCGGCGGTGGGGTCTTGATCTTGGAAAAGTCGTAACCGCAGCGCTTCGCCTCACTGAGGACGAGATCCCGCGTCTCATCGCTGATACCGGGTCTGCGGTTCAGTACCATGGATACGGTGGCCGCGGACAGGTGCAGCCGCTGGGCCAGTTCCTTCGCTGTAATACTCATTTCGCGCACCTCGTTTGTTCGTAATATCAGAATTATACTACCTGCGGCATCCTTTTGTCAAAAATATTCAGAAAAATTCATTAAAATCTTTTTAATTCATCCAAGTGAGAGAGGAGATACCCATGAAGCAAGTGACCTTGGGTTTTGTGCCGACGCGGCGAAACATTTTTTCCGCGCCGGCGGCAGTGGAGTATGCGGACCTGACGCGGAAGCGTCTGGAGCAGCTGGGCGTCCGCTTTGTGGACGTGACGGGCATCAATCCGGAGGGCCTTTTCTACGATGAGGCGGATCGGGCGGCGGTGAGCCGCCGCTTCCGTGAGGCCCACGTGGACGGTCTGCTCATCGCCCACTGCAATTTCGGCACAGAGTACGTCTGCGCCCGGCTTGCCAGGGAGCTGAACGTACCGGTGCTGCTGTGGGGCCCGCGGGATGAGTGCCCCGACGAAAACGGCGTTCGCCTGCGGGACAGTCAGTGCGGTCTGTTCGCTACCGGCAAGGTGCTGCGCCGCTTCGGTGTGCCGTTCTCCTATCTGAGCAACTGCCGGCTGGAGGACCCCGCCTTTGAGCAGGGACTGATGGCGTTTCTGGCGGTGTGCAATGTGGTACGCACCTTCCGGAACATCCGCATTCTGCAGATCGGGCCGCGGCCCTTTGACTTCTGGTCTACCATGTGCAACGAGGGTGAGCTGCTGGAGCGCTTCCATATCCAGCTGGCCCCCATTCCCCTGCCGGAGCTGAAGCAGGAGGTGCAGCGTGCGCTGGCCGACGGTGATGACGTTCAGCAGGTGGTGGACTACTGCCATGCCCATATGAACATCTGCGTCACCGAGGAGGAGCTGCGCACCATCGCCGCCATGAAGGTGGCTATCCGACGGCTGGCAGACCGCTACGGCTGCAGCGCCGCAGCCATCCAGTGCTGGAACGCCCTGCAGATGGAGCTGGGCGTCATGCCCTGCGCCGCCAACTCCCTGCTGAACGAGGAAGGCTTCCCCGTGGTGTGCGAGACGGACATCCACGGCGCCATTACGGCCCTGCTGGCAGAGGCTGCCTGTCTGGACGACACCCGCAGCTTCTTTGCGGACTGGACGGTGCGCCATCCCGAAAACGACAACGCCGAGCTTTTGCAGCACTGCGGCCCCTGGCCTATCTCCGTGGCCGACGAGAAGCCCAGCATCTGCTATCCGCTGGCGTTCAGTTATCCCGGCGCCGTGGCGGCACGGGCAAAAAAGGGCAAGCTGACCATCTGCCGCTTCGACGGCGACAACGGCGAATACTCCCTGCTGCTGGGCAACGCACGGGGCGTGGACGGTCCCGCTACCAAGGGCACCTACATGTGGGTAGAGGTGGACAACTGGCCCCGGCTGGAGGAAAAGATCGTCAAGGGCCCCTATATTCACCACTGCGTGGGCATCCACAAGGACGTGGTGCCGGTGCTGTATGAAGCCTGCCGGTATATGGGGATCCGCTGCGACCTGTACGACCCCATTGAGGAGCAGGTAAAGGCTTACCTGAGAGGTGAATGACCATGCTGACACAAGCGGAAAAAGCGGCGCTGGAGCAGCGGAGCATCCTGCTGCGGCGGCACATACTGGAGCTGGTGCGGGCGGCAAAGGCCGGCCACATCGGCGGCGACATGAGCGTGGTGGACATTCTGCACATTCTGTATTTCCGGGAGATGCGGGTCTCCCCCGCCCAGAGCGGCGACCCCCTGCGGGATCGAATGATCCTCAGCAAGGGACACTGTATGGAGGCGTACTACGCCGTGCTGTGTGAACGCGGGTTCCTGGACTATCAGGACGTGCTGCAGGGCATCGGCACCTTCGGTACCCCCTATATCGGCCACCCCAACTGCCATCTCAACGGCGTGGAGGTCAACAGCGGCTCTCTGGGCCACGGCCTTCCGGTGGGCACAGGCATGGCGCTGGCGGCGAAAATGGACGATTTGCCCAGCCGCACCTACGTGGTGACAGGCGACGGCGAGTGGGAGGAGGGCAGCAACTGGGAGGCGGCCATGGCGGCAGTCCAGTACGGACTGGACAACCTGTGCCTCGTCATCGACCGAAACCGCTTACAGATCAGCGGTACCACGGAGCAGGTCATGGCTCACGAGAACATGGCGGAGCGGCTGAGCAGTTTTGGCTGGCACACCGTGACCTGCCGCGGCAATGACTATGAAAGTCTGGCGGCCGCCTTTGACGAGGCCCGCGGCACCCGCGGCCGGCCCACGGCCATCCTGGCCCAGACGGTAAAGGGCTGCGGCATATCCTTTATGGAAGATCAGGTGGGCTGGCATCACCGCGTGCCCACAGAAGATGAATATCAGCAGGCGATGCAGGAACTGGAGGTGAAGGCACATGGCTTCTGCCAATAAGCAGGTGATCTGTGAGGAACTGATGAGGCTGGCAGCGCAGGATCGGGACGTTCTGGTGCTGTGCAGCGACTCCCGCGGCTCCGGCTCCATGACGGATTTTGCCAAGGCCTTCCCCCGCCAGTTCGTGGAGGTGGGCATCGCGGAGCAGGATCTGGTGGGCATTGCCGCAGGTCTTGCCAAGTGCGGGAAAAAGCCCTATGTGGTGGCGCCGGGCAGCTTTCTGGCCTGCCGCAGTCTGGAGCAGATCAAGGTAGACGTGGCGTATTCCGGCGCCAACGTGAAGCTCATCGGCATCAGCAGCGGCATCAGTTATGGTCCGCTGGGCATGAGCCACCATTCGGCGCAGGACGTGGCCTGCGTGGCGTCCCTGCCCGGGATAGAGGTCTACGTCCCCTCCGACGCCCAGCAGACCCGCCGCGTCATCCGCTGCATCTGCCAAAGTACGGCGCCCGCCTATATCAAGGTAGGCCGCAGTGCGGTAGAGGACATCTATACGCCGCAGGACGAGCTGTCCGGCATGACGCCCCACGGTACGCCGCCCACCGGCGTGCTGCTGGTTGCCTGCGGCGAGGTAACACAGGGTGCGGTACAGGCGCTGCACCGGCTGCGGGAGGCGGGCTATTCCGCCGCCCTGCTGGATACGGTGTCCCTGAAGCCCTTTGACCAGGAGACGCTGCTGCGGTACGCCGCCGCAGCCCGCGTGGTGGTGACGGTGGAGGAGCATGCGGCATGGGGCGGTCTGTACGCCGCCGTCAGCAGTGTGCTGTCGGCCCGCATGCCCCGCCGGGTGGTGGGGCTGACCCTGCCGGATGCGCCGGTACCCGCCGGCAGCAGCGCGGAGGTGTTCCGTTTCCTCGGTCTGGACGCGGACGGCATCTTTGAGACGGCCCGCCGGGCACTGGAGGAGTGAGCCGTATGCGGTACATTCTGGGTATCGACCAGAGCACACAGGGCACCAAGGCCGCGCTGTTCGACGAGACGGGGCGTGTGGCGGCGGAGGGCCGCCGTAAACACCGGCAGATCGTCACTGCCGAGGGCTACATCGAGCACGATCCGGCGGAGATCATGACCCAAGCCGCCGCCGCGGTACGGGATGCGCTGGAAAGCGGCGGCATCGCGCCGGGCAATGTACTGGCCATCGGCCTGTGCGACCAGCGGGAGACCGTGGCGGCATGGGACCGCCGGACAGGAAAGCCCCTGACCAACGCAGTGGTGTGGCAGTGCGGACGGGCGCAGGCGCTGTGCCGCGCCATAGCGGAGCCGGACGCCGCCTATGTCCGGCAGACCACCGGCCTGCCGCTGTCGCCCTACTTCAGTGCCGCCAAAATGGCGTGGCTGCTGCGGCGCTGCCCTACGGTGCAGGAGGCCGCCCGACAGGGCACGCTGTGTCTGGGCACGGTGGATACGTGGCTGCTGTTCTGCCTGACGGAGGGCCGCACCTTCGCCACGGACGTGTCCAACGCCTCCCGCACTCAGCTGATGGATCTGCTCCATACCCGCTGGGACCCGCAGCTGCTGGCACTGTTCGGCATCCCGCCGGAGGCGCTGCCGGAGATCCGGTGCAGCGACGACCTGTTCGGCACCACTACGCTGGGCGGGCTGTTCCCCCAGGACGTGCCCATCCGTGCCGTGATGGGGGATTCCCATGCGGCGCTGTACGGCGCGGGCTGCGGCCGCGAGGGTATGGCCAAGGCCACCTACGGCACCGGCAGCTCGGTGATGCTTTTCACCGGACGGCAGCCTGTGGTCAGCCGCCACGGGCTGGCGGCCACTGTGGCGTGGGGACGGAACGGGCAGACATATTACGGACTGGAGGGCAATATCAACTATGCCGGCGCCGTCATCGAATGGCTCATCCATCGGGCGGGCCTTCTTACCTCCGCCGATGAGGCGGAGGCACTGGCCCTGCAGGCCGCCCCGGCGGACAGCACCGTGTTCGTCCCGGCCTTCACGGGACTGGGCGCGCCCCACTGGGCGCCGGAGATGCGGGCGGCCATTGTGGGCATGGGCAGCACCACCGGCCGGGCGGAGATCGTCAGAGCGGCAGTGGACAGCATCGCCTATCAGGTGACGGACGTGCTGCGGGCGATGGCAGAGGATGTGGGACAGCCTGCTGCCCAGCTGTTCTGCGACGGCGGCGCCGTCCGGAACCGCTATCTGATGCAGCGTCAGAGTGAGCTGCTGCGATCGGTCATCCGCGTGGCGGAAAATCAGGACGGCTCCTGCGCGGGAGCTGCCAAAATGGCAGGTGAGGCGGCGGGCCTCTATGGCGGCGATACCGTGTTCGGCGCGTGGCAGCGGGAGTATCGCCCGCAGCAAAGCGCCGCATGGGCAGAAGCCGAGTATGGCCGCTGGCAAAGTGCGGTCAAGCAGATAAAAGGATAAGGAGTAACGATCATGCTGAAATTTGATGAAAAAAAGCTTATAGACAGGATCAACGGCGCACTGAAGCTGCGTCCGCAGGTGGAGGAGGTCGTGGACCGTCTGTGGGACAGCGGCCTGCGGAACATCTGCTTCATGGGTATCGGCGGCACCTACGCCTCCGCGCTGGACGCCGTCACCGCCATGCTGGAGAGCACAGAGCAGGAGGTATACAGCGTCAACGCCGCCGAGTACAACACCACCGGCCATCACCGTCTGGGGAAAGGCACGCTGGTGGTGATCTCTTCCGTGACTGGCAGCACAGCGGAGATGATCGACGCCGTCAACAGGCTCCATGAGGCCGGTGCCTATGTGCTGGGCTTCATCGACAACGCCGAAGCGCCGCTGGCCAAGCTGGCAGATACCTGCATCACCTTCGCCGGTGAGGAGCAGATGAAGTTCAGCATGGTGGTGGACCGCCTGCTGTGGCACGAGGGCAAGTTCGCCGACTACGATCGGTTCTACGGCCAGATGGAGCAGTATTTGGCGGAGGATCTGGTGGCTGTGGAGAAGCAGGCCGATGCTTTCGGGCGGGCCTTCGCCGAGAAGCATGTGGACGATCCCCTGCACTACTACGTAGGTGCGGGCGCACTGTTCGGCATCACCTACTCCTACGCCATGTGCTACTGCGAGGAGATGCACTGGCTGCGCACCAAGTCCATTCACTCCGCCGAGTTCTTCCACGGCATGCTGGAGATCGTGGAGCGTGATACGCCGGTGACGGTCATCATCGGCGAGGACAGCCAGCGCTGCCTGGGCCAGCGGGTGCGGAATTTCCTGCCCCGCATCTGCGGCAACTATGAGATCATCGACACCAAGGATTATCCCATGCCCGGCTTCGACGAAGCCTTCCGCGGCCGCCTTCAGAACGCCATCTTCCACCGCGTCATCAACCGCATGGACATGCATCTGGAGCAGATCTCCTGCCATCCCATGGAGATCCGCCGCTACTACCACCGGCTGGACTATTGATCCGGCAGTATGAACAGACAGCCGTTTCTGGTCGCCGTTGGCGACAACTGCGTGGACTACTATGTGCAGACGCGGACAGGCTATCCCGGTGGAAATCCCGTCAACGTGTCGGTGTATTTCACGCGGCTGGGCGGCAGAGCCGCCTATATCGGCGCGGTGGGCACGGATGAGGGCGGTGCGCTGATCTGCGACGGTCTGCGCCGGAAAAACGTGGACGTCTCCCACATCCATACGGTTCAGGGCCGCACCGCCGTCACCCGCGTAGCGCTGCGGGACGGCGACCGGGTATTTCTGGACTACAGCGAGGGCGTCATGGCGGACTTCACGCTGACGGAGGCGGACATGGACTTCCTCCGCACGGCGGACATGGTGGTGGGCGGCATCTCCGGTCACGGGGAGCGGTACTTCCCCCGCATCCACAGCGATGGCATTCCCACAGCCTTCGACTTCTCTGACGAGTACGACGATCCGGCCGCGGCGACCATCTTCCCCTGCGTGGAGGTGGCCTTCTTCTCCTACGACGGCGGCGATGCGGCGGGCTTCCTCCAACGGATGCGGGAGCGGGGCCCGGCGGTCTGCGTTGCCACGCTGGGAGCCGACGGCAGCATGGCCTACGACGGGCAGCAATTCTACCGGCAGGGCATCGTGCCCTGTCAGGTGGTGGACACCATGGGCGCGGGGGACAGCTTCATCGCCGGATTCCTCCACAGCCGGCTGTCCGGCGCAGACATTCCCGCCTGCATGGCCGCCGGCGCCCAGTCCAGCGCCGTCACTCTGGCTTACAGGGGCGCATGGTGACAAAAAGCAGCCGCGGAACTACCCTTTTACCGCTTCCACCCGCGCAAAATGTGACCATTCTCCCTGCCATTGAGAATTGACCCGCACGCAGAGCTGCCGGAAAGTGCCGATGGCATCTGCACTGTTCCCGCCGCGGCGGACAACACCGTGGTGGCCGTATCTGCCGACCACATGGGCGAGGGCGACGAGGTGCTGTTCCGGCGTGCCGGTCTGCCGGGGCGGATGATCCCTGTTCCCTCTCAGATCGCGGCGGGCTGCGGTCTGGCGTGGAAGGCGCTGCCGCAGGAGCGGGACGCGCTCTGCACCGCATTGGACACAGCAGCCGTCGGTCATAGCGGCTGCTTCCTATTGGAGATGTACTGATGGAAAAGCTCATCTATCTGGACAACGCGGCCACCACGCTCCGCAAGCCGCCCGGAGTGGCGGAAGCGGTGGCGCAGGCCATTCTGACGGCGGGCAACGCCGCCCGGGGCGCTCACGGCGCGCCCCGGCTGCACGAAGCCCTCGGCACGGTGCGGCAGGGCGCGGTGCGGTTCAGCTTCTCCGTGTTCAACTCGGAGGACGAGGCGGACATGGCCATTCAGGCGGTAAAGGAACTGGCACAGAGCAAATAGGGAAAAGGCATCCCCGGGCGGGGATGCCTTTTCCCTACTCCTGCCGCCCTCGCTCCGTCACAACAACGGGGACGCGGATGTCGTGTGTTTCCTGCGGAATATCCGGACACAAAAGCCTTTCCCGGCACAGCAGCAGCGCGTCGCCGGTATACCGGGCCAGAAATCGATCGTAGTAACCGCCGCCGCGCCCAAGCCGGCGGCCATCCGCAGCCGCGCCTGCGCAGGGGATGATGGCCAGATCGACGCATTCCGGCGGTACTGCCGGTGCATTGTCCGGCGGCTCCGAAATGCCGTAAGCGCCGGGGCGAAGCACGGCCAAGTCAGGCACCTCACGACATTCCATGACGCCGGGAGAGGTACACAGCGGCACGCACAGCCGTTTACCATCCGCCAATATCTGCTCCAGTAACGGCCGCGTGTCGATCTCATCGGCCCGTCCCACAAAGGCAAATACCGTGCGGGCGAGGCGGTATTCCTGCGTATTCAGTACATGGCGGAGAATAGCGCCGTCGGACAAGCGTTTTTCCTCCGGCATCATAGCCCGCTCCACCGCTGCCAGCTCCCGCCGCAGCGCCTCCTTTTGCTGCTGTATCGTATCCATGAATGCCTCCTGCAAAGCAGGCAGAGAAGCGCGGTGCGTTCCTCTGCCTGCTGTGCTTTACGCTAATTTGGACGCCAAATTCTCCACGGCCTCGCCCAGCGCCTCCTCGAAGGAGGGGTGAGGACGCATGACAGTCAGTAGCTGCTCCACCGTCAGGCGGTTCACCATGGCGGTACTCAGCTGGGAGATCATGTCGCTGGCGTGCTGGCACATGAGCTGTGCGCCGATAAGCTCGTGCGTGTCCGTGCGCGCCACCAGCTTCATGAAGCAGCGTCCCGGGTCTTCTATGATGGTGCGGGCGTTGCTGAACAGGGTACACTTGCCGGACACGGCGGGAATGCCCTGCTCCCTGGCCTCGGCCTCGGCGAGCCCCACTGCGGCGATCTCCGGGGCACTGTAAATGCAGCTGGGGATCACGTTCAGATCGATGCTGCCCTTACCGCCGCACATCCGCTCCACGCAGTCCGTGCCCTGCGCCGCAGCCACATGGGCCAGCTGCACAGCGGCGGATGCGTCGCCGATGGCGTACACGCCGGGAATGCTGGTCTGATAGCTTTCGTCCACCAGCAGCCGTTTCCCGTTCAGCGCTGGGGTCAGCCCCGCGGCAAACAGGCCGTCGAAATACGCCCGGCGGCCAATGGCGCACAGCACCTTCTCGCCGGTGACGGTCAGCTCCTTGCCCTTCTGCTCCAAATGGACGCAAAGTCCGCCCGCCGCCTGCTCCACAGACTGCACCATGGCGGAGGTCAGCACCTCCACGCCCTGCTTTTTCAGGATCTGCGCCAGATTCTGTCCCAGCTCACGATCCAGCTGGGGCAGCAGATTGGCCATGCCCTCCACCAGCGTTACCTGACAGCCAAGATGACTGTAAAACGTGGCGAATTCCACACCGATAACGCCGCCGCCGATGATGACGATGGACTGATACGGCGTGTCTGTGCCCTCCAGCAGCTCGTCGGAGGTCATAACGCCCGGCAGCTCCAGTCCGGGAATGGGCGGGCGGACGTTCACCGAGCCGGTGGCGGCCAGGATGCGTTCCGCGGTATACCGTGTCACGGCGCCGTCCGCGCCGGTGACATCCACCTGACCGGGAGCGGCGATCTGCGCCGTACCCTCGATGACGTCCACCTTTGCGCCCTTCAGCAGCGTGTGGATGCCGGAGCGCAGCTTCTCGCTGACGCTGCGCTTGAAAGCGAACATCTCGCCGATGTCGTAGGAAAGGCTGCCGTGAACGCCCACACCCGCGCCATTCACGGCGTCGTAGTAGACCTGAGAAGCGTGAAGCAGCGTCTTGGTAGGGATGCAGCCCCGGTTCAGGCAGGTGCCGCCCACCTCCCGGCGCTCCACGATGGCGGTATGCAGTCCCAGCTTGGCGGCGCGCAGCGCGGCGGTGTACCCGCCGGGGCCCGCGCCGATGACGATCAGCTGATAGTCAGACATAGGAGTTCCTCCTGTGTTTTCAGATGTTTTGTGCGCGGATAAGGCGGCACAGGTCGTCTCTGATCTCCTCCGGCACCGCCGCGCCCTCTAAGGCGCGGCACAGAGCCCCGGCGGAGAACGCGCAGCCGTTGAGAGCGCCCTCCAGCACGGCGGACACTCCCGCATCCATGGCGTCGGTATACACCGCCGCATCGCGGCAGGTGCCGCGCTCCACCCGCAGGTGCAGGCTCACCTCGCCCCAGGGGAACTTATCCCCGCAGGCAAAGTCCAGCGGCGCACTGCGGCCGTAGACCCAATCCCGGCTGCTGAACTGCGCATACAGCGCGTCCAGCGCATGATGGTCGAAGTCCTGTTCTTGCAGGGGCGCAGCCGTCAGGCCGTAGACCTGCTCAAATGCCCGGCTCATGGCCTCCGCCGTCTTTTCAATGGTCAGACCGGGGCACAGCTCCCGCAGGTTCACCACGCGGGAACGCACAGAATCCACGCCCTTGCTGGCGATCTTGGCGGTGGAGGGGCTGAGATACCGCCCCATCTTCGTCATGTCGGCATCCACCAGCAGTGTGCCGTTGTGGAATGCCCTGCCGTTGTGGGCGTAAAAGGAGTTGCCGGAGAACTTCCGCCCCTCGGCCAGCAGATCGTTGCGCCCGGACAGCTCCGCTCTGAGTCCCAGCAGGCGGCAGGCCGCGAGAATGACCTGCTGCTGCCGGTGAAGATCGTAGTTTTCCTCTGTGACGCTGAAGGTGAAGTTCAGGTTGCCCAAATCGTGGAACACCGCGCCGCCGCCGGAGAGCCGCCGCGCCAGCACACCGCCCTCCTGCTCCAGAAGGCCGGTGCGGCACTCCTTCCAGGCGTTCTGGTTGCGGCCAATGACCACCGTGTTCTGATTCTGCCATAGGTAGAGAACGCAGGCGTCCTCCGGCACAGTCTCCGTGAGATACCGCTCCAGCGCCAGATTGCGATAAGGGTCTGTGCCGCTGCCGGAGCAGGTGAAAAGTCTCCGTATCATGCGTTTCTCCAGCGCAGCACGGGCCTGCGCGCCGCCTGTACCTCGTCGGGCCGTCCGATGGGCATATGGTGGGGCGCGGTGTGCATGGACTCCGCATCCTCAAAGGCTTTGTGATACAGCTTGCGCAGCACCTCCGCCGCGTGATCCAGTGTCTCGGGGCCCTCCGTTTCCGTGGGTTCCAGCATCAGCGCCTCGTGGACGATCAGCGGGAAGTACATGGTGGGCGGATGGATGCCCTCGTCGATAAGGGATTTGGCCACATCCAGTGCGGACACGCCCGTTTCCTTCTTCAGGCCGCTGAGATCCAGCACGAACTCGTGCATACACAGCCGGTCATAGGCCGGGGTATACGTCCCCTTCAGCTTTGCCAGCAGATAGTTGGCGTTCAGCACGGCGTTCTCCGCCGCCTCTGGGATGCCCTCCCTGCCCAATGCCAGCAGGTAGGCCAGCGCCCGCACCACCACCAGGAAGTTGCCCTGGAAGCTGCGTACCTGGATATGTCCCGGCTCCTCCGCCAGCGCGCTGTGGGGCAGGTATTCCTTCAGAAATACCTTGCAGCCCACCGCGCCCGCGCCGGGACCGCCGCCGCCGTGAGGGGTGGCAAACGTCTTGTGCAGGTTCATGTGGATGCAGTCAAAGCCCATGTCGCCGGGACGAACCACACCCATGACGGCGTTGAGGTTGGCGCCGTCATAATAGCACAGGCCGCCGGCCTCGTGGACAAGGCGCGTGATCTCCAGAATGTTCCTGTCGAATATGCCCACGGTGTTGGGATTGGTGAGCATCAGCCCTGCGGTGTCCTCGCCCAGCGCGGCACGGAGGGCGTCCAGATCCACGCAGCCGTCCTCGCCGGAGGCGATGTTCACCACATCGTAGCCGCACATGGCGGCGGTGGCAGGGTTGGTGCCGTGGGCGCTGTCGGGTACGATGATCTTCGTGCGCTTTTTGTCGCCCCGCGCATCGTGGTACTGCTTGATGAGCAGTACGCCGGTGAACTCACCGTGTGCGCCGGCGGCGGGCTGGAAGGTCATGGCGTTCATGCCCGTGATCTCACAGAGGTACTGCGCCGCGGTGTCCAGCACCTGCCGCATGCCCCGTCGATCCTCCGCCGGAGACAGGGGGTGTACGCCCGTGAAGCCGGGCAGCGCCGCCATCTCCTCGTCGATGCGGGGATTGTACTTCATGGTACAGGAGCCAAGGGGATAGAAGCCGCAGTTCACGCCGTGTACCTGCTTGCAAAGCTCCGTATAGTGGCGGGAGATGTCTGTTTCGCTCATCTCCGG
>ENA-OYDD01000178-OYDD01000178.1-human-gut-metagenome-genome-assembly--contig:-NODE-178-length-17480-cov-5.281435_pt1 | contig 17480 bp, 10 predicted proteins | sample MGYA00243684_ERZ652896 | MGnify/ENA primary metagenome ERZ652896 (study PRJEB26926, sample SAMN06164809) | human gut metagenome | biome: ENVO:00009003; feature: ENVO:2100002; material: ENVO:00002003...
CGCTCCTGCGGGAGCGCAAAGTTACTGGCAGGGACGCTTCGCTGCCTGCGCCTTTTGTTGAGCGCGTTTGGCATACTGGTCGCCCGACCAGCAGTTGGGGCGTTGCCCCAAACCCCACAAGGGGCGCTGCCCCTTGACCCCGCAAGGGGGAATCCCCCCTTGACCCCTTCGCGCGATTGAGTTGGTGACAACTGCACACAGTGCCCGCGTGTTTATCCTTTTGGCGCTGCGACTTCCTCCCTTACCGCACGATTCGATAATACCGCCTCGATGTCAACAAATACATCAGCGCATAAATCACCGCAAACACCACATAGCATCCAATCCCGATTCCATAAAACAGCGAGTCATTATGCAATCCAAATGCCCCTAAAATCAGCCGAATCATCGGCATCGCAAACATCATATGCAGCCCCGCCATCAGCAGCGGCGCAAAGAATACCGTCAGCACCTGCGAATTGACGCTCCGGCGGATTTCCGCATCCGTCAACCCCACTTTCCGCATCACGGCAAAGCGCTCCGCATCCTCATAGCCCTCGCAGATCTGCTTGTAGTACATAATCAGCACTGCCGCAATGGAGAACAGCGGGCCCAGAACCATGCCAAGGAAGAAGAGCCCGCCGAAGAGAGAAAGGTAGTCCCTGCGGCAAAGCGCACGCGTATCCACATTCAGGGAAGACATGCCGTAAAATTCTTTTCCCGTCGACTTCATTGCTTCCCAGCTTCGGCTGCGGAGTGCCTTGACTAATTTCTCCTGCGTGTCCGTGTCCGCCTCCGAATCCAAGTCGAAATGCAGCGCCAGACGATCCATCATCATTGCCTCGCCGCTCTTCTCTCCGACCAGCGCCGTTATTTCGCGGCGGAACGCTTCCGCATCGTTGGTGAAAACGACCAGGCAGCCCCATGCGCTTCGGTAATCCGCGCTGAGCAGCCGCTTCGGCAGCTCCTTTTCCGCACGAATCATGCGGTACGGCGCAGAGCCGTAAAAGGACATGCTGGAAAACGTTTCGTTGGTCTTGAACGACGCATACAGCAATTCCCTGTCTGCCAGCGTCACCGTTTCGCCCGTCGCCTGCTCATAAACAGACAGCGGATATACGGTCAATTCCAAAACGTTCGCCTTGAGCGAATCTGCATCCGTGATAATGCCATAATCGCCGTTTTGCACCTTTCCCGTTGCCACCAGTGCGCGCTGGGATGTGATGTTTTCCGGTGTCAAGCCCATTTCCTCTGTCACGTCCAGCGCCATCTGCTGCATAGCGTCCAGCCGTTTCCAGTTTTCCTCGCCGTCGCGCGCCTCCAACCCTATCGTCAGGTTGATGTCCTGCGGGCAGATGGCGTCCACCATGCTGTCCGTTCCACCATACAGGCAAACCGTCGAAGTCAAAATGACCAGCACCATCGTGCAGAGAATGCAGATGGTCGCCATGCCCGCGCCGTTGCGCTTCATACGGTACGCCATGGCGGATACGCTGATGAAGTGGCGCGTCTGATAATAGTAGCGTTTGTTCCTGCGCAGCATTCGGCACAGCGTTACCGACCCGGACACAAGCAGCAGGTATGTCGCCACAATCACCATCAGCACCGCGATGAAAAAGAATCTCAGCGCTTCGAGAGGCGATTGGCTGACTGCCGCCACATAATACGCGCTTAGGAGAATCAGCAGCCCAATCAGCCCAAAGAACCAGTTCGCTTTCGGCGGCTTTTCCCCTGTGTTTTCGCTCTTGAGCAGCGCCACAGGGTTGCTCAGGCGCATCCGCAACAGGTTCGCCAGCAGAATCAGCACATAGATGCCGCCGAACAGCAGCAGCACCCACGTCACGCCATCCGGATAGAACAGCTCCATCGGCACGGTGTAATCCGCGTGCAGCAGGTTAATCAGCGCCATTTCGACCAGCCGAGAGAGGCTCAGCCCCAGCAGCAAACCGCCAGCGAATACCAGCAGCGCCGTCAGCAGCGTTTCCCACAGCATCACGCGGGCGATATTTCCTTTGCCCATGCCAAGGATATTGTACAGCCCGAACTCCTTCATGCGCCGCCGAATCAGGAATGAATTGCAGTAGTAGAGGAAAATCACCGAGAACACGCTGATGACGATTTTGCCCATTTGCAGCACCATCAGCGTCGTGCCGCCCATGCTGAGCGCGCCCATCAGCGCCGGCCGTGTCAGGTAGTTCATGATATAGGACACGCCCACCATCAGGATGCCCATCAGCAGATATGGCAGATATGTTTCCGCGTTTTTGCGGATGCCCTGCCACGCCAGCTTGGGATAAAGCAGCGGTTTCTTCATGCCATTTCACCGTCCATTGCGTCCTTGCGCGTCATCACGGTCAGCGCGTCGCTGATTTTCTCGTAGAACTGTTCGTTCGTCATTTCGCCGCGGCAAAGCTGGTGATACACCTGCCCGTCACGGATGAAGAGGATGCGCCCCGCGCGGCTTGCCGCCTTGAGCGAGTGCGTCACCATCAGCAGCGTCTGCCCAGTCTGGTTGATTTGCTGGAAGACGTCCAGCAGCGCGTCCGTTGCGCGGGAATCCAGCGCGCCGGTTGGTTCGTCCGCCAGAATCAGGCGTGGATGCGTAATCAGCGCCCGGCACACGGCGGCGCGCTGCTTCTGCCCGCCGGAGACTTCATAGGGGTACTTTTCCAGCAGGTTCGCAATCCGCAGCTGATTGGCAATCGGCAGCAGATTCGCCTCCATCTCGCGCCAGTTCATGCCTTGCAGCACCAGCGGCAGGAGAATATTGTCCTTGAGCGAAAAGGTGTCCAGCAGGTTGAAGTCCTGAAACACGAACCCCAGCTGATCGCGCCGGAACGCCGCCAGCTGATTTTCACGAATCGCGCTGATGTCCTTGCCATCCAGCAGCACCGTGCCGCTCGTCGGGCGGTCAAGTGCCGCCAGTATGTTCAGCAGCGTCGTTTTGCCCGACCCCGATTCGCCCATAATGGCGACATACTCGCCCTCATCCACCGTGAAGGACACATCCGTCAGCGCCTGTACCTGATTGCCCCCGAACCGCGTCGCATACACCTTGCGAATATTCTTTGCTTCCAGCAATGCCATGATTCTTCCTCCTCAAAAGCCGCGCTATTTCCGCGGGTGAATTTCCTTTTGACACGTCTATTCTACCACGCGCCCGACCGCCCCGCCATCGAATCGGGTGACATTTTGCCCGTCCTGTGTGACATTTCTGTAAGATGGGGCAATTTTTCTTACAGCGAACATGCAATTCTCCAAAGAAAGAATTTTCCCATCCGGGAACAACCACCCAGCCGCTATCGTTTCTCTAAGTGCCGGGTGAATAACTTTCCCCGACACAAAACGCAATTGCGAAGGCATAAATTCCTGAACGACTTTTGAAAGGCAGGTACATAACCATGAAGAAGCTGATTTCCCTTATCCTCGCCCTGATGATGGCAATCCTTGCAATCCCCGCGCTGGCGGAGGATGCCCAAGACCCCGATATGGCATTTGACCCCGATATCGACCCCGATTTCCTCGTCGGCGCATGGGAAAGCTGGACAGGCAATCCGCTGGAAATCCCCGACGACGTGAAGGCGGCATTCGAGAAGGCAATGGAAGGTCTGGTCGGCTGCACCTATGAGCCGATTGCGATTCTGGGTTCGCAGGTCGTTTCCGGCATGAACTACTGCCTGCTCTGCAAGACCACCGTTGTCACGCCCGATGCGCCTGTGTCCTACACACTGGTGTACATCTACGAAGCGCTGGACGGCACGGCGGAAATCCTGCGCATTCAGGAGCTTGTGTTCGACGCGTTCCCGGCGGAAAACGGCTAATCCCCCCACAAAAACACGCGGCATGGAACGTAATTGCTCCATGCCGCGCTTGTTATATCGGAAATTAAGAATTGCGGGAGTAGTTCGGGGCTTCCTTGGTGATGGAGATGTCGTGCGGATGGCTTTCCGCCAGACCCGCGCCGGTAATCTTGATGAACTCGCTGTTCTTGCGCAGGTCGTCGATGTTCTTCGCACCGCAGTAGCCCATGCCGGAGCGGATGCCGCCAACCATCTGGAAGATGGTGTCTGCCAGAATTCCCTTATACGGCACACGGCCTTCAACACCTTCGGGCACGAGCTTCTTTGCGTCCTCCTGGAAGTAGCGGTCTTTCGAGCCGTGCTCCATCGCGCCCAGAGAACCCATGCCGCGGTACACCTTGTAGGAACGACCCTGATAGATTTCGGTCGCGCCGGGGGCTTCGTCCGTGCCCGCGAGCATACTGCCGAGCATGACGCAGGAGCCGCCCGCAGCCAGCGCCTTCACGATGTCGCCGGAATACTTGATGCCGCCGTCCGCAATGACGCGGATGCCGTGCTTGTCGGCCTCTTCCGCGCAGTCCGCCACCGCCGTCACCTGCGGCACGCCGATGCCTGCCACAACACGGGTCGTGCAGATAGAGCCCGGCCCAATGCCGACCTTCACGCAGTCAACGCCCGCGGAGATCAGGTCATGGGTTGCCGCCGCCGTCGCCACATTGCCCGCGAACAGCTGAATATCCGGGAAGCGCTTGCGGATGGCTTCCACCTGACGCAGCACGCCGACGGAATGGCCATGCGCCGTATCGATGGAAATCACGTCCACCTTCGCGTCCAGCAACGCTTCGATGCGATCGAACACATCGTGCGTCACGCCGACCGCCGCGCCGCAGAGCAGACGACCCTTGGCGTCCTTAGCGGAATTCGGGTACTTCGTGGACTTCTCAATGTCCTTGATGGTAATCAGCCCGCGCAGCATACCGTTTTCATCCACAATCGGCAGCTTCTCGATGCGGTGCTTCGCCAGAATCTGCTTTGCCTGTTCAAGCGACGTGCCGACGGGCGCGGTGATGAGGTTTTCGCTGGTCATGACTTCGCTGATTTTACGGCTGTAATCCGTTTCAAAGCGAAGGTCGCGGTTGGTCAGGATGCCGACAAGTTTGCCGTCGCGGGTAATCGGCACGCCGCTGATGCGATAGCGCGCCATCAGGTTTTCCGCGTCCTGAATCAGGTGATCGGGAGAGAGGAAGAAGGGGTCGGTGATAACGCCGTGCTCAGAGCGCTTCACCTTATCAACCTGCGCTGCCTGTTCTGCAATGGACATGTTCTTGTGGATGATGCCCAAACCGCCTTCGCGCGCCATTGCAATGGCCATGCGGGAATCCGTTACCGTGTCCATTGCGGCAGACATCAGCGGAATGTTCAGCTTAATCACAGGGGTGAGCTGAATCGAAAGATCGACTTCCTTGGGCAGCACTTCACTGCGGGCCGGAACCAGCAGCACATCATCGAACGTAAGACCTTCCCGAACAACCTTTTGCAGCATGGGCGAAAATCCTCCTCGTAATGCGTCTTTTTTTGCCGAAACTGGAATCTTCCAGCCTCAGTTTGCCGTAGGTTATCGGTTATTGTAACAAACTTCAGCCCCTTTGTCAATGGCTTTCCCGGCGAAATTTCGCCCTGCAGAGGGGCGGAGCAATGCTTTCCTGCGCTTGTCCTGCAGGGTTCCTTCCTTTTTATGCTTTTGTTCTTTCATCACGCTTTTCCGCCGCTTCCCCCTTTTTCTCCTTTGGCACGGGGAGAAGCAGCCGCAATTCAAACCATCCATCCTTCGTATCAATTGTCGCCGACCCGCCGTAGCTGTTAGCAATGCTCTGGATGCTCTTCAGCCCATAGCCGTGGTAGCGTGCGTCTCGCTTGGTTGTCGTCGGCATACCGTCCACAAAGCGCAGCTCGCCGCTGTAACAGTTCTCCACGCGGATGCGCAGAAAGTCCTTCTGGCGCATGGCAGAAACGTGAATCAGGCGCTGCTCCGGGTTCGGGAGTTTCTTCACGCTTTCGATTGCGTTGTCCAGCGCGTTGCCAAACAGGGCGCTGATGTCCATCGGGTTCATGAAATCCAGCGCCTGTCCGTCGGCGACGCAGGTTAGGCTGATGCCTTCGCTCTGGCATTGGATGGTCTTTGCGGTCAGAATCGTGTCCAGCACGCGATTGCCGGTCTTGTTCTGCGCCTCGTAGGTGCGAATCTGCTGCTCCATCTGGTCGAGGTACTCCGTGCGCTCGGCGGCGGAGGCGGCGCGCAGCAGCTGAATATGGTGCTTCAGGTCATGATACTTTTGGTTGACCAAGGCAATGGATTCTTCTGAAATGCGGTAACTCTCGTACTGCATGTGCAGCAGCGCCTGCAAATGCTCCATTTCACGCTCTGTACTGATTTCCAGAATGACGACGTGATAGGCGAACAGCATCGCGACGCCGCCGAGGTCAACGGTGGTGCGGATGATGAAAATTTCCGCCGTGAACTGGCTGGAAAAGGGCGTTCCGGTGAAGGCAAAGCTGATATTGCTGACGGAAAAGACAGCAATCGCAAGGACGGCGGCAGTGAACAGTTCCCGCGCGGTAATTTTGATGAGCTTTGAGCCGTCGCGGTATTTCCGTTCCAGCAGGAACATGGTGTAGAGGATGATGGCGTGGACAGCGGCAAAAACGAGGATCGTTGTCCAAACCGTGAGCGGCAGCCCTGGCACCGTCACGAAGAAATAGAACAGATACCACGCCAGCGAGGCGGAAAATTCGCCCAAGATGAATGCGCGGGCGCAATAGTAGCCCGCGTTTGCCCATGGCATGTGCGTTGTAATGCGAATATAGAAAAAAATCAGGGCAACCGTCACACCCATGCAGGGGAAAAAGCCAATCGCGGAAACACCGTCCGTCAGCGTCATGAAACCGGCAATCAGGGCAAGAAATCCAGCGCTGATGCCGAATTTCTTGCCCTTGCTGAATGGACTGCCATACAATTGAATATAGAAGGTACTGCTCAGCCAGTACGCCAGCGCATAGAGCAGACCCGGCGTATGCGACAAATCGACATGCATCATTTGCCCACCTCGTTGATGTAGTTGTTCAGGGCGTCCAGAAACGCCTTTTTCTTCGGGCGGCTGACCTGAATCTGATCGCCGTCCACGTCCGCGCAGTTTTCGTTCACACCGTTGACGTGCTCCAGATTGACCAGATAGCACTTGTTGCAGCGGAAGAAGTGGTATTCCGTCAGTGCGTCTTCCAATTCAGACAGAACGCCTTTCGCCTCCAGCGTTTCGCCGTCCAGATGGTAAATCAGGCTGTGGTTGACGACCTCGATATAGCGAATCTGGGAGATATCCAGCTTGCGCATTCCGCCTTGGAAGGGAACGGAGATGAATTTGCGCGTGCGGTGCTTCATGCGCTCCAAGGCGCGCTGCATCCGCTGCGAAAAAGCGAAGTAACTCACGGGCTTGAGCACATAATCCAGCGCATCCACCGTGTAGCCCTTCATGACGTACTGCGGCGTGCTGGTAATAAAGAGGATGACGACCTCCTTGTCCACCTTGCGAATCTCGCTGGCAGCTTCCATGCCGTCCATGTAGCGCATCAGGATGTCCATGAGGATGATATCGTAATTGCCGCGGTAGTCCTCGACGATTTCCGCGCCGTCCGGAAAGATGGAGACGTGAATCTTCTCGTTAATCTCCTGCGAAAACCGTTCCAGATACTCCACCAGTGTGCGCTGACTGCTTTCCTCGTCTTCCACCAGTGCTACACGAATCATCGGGCCGACCTCCTTTGCAACAGCTTGGTTTCCAATAGTATAGCAAATCTCTTGCGCAAAAGGAAGCCTTTTCGCACGGAAAAAGCAGGCGAAATGCCTGTAATGTTTTGCACATTGTGGATATGCACAAAACCAGCCTGCGAAATCTGGGAGAATTACTGTATAAAATCCACACACGCCAAAATAAAGACAGTTCGCGCCGAAAATGTGCTGCGTGATTATTTTCTGCTATACTAAAATCAATCTCAAGCCTTGGTGAAAGGAAGGAAACACATGAAGGCGAAGAAATTTACCCCTGCAATGAGAGGCCTTGCGGCACTCATGACCTGCCTGATGGTTCTCTCCATCGTCGGCACGGGTGTGGCGAACACCTACCGCGGCGCACTGGACGATACCTTGGGTACGGAAAGCTATGTGACCATCAATGACGACAGCGCGGCGCGCTTCAAGACCGACTACGCGACCATCGAAGACATGGCGGCGGCGGCGCGCGACATCGCCATCCGTGAAGGCGAAGAAGGTACGGTCGTCATGAAGAACGACAACGGCGTTCTTCCGCTGAAAGCGAACGCGAACGTTGCCTTGTTCGGTCTGGCGGCGTATAATGTCTATGGGCCGAAGGGCGGCAACGCGGACGCGGCATCGCTGGCGGATGCGCTGGCAGGTGCAGGCCTCAACGTCAATGAGACGCTGAAGGACTACTACCTGACCAACATCATCAACATGCACACCGAGATGCGCGCCAACCGCTGGACGGGCAAGGAAGTTCCCACCACGGTGTATGACCACATGTACGTCAGCGCGCCGGGCGACTGGACGACCTACCAGATTGCGGAAGTTCCGCCGACGGAGTTCGAGGCGCTGGGCGTTCCGGCAAACTGGAAGGAAGCTATCGCCAAGGACAGCATCGGCATCTGCGTGTTTGCGCGCGGCGCCGGCGAGGGCAATACCTACAAGCCGGGCTCTGCGCTCAACTACGCGGGTGAAGCAACCGGCGAAGACCCGCTGAAGCTTTCTGCCGATGAACTGGCGGTTGTCGAGGCGGCGAAGGAAACCTGCTCCAAGGTCATCGTGCTGCTGAACACCGGCAACAACATGATGATTGCCGACATCGCCGAGGGCGGCTCGCACGAGGTGGACGGCATCTGCTACATCGGCTGCCCGAACGACTACCAGACCATCGGCATCGCGAACGTGCTGACCGGCAAGGTCAACGCGACGGGTGCACTGGCAAGCGCTTTCGTGCGCGACCACCAGTCCATCCCGGCGGTGCAGAACGTCGGCGGCGACTACTTCGCGGATTACGAAATCGTCTGCCGTAATGACGACCCGCGTTATCCCGGCAAGGAAATCGGCAATATCGGCACGGGCTCCTTCGGCGGTGCGGATACCTACAACGGCGGCATGTACATCGTCGAGGCGGAAGGTATCTACGTCGGCTACAAGTACTACGAAACCCGTTACTTTGACGCCGTCATGGGTCAGGGCAACGCAAACAGCGCGGCCGGCGCAACGCAGGGCAGCGCGTGGAATTACTCCGACGAAATGCTCTACACCTTCGGTCATGGCCTGAGCTACCTTGATTACACCCAGACCATCAAGAGCGTGACGGTTGACCGCAGCGTGAACGGCAACATCACCGCCGTCGTCGAAGTGAAGAACAACTCCAATCAGGACGGCAAATTCCTCACCCAGCTGTATGTGCAGCAGCCCTACACCGACTATGACCGCACGAATCTGGTTGAAAAGTCCGCGGTCATGTTCCTGAACTCTGCCAAGGTGGACGTCGCTGCCGGCAAGAGCAAGGAAGTTACCATTACTATTCCCACCAAGTATCTGGCAAGCTACGACGCGAACAACGCCAAGACCTACATCCTCGATGCGGGCGACTACTACTTCACGGCGGCAGCCGGCGCGCATGAGGCGGTCAACAACATTCTGGCGGCGCAGGGCAAGACCACGGCCGACGGCATGGATGCGGCGGGCAAGAACGCGGTTGTGAGCTGGAAGCTCGACGCGATGGACAACACCACCTATGCCATCGCCAACGACACCGTTGTCACCAACGTGGCGGACGACGCCGACCTGAACTACTGGCTGCCCGGCACGGTCACTTACCTGACCCGTCAGGACTGGAACACCTTCCCGATTAACTACAACAAGCTGAACCTCAAGATTGCTAACAGCCCGAAGAAGGATCAGTGGATTGCCGAAATGCGCGGCGAAACCTACACCATCTCCGACACGGGCGCGGCGGCGGAAGCTGTCCCCGGCCCGAAATTCACGGCATCTGAAATCGGCGCGGAACAGCTGAACAACATCAATGACCCCTACTGGGACAAGCTGGTTCATGCTATCACCATCGACGAAGCGGTCGGCGCAGTTATCCACGGCGGCAGCCGCTCCGATACCCTGACCAACATCGACAACCCCGTCGTCATCCAGAACGAAGGCCCGACCGGCATCAGCGCTGGCTACACCGACGAGGCGACCGGCAAGACCTACAAGTTCAATGTCAACTCCCAGACGCTGCTGGGCTGCTCCTTCAACCCGGAACTGGCGTATCAGTGGGGCTTGGTTGAGGGCAACTCCTGCCTGTGGGTTGAACGCTACGACCTGTGGGGCAGCGGTCTGACGCTGAACCGCACGCCGTACAACGGCCGCAACTACGAGTACATCTCCGAAGACCCGATGCTGACCAACGTCATCGGCCGTGAAGTGATTCAGGGCTGCTCCGACAAGGGCATCATCAACGGCCCGAAGCACATGGGCTTCAACGATCAGGAACACAACCGCGCCGGCATCTCCGCGTACATGACCGAGCAGAAGTTCCGTGAAACCGACCTGCGCGGCTTCGAGGGCGCGCTGAGCGATGCGTTCGGCATGGGCGTCATGATTGCCTTCAACCGCATCGGCGCAACGAACGCTTCCCACCATGTGGGCATGATTCAGAAGATTGTCCGCGGTGAATGGGGCTTCAAGGGTCTGATTTCCACCGACATGATGAACAACTACCTGTACTTCAACGCCGAATCCATGGTCATGGCAGGCATCACGCAGGTTGCTGACTTCGCGGCGGACAACAGCCACATCAACCTTGGCGAAGGCGGCGTGGACGCGGTTTGGCCGCACATCTCCCTCGAAACGGTGTCGAAGGACTCGAACCTCGTTGAGCAGGCGCGTGAAAACCTGAAGTACCAGCTCTACATCTTCGCCAACAGCGCGATTCTGAACATTTCCACCCAGCGCGTGAACACCTGGTGGGATACCGCGCTGACCGTCACCACCTACGCCAGCAGCATTCTGGCTGTCCTGTTCTTCCTCGCGTGGGTTGTGCTGACGCTCCTGCCGGAAAAGAAGCCTGTCGTTGTGCGCGTTGAGAACAAGCGTTGAGGACAAGGAGGAATAAACATGAACGCCACGAAAAAACTCTCTGCCGGCGCTTGGCTCTCCATCGTCACTTGTGTCCTGAGCCTTGCCGCGCTGGTTGCGTATCTGATTAACACGTCCGCTGCCGGCTACTTCCAGAATGCCACGGTGTCGAACCTTGTGCTGATGGTCGTGGGCGCGGCTGTGCTGGAGGCGGCTGCGGTCGTCTTGAGCATGGTCAAGGGCGCGAAGAAGGTTGTAGACCTGCTGACGGGCCTGTGCCAGATTGCGGCTCCCGCGCTGCTGGCGCTTGCCTTCATCAATCTGGTGTCTGCCCGCGTCGAAGGGTTCGCCTTCATTTACTTCTCCAACGCGGATGTGCTGCTTGAAGTGCAGACGGCGGCGAATATGTCCTCCGCCACCTGCGCGATTGTGAATCTGGTGCTGCTGGCCGTTTCCAGCATCGCCGGTATCGTCAGCGCGTTCTTCACCCTGAAGAAGTAATCGAACTTGCGGCGGTCAGGGGAATCTCGACGATTCTCTTGACCGCCGTTTTCAATCTCATTCGGCAGGTGGTAAACATGTTTCAGATTCAATCGTTTACTTGCGAGGGCTTGCGCGACCATCTGGTGACCGACTGCGCCGCCCCGACGTTTGCCTATTTCGTCTCATCCGACCGCGCGGGCGCATCCGTTCAGTCCGCTGAACTGACGGTGAACGGCTGGACAATCCGCAATCCCGACCAATGCGGAACGCGCTATGCCGGGCAGCCGCTCAAGCCTTTCACAACGTATACCGCGATGCTTACCGTCACGTCAGACAGCGGCGAAACAGATACTGCCCGCCTGACCTTCGAGACGGGACGCATGGATACGCCGTGGCAGGGCAAGTGGATTACCGATGGCGCGTATGTGTTCAAGGAAAAGAAGGTTTCGCCCGTGCCGATGGTGTTCCGCAAGGCGCTGCCGCTCCGGGGCGAAATCGCACAGGCGAAGCTGTACGCCACGGCAATGGGCATCTACGAGCTGAACATCGACGGGCAGAAAGTCGGTGAACGGTATTTCGCGCCCGGTTTCACGTCCTATGCGCATCAGCTGATGTACCAAACGTATGATGTGACGGACATGCTGCATTCAGGCAGCTGCATCACTGCGACGGTCGCGGGCGGCTGGGCGGTCGGGTCGTTCGTGTTCACGCGCGTCAACCGCGTGACGGCAGACCGTCAGGCGCTGCTGGCGGAGCTGTGGATTACCTACCGCGACGGCAGGACGGAGGTCATCGGCACAGACGAAAGCTGGCAGGTGACAGAGGACGGTCCTGTCCGCATGGCGGATTTCTACGACGGCGAAACGTATGACGCAACCATATCACTGGACAAGGCGGCTTGGCGGAGCGCCGTGCAGGAGCGTCTGCGCGTGAAGCCGAAGCTGATGGCGGATTACGGTGCAGACGTGAAGGAACATGAGACTTTCGCGCCCGTAAGCTGCAAGAAGCTGGGCAATGCGCTGATTTACGATTTCGGGCAGAATTTCGCGGGTGTGGTGCGCCTGACGGTCACGGGAAAATGCGGGCAGAAGATTACCATCCGCCACAGCGAAGTGCTGAACCCTGACGGTACGCTGAACACGGCGTTCCTGCGCACGGCGAAAGCGACGGCGACGTACATCTGCAAGGAAGGTCGTCAAACTTGGTCGCCGAGGCTGACGTACATGGGCTTCCGCTACATCAGCGTCGAGGGCGTGCGGGAAGAAGACGTGCAGGTGACGGGCGTCATGCTGTACTCCGACATTCAGCAGACGGGTTCGTTCCGCTGCTCGAACGAGATGCTCAACCGCCTGCAGGAGAACATCGTCCGCAGTGCGAAGTCAAACCTCATGGATATCCCCACCGACTGCCCGCAGCGCGACGAGCGCATGGGCTGGACGGGCGATATTGCCGTGTTTGCGCCGACGGCGGTGTTCAATTTCGATATGAATCGCTTCTTGGACAAGTGGCTTCTGGATGTGCAGGCGGAGCAGCTGCCGACGGGCGGTCTGCCGAACACGGTGCCTGTGCAGGGTTACGGCTTCCCCGCGACAATGCCGAAAATGGCGGTTGCATGGTGGGGGGATGCGTGCGTCCTCGTGCCGTGGGCGCAGTATATGGCGCAGGGCGATGTGGGCGTGCTGCGCCGGATGTATCCGACGATGAAGAAGTACGTCAACGCCTGCCGCTTCTGGTGCGGCTTCGGCTTCGGCAAGCACCGCTATCTCTGGGAAATGCCCGGCACGCTGGGCTTCGGCGACTGGGTTGCGCCGGACGTGCCGCAAATGAGCCAGTGGCAGGGACGCATTAAGTGGACAGGCACGGCGTCGCTGTGCAACACAAGCGCGCTGCTGGCGAAAATCGCGGATATTCTGGGCGAAACGCAGGACGCGAAGCACTATCGCCTGCTTTCCGAAAAGACGGCGGATGCGTACTGTTCGCTGCTCACGAACGGCAACGGCAAGCTGCTGGAGGAGTTCCAGACCGCTTACGTCCTGCCCATCTACCTGAATATGTTCCCCACGCAGCAGATTCGGGAAAAGGCCGCCGCGAACCTCGCCGCGCTGGCGAAGCGCAACGACTGGTGCATCGGCACGGGCTTCCCCGGCACACCGTACATCCTCTTCGCGCTGTGCGACAATGGGCAGGTGGATGCCGCATACCATATGCTGCTGAACACGAAATGCCCCTCATGGCTCTACGAAGTCAAGGCGGGCGCGACGACGATTTGGGAACGCTGGGACGGCTTGGACGAGAACGGCGTCTGCCCGATTGGTGACGACGGCACGGACAAGATGATTTCCTACAATCACTACGCTTCCGGTGCGGTTGGCGACTTCCTGTACCGCCGCATTGCGGGCATTGAGCCGACAGAAGCCGGCTACAAGACTTTCCGGGTCAAGCCGATTCTGGGCGGCGGGCTGACGAGCGCCGCCGCGAAGGTACGCACCCCTTACGGCGACGCAAGCGTGCAGTGGAAAACGGCGGCGGACACCTTCACCGTGACGGTATGCGTCCCGGTCGGCACGCGCTGCGAACTGACATTGCCGGATGGCACGAGCCAAATACTGGCGAGCGGCACGCACACGGCGACGTGCAGCATCCGCTGATTTGGTCAAAATATCACCGTGCCCGAAATGCCCTGAAAGCGGGGAATTTCGGGCACTTTTGTTTTCAGGGGTTGACACCGCAAAAAACGTCTGTTATAATGACGGCGAACCGGGAAAAGCCCATGCGGCCGCCCCGAAAGAATTTGCAGCGAAAGGAAGGCGATTGTGCGTGGACATAAGTCACAGTAGACGCAGCAAAACGTTGGATTGCGCCATGCTCCGCGGACACTCGCCGTTCGCGGACTGACATTGCCTGTTTTTGGGTCGCCGTTTTTGTACCCTTTTGTATGAATAAAGGGGTGAATTTCGGCTGACAGCACAACAGGTGTGTTTGTGTACGCTTTTTTCCACCGTTTTGCGTGTTTTTGCAGGGCGGTGGTTTTTTCGTGCGCAAAATTTGATTTGATGATGATGAAAGGATGTGAGACGCATGGACGCGGGCGGTCATCCATTATGCTTTGCCCTTTCCCGGAGCAGCCATGAAATGCGGCGACCCATGCGTCTCCGCATCAGCCAGATTCTGTAAAGTATCGGCTTTCATGGCGCTCCTTTGACCGATGAACAGGAGGAAAAACGCCATGACGCTGAACCTGAAGAAGAAAGTTACCCTGACTGCCTCGCAGATGCTGGCGGAAAACAACCGCGCGACTGCCGACCGCCTGACGTGGGCGGCGCAAACCGACGAAATGAATCTCCGCACGGCGCTGAACGTGCCGGAAAATGGCCTCACGGAAGAAATGGCGGAAGAAGCCCGCGACCGCTACGGCCGCAATGTGCTGCCGACGAGCCAGCGCACGCCGCTGTACAAGCGTCTTGCCGCCGCGTTCATCAACCCGTTCACCGTCGTGCTGGTGCTGCTGGCGATTTTCAGCGCGCTGACGAATGTCGCGATGGTCGATCCGGGCGACGAAAGCTGGGCGACGGTCATTATCATCACCATCATGGTGCTGATTTCCGGCATTCTCCGCTTCGTGCAGGAGACCCGCAGCGGCAATGTCGCGGCGAAGCTCTCCGAGATGATTCACACGACAGTCTGCGTGACGCGCGAGGGCGAGAAGAAGGAAATCCCGCTGGAAGAAATCGTCGTGGGCGACATCGTGTCGCTGTCTGCGGGCGACATGCTCCCGGCGGACGTGCGCATCCTCCGCGCGAAGGACTTGTTCCTCAGCCAATCCAGCCTGACTGGGGAAAGTGAGCCGGTGGAAAAGTCCGTCGCGGTCTGCCAGACGGTTGGCAGCCTGACCGAATGCGGCAATCTGGCGTTCATGGGCAGCACGGTCGTCAGCGGCAGCGCAACGGCGGTCGTCCTCGCCGTCGGGCATGACACGATGCTCGGCGCAATGGCAAAGGCGCTGAACGTCAAGCCGCCGAAGACCACCTTTGAGAAGGGTGTCAACAGCGTTTCGTGGGTGCTGATTCGCTTTATGCTGCTGATGGTGCCGATTGTGCTGCTCATCAACGGTCTGAGCGATGGCGACTGGATTCAGGCGGGGCTGTTTGCCATTTCGATTGCCGTCGGTCTGACGCCGGAAATGCTGCCGATGATTGTGACCACCTCGCTGGCGAAGGGCGCCATGACCATGAGCCGCGAGAAGGTCATCATCAAGGACTTGAACGCGATTCAGAACCTCGGCGCAATGGACATCCTCTGCACGGACAAGACTGGTACGCTCACGCAGGACAAGGTGGTGCTGGAATATCACCTGAACGTAGACGGCGAGCCGGACGACCGCGTGCTGCGCCACGCGTTCCTGAACAGCTACTTCCAGACGGGCCTCAAGAACCTGATTGACATCGCCGTCATCGACAAACAGCGTCAGCTTGGCGCGGATGAGCTGATTGCCCGCTTCAAGAAGGTGGACGAAATCCCGTTTGACTTCGAGCGCCGCCGCATGAGCGTCGTTGTGCGCGACCGCAAGGGCAAGACCCAGCTGGTTACCAAGGGCGCGGTGGAGGAGATGCTGGCGTGCTGCACCCATGCGGAAAGCAAGGGAAAAATCGTTCCGCTGACGGACAAGGTGCGCGCCTACGTCCTGCGCAAGGCAGATGAGCTCAACGGCGGCGGTATGCGCGTGATTGCCGTTGCGCAAAAGACAAATCCCGCGCCGGAAGGGCAGTTCTCCACAGCGGATGAGAAGGACATGGTGCTCATCGGCTTCCTTGCTTTCCTCGATCCGCCGAAGGAAACGACCCGCGACGCGATTCATGCCCTGCGGGAATACGGCGTCGGTGTGAAGATTCTCACCGGCGACAACGAGAAAGTCACCTGCGCCATTTGCCGTCAGGTTGGGATGAATGCTGAGCGCGTGCTGCTCGGCGCAGACATTGACGCGATGGATGACGAAACGCTTGCGCAGGCGGCGGAGGAAATTACCGTCTTCGCGAAGCTCTCGCCCGCCCAGAAAGCGCGCGTCGTCACCGTCCTGCGCCAGAAGGGGCATTCCGTGGGCTATATGGGCGACGGCATCAATGATGCAGCAGCGATGAAGGCGGCGGACGTGGGCATCAGCGTAGATACCGCGGTGGACATCGCCAAGGAAAGCGCGTCCGTCGTCCTGCTGGAAAAAGACCTGATGGTGCTGGAAAAGGGCGTTATTGAGGGGCGGAAAATCTACGCGAACATGATGAAGTACATCAAGATGACGGCTGCGTCGAACTTCGGCAACATGTTCTCCGTCCTTGCTGCCAGCGCGTTCCTGCCCTTCCTGCCGATGGCGTCCCTGCACCTGATTCTGCTGAACCTCATCTACGATATTTCCTGCACCGCAATTCCGTGGGACAACGTGGACGCGGAGTACCTCAAAGTGCCGCGGACGTGGGATGCATCGGGCATCAGCCGCTTCATGCTCTGGATGGGTCCGGTCAGTTCGCTGTTCGACATTGCGACGTACCTGCTGCTGTATTTCGTGATTGCGCCGATGGCGTGCGGCGGCATGACCTTCGCGCAGCTGACCAACCCCGCGATGCAGGACAAGTTCGCCGCGCTGTTCCAGACCGGCTGGTTCATCGAATCCATGTGGACGCAGACGCTCGTCATGCACATGATTCGCACGAAGAAGCTGCCGTTCATCCAGAGCCGCGCATCCCTGCCGGTGATGCTGCTGACGATGCTCGGCATTGCCGTCGTGACGCTGCTGCCCTTCACGCCCCTCGCCGCGCCGCTGGGGCTGTGCGCCCTCCCGCCTGTCTACTTCGCCTATCTGGCGCTGATTGTGCTGGGCTACATGGTGCTGGCAACGCTGATGAAGAAGCTGTATATCCGCAAGTATCATGAGCTGCTGTAATGGGCTTTGATACTATTTCCAAATTCACCTGCGCCATCTGCTCGCGCCTTTTCCGCGCTTGCGTCCGCTCATTCCACTTAGCGTAGCGCTGCTACGCTGCGTTTCATTCGCG
>ENA-OYDD01000206-OYDD01000206.1-human-gut-metagenome-genome-assembly--contig:-NODE-206-length-16306-cov-7.100240_pt1 | contig 16306 bp, 14 predicted proteins | sample MGYA00243684_ERZ652896 | MGnify/ENA primary metagenome ERZ652896 (study PRJEB26926, sample SAMN06164809) | human gut metagenome | biome: ENVO:00009003; feature: ENVO:2100002; material: ENVO:00002003...
TGGGCTCGGAGATGTGTATAAGAGACAGGTGCATATTGACCACTTTCGACCCAAGGCAGCGGTAAAGCCTTTTGAGAATTTTAAATATAATCATTTAATTCAAGATAAGGGGTATTATTGGCTAGCAAATGATCCATCGAATTATAGGGCGTGCTGTATCTATGCTAATCGAAAAACAGGTAGTGGCGGTAAAGGGAACTATTTTCCTCTGGCAGATGATGGCGTATATCAATCGGAAAAAGATGAGAATAATGAGCAACCAATGCTGCTAGACCCATGCGTTGCAGAAGATGTTAAGTTGTTGTCTTTTCTGGGTAATCGCGTAGTTCCTGCAACGGACGATGAATTGGGCAAAGAAAGGGTTAGAGTTTCGGCATCTATTTACAATCTGACTGATGCTTACATAAGCAACGAAAGAGGGAAAATTTGGGCGAGCATCGAACAATTACTTGCAGAGTATGTCTCCGGAGATATTAGCAAGTCCAGCTGCATTCGCCAGCTAAGGGACGCTATATCGCCCAAAGCTCCCTTTTCAGCTTGTGCAATAGCTTGTGTTAATTCTCTTGCTCCAGACGAAATAAAGAGCGAGCTTGATTTAATACTCTAACTCTATGAAATGAGGGATGATAGTGCTGGATCAGACAAATGCAAATATTGAAAGACATATCAAAACCCACACAGAGCGTTCCGATGATGACCGTGCGGCAGTATCTGTTTTGGAGACATTTCTTCGTTCAAATGGGAGAATCAACACTTCTTTTGCATCAGATGATAAGTGGCCCAATCACGATGGCACTTTCGAGTTTGTTCCCGACCCTGACATTTCTAGGCGGCCCAAGCAGACTTTCTATGTCCAAATAAAGGGAACACGCAATTATACTGAGCACGAGGGTGTTATCAAGTACACACTAAAAGATCTCGCTTTTCCTGCTTTTATATGTGGCAGAGTATCTCTTGATCCGGGAATTCTGTTTGTGATTCTCAATCCCGCTGAACGCGGAGATGAGAGAGTTTTTTGGAAGTATATGTCGCCCAGTTTTCTTAACAGTATTGATTTTGCAAAAGACAGTATAACCGTCAGTTTTTCACCGGAAGAGGAAATCTTGAACAATGACGAAAGCGTTTTAGCTTTTTGCGAGAGGTTAGAAAAAATTGTCGAGTGGCATTCCTTTGTAAACCAATTGGAACGGCATAGTTATTCTTTTGAAGAAGCTAAGCGAATCGTTGAGACCTGTGATACGGAAATCACGGAAAGCATCGACAATTTAAGCATTCTAAATAAGAGCCGCGACAACATTTCACGGAGAATTCTGACGAGATTGAACGATCTATGCATTTCAGCTTTACTGTTGAATGCGATGAAAGACGGCTATCAAAGTCCCAACGCCGGCTTTGCGTGGGAATACTCACTCTTAAGGGCAAATACAAAGTACTTAGGGAATTTTTACCGAGGATTGCAATATATCGGACGTCGAATTCCCGAGGAGGGTCAAGCAGAACGACTAATGCTGAAGTACTATAGCTTTATGTGGCAGATACGCCAATCGCTCTACGAAAACTACGGCATCACCGTGCTTCAGAACTTGGAGAAATTTCAGGAATATACCGGAACTGATGAACTGGATAAACAATACTATGAGTTGGTGGCGAACGCTTTCTCAAACCCAAAAACTGAGCAGAAACATAACAGTAATACGAGGTTTTATATTCAAAAAAGGACTCCGTTTTATGTCGGTAAAGAGCGTTATTTTGAGGTAACACTGCAGCAAGCGGACATCTATGCGTCAAAGTATAACCGAATTACAGCATATACCCAGCTTGACATTTCTACAGGCTATTCTGTCCAAATCGACTATGTCCCATCATTCATTAATCTCTGGGGTGTCAATACAGAAATTAAAATTATCACAGCATGGCGTGTTTCGGTAGATCCTAAATGTTTGAACAAGCTTGGAAGGATACTTAATATGCGCCTTCAGCTTTCTTCAAAATATGGAGAATATGATGCCCTGATGAGATTCCTAACAGAAACAGGTATGGATTTTCTGGAAATGATTGATCTTCGGGAGATACATTTCTCGCATCTTTTGGAGTCGGTTTACAATAAAACAAACACCTCTTATTTCAAAGATGTCTTACAGCAGTTGCGGGATAACTATTCTACAGGTTCAACACGCTTCGGACGATATACAGTTCGATATCTGTTACTGAATCTGCGCGAAGATCTTTTGGAACGCGTTATGCCGTCTCAGTTTAGTCCGCAATGGAAATGCAAGGATTTATACCTGTCTAGAAAATGCTTTCCGTTTGAGTGTAACCCACTTGCTTCTGATTTAGCTGACAGCAAAACGAGTCAGATAAGTCAAGCCAAGTACTTGGCCAGAGTAGTTGAAAAAGAAAAGACTGAGATCGCTGTTCCATACTGGTCTATTGTAAAGTCTATGCAAGATACCGGCGAAATTTACTGCAATCTTGGTGGAGACTTAACCGAACAGGCAATCCAGAAATATAATGATTGCTTAGACGATTGGGAAAGACAGAAAGGGTATGAAATCATTTCGGATGGAAATGTTGCTTGTATTGCAGCATATGAAGCTTCGACGCTCTTTATTTTGAATAAACTACTGGAACTATCGCAGCTCCCAAATAAAGGCCAAAAAGAAGTTAATGAAAGATACTTGAGAGATTGCAATATTGCTTTTTCTGATCCTAAAAAAGAAGAAACTCTTAAATATGCTTTTGTAAACTCCCGCGTACTTCTTATTTACGGAGCTGCCGGTACCGGAAAAACGACCCTAATCGATATGATCTCGACAATGCTGTCTGGGCGTCGGAAATTGTTTCTTACCAAAACACATACGGCCTTGCAGAATCTGCAGAGGCGAATTAATAATCCGGGGGCTGATGCCAGTTTTGTAAGCATCAATAGTTTTACGAAGAGAGTAAACCTTCCTGATTATGATGTTATCTTTGTAGACGAATGCAGCACCATTGATAACCGTGCAATGAAGGTATTCCTCGAGAAAATGCGCCCGGATACATTCTTAGTACTTGCGGGAGACACCTATCAGATAGAATCTATTGATTTCGGTAATTGGTTTACTTATGCCAAGGATATTATCAAGACTAAAGGCTCGAATGTTGAACTCGTAAGCACTTGGCGAACTAAGGATCCCGGATTAATTGAGCTTTGGAATGAGACGCGAAATAAGGGCGCGCTAATAACGGAAAAGCTTGTTATCGATGGCCCATTTTCCGAGAATATTGGCGAAGGGGTATTTAATTCCGAAATAATGGATGAGGTGATTTTATGCTTGAACTATGACGGAAAATTTGGCTTGAACAATATGAATAGCTATTTTCAAAATGCTAACACAGAAAAGGCTGTTGTCTGGAGAGACTGGAAATATAAGGTTGGCGATCATATATTGTTCAATGACACGGATAGATTTTCTCTGCTGTATAATAATTTAAAAGGGCGTATTGTCCAAATAGAACTGTTCGACCGTAGAATCAGATTTACAGTAGATGTAGAGATCCCGTTAACAGAACAAGATTGCCAAAACGACGGCATAGAATTCATTGATATAATTGATGATGTGACCCGAATACGAATTGATGTGCTTGATTTTGAAGAGGAAATGACGGATGAAGATCGTAAGAAAACAGTCGTACCGTTTCAGCTTGCCTATGCGGTTTCAATTCATAAAGCGCAGGGCTTAGAGTATAGGTCAGTTAAGGTTGTTATTCCGAGTAGTAACGCTGAAAAAATAACACACGGCATTTTCTATACAGCAATTACGCGTGCAAAAGAAGAGCTGAAAATCTACTGGAGTTCTGAAACAATGCAAGAAGTCGTCGCTGGATTTTCGGTAGACACTTCAAGACAAAAAAGTTTGGCAATTATTAAGGAGAAGCTGAAGCAGAACAAGAATACTTAGGAATAGGGCGCCGACCGTTTGGCCGGTGCCCTGTTCCTATATGCGCCATCTATAAGTCAATAGCAATTATCAGCCGCCCTCCCATCATCGGGAGGGCGGCTTTTTGCGTTTTGATAGAAAAATATTTGAGAATTTTCTCGAAAACACCCCCACAAAAGGCGCCCCTTATTCAGAGTAAGTGAAGGGAGAAATATTTTTGTGGGGAATTTTGAAAAGTACCCTGCCAAACGGCACCCCTTATTCAGAATAAGTAGAAGGGCCCTTTTGAAAAATTGAGGGGACTTTTCAAATTACTTTGCCAAAATCTCGAAAAAGTTCCCAATTGGTTAGTAGGAAGACCCTGAAAAATTTCCTTCAAAATCCTATTTGTTATTTGCCAGAAAAGTTCCCAGTTGATTAGTAGGAGGGGTACTTAAAATTTTTCTTCAAAAAGCCATTTTATTTTTGCCTGAAAAATTCCCAATTAAGTAGTAGAGGGGGACGCAGAAAAATTCTCAAAAGTTTTTTCGTTCAAATCCGAAAAAAGTTCCCAGTTGGTTAGTGGAGATGATTTCAAAGAAATTTTTCAAAATTCCTTCGTACAAATCAAAAAAATTTTCCCAGTTGATTAGTGAGGGGGTTAAAAAACAGCCCTTCTCGCTGGCTACCTATTGAGGGGATTGTCTCCCTGTGTACCTTGAAAATTGAATCGCCGCCTCCAAAGGATATGCTTCCGGCAAGTGACGCCACGACTTCCCGAAAAAGGAACGAGCGCATCAAAGAAGCGATACGCCGTGGTGAGACTCCGGGGCAGGAACGATACAGATGAGCGGCAGCAAGCAGAAATTACCGCAGAAATGCGGCTTCAGAACAGACAAAGGAGGTTCAAACCTATGAAGAAAGGAGAGCTCAGAGAGCTTTATCAGATGATGTTTCCGGAATACCCGGACATCGTGACCGTCAAAGAGCTTCGGGAGATGCTGGGCATCAGCCGCAAGCTGGCCTACAAGCTGATCGACTATGGGTACATCCACGCCGTGAAGATCGGCACGACGCTGAAGATCCCGAAAATCAGCGTTATCAACTATGTGATGGAGAAAGAGGTGAAGAAGGTTGGATGAGATCAAGCGCCTGACGCCCGCCCAAAGGGCACGCTGTAACCGGCTGATCCGGCGGCTGTGCGCCAACTACGACGGTGGCAACTGTCTGCCGTTGGACGATGGCGAGGGCTGCGTGTGCGTGCAGATGATTTCCTATTCGCTGCTGTGTAAGTACTTCCGGCGGGCGGTTCTGCCCGCCGACAAGGTACTCTGCGCCGATATTTACCGGCAGCGCACACGGCTCTGCGACCGGTGTGGAAAGCCCTTTGCACCCGGCAGCAACCGGCAGAAATACTGCCCGGAATGCGGGCGCTCCATCCGGCGCAAGCAGAAGGCGGACTCGGCCAGGCGGCGGCGCAGCGTCGAACATTAAGCGTCTGAAAAGCCTTGATTTCCAAGGCTTTTGGGATAGCAAAGCGGGGGCGGGTGACCGTTTCCATCCGCCCCCGCCAAAATCCACTTTTAACATTCTACAAAGGAGAATTCTATGGACAACAAACTGAAAACCGTGGACGCAGAGACCTTGCTGTCCACGCCGATGAGCAAGACGATGTTCATCGTAGACGGCCTTATTTCGCAGGGTGTCAATGTCATCAGCGGTGCCAGCAAGATCGGCAAAAGCTGGCTGATGCTGTGGCTGGGGCTGCAAGTGGCGCAGGGAAACTCTATTTGGGGGCTGCCTACACTGCAATGCGATGTGCTCTATCTGAGCCTTGAGGACACCCAGCGCCGCATCAAAGACCGGCTCTACAACCTCACCGACAGCGCCCCGGACAACCTGTATTTCGCCGTGACATCCGGGCTGATCGGCGGCGGGCTGGAGGAGCAGATCACGGACTTTCTGACCGAGCATCCCGCCACCAAGCTGGTCATCATTGACACGCTGCAAAAGGTGCGGGACTCCAAAGGCAGCGCCGGAAAAGCGGGAATGTACGGCAACGATTACGATGACATTTCCTCCATCAAGCGCATTGCCGACGGCTTCAACATCGCCGTTTTGCTGGTGCATCACCTGCGAAAGCTGCAAGACAGCGACGATCCCTTTAACGATGTCAGCGGCTCTACCGGCATCATCGGCGCTGCGGACACCAACTTCATCCTGCGCCGTAAGCGCAGCGGAAACGCCGCTACGCTGCTGGTCAGTGGGCGGGATGTGGAATATCAGGAACTGACCTTGCAGTTTAACGACCTTGTCTGGGAGCTGGTGGAGCGCAAGAACAGCGAGGATATTCACAAGGCGGAACTGCCGAAATTTCTGTTTCGGGTGGTGGACTTTATGGAGTGCCGCACCGAATGGGTAGGCACGGCCACGGAGCTGCTGACCGAAATGAAGGAGCAGGAGGTCACGCCCAATATGGTCACAAAGTATCTCGGCCAGTTCGCCTATGAGGTGCTGGAGCCGCTGGGTATCGAGTATCGCACCAAGCGAACGGGAAAAAGCCGGCTCATCAAATTTCTGCGCCGTGACGGCGATGACGCAAATGACGCCGGGATCGCTATATAAGGAAATCTCCGTCATAACCGTCACTGCCGTCACAAACCGAAGAAAGGGGGTGAACAAATGCGCAGCAAAAACTACGGGATCAATGTCCATGTGACCGAGCAGGAGAAGCAGAAGCTGCTGGAAAATGCCCGGTTCTGTTCTCTGTTGCTGTCGGAATATCTGCGGCGGCTGGGGCTTGGAAAAGAGGTCAAAGCGGCCATCACGGAGCGGGATTACCGCCTGTTTCGGATGCTGAACGGCCTGAAAATGGAGCTTCCGCAGCTTCAGAAGGAAGAGATTCAGAGCAGACTGGATGCCATTTTGAATGAATTTAAGTAAGAGAGATTTACGCCTACGCAGTCTAAGCGAGCAGACTGTTTGTACTCCCAGAGTCCAAACAGTGCCCCTGCCGCCGATGCCTGCGTCATCTGAGCGAGCAGTGCGTTTTTACTCCCGGCAGGGCCAGAGCGCAAAAACACTCGTTAGGGCGTGCCCTAAAACCCCGAAAGGAGAAGCTATGAAAAACAGAATCAAAAAACAGATCTGGCTGTCCGAGGAGGACAACGCCGAACTCAATCGCAAGGCGGCACTGACAGGACTCACGGAGACCGCCGTGTTCCGTCTGCTGCTGCGCAGCTACGAGCCGAAGGAGAAACCGGACGGACGCTTCTATGATGCAATGCGGGAGCTGTCCGTTATCGGCAACAATATCAACCAGCTTGCCGCCAAGGCCAACACGCTGGGCTTCATCGATGCCCCGGTGCTGCGGTGGGAGGCGGAGCGCTGGCACCGCTTTCAGGCGGACATCGAGGCCGTCTATCTGCGCCCCGGCGCAAGCAAACTGAAATGGAATTGAGAAAGTGAGGACAATACAATGAGAAAATCGGATTTTACTTTACCCACGCTGGATGACCTGTTCTCCACGCAGGCGGAGCGGGACGATGCCAAACTGGAGCGGGTGCGGAATATTCCACTGGCCGAGCTGCACCCGTTCAAGGGTCACCCCTTCAAGGTGCAGAACAACGAGGAGATGCAGCGGATGATCGAGAGCATCCGCAAGGTGGGCGCTATTACCCCGGCGCTGGCAAGGCCGCTGCCGGACGGCGGTTACGAGCTGATCTCCGGTCACCGGCGACTGGCGGCGTGTCAGGTGCTGGGCGTCGAGACGATGCCTGTCATCGTCCGGGAGCTGTCTGACGATGAAGCGGTGATCGCAATGGTGGATGCCAACTTGCAGCGGGAGACCATCCTGCCCAGCGAAAAGGTGTTTGCCTACAAGATGAAGCTGGATGCCATCAAGCATCAAGGTGTCGCTTCTGCCCAAGTTGGGCAGAAGCTGCTCAGTGTAGAAAAAGTAGCTGACGATGCCGGCGAAAGCCGTAATCAAATTAAAAGATATATTCGCCTGACCCACCTGATTCCCGAGCTGCTTTCGATGGTGGACGACGGCAAGATTGCCTTCAACCCGGCGGTGGAGCTTTCTTACTTAGATTCTTACCAGCAGCGGGCGGTGTTGGACGCAATGGCGCTGAACGACTGCGCCCCGTCCCACGCCCAGAGCATCCGCCTGAAGAAACTGGCACAGGAGGGCGTGCTGGATGATCAGATGATCTATGCCGTGCTGGCGGAGACAAGGCCCAACCAGCAGGAGCAACTGAAATTCAAGCGGGAGGAGCTGCGGAAATATTTCCCCTCCGGCTATACCGAGGAGCAGATGCGCCGGGACATTATCAAGGGCCTGGAACTGCTGAAGCGGCAGAGAGAACGGAACCGGGACGCCCGCTGATTCGTACCGATACGGCTACGATAAAACAATTTGCAGAATAGAGAGAACCCCAAACCGATGGTATACTGATGCTGTCGGTTTGGAGTTCTGTTCTGCAAATAGAAAGAGACAGGAGGAAAACAAAATGGTAGCAGGACATTTGACTTTGAAAAACGGCAAGTATTATGCCGTGTTGAACTACAAAAACGCCGGAGGGCAGCGAAAAACGAAATGGATCTCGCTGGGGCTTTCCGAAAAGGGAAATAAGCGCAAAGCCGAGTCAGAACTGGCAAGGCTCCGGGCGGAGTTTGAGCCGCCCAAAGAAGTGGGCGACCTGAGCAGTGATATGCTGTTCGCCGACTATCTGCTGGAATGGCTGGAGATCGCCAAGGGAAGGCTGGCCCACGCAACCTACGGTGCCTATCAAGGACTGCTGAAAAGCACCATCGTCCCTTATTTTCGCAAGAAGAAATTGACACTGCGGGAACTGGAAGCCCGACATTTGCAGATGTTTTATTCTGAAATGCTCAGGCGGGTCACGCCCAATACCGTTATCCATTATCACGCCGTCATTCACTCGGCACTGAAATATGCAGTCAAGACCGATATGCTGATCCAGAATGTGGCGGACAAGGTGGACCGGCCCAGAAAGAACAGCTTTCAGCCGGTCTTTCTCTCGGCGGACGAGATGCAGAAGATGTTTGAAGCCCTTCGGGGAACCAAGCTGGAGCTGCCGGTGCTGGTGGCTGCCTTTTACGGACTTCGCCGTGGCGAGGTGGTGGGCTTGAAATGGGATGCCATCGACTTTGAGCAGGGCACCATTTCCGTAAAGCGCACCGTGACCTCAACGATCATCGACGGCAAGTATCAGGAGTTTGAACAGCAATCTGCCAAGACCAAGTCCAGTCTGCGTACCCTGCCGCTGATCGGCAGTTTCCGGGAATACTTTTTACAGGTGAAAGAGGCGCAGGAACTCAACAAGCAGATCTGCGGCAACTGCTACAACTATGAATACGATGGCTTTGTATTCGTGGATGAGTTGGGCGAGCGGATGCGGGTGGAATACCTGACCAACGCATTTCCGAAATTTCTGGAGAGTCACGGTTTGCGCCGGATGCGCTTTCACGATCTGCGTCACAGCTGTGCCAGCTTGCTGCTGGCCAACGGCGTCCCCCTCAAACACATTCAGGAGTGGTTGGGGCACAGCGACTTTACCACCACGGCGAACATCTACGCCCACCTGGATTACAAGTCCAAGATCACCTCGGCGCAGGCAATGGAGACAGGGCTTGCCCTGCCGGAGGGCGGCGACTTCAGCAGCCGCTGGAGTTCGATCAGTGCCGGGGAGAACAGCTGATTTTCTCCCCTGAAAACCGACAATCGTGCGGGCTTTGCCCTTTAGACAAAAATTAAAAAGCCTGTAAACGGGCTTGTTTACAGGCTTTTTGTGGCGGAGAGTTAGGGATTCGAACCCTAGAGACCTTTCGGTCTACAGCATTTCGAGCCATTTGGAGAGGAAATCCAATGAAAATTGATGCGTTCCTCTCGTGACCCTTAAAACCGCAATCCACTCGCACTCACTACTCTGCACAAAGCATAGAAAATGCGTAGATAGAGACAAGTCTGCTGGACACAGCATAGTCTAAAAAGCACCAAATATCAAGGATTTCCGAGGACGGAAAGCCAAACGCTCCACACGATTTCGAATCGTATGGACAAGGTGCTTTCGAGATAACATAGGCGCTTATAGGAAGGTCAAATCCCTGATATCACAACGATTCCAGGGCACACAGCATGCAGGGCTTGAGCCAGTAAAAGCATGAATTTCCCGCAAAGTGTAGAAAAAGTGTAGAAGTAAGAAGGACGAATAACCCTTTGAGTAACGATAGTTTCAGACTCCCATACGGGAGCAAATGTGGTCGGTTGCCCGTCATTGACAAGTATCTCAGCTCCCAAATGATAAGGAGAAGCATATGGCAACAGACTACACCTACCTATACGAAGAATACCCGGAGGTCATCAGCGTCGACCAGCTTTACCGAATTTGTCATATCAGCAAGCGCAAAGCGAAATGGCTTCTGGAGCATGGATATATCCCCTGCGAGGACAGTGGAAAAAAGACCCGACGGTATAAAATCCGACTGAATGATGTAATAGACTATCTCCTCACACTTGAAGCTGCACCGGATTTGGTTGCGACACCCGTGGGAGCATTCAATGTCAAGCGCAAGCAACTCAATCCGGTCGCTCAGATATGTCAAAAGGAGTTTCAACGGTTCCTCTACAATATATGGACAGATGAAGCGGACATCCTACGAATCTCAGATGTGCAGGTATTGCTGGGGTATAGCGCTGGAACGATTAGGCAATGGATACTGCGAAAAGAGCTTCGTAGCACAAGGATTCCCTGTGGCATACAAGTAACTGCGAAGGAATGGCTGATTGACTTTACCGTAGGATATACCATCAAAAATCCCTCTCGCCTATCAGTAACACATAGGGAACTGGTAGAACAGCATTTCTGCGATTGCTCTCAAAAATGCAATTAATAATTTGATTTTCACAGAATATGTGGTATAATGATTTTAATTATATTTTGGTGTATATCTGGTCTGATGATGCAATAATAGCTTGGTTTTATCATAGTAATGGGGTATGATTATGGCAAAGAATATAGTTTGGAATCAATCTTTAATTACTGCCAAACCTTCCTTTGAAAAATTTGCCGAACTTCAAGAAACCATACTCTTTGCTAAGGAGCAAGAAATCGAACTGTTTATTAATATAGAATCGCGCCTTGGCCTATCATTTCTGTTTTGCTTAAGTACATTACCGGCACTTGCACAGAGTAACGGTAAAGAAATACGGATTTTTTGCAATTCAAAGAGCAAAATGTTATTTGACCGGAATGGGTACATTTCAAAGGAAAATGTTGAAGCAAATACAAATATTGCGCCGCAGTTATATCAAAATTCACGCATCATCTCCGATGTTGACAGTATTTACAATCTGGTGACAGAAATAACTAAAGAAGCTCCTATAGAAATGAGCGATGACCTTGCAGCTCTTTTTACATCAAAGGTCGGCGAAATGTATAATAATAGCATAGAGCATTCCGGGGCACAATATGTTATTGGCGGGAAGTATTACAAAAATCAGAAAAACAAGTATTGCTTTGCCTGTTATGATACAGGAATAGGAATTCCTAACAAGGTCAAGCAATATCTTGATTCTGATATATCGGATTTAGCGGCATTTAAATGGGCTATGAAACGAGGTCATAGTACTGCAAATCGTAGCGGTTATATGCAAGTACCACGTGGTCTTGGACTTGGTTTGCTGCAGAACTTCGCCAAAACAAATAATGGTGCAATTCGGATTTGTAGCGGCAGTGTCTTATACACATATACTCCTCAAAAGGGTGATAGTTATTATGGATTGCAGCATGAATTTAAGGGCACACTATTTGAAATGGATATAATCGCAGATAATCATCATCGATATATATTAAAATAATTATAGGAGCATCGGCTATGATACAAGTAAATCAATACATCAAAACAGCATTCTCTGCAGAAGACGCAGCAAATTTGTTGAAAGAAATCCAGCCCCTCGTTGATGCAGGTGAAAAAATCGTTCTGGACTTTTCTGAAATCAAATTGTTTACGACGCTGTTTTTTAATAACGCTCTTGCGAAATATGTATTAGAAATGGGACCAGAAGCATATTCGCACAGATTTGAAGTAAAAAACCTTTCTGAAGTTGGCGAAACGACTTACCTACACTCCATGGAGAATGCCAAAGACTATTATAGAGTTTCTGCCGAAGAAAAAGAACTGCAACAGAAACTTTTAGCGGATTTTGATGAGTGATGGAGGCAACTCTCTATGGCAATTACAAAGGTTTCCGATTTTTCGATTTCAGATTTCCCTGTTGATACAACATTTCTGCTTGATACAAATGTACTTTACTTTGTTCACTCAGGATACTATATGCCAACAAATCCAAAAAGTCAGATTTATTCTAATCTTTTGCAACAGCTTTTGAGCAATGGGAGAAAGATTGTTTTGTCTGCATTGAACATTCAGGAATTGCTTTACGGAATCGAAAACAAAGAATATGAGTTATATCTGCAGACAACACATCAAAGCCGTCAAGTATGCACAAAAAAAGGTTATCGCAGGAACACAGCAGAACGAGCTAAATTATTTTCTAAAATGAATACTGTACTCACAGAATTGTCATCTACATATGTGTGTGCTGATGCTATCGTTAAATGTGTTCAAATCGAAGGATTTGTGAATAACCTCACAGCACATCATTACGATCCAATTGATTATGTTTTAGTAGAGAATTATCGCCAGAACAAAAATATTGTTTTCATTTCTGATGATAAGGATTTCCAGACAGATGGCACTATTGACTTGATTACAGCATAACTGCAAAACGCCGAAACAATACTGTTTCGGCGTTTTGCACAGCTTCAGTGTTACGGGTTGAGAGGAGCTGAAACCATGAGTGGAGAGCTGGCGAATACGGGAAAAAATCTGATTTATCAGAATGAACAGGGCGATACGGGTCCCTCGATACGAAGATCGATGTTTACTTCGAAGAAGATACAAACTGGATGACCCAAAGGGCGATGTGTGAACTATATAAGTGGCAAAATCTTCTGTTAGCGAACATATTGCTCATATATTTGAAGACGGCGAATTGGAGCAGCAGGCAACTGTTCGGGAATTCCGAACAGTTCAAGAGGTTGCTGGAACTGCAGCACTCTGAATTTTAAGCGATAGAAGCATACCCTCATTGCAAGCTGTCATACAAAAAAATAATATTCTAAGCTACAGACCGGAGTTTTTATACTTCGGCCTTATTTTTTCACAACAGGAGGATCGCTCACATGGACACCCAAAACACAAGCCGTCAGCTTCGCTACCTTGAAGAAGTCCGTATTCCCCTGCACCGTGCAGGCTTTGAAACCCTGCCGGTGGAGGGAGAGCAGTTGCCTGTCCTTTGGAACGGCACGCCCCTCTGCCGAATCACCGGCAAGGGCAGCGTGTTCTATCGCCGGAAGGATGCGGACACGCCCCAGGCAGAGGATGCCCTATATCGCGTCGAGGACATCGCCGCGAAGACGTTGGAGTATATGACCGCTATGGAAGCCGCTCCGCAGCTCAAAGCCAGCGGGCTGGATGGTGACTACCGTATCCTCGCTGACTTTGGCGGCACGGTGCTGGCAGGTACTCCAAGCAAATACGGCGTTCAATTCGTCACATGGGATTGGGACTATGACCGCACGGGTGTGGTACACGGACACTACTTTATGGAGAAATATGACGAAGCCAAGCAGGACTTCGCCACACGCTCAGGACTTATCCAAAAGGAACAGCTTTTCAGCCCGGAACAGCTGACTGAGATATTCCGCTGCTGCGCCGATTCCGTGGATGAGGACTTCTTTGAGCTTACGGATACGCAGGAAGAAATGATCCGCGGAATCCAGCAGCAGATCAGGGTGTGCGTACCAGATCTGGACGAGCGCGTCCGTCAGCAGGAGGAAGCATTGGAACGAGCCTCACAGGAACAGACAATGTAATAGCAGCATGGCATGGCCGGAGTTTTAGCAATAAGACTCCGGCCCTTTTTTATTTCCAGAAAGGAGAGGGATTATTTGACGCGATACTTTATGAAGTTCACACCCCTGTTCGCCGCAGAGGTGCAGATGATGACGCCACCCCGTCATCAGCCTCGCAGCAGCGGACGCATCCGCAGCAGCTTTCGCTACAGTGCCGACGATGTACGCTGCAAAGACTGCACGAGATATGACAGCGGGCACCCCTGTCCCCTGAATGAATGTATCTGCCTGGAGGAGCGCATCGAGGCCGGCGTGGTGGAGCTGAACGCTCTGGCGCGGGAGTGCTTCGGCGGGAGGATGTTCCGCCCGCTGCAAAGACGGCTGCGAGATGAGCTGAACAGGCAGCCCTTTCGCTTCTTCCTCGGTGCTGCCCACAGAGAGCGATGGACGCATTGGAAAAACCGCTGCTACGGTATGTCCGGGCGCAACGCGGCTGCGCTGTTTCTGCTTACCGCCGATGAGGAGCTTTGGCAAAGAGTCCTCTGGCATTTCGACAGCAGCGGCTTCGACTTCCCCGCCATTCGCCTCTCCGGTATTCACCCGGAGCTGTACAGCATTTATCAGGCGGCGAAGACCATTTCCGTTGGCGGTGACAACATCGTCATAGAAGACCTGGCTTTTTCAGAGCTGGTCAGTGACAGGGCCTTCCGGCTCATCCTTGGAGCACTCCTGCTGTGCAGGTATGGCGAGGTGGTCTTAAATCTGGAAAGAAAAACGGAGGAGATAACATGATGATTCGAGCGGTTCTCGGCAACCCCAATCACCCAGAATACGGCGTGGCGACCATCCCGTTCCCCATCCCCCGCGACCAGTACGCGCACTGCGTGGAGCTGCTGGAGGCGTTGGAGATCGGCGATGCGGTCAAAGCCGACTGCAAGGTGGAGAGGATCGACAGCTTCTACACCGTCCTCAAGCGCACGGAGAGGCGCACGGTCAATGTAGAGGAGCTGAACTACCTTGCCAAGCGACTGGATAGCTTCGACACCGGCGAAGCTGCGCAGTTTCAGGCGATGGCCCACAAGCTGGAGCTGTTCGAGTTAAAGGATCTCATCAACCTGACCTTCTGCTGCCAGCAAGCCACGGTCATCACCGACTTTTCCGACCTCTCCGCCGTTGGCCGAGGTCACTACATGAACCTGCACGGCGGCAGCGCAGGCGTGGATGAGCTGAATGCACTGGACGGCGAGGAAGTGGCACGGCAGCTCATCGAAAGCGGCGGCGGCACGATCACCCCCTACGGCGTAGTCTACGACAACGGCATGAGGCTGGAGCAGATCTATGACGGTCGATTCTTCCCCTGCTACTACTATGAGCCGAACGCCATCACCGTTGCGGTGACCTCCAAAGCCGAGCCGGAGGACACCGAGCATATCACATGGCTGTACCTCCCTATGGTGCAGGAGGAGATCGACCGCGCCCTCCTTCGCGGGGGCATCACAGATCACGCCGATGTCCGCCTGCGGCTGGAGAGCAGTCAACTCCCCGATGAAGTGGATGTTCTTCTGGAGATGGAGTATGAAACTCTCGCCGACCTCAACGAACTGGCAGCGGCAACGGATGGGTTATCAAATGCGGATATGGAAAAGCTGGGCGCCGTGGTCACGCTGGCAGAGCCAAAGTCCGCGGCACAGATCAAAAATCTTGCGGAAAACCTTGACCTATTTGACTTCGCCCCCGGTGCGCATACGCCGCAGGAATACGGCAAGTACATGATCCAGCAGTCCGGCCGCTTTGAGTATGACGAAAACCTCGACGCTTTTTATGACTATGAGAAGTACGGCACGGAGCGTATGAACGCGGAGGACGGGATGTTCACCGACCGGGGCTATGTTGCCTACAAGGGCTATTACAGTATGGAGGAAGTGATGAACGGCAGCCAGAGCAGCCGCATGGAGATGGGAGGGATGATGTGATTATTCAAGCAGAACTCAGGCGGAAACAGTCCGAGTACGAGGGGGAACCCTGTGCCGTGGATAAGGTCATCGAGCTGCCAAGCCCGCGGTTCCAGCAGTTCAGCCGCGCACTGCTGGCTGACTATGATTTCATCGCGGAGAACAAAAATGCCATCCGGCACGATGGTGACACCAGACACTGCCTGCTCATCCTCGACGCGGATGGAACGGACGGTTTCCTTGTTGACCCACAGGGGTACAACTACGCCCGGTACAGTGCTTTTGTCCCCAACGCCCGCAGCTTGCTGACACCGGATATGGGGATCAACCGCAGCTATCTTTCGCCGGCAGAGCCTTGGCGGGATGAGAGCCGGGATGAAATGCTCCGCATGACGCTGCGTGTCAAGGGAAAGCCGGACTACACCCTCGTCCTCCCCGCTGACGAGGACTACCTCGACGCGGTGAAGGCTTACCTCGATATTGATGTTTTCGCGGATGCCATGCTCTGTGA
>ENA-OYDD01000223-OYDD01000223.1-human-gut-metagenome-genome-assembly--contig:-NODE-223-length-15583-cov-5.180963_pt1 | contig 15583 bp, 10 predicted proteins | sample MGYA00243684_ERZ652896 | MGnify/ENA primary metagenome ERZ652896 (study PRJEB26926, sample SAMN06164809) | human gut metagenome | biome: ENVO:00009003; feature: ENVO:2100002; material: ENVO:00002003...
ACGCCAGAAGGGAAAAGGCGCAAGCAGATGGCGCAGGTGAATCTGGAAATAGTATCAAGGTTTCTTGCTGGGGAAGCGGAGAAAGGGGTGTTTGCCACGGCGCACGAAGGAGCAGCGCAGTACTGCCGCAAAGTGGACAAGCGTGAAATTCCGGTCTGTCCGATTTTAGGGGTCAATATTGCAGTCATCAACATGAATTGGCTGCTGAAATATTTGGCGCAGAATATTCATCAATTGCAGGGAGATTACATCTGCGTATCGAATGTACATACAACCGTCGTCAGTTACGAGGATGCGGACTACCGTGCCGTGCAGAACGGCGGTTTGATGGCGATTCCGGATGGCAATCCGCTGGCGCAGGAAGCGCGGCGGCGCGGGTATCCGCAGATTCAGCGGACAACCGGGCCTGACCTGATGATGGAGGTCTTTCGGCAGTCCACGGCACACGGCTGGCGGCATTATTTCTACGGCAGCACGCAGGAAGTGCAGGAGAAAATGATTGCGCGCCTGCAGCAGGAGTATCCGGGACTGGTAATTGCGGGCACAGACGCGCCGCCCTTCCGCGAACTGACACCGGAGGAAGATGCGCTTGCCGTGGCGCGCATCAATCAGGCGCAGCCGGATTTTGTGTGGGTCGGGCTGGGAGCGCCGAAGCAGGAGCGCTGGATGGCGGCGCACCAAGGGCGTGTGCATGGGCTGATGATTGGCGTCGGCGCGGGCTTTGATTTCTTTTCGGGCAACGTCAAACGCGCCCCGTTATGGATGCAGAAGCACAGCCTGGAATGGCTCTATCGCCTGATGCAAGACCCGAAGCGGCTATTCCAGCGCTACTGGAGCACGAATCTGAAATTCATCTGGAACGCGACCATCAGGAGAAAGTAAATGCAGCAAGCGACAAAACAGCCCGCTGTACTGCTGGTACACGATTATTATCAGGTTCCCGGCGGCGAGGATGTCGTTGTGGCGAACGAGAAGCACCTGCTGGAAACGCACGGTCACGCTGCGGCGCTGTATGTGCGGCGGAACGAGGAGATTTCGCGCATGGGAGCGCCGGAGAAAATTCGCAGTGCGCTGGGGATGTTTTTCAGCATCCGTACATACCGCGAGGTTCGACGGAGCATCCGCGAAAACCGGATTTCGCTGGTGCATGTGCACAACACGCTGCCGCTGATTGGCCCGGCAGTGTATTACGCGGCATTCCGCGAGGGCATTCCCGTGGTGCAGACGGTGCACAACTTCCGTCTGCTCTGCCCGAACGCGCTTTTCTACCGCGACGGCCATATCTGCGAGGACTGCGTGAAAAAGGGACTGCACTGCGCGGTGAAGCACCGCTGCTACCGCGGCAGCCGCCTGCAGACGGTGCTCTGCGTGCTCAGCACACGTTTGCACCGTGCCCTCAAAACGTACAGCCGCCTGCATTACATCACCCTGACGGACTTCAACCGGCAGAAGCTGCTGGCGCTTAAGCAGATTCCGCCGGAAAACGTGTCCGTAAAGTCGAACTTTGTGGAACCGCCGGAGACGATTGTGCCATACGCGGCGCGCGAAAATCAGGTGGTGTACATCGGGCGGCTGGATGCGCTCAAGGGCATTCGGCTGCTGCTGGAAGCGTGGGCGCGCTACGAGCGTTCAGGCGGGGGCATGAAGCTGATCATCTGCGGCACAGGGCCGGAGGAAGCATGGTGTCGCGAATATCTGACGCGGGAAAAGCTGAAGCAGGCGGAGCTGCGCGGCTTTGTGCCAAATTCGGCGGCACGGGCGCTGATGGGGCAGTCCAAGGCGCTGATTCTGCCGACACAGTGGTACGAAGGCTTCCCGATGACAATTGTGGAAGCCTTCAGCGCCGCCACGCCGGTGATTTGCTCGGATTTAGGCAACGCAGGTTCCCTGATTTCGGACGGCGTGACGGGCTTCAAGTTTCCGGCGGACTCGGCGGAGCAGCTGGCGCAGACGCTCAATCGGCTGCAGCACGCGGAATCCGTCAGCGAAGGCGCGCTGAAAACGTATCAGGAGAATTTCACGGCGGAAGCAAATTATCGTCAGCTGATGGCGATTTACAGCAAGGCGATGCAGAAAAGCGGCGAAAGGAACGAACCATCATGCGGCTGATTGTGGCAGATGTACGGAGCACCAGCACAGACGGCATTGCCGCTGGGCATTATTTCACCGTCGCGCAGAATTATCTTGACCTGTTCGGCGCGGAGATGGATGTGCGCATTGCGGGCGGGCCGGTGTACGGCGACCGCTTCGGGGACAAGCTGATTCGTCTGCCGCATGATTACATCGTGGGCAGTTCGGCGGCGCGCAACAAACGCGCCGTGTTCCAGAACGTGCGCGCGCTGCTGCGGGAAGCGCAGGATGACGTGATTGTCCTCCAGTGCAGCGCCGTCGCAACAGCGTATCTGGGGCTTGCACTGTTCAAGAAGAAAGAAACGCGGGTCTACGCTATCCAGTACAGCACCGACGGCGTCAATTCGGTGCTGAAGCAGGGGCTGTATGCGCTGTGCAAGCGGAAAATCAGCGGCGTTATCTGCCCCAATGCAGCCATTGGCGCGGCGTATGGGCGGCCGATGTGCGTCGTATCCGATTACATCAGCACAGGAACGATGCAGCCGCCTGTGCCGTATGCGCAGAAGCGCTATGATTTCGGCATGGTCGGGCTGATTACGTCGGACAAGGGCGTTGTTGAGGCGGCAAAGCAGCTGCGGAACACGCCGTATCGGGTGCTGATTGCGGGTCGGGTGCAGGAAGCGCCGCTGGAGGCGGAGCTGCGGGCAGTCTGCGCGGGGGCGAAGAACATCGAGCTGCGGCTGGAATACCTGTCCGAAGCGGCGTATGACGAGGCGATTCGCCAATGCCGTTACTGCATCCTAAACTATTCGGAGAATTACTCCCTGCACAGCAGCGGCGTTGTATTCGATATTCTCTTCCGGGGCGTGCCGATTGTGGGCAGCCGCTGCGGAACACTGCAAATGGTGGAAGCAAACGAATTGGGCAAAACGGTATCCCGCATGGCGGATTTTGCGCCTGGAAAGCTGCTGGATGAAGCCGTGCATGACCGCTATGTGCGCAACATTGCGCGCTACTGCCAATCGCAGGCGCAGGAGCGGGAAAAGCTGCGGGATTTTCTGACGCGGGGCGCGGTGGAATAACCATGCCGCACAGCGCAAAGTGAAAGGAGGGGTTGAGGCGTGAAGGTCATGTGGATGGGGAATATTATCCTCCCTGCCATTGCGGAAAAAGAATCGCTTCCCCCGGTGTATATCGTGGGCTGGCTGGTCGGGCTGTCGCGGCGGCTGACGCAGCTGCCGGATGTGGCGCTGACGTATGTGTTTGACGCGCCAAAAGCGCTGACGGGCGAAGTGGACGGCTACCGCTATTATGGGCTTGTCAACTCCACACGCCCTACGCGGCGCTGCGGGGAAGCCTATACCCGGCAGCTGGAGGAAATTCTGCGCAAAGAGCAGCCGGATGTCATTCACCTCTGGGGCACGGAAAATCAGCATACGCTTGCTATGGTTGACGCGGCGGAACACCTGGGGATGCGTGAGCGGATTGTAATTTCCATTCAGGGGCTTCTGTCCATATACGCGGAGCATTATCGCGCTTATCTGCCGGAACACGTCTGCCACGGGCACACGCTGAAGGACTTGGTGAAGGGCAATATCGTCCGGCAGGAAGCAATCTACCGCCGCGTCGGGCAGTATGAGCAGGAAGCCCTGCGCAGGGTACAGCACGTCATCGGGCGCACCGATTGGGATGCCGCCTGCATGGCGGAGCTTGCTCCGCAGTCCGCCTATCATTTTAACAACGAAACGCTGCGGGACGAGTTCTACACCGGCGAATGGTCGCTGGACAACTGCGAGCCGCACAGCCTCTTCTGCAGTCAGGCGCATGTGCCGCTCAAGGGGCTGCATCTGCTATTGCAGGCGCTGGCGATTGTCCGCAAGCGCTATCCCGATGTCAAGCTCTATGTGGGGCGCAAGGACTATGGACGCATTCCGCCGCTTGCGCGCAATGCCTATGAACGGTACATCCACCGTCTGCTGCGCGAAAGCGACCTCTACGACCATGTTGTTTTTACCGGCAGCCTGAATGCACAGCAAATGAAGGAGCGGTATCTAAAAAGTCAGGTGTTTGTGCTGCCGTCGAGCATTGAAAACTCCCCCAATTCGCTGGGCGAGGCGATGCTGCTTGGCGTACCGTGCATTGCGTCGGATGTCGGCGGCGTACGCTGCCTGATGACGCACGGCGTGGAAGGGCTGATTTATCCGGCAGACGACCCGCATTTGCTGGCATATGATATCTGCGAGATGTTCGCGCATCCGGAAAAAGCGGCGCAGATGGCGCGCGCCGGGCGAGAACATGCCGGAAAAACGCATGATGCGCAGAAGAATCTGGAGATACTGCATCAGATTTATACGGAGATTGCACGATGAAAATCCGAATCACAAAGAACCATGTGGATGCACTCTGTGTGCTGATTGGCGTGCTGGGCATGGGTTCGCTGTATTTTCAGGTGTTGCGGATGCCGCTGATGGCAGCCATGCTGATTGCGTCGATTCTGCTGCTGACGCGGGCGCATCATCCGAAAATCAGCGCCCAGAATGTACGCCTGACGCTGCTGCTGACGGCGGCGCTGCTGCTGACGAGCTTTGTCAACCCGCAGAACGGCATCCACATCAACGATATTGTCATTTGGCTTTGCAACATCGGCTATGTGCTGGTTCTGCAAAGCTGCATCGGGTATCGGACGTATATGCGGCTGTATACCAAAGTCATGCTGGCAGAGGCGGCCATCAGCCTGATTTCCTTCGTCATCGGCGATTTGCTGTCGCTGCCGCTGCCGCTGCTGCACTACGAAGTTTCCAGCGTCAACGGATTTTATCTGACGCCTTATTTTACCTTAGGCTGGCTGAACATCCCGGTTTTCCACCGCAACGCGGGTATGTTCAACGAGCCGGGCAGCCACCAGATTTTCCTGAACTTCGCGCTGCTGTTCCTGATGAGCGACGAAACGCGCATGGGCATGAGCAAGAAGAAATACTGCTGGGCAATTGCGCTGCTGATCGTCACCATCCTCAGCACGCTGTCCACAACAGGCTTTATTTGTCTGGGCGTTGTGCTGCTGACGGTGGCATTCCGCAAAAAGGGCGGGAAAATGGCGCGCAGCATCAAGATGGCGGCGTTCGTTGGGCTGATTTTGCTGTTTGTCATCGAGTCTGCCACGGGCGTGGTGGAACGCAAGATTGTCGGGCGAAATTCCGGCGGTTCATTCTACACGCGGTGGAACGACACCTTCAGCGGCTTTGAAATCGGGCTGGAATCCCCCATTGCGGGACAGGGCGTTTTCTCGGAGCGAAAGGCGGAAATCCTGCTGGAACACAGGGTGCAGAACATTTCCAACGGCTTTGCCGCCTTCGTCATGGATACAGGGTTGATTCTCCCGGCAGTTTGGCTGTGGCTGACGTACCGCGGTATCCGCACCAAATTTGCCAAGGCGCGGCTGCTGTATGTGCTGGGCGTTTTCCTGCTGTATTTCCTGTGCATCAACACGGAGGGCGTTTTCCTGAACATACTGTTTCTGGGACTGCTGGGCAAGTGGCAGCCGGACGCGGAGGACACGCCTGATCAGCAGGCAAATGCGCGCAGCCAGAAGAAGCGCAGGTGGCGATGCACTATGCCGCCGGAAAAACTGCGCCTGACGTTTAACCCGCAGCCGGAGGACGCGGCGCAGGAGCAGACAGGCGAAACAGGCGGAGAGGAATCATGAACACAGCATCAAGGAGCGAAAACACGGCACGCAACATCGGCGTGGGCGCAGTGCGGCAGGTGGTTACGCTGCTGCTGGCTTTTGCCGTGCGAACGGTGTTTGTGCGCCGGCTGGGCGCGGATTATACGGGTGTCAACGGGCTGTACAGCAACATTCTGGCCATGCTGTCACTGGCGGAACTGGGCGTGGGCAACGTGCTGGTGTACAGCTTGTACGCACCGCTGCACCGGGGCGACACGGGCGAAATCCAGCACCTGCTGGGCTATTATCGTCGCATTTACCGCCTGATTGCGCTGGCGGTAGCGCTGCTGGGCGCGGCGGTAATCCCCTTCCTGCCGCTCATCATCAGCAGCGAGCTGCCGATGGCGCAGTTAATCGTCTACTATGTGCTGTACTTGGCGAACTCCGTGGCATCCTATCTGGTCATCTACAAAACGACGCTGATTCAGGCTGACCAGAAGGCATATTTGCAGAACATGGTTTCCGCCGCGGCGCTGGTGGTGCAGTATGCGGCGCAGATCGCGTGCCTGCTGATTTGGGGCAGCTATCTTGGCTATTTGCTGATTCAGATTGCCTGCACCCTCCTGCAGAATGCGGTGCTGAGCCATTTAGCGGACAAGATGTACCCCTTCCTGCGAAAAAAGCAGAAATGTGCGCTGATGCACCGCAAGCAGGAGCTGAACGACAACATCCGCTCCATGTTTCTCTACAAGCTGGCGACAATACTTATCAACAACACGGACAACATTCTGATTTCCGTCATGCTGGGCACAGTGTTCGTCGGCTACTACTCCAACTACGCGTCGCTGACGACGTATGTGACGACGTTCGTTTCCATCGTGATTACCGGCATTTCCGCCAGCTTGGGAAATCTGAATGCCGAAAAGGATTCGGAAAAGTCGTACGCCATGTTCCGCAACCTGATTGTCCTCTTCGGGGCGATTACAGGCTTCTGCGTCGCCGCATACGGCGCGATTGTGCAGGATTTCATCCCCATCTGGGTGGGCGAAGAATACCTGATGGACACAGGGACGGTAGCAGCGGTGCTGTTCACGTTCTACCTGAGCACCATCGTCGCGCCTGTGTGGATGTACCGCGAAACGCTGGGGCTTTTTCGGCAAATGAAGTATGTTATGTTTATGACGGCGCTGGTCAACATCCTGCTGTCCATCCTGCTGGGGCATTTCTTCGGCGTGGCGGGCATCATCGGCGCAACCGGGCTGGCGCGGCTCTGCACCATCTTCTGGTATGAGCCGAAAGTGCTGTTCCATCGCACCTTCGGGCGCAGTGCTGCCGCGTATTTCAAGGCGCAGGGCGGCTTGCTGCTGCTCAACGGCGCGGTGATGGCGCTGTCGCTGCTGCTGTGCGCGCAGATGGGGCATACGCTGATGTGGATTATCATCAAGGGCATCACCTGCGCGGCGGTGACGGCGCTCCTGTACACGCTGGCGCTGGGGCGGACGGCAGAATATCGCTGGATGCTTGAAAAAGGGCGGAGTTTCTTGCGCAAATGGAGGAAGAAGGCATGATCGATCAGGAAATGCAGCACTGCCGTAAAATTGTGCGTTTTGACCCTACCATCTCAACAGCGAATCAGGGAGATTTCATCATTCGAAACGCCTGTGAGCATGTGCTGCACGACTGCTTTCCTGTGCAGCTGTCCGTCGCCGTGCCGGTTCGGGACAGGCTGTCGAAAGTGTCGATGAAGCACGTCGGCAATGCGGATTTCGCATTTGTCTGCGGGACGAATCTGCTTTCCTCGGACATGCGCCGCCAAAGGATGTGGAATATCCGCCTGCGGGACGCGGTGATGATGCGCTGCGGCGATTTGCACAAGCGGGAGCTGCTGAATTTCCGCCTGATTCGTGAGAAATTTCAGCGCACGCATATCATTTTGCTGGGTGCGGGGTGGTATCAATACCAGGACGAGCCGACAGGATACACGAAGCGGATTCTAAAAGCGCTGCTGGATGGGCAGTACCTGCACGCGGTGCGCGACGAATACACGCGCCAGCGCCTGCTGAAGCTGGGCATCACGAACGTGCTGAATACGGCGTGCCCGACAATGTGGGGGCTGACAGACGACAAATGCGCGCAGATTCCGACGCACAAGGCGGAGCGCGTCGTGACAACGCTGACGGACTACCGCAGCAGCCCGGAGCAGGATGCGCAGATGCTGACCATGCTGCAAAAGCACTATCGCGAGGTGTATGTGTGGCTGCAAGCAGTTGAGGACTACGCCTGCCTGCGCCAAATGGATGCGCACGTGACGCAGAATTTGCACCTGATTCAGCCGAATCTGCGAGATTACACAGCGCTTTTGGCATCAGGCGGGATTGACTACGTTGGCACGCGGCTGCACGGCGGCATCCACGCAATGAACATGGGCTGCCGAAGCCTGATTCTGGCGGTAGACAACCGCGCAAGTGAAATCGCGAAGGACACGAATCTGCCCGTCCTGCCCCGCGGCGGGAATTTGGATGTGCTGGAGGAGCGCATCTGTTCCGCATGGGAGACGCAAATTGATTTGCCGACCACGGCAATTCGGCAATGGAAAAATCAGTTCCGCGAGACAGATGCAGAGAAAGTGCCTTGATTTTCGTATAAAATGCGGCTTTCTGCGCGGTAAGTATTGACAGCCGACTTGTAATTTGTTACAATATAGCTGGAATTGGGAAAGAGATTGCTATATCCACCGGGAGCACTGCGGCTCGCCGCGAAAAGAAAGATGGAAAGCAGCAATCGCTTGCCATTGGCACAACCATACGTCGTGCCGGAAGATTGCACGGAACAAGGAGTGAGGACGATGAAGGACAAAAAGTGGATGCGAAAGGCATTGTCTTTCCTGCTGGCTGTATTCATGGTGACGGGCAGTATGGGAACAGTGCTGACGGCGGCTGCAGAAGAGCCGGAAACTCCGCCGACGGAAACGGTTGAGGTCGTGCCGACGGAAGCACCGGAAGCAACGGATGTTCCCGAAGCAACGGAAATCCCCGAAGCGACGGATGTTCCTGAAGCAACGGAAGCACCCGAAATCGTGGACGAAGCAGCCGTAGATTACAGCCGCTCCGTGCTGGATAACGAGTTCTTTGACTCCGGCTTTGCCGCGACGTTCAGCAGCGCACAGCTGTACCTGAATCCGACGGGCGATGAGCTGGTTGGCCGGGTAACCGGCGTGGTGTATGTGACGCATCGTCCGCAGAAGGGTCAGCTGAATGAACGGATTTCCGTCTGCGTGTATGACCAGACGGCTGGCGTTGCATATGGCTATCTGGCGGCGGATGCAGTGCATCCTGTGCCGGAAGAGGGCATTGAGAATCAGCGTCACACCGGTGTTTTCGCGAGCGGCGTGGAAATGCCCTGTGCCCTGCTGGTGCTTGCGGCTGCGACGGAAGAACCCGTGCCGACCCCTGCACCCACGCCCGTGCCGACGGAAGAACCTGTAGTTGAGCCGACGGAAGAGCCCGTTGTCGTGCCGACCGAAGAGCCCGTTGTCGTGCCGACCGAAGAACCTGTTGTCGTGCCGACCGAGGAACCCGTTGTCGTGCCGACCGAGGAACCCGTTGTTGAGCCGACCGAAGAGCCCGCTGTCGTGCCGACCGAAGAGCCCGCTGTCGTGCCGACTGAAGAGCCCGCTGTCGTGCCGACCGAGGAACCCGTTGTCGTGCCGACCGAGGAACCCGCGTCGACCCCCGCGCCTACGGACGTGCCGGATGACCTCGAAAACATCGACCGCGCGGATGTGATTATTCCGGGCAAACCGACGTTCGAAATGGACAAGGCGACGGCGGAGCTGGGCGAGAATATCACCTTCACCATCCACACGAAGAATGCCACCAAGATTTTGATGTACATTGACGGCAGCGTCAACCGCTACATCTACGACGTGCCCACCGACACGTCGACGCTTACCATGTCCTTCTCCTCGATGGGGAGCAACGGGGGCAAGCGCACCATCGCGTTCCAAGCCTACAACGGCAATACACCCGGCGAAAAGTCCGCTGAACAAACGATTACGCTGACAAAGCCGTCTGTCAAGCCGCAGGTAACGGTAAAGAATATCGACAAGACGACCGTGGGTCTGGGCGAGAACATCACCTTCACCCTGAGCGTCAAGAACGCCACGAAGGTGCTGATGTACATCGACGGCAGCGTCAACCGTCGCTTCGAGGACATCACCCCCGATATGACGGAATACACCTTCACCATGTCCTTCTCGTCGCTGGGAAGCAATGGTGGCAAGCGCGCCATTGCGTTCCAAGCCTATAACGGCACGACGGCGGGCGAAAAGACCTCCGAACGTGTTGTGACTGTCGCAAACGAAAGCCCGAACAAACCGACCGTGACCAGCTGGAGTTTGAACAAATCCACGGTTGATTTAAACGAAACCATCACCTTCACCATCAACACCAAGAACGCGACGAAGATGCGTGTCTACATTGATGGCAAGCTGAACCGCTACATCTACGACGTGAAGGACGGCGCAACGACGTTCCAGATGTCCTTCTCGACGCTCGGTTCAAACGGCGGCGTGCGCACGGTGGCATTCCAGCCCTACAATGGCAACACGCCCGGCGCTATGTCCGACACCAAGACGATTACCATCAGCGTGGCGAACAAGCCGCGGGTTGAGCTGCTGAAAATCAGCAATCCGAACGCGACGCTGGGCGAAAATATCACCTTCACCCTGCGCATCAAGAACGCCACGAAGGTGCTGATGTACATCGACGGCAGTGTCAACCGCCGCTTCGAGAACATCACTCCTGACATGACGGAATACACCTTCACCATGGCGTTCTCTTCGCTGGGGAACAACGGGGGCAAGCGTACCATTGCGTTCCAAGCCTACAACGGCGCAGTCGGCGGCGACAAGACCACCGCAACCACCATTTCCCTGACGAGCGGTTCGTCTGCTGCCCCCGTGATTGCGAATGTCAAGATTGACAAGACGACCGCGGTGCTGGGCGAGCAGATTAAATTCACTGTTTATCTGGACAACGCGACGAAGCTGCTGATGTATGTCGACGGGCAGGTGAACCGCCGCTTTGAGGACGTAACGACCAGCATGTCGAAGTACGAGTTCACGATGTCGTTCTCGTCGCTGGGGAATAATGGCGGCGTCCGTACGATTCAGTTCCAGCCTTACAACGGCACGACCGCGGGCGAAAAGTTTAAGGCGTACACGATTACACTGACGACGACCGTGGTCAACAAGCCGGAAGTCGTCAACTTCACCATGAATCCCAGCCGCGTGAAGCTGAATGTGCCGGTGACGTTCACGGTCAACACCAAGAACGCGACGAAAGTCGTCCTGTATGTGGACGGCAAGGCAAATACCAGCTACCCGACGACTGGCGATGTGACGGTTATCGAGCGCGCCTTCGCTTCGCTGGGCAGCGGCAACGGTGTCCGCACGATTCAGTTCAAGCCCTACTACGGAACGACCGCTGGCGAACTTTCCCCGGCACAGTCCCTGACGCTGTATGTGACCGACGATCCGCTGACAGTGACCGTTCCTGCCGCGAAGCAGGGCGAGGACCTGACGGTGACGTGGACGGCTGCTGGCGGCGCAACGAAGTATCAGCTGCTGCTGACCACGCCCGACGGCACGGCTGCGCTGCTGGGCGAAACGGCGGCGCTGAACTACACGGTGCCGGGTCTGAAGCTGCTGCAGCCGGGCGACTACACCATCACGATTAAGGCGCTGTCCGGCAATACGGAGCTCGAATCTGTCAACAAGGCATTCACCGTGACAGGCGACTTCGTGTTCGCGGTTCGTGACGACTCGACGGGCATTGTGGTCGTCAAGTACAACGGCACGGCATCGACGCTGACCGTTCCGAACACGGTGGCGGGTCTGCCGGTGGTGGAAATCGGCGCGCAGGCGTTTGAGGGCAACACGAAGCTCAAGAGCGTAACCCTGCCCGCGACGATTGAAATCATTGGCCGCCGCGCGTTTGCGGAATGCAAGAACCTGCTGGAAGTCAAGTAAGGGTTCATTGGGATTACGAAAGCCGGGGATTGCTGGAAAGGCAGTCCCCGGCTGTTTTGCTGCGAAAAAAACATACTTGCGATTGACGTTTCCCTGCCTATCTGCTATCATAAGATAAGCGCCCGCTATATGCCGCACACAAAAGGAGGTATGCCCTATGGAGCAGCTTGAAGTTCTGACCGAAGTGCAGGATTTGCGGAAGGTTTGGCCGCATGAAGCACTGGATTTTACGCCGTGGCTGGCGAAGGATGAGAACATCGCGATTCTGGGCAATGAAATCGGCATGGAAATTGCAGTCGACGGAACAGAATCTGCTGTGGGCGATTTCAGCGTGGATATTATCGCGACCGATATTGCAACGGGGCAGAAGGTTATCATCGAAAACCAGCTGGAAGATACCAACCACGACCATCTGGGCAAACTTATCACCTACGCTGCCGGGAAAGATGCGCAGACGATTATCTGGGTGGTAAAGCACGCACGCGAGGAACACCGCGCGGCGATTGAGTGGCTGAATAACCACACGGATGATGACATTGGCTTTTTCCTGTGCGAAATCCACCTGTATAAAGTCGGCAGCTCCAATCCTGCGGTGAAGTTCAGCGTGATTGAGAAGCCGAATGACTGGATTAAGAGCGTCAAGAAAAATCAGCAGCAGACAGAAAGCCAGCAGTTCCGCTTGGATTACTGGACAGCCTTCAATGAATATGCGTATGCAAACGCGCAGTTCGCAAGGCAATTTGGCAAGCGAAAAGCATCAAACAAAATGTGGATGAACCTGAGCATTGGCTCATCTGTTTATGATATTTGCTTACGCGCGGTTAAAACAGAAAATCTGCTTGTTGTTGAACTGTATATTCGCGGCGACAAGGACCTTTATCATCAGTTATTTGAAAAACAGAATGCCATTGAGCAGGAATTGGGCGTTGCGCTTGACTGGCGGGAACTGCCGGAAAAGAAAGCAAGCCGCATTATGCTGACACGACAGGTCGATTTTGACAATCGCAGCGCGTGGAATGCACAGTTTGACTGGATGATGGAGATGTCACTGAAATTCAAGAAAGTATTCAAGAAGTACCTATAATATGAAAATGCCCCCTGAAGCCATGCCTCCGGGGGCATTTTTCAATTTTCCTGCGTTATCTGCTTGCCCTTTTTCCCTTCTCCATTTTCCACAATTCTTCCACAGAAAACTCCGCATGGCAGTTCGGGCAGGCAAAATACGGATTGCGGAAGTCAACTGTGCCAATCATCCTGCCGTCTTCCGTGGAAAAATCGTAGTTCTTCGCTTCTTCGGAACGGGAGTTCACCAAATGATGCGCCGTTTCCACTGTGAGTGCTGCCTTGCAGTGCGGGCAAAAATGCTTCTTCATGAACACAAAGATAGGATGCGAGACGGTGTACTTGATATTTTTCATCAGGGCAGCCTCCTTCCCCCTTGATTGTAGCAAAAGCAGCAGATTTTCGCAAGCCTCTCTATTCCGCCTGAAATAATAACGCAAAATCCCCCGGAAGCCCATACTTCCGGGGGACAAACTATCTTATTCCGCCTTTGCGCTCTCTCTTGTATAATTCAGCAGCCCGCCATAGAGGATGCAGCCCTGCTGGCGCGCGGTCAGCGGCATCAGCACAATGTAATCCTCGTCCTTCGTGTCGTTATGCAGCACGAACGTGTCGCTGCCGCTTTCCACCGTCTCGCGGACGTTCGGCAGGCTCAGCATGTCGCCCTGCGCGATGCGGTCGTAATCCGCCTCATTCTGGAACGTCAGCGGAAGAATGCCGTTGTTGATAAGGTTCGCCTGATGAATACGGGCGAACGACTTCGCGACGACGGCGCGGATGCCCAGATACAGCGGGACAAGCGCGGCGTGTTCGCGGCTGGAACCCTGCCCGTAGTTCATGCCCGCAACGAGGATGCCGCCGCCTTCCTTCTTCGCGCGCGCCGGGAACGTCGCGTCCACGGGCGTCAGGCAGAAGTCCGACAAGTACGGCACGTTCGAGCGGAACGGCAGAAGCTTCGCATCCGACGGCGCAATGTGGTCGGTGGTGATGTTGTCCTCCATCTTCAGCAGCACCTTGCCGGAAATGGCATCCGCCAGCGGCTTGCCCAGCGGGAAGGGCTGAATGTTCGGGCCGCGGACGACCTCCACCGTGTCCTCTTCGCCCGGCGCGACCGGGGGGATGACCAGATTGTCGTTGACGGTGTACGTCTCCGGCATCGGGATGTCGAGGTCAATGTCAAGGCAGCGCGGATCCGTCAGCACGCCAGTCAGCGCCGTGACAGCCGCCGTCTCGCAGGAGACCAGGTAAATACCGGCGGACTTTGTGCCGCTGCGGCCGTAGAAATTGCGGTTGTTCGTGCGAACGGAGACGGCGTTCGTGCGCGGCGACTGCCCCATGCCGATGCACGGCCCGCAGGCGGATTCCAGAATGCGCGCGCCCGCCGCAATCATGTCCGCCAAAGCGCCGTTGCGCGCCAGCATCGTCAGCACCTGCTTCGATCCGGGGCCGATGACAAGGCTTACGTCCGGGTGCACCGTCTTGCCCTTCAAAATCCGGGCGACGCGCATCATGTCGGTATAGGAGGAGTTGGTGCAGGAACCGATAAACACCTGATCGACCTTAATCGGGCCGCACTGCTTGACGGTTTCCACGATGTCAGGCATATGGGGCTTCGCGACGAGCGGCTCAAGCGCGGTCAAATCAATGTCGAGGATTTCGTCATACGCCGCATCCGGGTCTGCGGACAGCGGCACGAAGTCCTGCTCACGCTGCTGCGCTTTGAGGAACGCATGGGTGACTTCATCCGACGGGAAGATGGAGGTCGTTGCGCCGAGTTCCGCGCCCATGTTCGTAATCGTCGCGCGCTCCGGAACACTCAACGTTTTCACGCCGTCGCCGATGTACTCCATCACCTTGCCGACACCGCCCTTGACGGTCAGCCGGCGCAGGACTTCCAGAATAATATCCTTCGCCGCAACGCCGTAGGACAGCTTGCCATGCAGGCGCACGCCGACGACACGCGGGCACGCCAGATAATACGCGCCGCCGCCCATCGCGACCGCAACGTCCAGTCCGCCCGCGCCGATGGCAAGCATCCCAATACCGCCACCCGTGGGCGTATGGCTGTCCGAGCCGAGCAGCGTGTAGCCCGGCACGCCGAAGCGCTCCAGCTGTACCTGATGGCAGATACCGTTGCCGGGCTTAGAGCAGTAAATGCCATGCTTTTTCGTCACCGTTTGGATGTAATAGTGGTCATCCGCATTTTCAAAGCCAGTTTGCAGCGTGTTATGGTCAATGTACGCCACGGACTTCTTTGTCTTGACGCGCTTGACGCCCATCGCCTCGAATTGCAGGTACGCCATCGTACCGGTGGAATCCTGCGTCAACGTCTGGTCAATGCGGATGGAGATTTCCGAGCCGGGAATCAGTTCACCGCTGAGCAGGTGCGCGGACAGGATTTTCTGGGTCAGATTCATCGCCATGAGGAAAGGACTCCTTTCATAATATGCACAATGCCCAAACGGGCAGAAACAGCCGAATGAACAGCTTCATGATACAGGATTCGGCGCGGTGCGTCAATGCTTTCGGGCGGAAAGAACACAAAAAGCGCAGGCTATGAAAAACTCGCCGGATGTTTTAGACATACAGCCTCTTGACAGCAAAGCTCCTATATGGTATTATTTGAAGCAAACTACTATATAGGAGCATTTGCATGAAAATGAACGGCGGATTTCTTGTTACCAAAATAAAACAGCTTGGGGACCGGATTTTTGAGAAGATTCTCAGCGAAAAGAATATTGATGCGTTCAATGGAG
>ENA-OYDD01000227-OYDD01000227.1-human-gut-metagenome-genome-assembly--contig:-NODE-227-length-15454-cov-4.642249_pt1 | contig 15454 bp, 10 predicted proteins | sample MGYA00243684_ERZ652896 | MGnify/ENA primary metagenome ERZ652896 (study PRJEB26926, sample SAMN06164809) | human gut metagenome | biome: ENVO:00009003; feature: ENVO:2100002; material: ENVO:00002003...
TCCCTGCGCAGTAACTTTGCGCGTCCGCAGACGCGCCCCCAAGCTGCTTTTTCCACCAAGATAAAAAACCGCCTGCCCACGCCAATCACCGCATGAGCAGGCTTTCCTTCATTCCAAATAGAGTGCTGATGCCGCCGCGACGCCCGCGTCGTGCGTAATCGTCAGCAGCAGATGCCCCGGATAGCGCAATGCCGCGCCGCCGGATAGCGCCGCCGTCGGCTGCCCCTGCGCCGTGTGCGAAATGGCAATCTCCGTCAGCGGAAAGGCAATGCCGCAGCCGAGCGCCTTGACGATGGCTTCCTTTGCCGCGTATAGCCCCGCCAGCGTGTCCGCCGCCGACGCGCCGCGGCTGCGCAGGTACGCGATTTCCTCTTTCGTCAGGATGCGCTGGAGGAAATGCGTGTTGTCAAGCTGCTGTGCCATCCGCGCAATGCCGCAGATATCCAGCCCGATGCCGCGCAGCTCAGACATAGCCCATGACCCCGCGCACAGATACGTCGCCGGACAGCACGCGCTGCAATACGCCGCTTTCGTCGCGCACCAGCAGCGCACCCGTCTCGTCAATGTCCTCCGCCGTGCCGATGAAGTCAATCTCTGTGCCGATGACGTGCACCCGGCTGCCCAGCGTGCAGCAGTGGCGGCGGTACGCTTCCTGTATGCCGGGGAAGCCGTGCTCCTCCAGCAGCGTCATGTTGTCCTCCAGCGCCTTCAGGTAGTGCACGACAATCTCCCGGCGCACGGGCGGATTGGCGAATTCCTCCAAGGCGGCAGCGCGGTCAGACAGCTCCGGCGGATATGCCCCGCGCAGCACGTTCAGCCCCGTGCCGACGACAACGTACTCAATCTGGTCGAGGTCAGCGCTGATTTCCAGCAAAATGCCGCACAGCTTTTTGCCGGAGAACACGAGGTCGTTGGGCCACTTAATCTGCGCGTCAATGCCCGTCACTTCGCGGACAGCGTGCGCCATCGCCATCGCGGTCGCGAGGGTAATCAGCGGCGCGTTTTTCGGCGGGAGCTTCGGCCGCAGGAGGACGCTCATCAGGATCGCCTGTCCCGCGGGGGCTGACCATGTGCGCCCCAGCCGCCCTTTGCCCGCCGTCTGGCATTCGCACAGGCACAGGCTCCCGCTCGGCGCGCCCTGCACCGCCATCTGCTTCACCACCGTGTTGGAGGACGTGATGGTGTGCTCGTAGTGGTTGATGGCACGTCCAAGCGTCTTGGTCGTCAGCTGATTCACCCAGAAAATGGGGTCGATGCTGTCGCCGGGGATGAGGCGGTAACCGCGGCGGCCGGCGGCTTCAATTGGCCAGCCGTCTTCGCGCAGCTGGGCAATGCGCTTCCACACGGCGGCGCGGCTGATGCCCAGTTCCTGACTGATTTTTTCGCCGGAGACATAATCGCCGCCGGAGAGGATTGCAAGAATGTCATTCATCGGTTTCATCTCCTGAAAAGAGGTGCTTTTGTTGGAATATATGGTTTTGCCGGAGCAGGACGGGATGCGCCTGCGCGATGTGCTGCGCCGCGTGATGGGCGTGAGCTACACGGCGATGAAGTCCGCCAAGTGGAACGGCGACATTACGGTGGACGGCAACGTGACCCCGGTGGATGCCTTCGTCCGCGCCGGGCAGGTGGTGGCAATCCGCTTCCGGGAGAACGCCCCGGTGTACGCGGTCAAGCCGTATGACCTGCCGCTGACCATTGCGCATGAGGATGACTGGCTGTTCGTCATTGACAAGCCCGCCCCGCTGGCGAGCCAGTCCAGCGCCCTGCACCCGGACGACACGCTGGAAAACGCGCTGTACGCTCATTTGCGCTGTCCGGCGGATTTCGTCTACCGTCCGGTGAATCGGCTGGATAAGGGCACAAGCGGGCTGATGATTGTCGCCAAGGACGCGCATATTCAGCACCGCTTGCAGGCGCTTCTGCATACGCCGGCGTTCATCCGGACGTATCAGGCGGTGGTGGAGGGCTGCCCTGCTGACGACTGCGGCGTGATTGACGCGCCCATCGGCAAGGAGGACGCCGCCAGCATCCGCCGTATCGTGACCGCATCCGGCAAGCCGTCGGTGACGCACTATCGCGTGCTGAAGCGCGGAAAAACGCGCGCGCTGGTGGAATTGGTGCTTGAAACCGGGCGCACGCACCAAATCCGCGTGCATATGGCGTCCATCGGCTGCCCGGTCGTCGGGGATTTCCTCTATGGCACGGAAATTCCGCAATTGCCGGGGCGGTTCGCGCTGCACGCCAGCGCCTTGACGCTCCATCACCCGATGATGGGGGATTGGCTGTCGCTTACCTCGCCTTTGCCGGAATCGCTTGCGACACTGCTTGACTGATGGCGGATTGCAGGAAGTCCAACCCCCGCTGCCGCTGGATGGCAAGCTGCTCGTCCACCACGGAAAAATCCGGATGTGTGGGGTCGGCGACTTGCAGCGTGCGCAGCAGCTGGTCAACGCGGCTGTTGCGGCTTTCGGGGTCGTCCTCGCGGTAGCGGCGGAGAATCGTGCAGGGCGTGTGCAGCAGGAGGGAAAACGCGGCGGCGTGGAAGCTGTCCGTCAGCACCATGCTCGCGCCCGCAATCAGAGAAAGCCACTGCGCGGGGGTCACGCCCTTCGCCAGCGGATACGCGGACTGGAGGGCTGATTCCGTCCGCGGAATGACGCGCACGCCCAGACCTGTTTTCTGCCGAATCTGCTCCACCTGCGTCCAGTACGCGGGATTGTCCGCCAGGAAGAAGCACAGAATATCATTGCCCATCGGAATATCACCGCCGATGAGTTCCAGCCACTTTTCGCGCGGCAGGAGCATCACCGGGTCGGGCATGACGGCGGGCTTTTTGCCGATGAGGGCCTGCAGGAGCGCCGCGCCCTCTTCCTCCCGGACGGAGATGGCGGCGAACCCCTTTGTCAATGCGGCGATTTTGCGCCCCTTCGCGCTGTCCGCTATCGTCGATACGCCCAGCGACGGCGCGTAGGCGACTTTCGGCTTCTTCGTGAAATTCAGGAAATACGCCGGATTGAGCCACGTCGGCGACCAAATCTGGTCTGACCCGCAAATCAGCGCGTCGTATGACAGCGCCTGATGCGCCAGCGCGCTCTGATCGCGGCAGATGGGCGACAAAATCATCTGCGTCTGTCGGAATTCATCGAAGCCCTCGTTCAGCCCGCGTGACGCGCTGCGCTTCTTCATGCCGTCCAAAATCAGGCGGGGCGAATTGCCGCTGCACAGCAGATTCTTCATCTTTTCCGTCTGCGAGGGAACATAGTCGATATGCTCCGCGTCGTACCCCAGGGAACGGACGGCGTTTTGCAGCGCCCACGCCTGAAGAATCGACCCGTAGTTGTCATTGTGCAGGAAGGTTATGATGCCGATTCGTGCCATGCGCTCACCTCTATCGCGAAAGTTCGCTATCATTATAGCATACTTCTTCGCTGGAAGCAAACAAAACCGCGAAATCCGCTGGACAAGCGGCGCGAATCGGCGTACAATGGGGTGGGGATTTACGACTGCACGCTTTCCAGCCACTTCTCCAGCGTGACCTCGTCGTCAAAGCCCATGCCCGCGCGCACGTCCTCCTGCACATCGTCCGGCAAGTCGCTCAGCGGCACGCCGAGTTCGCGCACCAGCGCCAGCGCGTCGCCGTAGCGGTTGCGGAAGATGCACAGCTGCCCGCTTTCGTCCGGCATCAGCACAACATGCTCCGGGCAGTAGAGGGCAAGCGCGCGTTCCATGCTCACCTGCGCGGGCGAAAACGACGTGATGACCCACTGGTCGTACTTCGCGGCGAGTTCGTCCTTCGTCATGCCGGCCAGTTCGGCTGGCAGGCGCTGGCGGCGCGTCATTTCGTGCCCGCAGGGGGAAAAGGTGACGCGCTGGAGCAGCTCGCACTCGGCGCTCAGGCGGGCGGAGGCGTCGGAGGCGGTCAGTGCGCCGTCCTCGGCGTCGGGCGCGGCGGCGCGGCTGGGCTTCAAGCCGAAGCAGAGCAGCAGGGCGAGCGCCGTCAGCATCAGCACCCCGCGCAGCAGGGCGGCACGGTCGACGGTTGCGCGAATGACGGAATCCTTGCGTTTTTTGTCCATGTTCATCGCTCCTTTCTGCCTTAGCATGGCAGCGCGGCGCGAAATCCATTCATCACATAAAGGAGATTTTTTTGATGATTCAGGCGGTTTTGTTTGATTTGGACGGTACGCTGACGAACACGATTGACGACATTGCCACGGCGATGAACCGTGCCTTGCGCCTGCACGGGCTGCCCGGCTGGGAGACGAAGGAATACTGCTACCTCGTCGGCAACGGCGCGAAGATTCTGGCGCAGCGGGCGGTTCGCGACCGGCAGGACTTGGCGGACGCGGTGCAGGCGGAGTATCAGGCGTACTACGAGAAGCATACGCAGGTGAAAACGCAGCCCTACGACGGCATTCCGGAGCTGCTGCACGCCTTGGCGGAGCGCGGTTTGAAGCTGGCGGTGCTCTCCAATAAGCCCGACGCGGATACGAAGAACGTCATCAGCCACTTCTTCCCGGATGTACCGTTCAGCGTCGTGCGCGGGCAGGTGGAGGGCGTGCCGGTGAAGCCGGACAAGGCGGGCGCGCTGCTGGTGGCGGAGCAGCTCGGCATTGCCCCGGCGGATTTCCTCTATCTGGGCGACACGAAGGTGGACATGACCTGTGCGTGCAGCGCGGGCATGAACCCAGTGGGCGTGCTGTGGGGCTTCCGCACGGCGCAGGAGCTGCTGGACAACGGGGCGAAGGTGCTGATCGCCCACCCGATGGAGCTGTTGGAGAAATTCAACTTGTAACAAATGCGTAATAGTTCTTTACAATTGCGTGATTTTCTGATACAATAGCCGCAGGTACTTTGGAACATTTGGAGGGGAATGCTATGAAAAAGAGCATCGTGCGTGTGCTGGCGCTGGTGCTGATGCTGACGCTGGTCATCACAAGCAGCGCGGCAGCCTTGAAACTGCAGAAGAACGACAAGAGCGACAATGTGCGCCGCTTGCAGCAGGCCTTGACGCAATTGGGCTACTACTCCGGCACGGTGGACGGCAGCTTCGGCAGCGGCACGCAGGCGGCGGTGAGCGCGTTCCAGCAGGCGAACAGCCTGACGGTGGACGGTATCGCCGGTTCCGCGACGATTGCCCTGCTGGAAAAGCAGACGGGCATTGACATTGACGGCAATTCGTCGTCCTCCTCTTCGACCGCGACGGGGCTGTTCAAGGGTGATTACAGCAAATTGCAGTACACGTCCAGCGGCTCGCGCGTGCGGGTGCTTCAGCAGGCACTGAAGGATCTGGGCTTCACCATCTCCAAGGTGGACGGCGTGTTCGGGCAGTCCACGTTCGAGGCGGTCATGGCGTTCCAGAAGGCGACCGGGCTGACGGTGGATGGCAAGGCGGGCAGGAACACGCTCGTCAAGCTGGAAAGCTACTTCGACAGCAATGGCAACGTCACGCAGCCGATGATTACGCCCAAGCCCACCGCGGATTTGGACAACATCGCTTATGGCATCCCGACCCGCACGCTCCGCGAGGGCATGGGCGGGCAGGATGTGCTGTACACGCAGGACCGTCTGGCGGCGCTGGGCTACCTGACCGGCATCTCCGACGGGCAGTACGGCGCGGCGACGAAGGCGGCGGTTCTTGCCTTCCAGAAGAAGAACGGTTTGTCCGCTGACGGCGTTCTGGGCACAAACACCCGCAAGCGCCTGTTCTCCGAAGGCGCGATCGGCGCGAAGGAAACGTCGCAGCCCGACGGCGTGGGCGAGCGCAAGCTGACGCTGGGCATGAAGGGCGACGACGTGAAGAGCGTGCAGACGAAGCTGATTGCGCTGGGCTACCTGACGGGCAAGGCGGACGGCGTGTACGGCACGGCGACGGAAAGCGCGATTCGCCGCTTCCAGACGCGCAACGGGCTTACGTCCGACGGCATCTGCGGCGAGGACACGGTCAAGGCGCTGTACAGCAGCACGGCGATTGACGCGGGCAGCTCCGTCACGCCCTCTCCCAAGCCGGTGGATGAAAGCGCACCCACGCGCATTCTGCGCCCCGGTATGTCCGGCGACGACGTGAAGAGCGTGCAGAGCCGACTGGACAAGTTCGGCTACTACTCCGGCGCGCTGGATGGCATCTACGGCGCGGCGACGGTGGCGGCGGTTCAGGCGTTCCAAGCGCGCAACGGCTTGACGGCGGACGGCAAAGTCGGCGCGAACACGGTTAAAATCCTCTATTCGAGCAATGCAATTGCGGCTGATCCGTCCGCGGCGACGCCTACGCCGACCCCCACGCAGTCCTTCGGCATCGTGCCCACGCGCACCCTCCGCGAAGGTTCGTCCGGCGATGACGTGAAGAGCGTGCAGAGCCGCTTGAAGGCGCTGGGCTACTACACGGGCACGGTGGATGGCAACTACGGCACGGGCACGATGGCGGCAGTTGCGTCGTTCCAGCTGCGCAACAATTTGAGCGCGGACGGTGTGGCGGGCAAGCGCACCTACAAGAAGCTGTATTCTTCGGATGCGCTTGCTGCTATCAGCACGCCGACGTCCACCCCGACCACGGGCGTGACGCGTCCGACCCGCCTGCTCTATTCCGGCTGCACGGGCGACGACGTGAAGAGCGTCCAGCAGCGCCTGAAGGATTTGGGCTACCTGACGGACAAGGTGGACGGCAAGTACGGCGCGAACACCGTCGCCGCCATGCGCGCGTTCCAGCTGCGCAACGGCTTGACTGGCTCCGGCAACGGCGATACGGCGACGTACACCATCCTCTACTCCGTCAACGCGATTACGGCAGAGGGCAAGCAGGTTGATTCCAACACGCCGACGGTGTACACCAACCTGAAAGTCGGCGCGACGGGCGACGCGGTGCTGCGCCTCCAGCAGGCGCTGAGCAATCTGCGCTATACCGTGACCATCAACGGCACTTATGACGAGACGACCCGCGCGGCGGTGCTGGCGTTCCAGAAGCGCAACGGGCTTGCCCCGGACGGCATTGCGGGCGTGAACACGCAGACGAAGCTGTACACGGGCGACTGCGTGACCGGCGACACTGCGCTGCCGGACGAAAATCAAAACGGCGGCACGGGCAACAACGGCGCGTCCTTCGGCAATGGCCCGGCAAAGAGCCAAATTAAGCTGCAGATGTGGTACACGGAAATCAAGCCGACCATCAAGAGCGGGCAGACGGTGCTGGTCTATGAGCCGAGAAGCGGTTCCTCCTTCCGCCTGCGCTTCTATTCCTTGGGTCGCCATGCGGACTCTGAGCCGCTGACGGCGCAGGATACCGCGATTATGAAGGCGGCGTGGGGCGGCAAGTTCTCGTGGGATGAGAAGCCGGTGTATGTCCTGCTGCCCAACGGCACTTGGGTGCTGGCCTCCATGCACTGTATGCCCCACCTGTCCGGCAGCATCAAGGATAACGACTTCGACGGGCATTTGTGCGTTCATTTCCCGCGCACGATGGAGGAAACCGCGAAGCTCGACCCGAAGAACGGCGTGCGCCATCAGAAGGATATCCGCAAGGCGTGGAAGGCGCTGACGGGCGAGGATATTACTTGGTAAGCGGATTATCCGCAAAATAGGGCATCCTGCGGTCAGATGGCGAAAAAAGCTGTCTGACCGCGTTTTTTGGGGCGTGCAAAAATCCCCCGAAAGGCTTGCTAATCGGGCGGGAATATGGTAGAATGTACATGTCAAAATCGGCAAGTATCACTCGTTTTCGGATGGGCAGAAAGGAGAAGCGCGGTGGCTGCAACGCTGTCTGTGGTCGTTCCGGTGTATGGGACGAAGCGGGATTTGCCCGCGTGTCTGGAGTCGCTGCGCACGCAGTCGCTGCGGGACGCGGAGTTCCTGCTGGTGGATGATGCCTCGCCGGATGGCGCGGGCGCGGTGCTGGCGGAGTATGCCCGGCGCGACAGCCGCTTTCGGGTGCTGACGCATTCGCAGAACCGCGGACTTTTCGCGGCGCGGATGACCGGCGCGGACGCGGCGACGGGCAAGTACCTCGCTTTTCTGGACAGCGACGATTTTGTGTCGGTGGATTTTTACCGTGCCGCCGTCGCGCTGGCGGAAGAAAACGACTTTGACCTCGTGATGGGCGACACGGTCTGGCAGCGCGAAAACGGCGACCGCTTCGTGCGCCCGGTTCATGCGGACTGTGTGCTGGAGGACGAGCTGCGCGGCAATGCGGTGCGGGATGCGTTCTTCCAGCAGACGATGACGTGCTACAGCTTCCATACCATTTGGAACAAGGTGATTCGGCGCGATTTGTGGCTGCGGTGCGCGCCCTACTACGCGCCGCTGGCGAAAAAGCACATTGTGATGACGGAGGACATTGCGTTTTCCGTCGTGCTGTATTTCTTTGCGCAGGGTTTCGGGCGGCACCGCGGCGACGGCGTGTTCTACTGTGAACATCCGTCGTCCTCGACGGGGGCGGCGGGAAATCCGGCAAAATTCCGCAAAAATTACGCCGATATTGCGCAGGTGTTTGCCTTTGCGGATGAATTTCTGCATCAGCAGGGGGCGGATCAAGCGCGTCAGCAGCTGCAAAAGGCGCGAAAGTGGTATGCGCGGATGTGGGCGGAGCAGGCGCGGAAGGCGGCGAATCAGCCGGAAATCAGCCGCTTGACGGCGGCGCTCTGCCCGGATTTTTCGCTGGATGAGGACGCGAATCTGCCGGAAATCTTCTGGTTTGACCAGCCGATGAGCCCTTGGCGGGATGGGACGGAGCGCATCAAGCGCGCGATTCTGGGGCTGGACGGCATCGACTGCCCGGTGATTTCGCTGGACGTGTTCGATACGCTGATTCTGCGCCCCTTCCGCACGCCGACTGACCTCTTCCACACGCTGGAAGGCAAATGGCAGCGGGCGGCGCGGCGGAACATGACCTCCTTCGCACAGGCGCGGATAGAGGCGGAAAGCTGCGCGCGCGCGTGGCTGCCCGAAACGCAAGCTGACGTGACGATGTGGAACATTTACAGTGCCATGATGCAGAATCTGGGCGTGTCGGACGACTGCGTGGGGCAAATGACCTACAACGAGCGGGAGGCGGAGGTGCATTTCTGCCGCCCGCGCAAAACCGGCGTGCAGCTGTTCAATCTGGCGAAAGCGGCGGGAAAGCGCGTCGTGCTGACGTCGGACATGTACCTCGACGCGGACACGATTCGGCGGATGCTGGAAAAATGCGGCGTCCGCGGCTGGGACGGCTTCTTCCTCTCGAATGAGCAGAACGCGCTGAAATGGAACGGCGCGCTCTATCGGAAGATGACGGCGCAACTGGGCGTGAAGCCGGATAATGTGCTGCACATCGGCGACAATGCGAAAATCGACGTGGAAGCCGCGAAAAAAGCGGGTTTGCGGGCGATGCTGCTGCCGCGCCCGGCGGATGTTTTCATGGATGCGGACTGCACGCAGATGGCGAATCTGGGACACGGGTGTCTGGCGGGCTTCACGACGGCGGACGCCATGCAGCCGCTGGCACTCAGGTGCGCGCAGGGAATGGCGGCAAACCGCTTCTTCGACGACGGCTATGCCCCCGCGACGGCGGATTCCGCGTTTGCGGCGTATCCGTCGCGGCTGGGGTACTACGCCGTCGGCACACACCTGCTGGCGCTGGCAAAGTGGCTGCTATGCCGCTGCCGGGCGGATGGCGTAAAGCGGCTGGTGTTCCTCGCGCGGGATGGCGCGCTGCTGCGGCAGGCAGTCGAGCTGCTGCGCACGGACGCGGATGCTGTCGAAACAGACTACATTCCCGCGTCGCGGCGGTGCCTGCTGCCCGCACTGATGGCGAATCCGACCGACTGGGCGGCGCTGCCGGTGCGCTGGGCGGTCTACACGCCTGAAAAAACGCTGAAGCTACTGTCCTTCTGCACGCTTGACGCGCCGGAAAGCGAACTGCGGCATCAGGCGGAGGCGGCGGGTTTCCCGTGGCAATCACCGTTTCAGGAGAAAACGCGCTGGGAATCGTTTCTGCGCTTCTTCCGCGACAAGCTCTACGACGGCTGCCGTCATCAGGCGGCATACAGCGCGGCACGGGCGTATTATGAGGAAAAGCTGCCAGAAGGCGCAGCGTGCTTTGATATGGGGTACAGCGGGCGCTTGCAGGCGGCGCTCTGCCAGCTGACGCAGCGCGCGGTTCCGGTCTACTACGTCCATGCGGACGGGCGGAACAGCGAGCGCTTGTCCGCTGCCTACGATTTCCCCGTACACTGCTTCTATCCGATGCCGCCCGCCATGTCCGGCGCGTTCCGCGAGTTCCTGCTGTCCTCCGACGAGGCGCCCTGCGTGGGCTTCGAGCGGCAGAATGCGCGTATCGTCCCGGTGTACGCGCAGGAGGGGCACAATGAAGCCGCGCATTTCCTGTCGACCTGCGTCCAGCATCACGCGCTGCGGTTCGTGCGCGACTTCCACGATACCTTCGCCGGAACGGGCGTGATGCAGTCGCTTGACAGTCCCGGCGTGCAGCTGGCAATGTCGCTGCCCTTCGAGGGGGCGCTGCGGCAGCTGCCCGAAGCGGACGCGGAGCTGCTGCGGGACATCCCGTTCGAGGATGTGGTGTTCGCGGGGGAGAACGCGCTGGATTTGCGGACGCTGGTGCGCGACCAGTCGGCGGAGGCGGCGCTTGCGGCGCACGAGATGGGCGCGGCGGACGCACCGAGCCGCATGATTGGCTTCATCCCGGAGCAGACCGGGCTGGTGAAGCGGACGATTGGCTTCCTGCTGTTCGACCGCGAAACGTTTCGGAAGAAGCTGCGCAAGAGGCTGCACCGTTCCCCAAAATAAACACGCGGACACAGCATGAAGTCGTCACCAACTCAATCGCGAAAAAGGGAGTCCAGAGGGTCGAAGACCCTTTGGCAGGTCAAGGGCGGAGCCCTTGCGTCCCCTCAATAAACACGCGGGTAAAGTATGAAGTTGTCACCAACTCAATCGCGAGAAGGGGTCAAGGGGCAATTGCCCCTTGTGGAGTCCAGAGGCAAAGCCTCTGGTAGGGTCTGGGGCAACGCCCCAGCGTCTCCCCACGCCCGGAAAGGAGGAAGCGGATGGCGGTTGGATTGTTTTGGAATGATCGGGTGTCGTTTGAGAAGCATGAGTGGGCAAAACGCTTCTTTTTTCTGGGAAATAATACGGGAAATCTCGTGTTTATCCGGGCGCTGAAGGACATCTTTCACCCCGTGATGATTCCGCTGTGGGATGTTACGTCGGACACGTTCCGCGACCGGGCGGACATCACCCACTACATCACGACCGAGCTGATCTGGCTGACCCCGAATCAGACGTACCCGCACGTTTGGACGATGCTGAAGCGAATCGGCGATAAACCGCTGGTTCCAATCAGCGTGGGCGTGCAGAGCATGGCGCGCAATGTGGACATCACGCTCCACCCGGACACGGTCAAGCTCCTGCGGACGATGGCGGAGCGCGCTGTGCTGGGCGTTCGCGGCGAGTACACCGCGGCGGTGCTGGAGAAGAACGGCATCGTCAACTTCCGCATTATCGGCTGCCCCAGCCTGTATCAGGGGATGAACGAGAAGTTTCGCGTGGAGAAGAAGCCGTTCGACCCGAAAATGCGCGCGTGCTGCAACTTCCGTACCTTCTACGGCACGCTGTCCGACCCGGAACGGCAGTTTTTGACCTTCTGCGCGAACCGCGATCTCGGCTTTGTGGAGCAGAACGCATTCCCGCTGACGCTGGAAAACTGCTGCGGCGACGAGTACCAGTTCCGCTATTTGCAGGACTGGCTGAAGCGGCAAATGCACGTTTTTTTCCACATTGAGGATTGGCTGGCATGGGTCAGGCAGTACGACTTTTCGCTCGGCAGCCGCTTCCACGGGAACGTGATTGCCATCACGAGCGGCATTCCGGCGCTGACGATGGTGGTGGACAGCCGCATGGACGAAATGACCCGCCTGTTCCGTCTGCCGACGCTGCCGATGGAGGATTTCCGGCTGGAAAAGCCGCTGGAATACTACTACGACTTGGCGGACTACACCGATTTCAACAAGGCGTACCCGGAAAGAATGCGCGTTTTCCGTGATTTTCTTCAGCGGAACGGGCTGGCGGAGGCGGCGGGCGGATGATACACGCGGTTGGCACGGCGCTGGGCGAAATCATCCGAAATCTGCGGCGAACCGTGCGCCTGACGCTCTATGAGAACCGCTCGCGGCGGTCGGGGATGCTGCTGGGGCGCTGGTGGGATCTGCTCAGCCCGCTGCTGCAAATCCTCATTTACTGGTTCGTCTTTTCCGTCGGGCTGGGGACGCAGGAAAAAAACGGCTTTCCGTATCACCTGTGGCTGATGTGCGGCATGATGCCGTGGCTGGCGCTCAACTCCGCCATTCTCGGCGCGTCCGCGTCCATCCAGCAGGCCGCGTCCATCATCCGCAACGTGCGCATTCCGCTCTCCATCATCCCGATGAAGGCGGTTGTGCGCGCGTACTACGAACATTTGTGGACGATGGCGATTCTGCTGATTGCGCTGCTGCTTGGCGGCGTGCCGGTGACGTGGCATTATCTGGAACTGGCGTATTACCTCGCGGCTTCGTGGGTGCTGCTGATCGGCGCGGCGCTGCTGACGAGCAGCCTGACGGCGGTCTTTCGCGACTTCGGCGAGCTGCTTCAGCCGCTGATGCGCCTGCTGTTCTACATTTCCAGCGTCGTGTGGGCGATTGACGGGCTGTCGCCGGGCTTGCAGCGCGTGATGCGGCTGAACCCGCTGGTTTACATCATCGAGGGCTACCGCAAGTGCCTGCTGTATGGCGAAGGCTTCTGGTCGTCGCCGGGGCAGGGAGCGTACTTCTGGCTGGCGGCGCTGGCGCTGCTGGCGGCGGGCTGCACGCTGCACATGCGGCTGCGAAACCGCTTCATCGACCAGCTGTAATCAGCGCCATTTAATAGGAAGAAATCGCGCAGAAAGGGGGCGATGCGCTTGGCGGATGTAATCGTCCGCTGCAGGGAACTGACGAAGGTCTACGACCTGTACGGCGAGGAAAAAGACCGCCTGAAGGCGCTGCTGGGCCTTCGGGCGAACGTGAAGAAATTTCCGGCGCTCTGCGGCGTGACGCAGGACTTCCACCGCGGCGAAATCGTCGGGCTGGCGGGGCTGAACGGCTCCGGCAAATCGACGCTGGCGCGTATCATCGCGGGCATCACCCAGCCGGATTCGGGGCTCTGCGAGGTCAGCGGCACGGTCAGTATGCTGGCGGCAAACATCGGCATGAATGACCAGCTGACCGGGCGCGAGAACATTGCCTATAAGTGTATGCTGATGGGCATGGAGAAGCGCGAAATCGCCCAAATCCAGCAGCAGATTATTGATTTTGCGGATGTTGGCGTGTACATCGACCAGCCCCTGCGGACGTATTCCAGCGGAATGCGCTCCCGGCTGGGATTCGCCATTTCCGCCCACATGAACCCCGAAATCCTGATTGTGGATGAGGCGCTGAGCGTGGGCGACGCGAGCTTCGCGGAGAAGTGCATGGCGCGGATGCGGCATTTCCGGGCGGAGGGCAAGACGATTTTCTTCGTCACCCACGCGCCGTGGCAGATGCTGAACTTCTGCGACCGGGTGATGTGGCTGCATCAGGGGCGCGTTGTGGGCTATGACACGGCGGAACGCATGATTCCGGCGTACGTCGCCTTCACGCGCGAGTGGACGCAGCTGGATCATCTTCAGCGCACGCAGCTGGCGCCGGATTACGAGACGTATCGGGCGCAGGTGGAAAATCAGCAGCGCGCCGTGTGGCAGCAGCGCGCAAAGGAAACGGCGCAAAAATCGCCGTAAGCAGGAGAAACTTTCCTGCGATTCAACTTTTTAGGCTCATCCCGGCGAATAAGAGGAAAGTTGCCCGGATTGCTGGAAACAGAATCGGCAGATCATTCGTCGTATTTGCTGGAAGGCATATACCATTTCCCCAACAGACAAAAGGAGTGACGCAGACCATGAAACGACTGGTTTCTGTATTCCTGGTGCTCTGCATGATGCTCTCCTGCGTGGCATTCGGCGAGACGCTGGACGGCGCACAGGGCGAAATCATGAACGAAGTGTCGGATGTGGCGTCGGACGAGGTGCAGACGCCCGACGAACCGACGCAGGCTCCTGTGAACGAGGACGACATCGTTCTGCCGGATATGGATGACGACATCAGCATCCTGCCGTCGGACGACGTGAACGGCCCCGATCCCTACCGCGAGCTGGTGCTGCTCCAGCCGACGGACCTCATCGGCACGACGCTGTCCGAAACGAGCGTGCGCATCGGCTGGGGTTCTGTCGCCTTTGCGACGCAGTACGACGTGTACCGCAAGTTCGGCGGCGAAACCAGCTACACGCTGCTCGGCTCTGTGCCGAACAACCGCCTGTACTATGAGGATACGAACGTGACCCCCGGTCAGGCGGTGTACTACCGCGTGCGCGCGGTGAACGTGTCCTACGACGGCGAGCAGGCGAAGTATGTGTACAGCCCTGATTCGCAGACGCTGTCCTACATGACGCTTGCCAAGCCGAAGCTGGAAGACCCGCGTGGCTTGGGCGCGGATACCATCCGCCTGAACTGGTCGAGCGTCTCCGGCGCGCAGACCTATGAAGTGCAGATGTCCACCAATGCGACGAGCGGCTTCACCACCGTGCGTACTGACCTGACCGGCACGCTGTGCAACGCCACCGGCCTGAAGAAGGCGACGGGCTACTACTTCCGCGTCCGCGCGGTGCGTGTGTTCTCCTCCGGCGAAAAGTTCTACTCTGAATACTCCAACGTCGGCTGCGGCACGCCCATGGATCGCCCGGAACTGACCGTGGTGCAGAGCGGCAACAACGCCCTGCTGTCCTGGCCGGCATCCTCCGGCGCGACGGGGTACATCATCTACCGCAAGACGGGCGCGAGCGGCAGCTACACCCTGCTGGCAAAGACCGGCGCGGTGACTTCCTTCGTGGACGCGAGCATCAACCTGGGTGAAGTGTACTACTACTTCATCTACTCCATGCGCCCTGTGGGCAGCTACAACTGCTTCTCCCTCTCCAGCGAGCGCGTGTACTTCACGGCGCTTGGCTCTGTGAACCTGTGCGCGGTGCGCAACACCGGCAAGCAGGAGCAGACCATTGACTGGGATACCACCGTGCTGGGCGCGAACAAGTACTATGTGTACAGTTCCACCACCATGGACGGCCTGTACACCAAGATTGGCGAAACCGAAGGCACGACCTATGTCGCCAAGAACCTCGTCGCCGGCACGACCTACTACTACAAGGTTCGCCCGGTGCGCGTGTTCTCCAACGGCACCATTTGCTACGGCCCGTGGTCGAACGTCATGTCCCAGCCTGAATCCGGCTCGTTGACGCTGGAGGGCTTAAGCGCGGTGAACCTCTCCGCGGGGCAGGATATTTCCGGCGGCTATGTGGGCGATGTGTTCTCGTGGAGCGCGACCGTCTCCGGCGGCAGCGGCTCGTACACCTTCAAGTACAGCC
>ENA-OYDD01000247-OYDD01000247.1-human-gut-metagenome-genome-assembly--contig:-NODE-247-length-14892-cov-5.462155_pt1 | contig 14892 bp, 9 predicted proteins | sample MGYA00243684_ERZ652896 | MGnify/ENA primary metagenome ERZ652896 (study PRJEB26926, sample SAMN06164809) | human gut metagenome | biome: ENVO:00009003; feature: ENVO:2100002; material: ENVO:00002003...
CGAGATTCATGAGCGTCTCGTGGGCTCGGAGATGTGTATAAGAGACAGTTCCAGACCCACCTGACGGCTCGTCTCCTGCTGGTAGGTGTAGCCCTTCATGCGCATCTCCTGCGCCTCGGCTTCCGCCTGCATCCGGTAGATGTCCGCCTGCGCCTGACCCGCGATTCGCGCCGCGTCGGCATCGCCCTGCGCGGCAATCATCTTCAGATGGACATCCGCCTTGAGAATTTCCGCCTCTCGCGTTTTCAGGTACAAATCCGCGTGCTGCTGCTTATTCGTTGGAAATTATTGTCACCATCCGGCGTGACGATGTTGCTGACGTAAAATTCCGGCACTTCCAGCCCGTACGATGCCAGTTCCGCGTTGATGGCGTCGCGCAGACCGCGGCTGATAGTGTCGAGATGCTCGTCCAGCTCCAGGACGGAAATGTGGTTGCTCTTGATGATTTTCGCCAGATTCGCCTTCACCTGCGTCATGATGAGCGTGCGGAAGTACCCCAGCCCGTTCTGGTTAAAGACTTCCTCCTGCTTCAGCCCCGCTGCCGTGCCGACGACGCGGATGAGCAGCCGCCGCGCGTCGCTGACCCGCAGGTTAAACGCGCCCGACGCCCCCAGTTCCACATGGATGCCCGTCACCGGGTCAAACATGCCGACTTTGCTCGGCGTGCCCCACTTGATGCCCAGCTGCGTCGTCAGGTTGACGAAGTAGACCTCCGCGCGGAAGGGCGTGCCCTGCGTCGGCAGCTGGTAGATGCTGTTCATCTTGGGGAGCGTGGCGGTTTCCAGCGTGTAGCGCCCCGCGCCGAAGGAATCCAGCGCTTCGCCGTTGCGGAAGAACACAGCTTCCTGACTTTCGTGCACAATCAGCTGCGTTCCCGTAGTGAAATCCGTCAGCGGGTGCTTCCAGACAAGCGTCTGATTGTCGCCCTCATAGCGGATGACCGCCGGAATGCCATCCGCGCGCACCTGCGCCTTCTTCACCTCCGCCTGAACGTCGTTTTTCTCGCCGCAGACGGGGCATTCCACCTCGTCCACCGTGCTGTCCGCGTTCAGCTGGCAGCCACACCGATGGCAGCGGAATGACACGGTCTCCCCCACCATCAGCGTTGCCTGACACACCGGGCAGCGGGCATCCGACCCGTCGGCTTGGTCGAAAACAACTTGATTGCCGCAGGACGGGCACTTGCGGCTGGCTAACCTTTCGGTTTTGACATCAATGATATTGCCGCACGCGCAGCGGACGCGGCGGCTTGCGAACAGACCCGTGCTGGCCTGCACATACTGGTGGCAGACGGGGCAGGCAATAACGAATTTACTCATAACGGCAGTTCCTCCTCTATCTCGTTCCTCATGTTGGAAATTGCGCATGTGAAAGGAAATCATTCCACTTTGATTATACTGCATAGGTGCACGCTTTGCAAGGGGGTACAGGGGGGTTGCGGGTTTTTATGCCCGGATGTGACAAAAACGCGGCGGCTTCCGCATGAAGGAAGTCGCCGCGAAAAGCATCACTGCCGGAAGATGGGTGAATCAATACTTACCCACAGCGCAGGACGGACAATCTCAACAAGATTTACATCGCTACTATTAAACATACCACTTGCAGTCGTAACAGACGCATCCAAGCTTTTTTTGCCAGGCGACCGAAGCCACCAAGTTCCTGCATTCTGGCCATCTATCGTCTTGCTTTCATTGTATGTATATATCTTCCCCTCAATGTAGGCAGTTGGTGCCACACGGGCTTTCTGGCTCGCCACATTAGTCCCCACATATTGGATACCAAAGTATTTATTTGCTTCTGCATAGCTTAGTAAGAATACTTTATCTTTAGTATCATTTTCTCTACTCGGATTCCACCCACTGTAACACTGCTGTTTGCTGTTGTCAACATCTGTTGTTAAAATTGCTGTTTGTTCGGTTGAGCTAAACGCCTTGTTGAGAAATGTATCATTCAACCATGTTCGTAATGTGCATTTTCCCCATGTTGTGCTGGAAAGTTTTGTGTTGTATGGCTTTGCATCCAGCCCATAGCGACTGATGAGTAGCGCCTGCCTTCCATCTCGCGCCAAAACTAACCATTCAATCGGCGTTTGATCATTACCTAATGCTGTTTGCGGATATGTTCCAAAGGTAACATAGTTTCCTGCTGTAAATTTCGTATCAAGCATTATTTCTGCCGATATTGCCATAATATCATCATTTTCTGTTAGTAGCTTGTCAACATCTTTATACCCTTTGATCGTAATCAGGATTCTGGCTGCATTATCGTAATCCATCACATTCAGAAACGCCTTCCCTTGCTGGTATTTCATTTCCGCAATTTGCGTTTTCGCATCACTGTAATCCTTCAGCTCTGTAAACGCAACAATCGCATCATCATACTGCCCATTTTCACGCAATTCTACTGCTTGTTGATACTTAACTTCTTTTATTTGCATTTCTGCATCGCTATAATTTCCCAGTGCCGTAAACGCAGCAATTGCCTCGTCATATTGTCCACTTCTGCGCAATGCCATTGCCTGTTGATACTTTATTTCCTTTATTTTCACTTCTGCGTCACTGTAATCCCCCAGTTTCTCAAACGCAGCAATCGCCTCTTCATACTGCCCATTCTCGCGCAGCGTCACTGCCTGTTGATACTTTTCCTGCTTCATCTCCCCAATTTGCGTTTTCGCATCACGGTAGTCATTCAATGATGTAAACGCAGCAATCGCAGATTCATATTCCCCCGCTTCGCGTAAGGACACTGCTTGCTGGTATTTCGTTTCCGTAATTTGCGCCGCAGCGTCGCTATAATCCCCCAGTTCCGTAAATTCGTCAATCGCTTCTCCATACTGCCCATTCTCACGCAACGCCACTGCCCGCTGGTACTTATTATTCGGGATAACCCGCGTCACCACAAACCAGCCCACTACACACGCAATCAGCACCACCAGCACAAAAGCGACCGTCAATCTTTTATTTTTCCGCTCTTTTGCTTTTCTTTCCTTCTCCTCCGCGTTCCTGCATTCCTCATACCGCTGCTCGGCTTGCTTCCGCAGCTCCTCCACGTCGCGGTAGCCGTTCAGCCCCTCGCGTCCCAGCATCCTAATTGCCTTTTCCCACTTGAAGCTGAAGTTTCCTTTTTCAGCTTCCTGCATTGCCTCCACAGCATCATTGTAGACAATTTCGCGGGCGTTCTCCGCGTCCTGCAAGCACTGCTCTGCCCGCTGCTTTGCATCCTTGTAGCCCGGAATCTGCCCAAACTGCTTCGCGCACGCTTCCAAATCCGCCGCGTCCGTCAAATCGGGCATTCCGATTTTCGCTCTTCTTCTGCTTGCATTTTCGTAAATCGCCTTCTGCCGCGCCTGTTCCGCCAGCGCAAGGCACTGCTGGGCGCGCACTTCTTCTCCCTTGATTTGCCCAAACATCGCCGCCGCGTCTTTCAGCGTGCCTTCACTCACGTCGCGCGGGTCACTGTCCGCCGCCATCTGCGCCAGCGTGTTCCGGATGCTCTGGTAGCCCGCCAAGTGCCACGACGCATTCTCCTCCGCGCTGTAATCGGTGGATTCGCTGCCCTTTGTCAGGCAATTCGCCCGGTAGGCCTTCAGCGCGTCGTCCATCTTCGCACGGCTGCCGCGCCCGACCGCTACCGCACAGGCGCAGTCAATCGCCAGTTCGTGGCAGTGCTCCTCCACCCGCGCCCGGACGCTCGCCATGTAACCCGTGTACGTCTGCTTCTGTGCCGCCGACGCAAAGCGAACCGCCTTCTGCCAGTCGCCGCGCATGTCCACGCAGTAATTCAGCGCGCCAAGGTCGCTTTCCTTGCGACAGCCCGTTTCAGCGCACACCTTGCCCATGTAGGCCTCGGCGCACTCCGGGTCAATGTCCAGCACGCGGTCGTAGTATTCGCGCGCACTCGCGGTGTCGCCGTCCTCCAGGAACAGCGCGGCACGCTTGAGCAGGCTCGTCACACCCGGCGCATTGGTTTCCGCCGTTGCAGTCTCCACGCGCACCCCCTGCGGCGCGCTCGTCGGCTGCTGCATCACCTTCTGAATCCCGCGCAGCAAGTCCTGCATGAAGCCGATTTTGCTCATGTCCTGGCTTTGCAGCATCGACAGTTCTTCCGGCAGGTCGTACGGATCCATATCCCGATAGCACGGAATCAGCAGCCGCTTGTGGTCGTGCTTCATCAGCGACAGATAGCGGCTCCACTCGTTTTTCACCCACACGGCGTTAAAGTACTCCGGACGGGTGCCGATAACGACCATCACCTTCGCGCTGTTTAGCGCCGCGAAGATGTACGGCTCGTACTGCTGCCCAAGTTTGTCCTCCAGCGTGATGCGGCTGAAGAACACCTTCAAGCCCTGCTCGGTCAGCCCATAATAGACATCCTGCGCCCATTGGCTGTCGCGCGTCCGCTGACCGTTCTCGTCCGTCTCCTTGTAGCAAATGAACACGTCATACGGCTTCTCATTGGCAGAAATCGCCAGAATTCCCTTCTGGATTTCTGCAATCTGCGCCGCTTCCTCCTGATAGATGCGGCGGCTCTCCTCATCCGGCGCGTTCTCCACCGCCGCGAGATAATCCTCGTCCGTCAGAATCGACGCCACCTGCACGCGATGGCACGTTGGGATTCGCTGATGCGTTGCCGGATCTTCAACGTACTCAATGCCGAATCGGCTGATGACCGCGCCCCAGTGCGCCTCGGCATCCGTGTCGTCCTGCTCCAGAATTTTCTCGTACGCCGCAACCGCCTTGTCGAACTCGCACTGCCGCCGGAAATGATTCGCGCGGTTGTAGCGGTTCAGCTTGTTCTCGTCCTCCGCCTGCGGAATCGTCGACGTGCTGCCGCAGTACTCGCACGTCCCGTACGTCGCCCCCGGAATGAAGTCAATGTCCCCGCCGCACATCTTGCACTTAATAATCATGGTGCGTCCCCCTTGCTGATAGCATCGCCTAAAATGGCATAATTCGTTACGTCGTGTGTATTTTACCACACTTACAGACATCCGGCAAGGTGAAATGTCGAATTTTGCGGAGAATGCTCTCGTCGCTTGAAATACAAAAGCCCGCCTTATAATATAAAGAACCCAACCGTGCCATCTTCTGTCCTCCCAATCAGCGCAGCCCTGTCAAGCAGAAGATTGCGCATAGCACAAGAAGTTTCAGGCAATAATGTGCATTGATGGCATGCGGCATAGTTAATCCCATATAACCCCTGTCCATTGATACCCGTTGATGTCATGCAAAGCGGGTCGCCAGAGCACCATTCCGCCTCATCAAGCAAGTCATCAATTATCTTCTCCAAATGCTCCGATTTAGCCTGCGCAACAAGACCGCCAAGGCTGCCCTCCACATCAGAAGAAGCTGTGTAAATTAAAATCCCGCCATATTCTCGCCGCTGGGATATGTTGAATAAATTCTTTCTTTCAGTGATGCCGATTGATAACCGCACATTTTTGCAAGCGAACGAATCAATAAGTGCGAAAAAGTATGAAGCAGCACATACCTTGGCGAAGCATTTTCACAGTGGATTTTGTTTTCTTGAATCCGCTCCATCATTAACTGGTAGATATGCTGGTTTTGCTTTTCCCAATCTGAAACTTTCTCTTCATTTAACCGAATAAAAATTCCTTCGCCATGCATATCAATTGCCGGAAGCCATTGTTGCTGCTTTCGTGAAAAAATTGGTGCTAAGCAAGGGCTATTCATGTCTCCATCTCAGCCTTGCAAACGTGTAAATCCAGCCATTGTCACAATTTTTGTCAGGCAATCAACTGCCGTGACACTATCCAGCAGCATATGATACTTTTTCGGAGGAGAAATTCGTCTGGAACTGAAATCCGCATTTTCATCTTCCGTTTCTTCACAAAGTGCGCGGTATTCTTCCTCATATAGTTCTCTGAGCGACGCAGGATGCGGCTTGTTCTGTTCTGTGCACAGCACGCGGTAAGCATCCAGAATCTGTTTGTTTGAGATTTTCGGAAGATACGGGCGGATTTTTCGTTCTATATAGGATTGCAGCGCTTCATCACTCTTTCCTTCCATCGCATCGAGATGTCGAAATAGAATTTTGTTGACCTGTGTACTCCACGGTGGAATGTTCAGCGCGCTAATATTTACGGGCATATAGACACCAGCGGATGTTCTCATTCGAGCAACAGCATTCTCTGTGCATGGCGAATCAGCGTCGTGTTCCAACCACGGTTGGCGGCCAGCGCATTTATACACGGCTGCTAATGCCCCTGGAACGAACGCTTCTTGCATACTGCGTGTTTTTCCACACAGTTCACAGGATACCATCAGGCTGCCCAAGTTTGTTCGCCCATTAATATTGAACAGCTTTAATCGTTCAGGTTCCCCTCCCTGATTTTTTTCACACGCGGCACCTCGGTGAACCCATCGTGAATACGGAAAGTCGTCGATATGACCATGACGGCATGCAACAATAAAACGTGAAGGAACCAATCTATGGTTGCATTCTGGACAGCGCAGTTCGCCTTTCTGCAAGCCAGCAAGCTGCTTGTCCTTCCACAGATATGTACATGCTGGACAATACAAAATTTCAGGGAAACGATATGCACGAATGTCACGACTATACGATTTCTCATAGATTGCTCGATTTTTCTTATCATACTTAGGCTTTACGAAGTAAGCACGCTGTAGCACCTTTTCCAAGCTGTGACAGTGTAAGATTCGTGGGTCATCTTCATCCGCCGGTTTCCAGTCATCAGCTCCACCAATAATAGCGGTTTCTTCTTTGAAATCGACTATTGTCCCCACACCATAAGAAGTTATTAGCTGCGAAGTTCGCAGTTCGCCTAACTCATGCGATTTGCAGGGGGCTTCCTGTCCGGGTAAAAACACCGGATAAAAGGAATCATCAGAAAGCAAAACGCCAAAAGCGCTGCAAAGCTTATAGACCGGCTCTTTCTCGCACAAAATTGCTGCTCCGCCAGCCACAGACCATTGTACACGCTCCGGGCGGCAAACGGCAAGGTGATACTCTTCCCCTATCTCTTCGATACGTTGGTAAATCGCCTGCATTTCACAACTTCCGCCCACCATTAAGATGGCATCCATCTGCCCCAGCGCGACCCCTGCTTTATCCGCTGCCGAAAAAAGCAGCTGAATTGCTTCGTTGACTTTTGCATCAATCAGCTTTGAAAATTCATCCAATGTCACATTTTCTCGTACAGTGGGTCTTCCCGCGTATTTTATCAGCATCACAGGCGCAGATTCATCGGAGGACAAGCGTTTTTGTGCTGCCTCTGCACGGTCAAGAAGGCCGTCGCGTTCTTTCGGGGATAAGTCATCAAAAGGACATGCCGTCGATACCTGCCGCATAATTTTCGCATGGATATGGCGTGCGAGCATCTGGTCAATATCATTGCCGCCAAGACGCATCCCTGCAACTGCAAGTTCTGATACTTCTCTGTTTTCGATAGAAATCAAGCTGATGTCCAGTGTGCCGCCGCCCCAGTCGAAAACAGCGACATTGCTTGCCCCAGCCAATTCATCCCGACATTTAACATACGCTGCCGTTGGCTCGCTCACAAACGACTTGATACATATTCCTGCCCTATGTGCCGCCTCACGCAAATCAGCGCGCTGCTCGGATGAGAAGTCAACAGGAATTGCCATGACTGCCTCATTCATGGCACAGCCAGCCATTTTCTCTACACGCTCCTTGATATAGGCAAGGAACAACGCAGTTAGGCACCTTGCAAATTTCATGCAAAAAGCAAGGCGAAGCTGATTTAACAATTGACCTGAATGCACTTCAAGAGGTATAATAGAGTTAGTGCCGCATCATGTGTGGTCGCACTGTGTGTGATATACTGGAGGACATGCACCATGATTAACCTTCGCAAGTTAGAAAGCGAGCTGTGGGAATCCGCCGACCTGCTCCGAGCAGAGAGCAAGCTGACCAGTCAGGAATACTGTATGCCCGTGCTGGGCTTGATTTTCCTGCGCTATGCGTATAGCCGCTTCCGCTATGTGGAAGCCGAGATTATGAAAGACCGCCCGGTTCGCAACGGGCGTGTACTGCCGGTGGAATCCATCGACTTCCAGCAGAAAAGCGCTATCTTTCTGCCGGAAGAAGCACGCTATGAATATCTGCTGAACTTGGAAGCGGGTAAAGTCAACATCGGCGAAAAGGTCAACCACGCCATGACGCTGATAGAAGCAGAAAGTCCTCAGCTGAGCGGCGTGCTGCCCAAGACCTACACGTCTTTCAAGAACGAACTCTTGTGGGAATTGCTGCGCATCTTCAACAACAGCGCCCTGAACGACATTCAGGACGACATCATCGGGCGCATTTATGAGTACTTTCTCAACAAGTTTGCCCCGGCGGTGGCCTCGGATGACGGCGTTTTCTTCACGCCCAAATCGCTGGTGCGCATGATTGTGAACATCATCGAGCCCAAACGCGGTATTGTGCTGGATCCCGCTTGCGGCAGCGGCGGCATGTTCGTTTCCTCTGCGGACTTCACTGAGCAGTACGGCGCGAACGCGAATATGGCCATGACCTTCTACGGTCAAGAGAAGGTGGAATACAATGCCAAGTTGTGCCTGATGAACATGGCAGTACATGGGCTGAATGCGCAAATCGTTTCCGGGGACGATGCGAACAGCTTCTATCACGACCATTTTGGTCTGGAGGGCAAGTGCGACTTTGTGATGGCGAATCCGCCTTTCAATGTGGACAAAGTAAAAAGTGAAAGCACTGCCTCTGCTGGGCGCTTGCCCTTCGGGATGCCGAGCGTGAATCCCAGCAAAGAAGTCAGCAATGCCAACTATCTGTGGATTAGCTACTTTTACAGCTATCTGAATGAGCACGGGCGTGCGGGCTTTGTCATGGCAGCATCCGCCACCGACAGCAACGGGCGCGATCGAGACATTCGCCGTCAGCTGGTGTCCACCGGGGCGGTGGATGTGATGCTGTCCGTTGGTACGAACTTCTTCTATACCAAGAGCCTGCCCTGCACGCTATGGTTCTTCGACAAGGGCAAGAGACTCGACTTGCGCGACAAAGTGCTGTTCATCGACAGCCGCAACTACTACACCGCCGTGGATCGCACGCTGAACGAGTGGAGTCCGTGGCAGATGAAAAACCTGAACGCCATCGTGTGGCTGCATCGGGGCGAAACAGAGAAATACCACGCATTGGTGGCAGGCTACTGCGCCGCGCTTGATATGGCGGCGGATTGCACCTTCGCCCAGCGCGCCGAGCAGCTGCAGCAAGAGATAGCCAGCGTCACCGCAGAATGCAAGGATGCCGTTGCCGCGGCAGCCCGCAAGGACAAGAAGCGCATACAGGCGCAGTATGACGAATCCCTCGCTGCCATACAGGAGAAGCTGACAATTGCGAAGGAGCGTGCTGGCTAACCGACAAATTCGGAGACGGCGAATACCGTGACATTTCCGGTCTTTGCAAGGCTGCCACGTTGCAGGAAATTGAGGAAAAGAATTGGAGTTTAACCCCCGGCGCGTATGTGGGTGTAGAGGCACAGCAGACGGATGATGTGGATTTTGCGGAGCGGATGCGCGAAATCCACGCGGAACTACTGACGCTGCAACAGCAGAGCGACGCACTGATGGAAACCATCTCGCGGAATTGGGAGGAGATGGGGGTATGAATTGGAAAAAGGTTTTCTTGGGATCTTTGTATGAATTACCATCACGAAACGGATTAACCCGCCCATCAAAGGTTCGTGGCGTTGGTTACAAGATGATAAACATGGGAGAATTATTTGCAAATGAGTGGCTTTATGATATTCCAATGGAACGTGTTCAACTAAATGATCGCGAGAAAAGAGAATGCCTCATTGCAAAAAATGATTTACTTTTTGCAAGGCAATCATTGGTAGCTTCAGGTGCCGGAAAATGTTCTATTGTCCGTGAAGTCAAAGAACCAACAACCTTTGAATCTCATTTAATAAGAGTACGTCTCGATACTACAAAGGCTGTTCCACTATTCTACTACTATTATTTTAAGTCTCCGCTAAGTCCAATGAAAACAATTGTTACAATCTGCGCGCAAGCAGGAATCCGAGGTAGTGATTTAGCGACTTTATCTGTTGAATGTCCCGACCTTCCCACCCAGCGCCGCATTGCCTCCATCCTTTCCGCTTACGATGACCTGATTGAAAACAACCGCCGCCAAATTAAGCTGCTGGCAGAAGCTGCACAACGGCTGTATAGAGAGTGGTTTGTGGAACTGCGCTTTCCGGGACATGAGGGCGTGAAGGTGATGGATGGGGTACCGGAGGGGTGGATGAAAGGCACCTTTGACGACATATGTATTATCAAAAAAGATGCCCTTACCCCTGATAAAATCTCGCCGGGAATGCCTTACATTGGGCTTGAGCATATTCCGAGAAATGATTTTTGCTTGGCTGATTGGGGTATGTCCGAAGAGGTAAACAGTAACAAATTCAGATTCAACGCTGGTGATATTTTATTCGGGAAAATCCGCCCCTATTTCCATAAAGTTGGCTTCACAATCTGCAACGGAATCTGCTCCACCGATTCTATTGTCATGAATGCAAACGACGAGTACTATTGTTTGTTGCTCATGACTGCATCCAGCGATGAGTTTGTTGACTACACTTATCAAACCTGCAAGGAAGGGGCAAAAATGCCGCGAGCCGATTGGAACACCATGAAGATGTATCCCGTTCTGATTCCTGATAGCGTTCTGCTACGTCGTTTTAATAAGCAAATCAGTGCAATTAAAGATAAATGTACAGTTCTTGCTTTGCAAAATCGACAGCTTACTGAAGCCCGTGACCGACTTTTGCCTAAATTGATAAACGGAGAAATGGAGGTATAAATAATATGCGAAGAAATATTGTCGATATTCTTTCTCAAACGCCATTCAATATCGAAAACGAATATCAGCAATTGTATGACTTATTCTTCTATGAAAATATCAAAATTGACAATTACAATTCCAGTACTCTTTTTAGTTTTATATCTCAGCATTTCAGGGAATTACCGCGTCATTTGATTAAACGAAGTATCTCCATTCGGGACTACAACAAACTGTATGGATATAACTTTTTACCGTATTCAGAGATGCGCGGCACTTTTCATAGTTCAGAGCAATTGCTTGAACTGTTTATAACCTTGAGTGAGTATGTTTATAATTTTATTTCAGAAGCACATTTTATTATTACACCGTACCGTTATCTCCAAAAGCAGGCTCAATTCATCATGGCTAATATTGAATCTTCTATTGATGAGATTGGATATAAAATCATTGTAAAAGATAACTTGTATATTATTGTTCCAGCATCACCGCAAGCTCTTGCAGTTGCTGAAATAGTTAAATCTGAATTAGCGGTGAGTGTTTTTGAGTACAATCATTACCGCTTAAATGGACAACTCACTGAAAAGTTGTCCATTCTAAAATTATTAGCTGATGATATTGAACCCTTTCGTTCTGAACTGAATACAATTAACAGAAATTCAACAAATTATTTGTTCCGCTCTCTAAATTTCTTTATTCGCCACAATAACCAAGAAAAAATTGAAGCAAAAGAATTGTCATCAACTGAAATTGAAGAATGGTACGACGACATCTATCAGATGTACCTTCTTGCCAAACTCGAACTCGATAATGTCAAGCGTATAGGAAAAGCAAAAGCCTTCTTTGATCAAAATATATAGGAGTATTTCTATGAGTTATGATTATTCCGAAAACGTCCTTGTTCAAGGTGCCGCCGGCGACCTGCTCCACGACGAGCTGGGCTGGGAACTGGTCTATGCGCACAACCGTGAAACGTTGGGCGCAAACGGCACGTTGGGGCGCACAGACTACCATCAGGTGCTGCTCACCAAGTACCTGCGTCCGGCTTTGTTCCGCCTGAACAGCTGGATGACGGAGGCTTATGCGGACAGCGTGGTCAAGTCGCTCATGGAAACCTCCTTTTCTGCCACGCCCATGCAGACCAACGAGCAGAAATACCGCCTCATCACTGGCGGCGTTCCCGTCAATTTCCGTCTGCCAAACGGCAACATGGAAACGCGCATGGCCCGGGTCATCGACTTCGACAACCCCGCCAATGATCACTTTCTCGCCGTCAAGGAAATGAAGATTGACGGCGCACTGTATCATCGCCGTGCGGACATTATCGGCTTTGTGAACGGCATTCCGCTGCTGTTTGTGGAGTTCAAAAAGCTCGGCGTGGATGTTCGCCAAGCCTATGATACCAACTATCACGATTATCAGCATACCATCCCGCAACTGTTCTGGTTCAATGCTTTTGTGATGCTCTCCAACGGCGTGGAATCCAAAATCGGCACATTGGGCAGCAAATATGAGTATTTTAGCGAGTGGAAACGCCTGAATGAGGGCGAACAGGGTGTTGTCAGTCTGGAAACCATGCTGCGCGGTATCTGCAAAAAGGAAACTTTCCTCGATTTGCTGGAAAACTTCATCATCTACGATCATTCCGACAATCATACTGCCAAAATTCTGGCACGAAATCACCAGTATCTCGGCGTGAATGAAGCCATTGAAGCCTATCGAGATCGCAAGCTGCGCGACGGCAAGTTAGGCGTATTCTGGCACACGCAGGGCAGCGGCAAAAGCTACTCCATGGTGTTTCTGGCGCAGAAAATCCGCCGCAAGTTTTCGGGCAGTCCGACGATCATTGTGCTGACCGACCGGGACGAGCTGAACAAGCAGATTAGCGCTACTTTCGAGAGCTGCGGATGTCTTAACGGCATGAAATCCAGCACGTTTGTCCCGTCCAGCGGTGCGCGGCTCGTTGAGATGCTGAAGGGCAATCCCAGCTATATCTTCACGCTGATTCAGAAATTCAACAATGACCACCCCGACCCCATCACGCCGAATCACGACATCATCATCATGAGCGATGAAGCTCACCGCACGCAGAACGGGCTTTTTGCCGACAACATGATGAAGCTGCTGCCCACCGCCAGCCGCATCGGCTTTACCGGTACGCCGCTGTTCGCCTACGACAACATCACCGAGCGCACCTTCGGCGGCTATATATCGGTGTATGACTTCAAGCGAGCGGTCGATGACGGTTCCACGGTTCCCCTCTACTACGAGAATCGCGCCGATCAGCTGGAAATCACCAATCCCAATATTTCCAACGAACTGACCGATTTGCTTGACAGTGAAAACCTTACACCCGACCAGCAAGCAAAAATGGAACGGGAATTAGCGAAGGATATTCACATTATCACCGCCGAAAAGCGGCTGCGCGCCATCGCAAAGGACTTTGTGAAGCACTACACCGACATGTGGGACACAGGCAAGGCGATGTTCGTGTGCATCAACAAAGTGACCTGCGTGCGCATGTACAATTTCGTGCAGGAATACTGGCAAGATGCCATCCGCCAGTTAGATGCGAGCCTGCGCACGGTCTCCCAGCAGGAAGCGCAGGAAATGCAGCGCAAGTTGGCATGGATGAAAGAAACCGAAATGGCGGTTGTCATCAGTCAGGAGCAGAACGAGTGGCAGACCTTCGACAACTGGGGGCTGGACATTCGCCCGCACCGCGCCAAAATGGAAGCGCGCAGGCTGGACAAAGAGTTCAAGGACAGCGAAAATCCTTTCCGCGTGGTATTCGTATGCGCCATGTGGCTCACCGGCTTTGATGTCAAGAGCCTTAGCTGCCTGTATCTGGACAAGCCGCTGAAAGCGCACACGCTGATGCAGGCCATTGCCCGCGCCAATCGCGTCTGCGAGGGCAAAACGAACGGCTTAGTAATTGACTACATCGGCGTTGTGAAAGCACTTCGGCAGGCACTGGCAGATTACACCTCCAACGGACGAATTGCCGTTGATCCAACGCCAGACATAAGCCAGCTGTACGGCAAGATTCGTGAAACCATTGCTGAAATCCGACAGCTGATGCTGGCGCATTCGTTTAATTTGGACACCGCCGTTTGCAGCGACAGCTTTGCACGAATCGAATCTGTGCAAGATGGTGCGGATGCACTTTCCGGCGATGCAGATACGCGCAAGCGCTTCGGCATCATCGCGCGTGAGCTGTTCCGCATGTTCAAGTATGTCGAACATGGTCAGCTGGACAGCGAGCGCAAGGAGAAGGATGCCATCAGCGCGATTTACGATGTGATGCACGCGCGTGTCCTTCATGCCGACAATTCCACGCTGATGAAGCGCATCAATGATATTGTCAGCGACGCGATTGATGTAAGAATCAACGATGATAACAAGGATAAGACGTTTGACATCAGCAAAATTGATTTTGAACGGCTTCGCGCGGAATTTATGCGGCGGAAACATCAAAATCTGCTTTTGCGGGATTTGCAGCAGCTGATTGAAGGTCGTCTTGCTGAAATGATGGCTCGCAATCCAACAAGAATCGACTACTACGAGCGGTATCAAACCATTATCAGCAACTACAACGCCGAACAGAATCGTGCTGCCATCGAAAAGTCCTTCACCGATTTGTTGGCACTGGCCAATGAACTGGACATCGAAACGGAGCGTTATATCCGTGAGGGCTTCGACAACGAAGAGCAGCTTGCGCTTTTTGATTTGCTGAAAAAGGACACGCTGTCCAAGGAGGAAATCAGGATGCTGAAAGCCTCTGCGAAAGAGCTGCTAAGCACCATTCGTAAAGCTATCGCCAATATGAACAACTGGCGCGAAAAGGAAACCACCCGCGCTGAAATGGCAAAAATCATCCGCGACACGCTGTGGCACAGTCTCCCCACAAGCTATACGGACGCGGATATGACCAACTGCCGTCAGAAAATCTACACTTTTGTTGTAGAACGTTCCCCTATGATAGCGGGTGCATGGGCATAATACTATTTCCAAATGAAAATGCGCCAAGATGCGCGGCGAATTTTTCGTTCTGGCTAACGGGAACGAAATGCAGCGTAGCAGCGCTACGCT
>ENA-OYDD01000287-OYDD01000287.1-human-gut-metagenome-genome-assembly--contig:-NODE-287-length-13687-cov-4.530516_pt1 | contig 13687 bp, 10 predicted proteins | sample MGYA00243684_ERZ652896 | MGnify/ENA primary metagenome ERZ652896 (study PRJEB26926, sample SAMN06164809) | human gut metagenome | biome: ENVO:00009003; feature: ENVO:2100002; material: ENVO:00002003...
GGATTATGTTACAAAGATAGTGAAAGCCGAGAGAAAACGGGAACTTGTTCCCTGTTTTCCGAGGCGCCTCCTATCTTCTGCAAAGATATGCAAATTCGGACACACCCCGAATCCCCATATATTGGTATATCGATTACCGCAGCCCCTATTTATTATAAGTACGATATCGGAATCGGGGCATCCGCGATTATCAACCTGTTGTGTTCGAACCACTTCATAAAATCATTGAATTTCTGCCGGTTGTCGCTGACCCACAAGCCGAATGCAGTCTTATTCCCTTCCCGGAGCACCCAATAGTTGTAGGCTTCCAGATGACCGGCATCCCGCACTGAACGCAGATATTCCAAAAAAGGAACGACGATTTGATTGTCATACTTCAGCACCGTATTCGCCCCTTCGTCCAACTTCTTCAGGCCTTCGTCGATCCACCGGCTCCGGATCCGGTTCAGGGATTCCAGATCGACGGACCGTTCGCCCCCGGCCGCAGCCTGCATCGCCGCCTCGTACACGGCACCGTAAGGCTCCCGCACATCCCCGGCCAGAAGCATATCGATCGTTATGGCGATCGGACGGTTCTCGTAAAAATCGACCGACACGGAATCGGTGGAAAAAACGATGCCGGTTTTATAGTTACGGAACAAAAGCTCGCTCATCTCCTTATTCCGGTCGCCGCTGGGTAGCAGGTTCATCATTATCTCACCATAAATCTGGCTCCAGACCTTGCTGGTGGAATAAGCATAAAACTGGGCCGCCCGGTAATAGTTCGACGGGAACATCGGGGCTACGCTGATGCCTTTTTCGAAAGAAGCGACCGCTTCGTCGTAATGCCCCTGCATTCCCGAAACGACCCCCTGCTCCAGATAAAGAGCGCCCGAATCGGGAAAGCGTTTGAGCCCCTGCGCATAAACTTTCAAGGCTTTTTTCGGATTCTTCAGATAATCGTAGCAATTTCCGACCAACTGATAAACCAGATCGTTGCAATCCTCGTACTTATAAAGTGTTTTGGCGAGTTTGATCGCTTTCTGATAATCCCGTTTGACCATATAGGCATAAGCCATCTCGTAGGTCAGAGGCCAATAGTCGGGATCGAGTGCCAATGCATACCGAAGCAACACGATACCCTGATCGGGATCACCGTTATCCATCAACTCGATAGCCTGCCGCTGCAATGCGAGCACCTGCTCGCGGTTGTTCTGTCCGAATGACAGTTGTGTGCCGAACAGACAAAACAATGCCCATAGCAATATTCCAAAAAGTCTTTTCATGGCAACAAAAAGTTAATTTTCGATGAATGAAGTTACGATTATTTTTGGGGAAATACAACCCTTCGATAAACAAAATTACCCTTTCGCACCGAATTACCGGCACGAAAGGGTATATTTACATAAAACGAAACGGAGGTTATTTCCCCTTCCGGGCGATCACGGCATCGATGCAGGCCCGGATTTTCGGTGCAGGGTCCTCCCACGTATCGGGCTTGATGACCTTGCCGTCCTTGGGATTGTAGTGCGGCTTGCCGTCGGGCCACAATTTAGCCATGTTGGCCTGCTGGACGATTTCGAACAGTTCGTCCGGCTCGAGTCCCATCTCGACCATCGTACCCAGCGCGAAGTACATCAGGTCGATCATCGCGTCAGCCTGCTCGTAGATATCCTCGGCGACCAGAAACTCAGCGACCTCCTCATTCATCCATTTCGCCCGGCTGAGCGAGCGTTTTTTATCCAGCATACGGGGTGCATCCGGACACGGATGACCGAACTTTTCGTGAAATTCACGCACGTCGTTCCACTCTTTCTTCATAACACTCAAAATTCTAAAACAGCCATAAAGGTACGAATTAATTTTCACAAGACACGTCCCGGCAGGAGTTTCGAACCTCTTTTTCCGGGTGCCTTTTGGCAAAAGAGCGGAATGCCCGCATTTTCGATCGTACAAACATCGACCGAAAACCACGAACACCTTTTTTTGTATCTTTTTACAAAACGAGAATATGATCCGAACAGCCTCGGACAACCGACGGTCAAAAGGACGAAACAGAAGATATCTGTGAACTCTGCTCTCAAGAAAAAGTCGGCTTCGGCAACGACGTTTGGTTTACCGTCCGCACTTCACTTTTCTGGAAAAATAGGATACGGTTCGGCATAGCTCAAACGACGCTCGGAGGGGGAGGGCAGCTACGCTTACGTATAATGCCCTGCAAGGAGGCGCAAAAGGGACTTGAACAAATTTGGTTCTGTCCTTGTCTTTTACTATCTTTGACATAGCCTTGGATAGGAGGCACCTCGGAAAACCGGGAACAAGTTCCCGTTTTCTCTCAACTTTTCCTATCTTTGCAAAAAATCGGATGCGTGGCCCGGACAAGTTCAGACAGATTTGGCTTACCGTTCGCCTTCCACTATTTTTGCAGAAAGATAAATTGGCCGGACAGACGATTGCTGCCGCCGCCTGCGAAACGATCGGATCGAACCCGGGAACACCCTCGCCGTACCTCTTTTGCTACCGCTTGTCATGCAGATCAACAAGGCACAATTCGTATGCAGCTCCGAGCGTCTTTCGCAACTGCCGAAAGACTCGCTCCCGGAGTTCGCCTTCATCGGCCGCAGCAACGTCGGCAAGTCGTCGCTGGTCAATATGCTCACAGGTCGCAGCGGCCTGGCCAAAGTTTCCGGCACCCCGGGCAAGACGCGGCTTATCAACCATTTCCGCATCAACGACAGTTGGTATCTGGTCGATCTGCCCGGTTACGGTTACGCCCGCACATCGAAAACCCAACGCGACGAGTTCGCCAAAATCATCACCGACTACGTACTCCGATGCGAACGGATGCACTTCCTGTTCGTGCTGGTCGATTCCCGACTGGAGCCCCAGAAGATCGACCTGCGCTTTATCGAAATGCTCGGCCGGGAGGGCATCCCTTTCGGCATCGTCTTTACCAAAACCGACAAACTGTCGGCCGCACAGCTCGCACGCAGCGTCGAACGCTACAAACAAGTGCTCGGTGAACAGTGGGAGGGGTTGCCTCCGATGTTCCGCTCCTCGAGCGAAAAACGGACGGGCCGCGAAGAGATCCTGGACTTCATCGGCAAATGTTTAACAGAATGTTAAAAAAAGATTTTAGAAATACCCGATAATTCGGTCTTTACATCCTATCTTTGCACCATTCAAAAACACAATCACATACTATGGCTATCCACAAAATCAAATTCTTCGCAGGCAGGGGCTCGCGGTACCTCGCGGAGAAAATCGTCGCAAGCTACGGCACCACGCTCGGAAACTCGGAGGTGCAACAGTTCAGCGACGGAGAGTTCCAGCCCTGCTTCAACGAGTCGATCCGCGGCTGCACCGTGTTCATCATCCAATCGACCTTCCCGCCGCTGGACAACCTGATGGAACTCCTTATGATGATCGATGCCGCACGCCGCGCATCGGCCTACAAGGTGATCGCCGTGATGCCCTACTTCGGCTGGGCGCGTCAGGACCGCAAAGACCGTCCCCGCGTACCGATCGGCGCGAAACTGGTAGCCAACATGCTCGTCGCGGCAGGCGTGGACCGCATTATGACCATGGACCTGCATGCGGACCAGATCCAGGGCTTCTTCGACGTACCGGTGGATGCACTCTATGCCAGCGGCATCTTCGTACCGTACATCAAAAGCCTGAACATCGAGGACCTCTCGATCGCGGCACCCGACATGGGCGGCGCCAAACGGGCCAACACCTATGCCAAGCACCTGAGCGCCCCGATCATCATCTCGCACAAGGAGCGTGCGAAAGCCAATGTCGTGGGTAAAATGACGGCCATCGGCGACGTGAAGGGTCGCAACGTAATCATCGTGGACGATATGATCGATACGGCCGGCACGATCTGCATGGCAGCCGATATGCTAATGGAAAAAGGTGCCAAGAGCGTCCGGGCAGCCATCACCCACCCGATCCTTTCGGGGCAGGCTTACGAAAAAATCAATGCCAGTGCCTTGCAGGAGGTGATCGTCACGGACACCATACCGCTCAACCCGGAAAAGGACCTGAGCAAATTCAAGGTGATGACCGTAGCGGACATCTTCGCCAACGTCATCGAGCGCGTACACAACTACAAGGAGATTTCGTCGATTTTCTTCAAGTAGGAGGAGTTTACAATACGACAAAGGGGATGCTTTTTCGAGCATCCCCTTTGTCGTATTTAATGTTTCGCTATCCGGTGCATCTCACAAAAGCAACAACAGTCCGACCGCCAACGCCGCAAAAATACAGAAACAAAAGCGTATAATGCGATTATTGCAGAAAGACACCTTCCACAAGAAATAAAACCCAGCGCAACATAAAAGATATAACCCCAGTAAAACCAAAGAAACAATCCCGCAATACACCACGTAAACCAGCCCGTTTCCGCCTGCCCCATCGCATATCATACCAACAAAAAATACGATTATGTCGAGCAGTAGCAACCCGGTCAGTACAAGGGTTGTTATTTCTGCAATTCTGTTTTTTTCATTTTGCTCCGTCATTTCAGCGGCGAATCCGGTTCCCGGGCCATAACCATATAGAACATACGGTCGAGGAAGCCAGGGGCGAATTTCTTGATAAAGTGTGTAGCACGCCCCTCAGCCTCCATCAGGCAAAGGCGTTTGCGCTTTTCGATTCCCCGAATAACGATACGGGCGACCTGTTCGGGCGTCATCATCTTCGCCTCGTCGCGCGGTGTCTCGCCCTGGCTCGAACCGTCGGCCGTGAGCGCCGAAAAGCGGACATTCGAAGCCGTGAACCCCGGGCAGGCGACCATCACGTGCAACCCCTTCTTCAGGTTTTCGATCCGCACGGTTTCCAGAAATCCCGTCATCGCATATTTCGAAGCCGAATAGCCCGTACGCCCCGGCAGGCCGTGCAAACCGGCCACCGACGAGATGCCGACCAGCGACCCGTGCGAAGCCTGCAAGTACGGCAACGCGTATTTGGTACAATAGACCGTGCCCCAGAAATTAACGTCCATCAGACGGTGCAGCACCTCCAGATCCACGTCATCGAACAGTGCCCGCATCGAAAGGCCCGCATTGCAGATGAGCACATCCAACCCGCCGTACTCCCCGACGGCCGTGTCGATCAGATTGCGGCACTCCTCCGGCTTGGTCACATCCACCGCGCAGTAGGTCGCTTCGCCGCCTTTGGATCGGATATCTCCGACGATGAGCTGCAATTTTTGCAGGCTCCGGGCGCCGAGCACCACGTTGGCACCCTGCACCGCACATTCGCGGGCCAATGCCTCGCCGATCCCCGACGAAGCTCCGGTGACCACGACGGTCTTTCCTTTCAAACCTTTCATCCTATCAATCGTTTACATTTATTTCCAATCCGTCGTAAGCCAAATATACCCCTTCGGGCAACAACGCGGAACGCTCGGCGTAAAGACCCATTTCATGCGACATATGCGTCAGATACGCCCGGCGGGGCGCCACACGGCGGATCAGCGCCAATGCTTCGTCCAGTGAAAAATGCGAATCATGGGGCTGGGGCCGGAGCGCATTGACCACCAGCACTTCGACACCGTACAGCTTCCGCTCTTCGGCCGGGGCGATGGTCTTGAAATCCGTAAGGTAGGCCAGTTCGCCGAACCGGAACCCTGTCACCTCGAATCGGGGCGAATGGTGTCCCGACACGGGAATCACCTCCTTGTCCTTAACGCAAAAGGGAACGGCAGGATCTATTTCGCACAGCTCGATTTCGGGCACCCCCCGATACTTGTCCACACTGAAGGCATAGTCGAAGTCCTTGCGGACGCATTTGAGCGTCTGCCGTGTTCCGAATACGTCGATCCGATGGATCGTGGGATAATCGACGAAATTGAAGGCCCGCACGTCGTCCAATCCTCCGATATGGTCTTTGTGTTCGTGCGTCAGCAGAATCGCGTCGATATGCCGGACCCCGGTCCGGAGCATCTGGTAACGGAAATCGGGCCCAGCGTCGATCACCAGCCGTATGTCGTCCCACTCGAGCATGGCCGAAGTCCGCAGACGGTTATCGCGGGGATCTTTCGAGGTGCAGACGGCACACCGGCAGCCGATCACCGGCACTCCCTGAGAAGTTCCCGAGCCAAGAATCGTAAGTTTCATACCCATCGCAAAAAACGTCGGAGTTTCTGTTTTTCCCGGCGACGGGAACAAAAATACAAAAAAAACACCGCAGAAAAGAGAAATCGCCGCTTTTTCTCGCACGCTCCAGATAACGGGAAGCAACGCGTTTTACCGTACGCTCGGATAGGCTGGAGCGACTGTCGGTATCATTCGAAACGGGCGGCGAAAACGATCCACGATACCCCGGGGAACTCCGGCGGTGCACACCCGAACAATTCGGTATCTGTCGGAAAAATTCTAAAACCATACCGCCACAATCCTATACCTCTCCTCCTACAGATCCGATAATCTCCCGGAACCGGCCGCCCTCTCGCCCCTCCCGAAAACGCTACCGCAAGACAACCGGAACACGCCCCGCGAAACAGTTTCCTCCACCGCAAACAGAAGGCGGGCCGGCAACTGCTGACGATCGCCGCCGTTCCCGGCGCACATACGACATTCATCACATTCCGCTCGGAGGCGTCCAGAAAATCCGATGTACGTTTTGCGATTCGATTTATACAATTTGAGAACGAAACATCCTTCAATCCGGATAATTTTGTATAATTATTTTTCAGATTCGGGTCAAACCGGAAAAACCATTCCCGGACACCCGGATTTTTTACCCCGAAAAACAAGGAATTTCAAGCCCCGTGTATCCCACCCGACTCTACCGTCCATAAATTTCACCGACCTCCATCCATCGAAAAAATGCAGGACGGAAGAGTCGCACGGGGCGATTTCCCGGCGAAAGCCGAAATAATAGCGCAAAAAGACATTTTTAGTACTTATTTTTACTATCTTAGTATTCAGAATGTTGGAAAACCTCACATATTTCCTTAACGGAGCTTCCCTGTCATTTTTCGCTATGGGCGCCTTCCATATGGCGATTTATGCCCGACAGAGCAAATCCCGGCCCCATTATCTCTTCACGATCTGCCTGATATGGATGGCATTGATCGAACTCAAAGAGTTTTTCCTGAGCCACGATGCCGCCTACAACTACGAAATTCTCGGCCCGGGCTTCACCTTTCCGGACCTGTTTACCCTGGCTCTGCTGTCGCTCTTCTTTTTCGAACTGGTGATGCCCGGCCGCATCACGGCACGATACAGCCTCAAACTGCTGAGCCCCTTCGTTCTGCTCGGCGGCGCCTACTGGCTCGGAACGGCTTTCGAACCCCGCACGGTATATGCTTCCCTGCCGGAGTTGCTAAAGGACCTGCCGTCCTTCCTGCCGACGGTACTTCTGCTCTACACCCTATACACCGTCGGTTACTGCCTCCTCGCCCTGACTCGCATCGTCCTCTACTCCATCCGTTACTCCCGGGAGATCGCCCAGGCCTACTCGTTCACAGAGCGCATCCACCTGCAATGGCTGCGGTGGATGTCGGCACTGCTGGCCTTCTACCTGCTTTCATACATCATCATCATTCTATTTTTCAGCAATATCTGGTTCACCATTCTCATCTATATCCTGACACTTACCGTCTGGGGTATCCTCTACGGCTGCATCCTGCAATACCGCATCCCGGACATTATCCGGGATTATTGGCAACCGCTCCCGGAAGGAGAACCCATCGAAGAAAATCCGGAAATAAACCTCGCCGAAGGAAAAGGACGCGCCGCATCGCTGCGGGAACAGTTGCAGGAAGCCATCGTACAGCGCAAACTATACCTCAACCCCGGACTTACGATCATCGACTTGGCCTGCGAATGCGGCACTAACCGCACGCAACTCTCCCTGCTGCTCAACAAGGAATTGGGCTTGTCGTTCCGCGACTACATCAACCACTGCCGCATTCAATATGCCGCCTTGCCGCTGCTCGAAGACGAGGAGGCCGGCCATAAAATCGAAGAAGTGGCCCTATTATCCGGATTCGGGAGCACGGCGACTTTCTACCGCGCCTTCGCCAAAGAAAAAGGCATGGCCCCGCAACAATGGCAGGAGTCCATTAGAAAATCCCGGACAAGGGGGGGGGAAGACAACGGTTTACGGGAAATAACCGGACTTCAGGAAGAGTATCCGTAAGGCATCGTTCGCAACATTGAACAAGCGTACCGAAGTCGCAAATCAATTTGCCGCTCCGATTCATTTACAATGGACGGCTCAAGGATACGGTCCTATTTCCTTTTAGGACAAAAGCCTGCTCTCTGCTCTCTGCTCTCTGCTCTCTGCTCTCCGCTCTCCGAGCGTCGAACCCGTAATCCGGAAACACCCGTCAGGGATGCCATCCGATCTTCTTCAACGATAGCCGGCATCGAAGAGCCAGCCCCGGATAAAGTTCATCGCCGAATAAACCGCCCCATGAGCCGGATCCTGCGCCGCACGCCCCGAATGCCCGAACACCCGTCAAGAAGCCGCCGGCCAGTTATCTCTTACGGTCGCCAGAAGTAAAAAGCCCCGGACAAGGTCGCAATTCCTATGTGCCGGGGTAACGAATCCGCAATCCGGAAAGCACCCGGCCCCCGGACAAAAGCCTACGCTCCATACACCCCGGCAGTAAATTCTGCGGCCGGCACGGGCTCGGACGCAAAAGAAGAGCACCGCTTCGATCCCGCCGGAAACGGACACGCCTCGCCGTAAAACATCGGCAGTCATATACCGCCAATATACCTTATTCGACGGTCGTTTATTCACGACCCGTGACCGTGTTGTAATACTTGTCGCCCTAAATCCCTTCGCTCGGAGGAAACTTGGGCTACGACACACCCCAAAGGGACACCGAAGTATATAATCACAAAAATACGGTACTTCCCGGCAGCCAAATGAAAGCGGCGCCCCCCTTTTCGGAAGCGCCGCCGTATCAATCGAAATACAGGTCTTATTCGGTAACCCGCTCGAGCCATTTCACCATACCGAGCATAACGCCCATCGAGATGATGCAGACCGAGAAGAATACAGTCCAAGCCACCCAAATAGGATAAGCATTGTAGATGAGCGGACCAATCCAGAGCAGCAGATTGCCTACGGCCGTTGCACAGAGCCACAGACCTTGGCAAAGGCCCTGGAGATGCTTGGGAGCAACTTTAGAAACGAACGACAGACCGAGAGGAGAAATGAACAGCTCTGCCACAGTCAGGAAGAAGTAGAGTACGAAGAGCACCCACGGTCCTGTCTTGAGAGCGGCCGCCTCTGCAGCCGGGAGATCCTTGAACGCCTCGGCCGAAGGATAACCGTTGATGATCGAGAATACAGTCATGAAAAGGAATGCCAATCCGGCCAAACCCATACCGATAGCGATCTTGCGAGGTGTGGAAATCGCTTTTCCACGGCGTGCAAGAGCGGCAAATACCCACATCACAACAGGAGTGAGGATAATGACATAGAACGGGTTGAGAGCCTGCCATATTTCCGGCTGTACGGAGTCGGTCTTTACGAAATCGCGGGCAAAGAGCGAGAGTGAAGTTCCGTTCTGATGGAATGAAAACCAAAAGAAGATAGCAATACCGAGCACAGCGAAGAGGGCTGCCATACGCTGCTTGATTTCCGTAGCCATTGCAGCTTTTTCCTCTGCAGAATATGTAACGGTTTCCTCTTTTGCTTTCTTTGCGGGAGAAGGAAGCTGTCTTTTGGTGAAAAGGAATATCGAGAGAGAAATAAGCATCGCAGCGACAGAGGCGATGAACGAATAGTGGATGCCGGTGTTGAAGACATTAAGATAGTTCGAACAGAATGCCGATACGGAGCCGACATCACCTGCGACCACAGAGCCACCCACCTTTGTAATGAGCTCGTAAAGATTGGTAAGGTTTACTTCCGCACCCGCCAAAAATCCGTGGCAAAGAGCCGGAAGCTCGGCATTATACATCAAGCCGTTCTCACTGAGCCACCAGCTGCGGAGCAAGGGAGCTACGAAGGGAGCCACAACGCCACCAAGATTGATAAAGACATAGAAAATCTGGAAACCGGCATCACGCTGCGAAGCATAGCGAGGATTGTCGTACAACTGTCCGACAATGGCCTGAAGGTTGCCTTTGAAAAGGCCGTTGCCGAATGCGATGAGGAACAGCGCACCGCAAGTAAGCGTAAGAAGCCATGTCTGATTCTCGGGAGTTGCGAAAATGGGGAACGCCAATACGACATAACCGATAGTCATGACAATAAGACCGGAAATGATGGTTCCTTTGTAGTTCTGCGTTCTGTCGGCAATGATACCGCCTACGAGGCTAAGCACATAGATACCGGCGTAGAAGAAAGAATAGACTAAAGCACTGGTCTCTTCAGACAGACCGAATTTGGAACATAGAAACAGCACAAGCACCGCGTTCATGATATAATATCCGAAACGCTCGCCCATGTTGCTCAATGCTGCCGGGATCAATCCTTTGGGTTGATTTTTAAACATACGCGATTGAATTAGAATTTTTTCTGTTTTTTGTTTCGCCCACAAAGATAGAATTATTTTTCGTATTTTTGCTATAATAATGAACCGGTTTATGGGAAATCCGACGAAAAAGCTCCCGCTGATCGAGCGGGACGACTGGCTGCTTCCGGTCGAAAGGGAGTTGACGGCCCGGTACGAGAGCTACCTGCAGGCACTCGGGGAAATCGAAAAGTCGGCCGGATCGATCGTCGATTACGCCAACGGCTATCGCTATTTCGGATGGCAGCGGGACGAGGCGCTCGAAGGCTGGTGGTTCCGCGAATGGCTTCCCGGGGCGCAGGACGTTTATCTGCTGGGCGACTTCAACGGCTGGCAGCGCACTTCGCTGCGGCTCGACAGAAACCCGGAAGGGGTGTGGAGTATTTTCCTGCCCGATGCGATGTATGCCGAACGGCTCACGCACGGCTCACTCTACAAAATCCACGTGCACGGCGACAACGGCTGGCACGACCGCATCCCCGCCTATGCGACCCGCGTGGTACAGGATGAGAAAACCAAGAATTTCACCGCCCAGTTCTGGAATCCGGTCCCGTTCGACTGGCAGGGCGACCGCCCCATTGCGGCCCGCAGCGAGGAGTTACTCATCTACGAAGCCCACGTAGGTATGGCCCAGGAACGCGAAGGCGTGGGCAGCTATGCGGAATTCACCGAAAAGATCCTGCCCCGGATCCGGGAGGAGGGCTACGATACGGTGCAGTTGATGGGCATCGCCGAACATCCCTATTACGGATCGTTCGGCTACCACGTGTCGAACTTCTTCGCCCCTTCGTCGCGCTTCGGCACGCCCGAAGCGCTCAAGACGCTCGTGCGCACGGCTCACGAACTGGAACTTGCGGTGGTGATGGATCTGGTGCACGCCCACTACGTGAAGAACCTCAACGAGGGGATCAACGAGCTCGACGGTACGGATCATCTATACTCCCTACCGGGTACGGCGGGCGAACAGCCCTACTGGGACTCCAAAACTTTCGATTACGGCAAGGAACAGGTGCGGCACTTCCTGCTTTCGAACGTCAAATACTGGCTCGACGAGTTTCATTTCGACGGCTATCGGTTCGACGGGGTGACCTCGATGATTTATCATCATCACGGACACACCGATTTCAGCCGAAGGGAACAATATTTCGACGCAGGGGTAAACGAGCATGCCCTCACCTACCTTACGCTGGCCAATACGCTGGTACACGACTTCCGTCCCCGGGCCGTTACGATCGCCGAGGAGGTGAGCGGCATGCCGGGCATCGCGGTTCCAACCGCAGACGGAGGCGTCGGCTTCGACTACCGCCTGGGCATGGCCATTCCGGATTTCTGGATCCGACAGCTCAAGGAGGTACCCGACGAAAAGTGGGACATACACGCCATTTGGCACGTCCTGACCGACCGTCTGCCCGGCATCAAGACGGTCGCCTATGCCGAATCGCACGACCAGGCGCTGGTGGGCGACCAGACCCTCGCGTTCCGGCTGATGGGAAAGGAGATGTACGAACACATGGACCGCGCCTCGCAAAGTCCGGTCATCGATCGAGGCATGGCACTGCACAAGATGATCCGGCTCGTCACGATCTCGGCGGGCGGGGACGCCTACCTCAACTTCATGGGCAACGAATTCGGACATCCCGAATGGATCGACTTTCCGCGCGAGGGCAACGGCTGGAGCTACGCCTACGCCCGGCGCCAATGGTCGCTCGCGGACAACGGGCTGCTGCGCTATGCCCAGCTCGGGGAGTTCGACCGGGCGATGATCGCCCTGGTGAAAAAATACGGCATACTCCGCGACGGCTACCCTTACAATTTACAGATGGACACCCAGAATCAGACGATGGCCTTTTCGCACGGCGACCTGCTGTTCGTATTCAACTGGCATCCGTCGGCCTCGATACCCAATTACGAAGTACGGGTACGGGTTCCGGGCCGTTACCGCCCGATCCTCTCGACCGACGAGCGCCGTTTCGGCGGCACGGAGCGGACCGACATGCGGGGGCAGCATTTCTCCTACCCCGTGCAGGGGGACGAGCTGCCCCGCATCCGCATCTACAACACCTCGCGCACGGCGACGGTCTTCCTTCGCGAAGAGTGATCCGGACACACTCCCTGCGCCGTGCACGGGGCCAAAAATACCGGATAATGCCCGGAAAACAGAAAAAATCGCAAAAAGACAGACAATACACCGCTGCCGAGCGGGATTTCGGACAACAAATTCAATACAATGACGAAAAAATACAGACATCTCCTGTTCGACCTCGATGGCACGCTCACAGACCCGATGGAGGGCATCACCCGTTCGGTGCAACACGCCCTGCGGCATTTCGGTATCGAAGTGAGCGACCTGCGCGAGCTCTGCCCCTTCATCGGACCGCCGTTCGCGGAGTCCTTCCGGACATTTTACGGCTTCGACGACCGCCAGACCAGCGAAGCCGTAGCCGTATCACGGGAGTATTTCACCGAAAAAGGCATCTTCGAAAACCGGCTCTACGACGGGATGGACGAGCTGCTCGACACGCTCACAAGCAGCGGATATACGCTCTGCGTCGCCACGTCGAAGCCCCGGGTATTCGCCGAGCGGATCCTCGACCACTTCGGCATCGCCCCCTATTTCTCCTTCGTCGGCGGCACAGGACTGGACGGCTCGCTGCCGACGAAGGCCGATGTGATCGCTCACGTGCTGGCCGGGAGCAACATCACCGATCGCGGAACCGCCTTAATGATCGGCGACCGCAAATACGACATTCTCGGTGCAAAAACCGTCGGCATCGACTCCGCCGGAGTTCTCTACGGCTACGGCGACCGGGCGGAACTGGAAGCGGCCGGAGCCGATTACATCCTCCCCGCAATTCCCGACCTGGAAGAGCTGCTGCTCGAATAAACGGACGAAATACCGGGAAACAGAGGGATTGTCTGACAAGTCCTATTTTAACGTTTTCACCCCCGTCGGAATAAACTCCGGCAGGGGTGATTTTCAATTTCGGGAAGTTATCGAACAGCCCTTTCATTCAGTTGCGGGCAACCTTGAAAGCCTACTTTTTCGCTGCGGCCGTACGGCGGGCAATGTCCTCGGCCGTATGCTGCACCTGGAAGCAAAGGTTCGACAGATCGACGCCCTCGATCCGGCGGCCCTCGACGACGATCTCGCCGTTCACCACGACGGTATCCACGTCGGCAGCCTTGCCGCAGTAGATCAGGTTCGCCACCATATTATAT
>ENA-OYDD01000307-OYDD01000307.1-human-gut-metagenome-genome-assembly--contig:-NODE-307-length-12896-cov-4.562729_pt1 | contig 12896 bp, 7 predicted proteins | sample MGYA00243684_ERZ652896 | MGnify/ENA primary metagenome ERZ652896 (study PRJEB26926, sample SAMN06164809) | human gut metagenome | biome: ENVO:00009003; feature: ENVO:2100002; material: ENVO:00002003...
GTCCTGACGTTGGTCGGTTACGATACCGACGGAAAGGCCGTTTCCGCCGATTTGAGGGTCGGAATCGGGCGGACCGTCGATCTGACGGGGCAGACGGCTAACTGTTATATCGCCAACTATGCCAATGCCTACTATACTTTCGACGGTACCGTAAAGGGAAACGGCGAAAAGATTCCTACGGCTCGGGTAGAACTTATGTGGGGAAGCACGTCGCATATGATCGAGAACCTGACACTCGACGACGGTCGGGTTTCGTTCTTCGTCGCGGCGGATAAGAAAGGTGAGTTTATCGAAGGAAACGCATTGATCGCAGCTTTCGATGCCCAGGATAAGGTGGTTTGGAGTTGGCATGTGTGGGTTACGCAGTACGATCCTTCGGCGGAGTCGGTTACTTCGGCTGCCGGAGATGTTTTCATGACCCGTAATCTGGGTGCCGGAGCCGGCGGCAATGCCACGGAGGACGACATATATCTCTCCTACGGACTTTATTACCAGTGGGGACGTCCGACCCCGATGATCGGGCCGGCGTATTATAACTGTGCATTTGCGGAGGATCATAAGATGTATAATATCAACGGGCGTCTTACTTATCTTGACTATGTGGAATCCACCCCCGAAACGGGCACGATGGAGTATGCCATAGCCTATCCGATGAGTTTTATTCTGGGAGTCGAGGAGTCCGGTTACGATTGGCTCTATTCCGACCATGACAACGAGTTGTGGGGGGCGGTCAAGACCGTTTACGATCCCTGTCCTAAGGGATGGAAGGTTCCGGACAAGGATGTTTATGCCGATTTTATGATCGGCGACGATCATGACCAGGAGCAAACGGAGGCGTTGCGCGAGGCTTACGGCTGGAACCTGACCGACGGAACGATGACTTCATTTTTTCTCGGAGGCGGGCGTCGCCCTTATCTGACGGGGCTTATCCAGAATGTAAACAGCAATGCGGACGCGCAACCGTGGATCGGATGCTATTGGACCAGCGGTTTGGGAACCGACGAATTGAGCGCTTCGGGCCTCTATTTTTCGCTCGATACGGACGATGCTGCTTCGAGTGAATTTGTTCCGGCACGGAACTATCAACGAGCCAATGGTTTGCAGGTTCGTTGCGTAAGGGAATAATATCTTTTTTCCGAATCAATATACCTTATTTTCGCCGGAGTTTTCGCTCCGGCGATTTTTTGGTATAACAGTTGTTCCTCTTTTCGGAAGAATTTTTATTTGTCTGCAAACATGAGAGTACAAACCGGTAAAGGGACCATTCCATGGATGACCGTGTTGGCGATTTGGTCGGTATCAGCGGTCGTTTCGCTGCCGGGACTTGCCATCTCCCCCATCCTCGGCGACCTGAACAAGGTCTTTCCGCGCGCGACCGATCTGGAGATACAGATGCTCACTTCGTTGCCTTCGGTGCTGATTATTCCTTTTATGTTATTGGCAGGCCGTTTGTCTGTGACCGGGAATAAGTTCAAGCTGCTTGTGGTCGGACTTGCGGTTTTTTTCTTGAGCGGCTTCGCCTGTCTTTTCATTAACCAAATGTGGCTTCTGATTTTGGTCAGTTGTCTTACGGGTATCGGTGCCGGTATCATCATTCCTTTATCGACGGGATATATCGTGGATTACTTTACGGGAGACTACCGCATACGGCAGTTGGGTTACAGTTCGTCGATCAATAATCTCACGCTGGTGTTGGCTACTATGCTGGCAAGTTATTTGGCTAATGTCGATTGGCATCTGCCCTTCCTGGTATATACGTTGCCGGCGATTCCGTTGATTCTTTCGGTTTTCATTCGCAGGACTCCCGCTGCTCCGGAACCTGTCGGGAGCGATGAGCTGAAACACAAGAAGGTCGATTGGCCGAAGCTGGCCGCTGTCATGGGATTTTATTTCCTGGCGACCTTCCTGTCGTTGGTTATCGCCTTCTACATTTCATTCCTGGTGGATCCGCACGGCAACCGGAATTCTTTTTCGGGTTTTCTGATATCTCTCTTTTTTCTGGCTATCATGCTGCCCGGCTTTTTCCTCTCTCCGATCATCCGGCGGCTGCGCAGCAACGTCAATCTGATTTCGTTGGTTATGATCTGTGCGGGATTGCTCTTTATCGGACTCTTCAAGGCGCATTTCTGGCTGATTGCGGGATGCACTCTCGTAGGACTGGGATACGGCATTATTCAGCCGATCGTTTACGACAAAGCGGCTGCGGCGGCCCCACCGCAATTGGCGACATTGGCCCTTTCGGTCGTGATGTCGGTAAATTATCTGGCGATCGTTCTTTGTCCGTTCATTATCGACCTGTTGCGAAACATTCTGCACATGCAGGGAGAACGCTTCCCTTTCATCTTGAGTGCTGGTCTGGCTTTCGTTGCGGTCTTGCTGACCTGGCGGTACAGAAATAGCTATGCGTTCGGGTTGGATAAGTCTTATTACCGGCAATGAATAAAGAGGAGAGCCGCTTAAAAAGTGGCTCTCCTTCCTGTTGCCGACGTTTTTTCCTGGATCGTTGTTGCCGGGCGTTGCCGCTTTGCCGGAAACGTCCGGTCGTATTGTGCGCTGCGTCGGTCCGCGATCCTTCTTCGTGCCGGCTATTTCCCGGATGCGGGATTCTTTACGCAACGTACCGGCATGCCTGAGCGACAGTCTATGTCGATTATGTTTACCTGGTTGCTTTTCGAGAAGAGCAGGTATTGGTAGTTCAGATCCTCCGGAGTATAGACCGAACTTTCGGTACTCGTACAGAGCAGGTAACCTTTGGAGAAATCCCCGGACATCAACGATCCGATGTATTTCCCGCTCGGGTCGCGTGTCCCGAGCATAGGTGAAGAAGGAGCTGCCGAGCTCACTGTTCATGGCGATAAGCGACTCCAGATCCGCCCGGGTCGGAAGGTGCCATCCTTCCGGACAAATGCCTTGCACGCCCTCGATATTGCGGAAGTTGTCCGCAGTAACAGGTTCCCCTACGGCCGTAGCCAGATCGTAGAGCAAACCTTGCCGTTGGATGTATTCCGTGTCGCTGGATGCGGTAAAGGAGGTCGTACACGGATACCAAATGCCGTTTTCTTCGGACGGGGATGAGGAAACGCGCTTGTCCTCGGGAATGTAGCGCAGGTTTTCCGCCATCCAGGTCGTACCGTTGCTGAGTTGCCGGATGCGATACTTGACGCCTGCGTACTCCAGCAGGTCGGAATCTTCCGGCAGGTCGTCTTCGACCGGAGCGATCGCTCCTCCGTCCTCCCAGCCTTTGACGGCGCCGCTGATGGAGGCGTGGATCTTATTCGTGTTGCTGATTACCGCCTCGATCGCATATTCCGCACCGGATTGCAGGTCGGTCGCCTGGAATGTTTTGGTGTGCCGGTTGCCGTCGGAAGTTTGGATTTCGAGTTCGAGTGCCGCCCGCTGCGGTACGAGAATGGCTTCATATCGTCCTGCGGTCACCGTTGGAAAGGGATAGATATCCGTTTCCGCCGAAGAAGCATCGACCTGAACGCTTTTCGCCGAAAGATCGACGGTCGCCGTGCAGCGGCTGCCCTTCAGGGTGACTTCCTCGATCGTATTGGCGGAGTTGTTCGTAATATCGATCACGATTTTGGTGAGCAGGTGGGTGAATACCATATTCACGGCCGTTTGGCTCGGTACGACGTCCGTCGCTGTCGCTGCCAGCAGGTCCGAGGCTTCGTGATCGGCGGCGAGCTTCTGGTCGGCACGAACGGTGAAGCTCGCCGGAGCTCCTTCCGCTAGGTAGGGATAGTAAGCCGTAAGATTTGATTTTTCACTCGGATCGTCGTACCAGAACAGGTCGTCCGAAACGAAGACCGTACCGTCGAAACGCAGAGGCGTATTTTCACAGTAGTTAGCACCGGATTTGACGATCGTGAGCCCGATGCGGTCCCCGGTGTCGAAATTGAGCCCCGTAACACGGGAGATGCTCGGAGCGATTCGGATGCGGGATTGTACGGGGCCTTCGACAGAGTCGTTCTTGCTGCTGCATCCTGTCAGCAATGCGAGGCCGGATAGGATCAGGAAGAATTGTTTCATAGCGTTTTCGGGTTAATTGTTTTTTGTAAGAAGTATATACAAAAGTATAAAAAATAATATATTTCGTTCAATTTATGGAACGATAAAGTCTGTTTTTGCGGTGAATTGGGTGCTTGTGATGCAATAAGCTCGTTTTTTTGCCGGTCTTGTCCGTAAAGGGAACGTCCGGAGGTGTAATTGTACGAAACAGAGAAGCCCTTCCGTCATCGACGGAAGGGCTTCTCTGTTGTTTTTTGCGGTTACATCCGCAGCGAAATGCCTCCTACGCAGTTCATGTCCTCTTTGAGCGGACACCAGGAGAGATGGGTGAAGAGTCCGATTCGGAAGGAACCCATGCTTTTGACCGCCCACAGTTTTCCGGCGTTTATGAAGACGTTTTTCACGGCAAAACCTTTGGCTCCGCCCTCTCCTGCCGTTTTCCAGGGCGCGGCTCCTACGCCCGTTTTCAGGTCGATGGTTTTGACCGTAAAGGGATAGGCTACTTCGACGTATGAGGAGTAGCACCGCCGCCCCCGGGTATCGACATCTCGCGCTCCGAAAAGGATCGTGTACCAGGAGAGCGTGATGGGGACTTTGCGCGATACCTGCCATTCGATGCCGGCTTCGATGCGGTGCGGGGAGTCGGCGCCGAAATGGAAGTAGTTGCGGCTGATCTGCGGATTCCGGTCCGAGGCCGAACCTTCGTCGTAAAGGTCTTTGAGGTGGAAGGTGATGTTTTTGAGCCGGTAGCTGAGCATCAGGTCCGCCTCTTTGTATGAACTCGACGTGAAATCAACCGATCCCCAGGCCGCTATCGTAAAGTTTCCTATGCCGAGCGTCAGTCCCGGTTGCAGACTGGGGCCCGCTTCGTAAACACCGCGCCAGATATAACTGCTGACCAGATCCATTTCGACCTGAAGCGTTACGCCCGGTCTTTTTCCCTCGGGAAGTGCGGTTTCTTCCGCCTTTGCCCGAAGTGCGGACAACAGAAGACAGGGGATAAGGAGTAGGAACATCATGCGGTTGGGTCCCGCGTGGCGTGAGAGGTTTCTCATATCGGAAATAGGGTTAATCGGCTGCAAATGTAGCCTTTTTCGATGGACTGTGCAACTGTTTCGTCGGGCGTGTAACGGATTTGAAACGGTTGTTTGACGCTTTTGTAACGAGGGTGTAGCCCGGGTGAAACAGCGGCCCGGTACTTTTGCCGCTGTAAAATAATAAGTGGATGAATAGATTTTTATTGATTGGGTTATTGATGCTGAAGGGGATCTGCACGACGGTTGCAGCGCCCCTTCTGTCTGTTGTGACCGGTACGGTGCAGGACGCATCGACCGGCGAGGCGGTCATCGGCGCCGCCGTGATTTTGCAGAATACGACGTATGGGGCCGTCGCCGATGCCGACGGCCGCTTCGTTATTAATAATGTAAAGCCGGGCACTTATACGATCGAAGTGCAGATGCTCTCCTACCAGCGCGTAGTGATCGAGGGGTGTCAGATCAAGCCGGGAGAGAATACCCTGCCGCTGATTTCGCTGCAACCCTCGGCCGAAGAGATCGACGAGGTGGTCGTGACTACCGTGCGGCGGCTTTCGAGCGAGGCGGCCGTGATGCAGGCCGTCCGCAACTCCAAGATGGTCGTGAGCGGTGTGTCGAAGCAGATGATCGCCCGCACGCAGGACCGCGATGCGGGTGAAGTCGTGCGACGCATACCCGGTATCTCGATCATCGACGACAAATTCATCGTGGCGAGAGGTCTCTCGCAGCGTTATAATAATGTGTGGGTCAATGATGCGGCCATTCCGAGCTCGGAAGCCGATTCGCGGGCCTTCTCCTTCGATCTGATCCCTGCGGGGCAGATCGAGAACATCATGATCCTGAAGTCCCCCGTTCCGGAAATCCCTGCGGATTTCACGGGCGGGTTCGTCAAGATCAACACCAAAGATACGCCGGGTGAACTACCCTTCGCCCTCTCCTACTCGATCGGGTTCAACACGGCGACCTTCGGCCACGACTTTCTCTACAATCCGGGAAGCGGCAGCGACTGGTTCGGCTGCGACAACGGCAAGCGCGGCGTGCGGGGTGGTATTACGGGTGCTTTTGATAACGACGATCCGGATTTCGTTACCGACATGACCCGTCACGGCTTCAACAACGACTGGTCGATCAAGACCCGCAAGCCGATTCCCGACCAGCGGTTCTCATTCTCCTACGGCCACAGCTTCCGCCTGGGCAACGGCGCCGATCTGGCGCTGAACGGAGCGCTCAATTACAGCTATGCCACCCGGACCTTCTCGAATATGGAAAACTCCCGTTACGGGGTTTACAACAAGGTGGAGGACAAACCCGAATACTACTACAAATATACCGACGACCAGTACCAGACCAACGTCAAAGTGGGCGCCTTGCTGAATCTGGCTTACCTGAACGGAAAGAATCGCTACTATTTCCGTAACATTTTCAACCAGATCGGACAGGACAAGCTCACGCTGCGCGAAGGCTGGCAGAATATGTCGTCGCTCTATATCCAGGAGAAAACGGAGTATTGCTACACCTCTCGCAGCACGTACAGCGGGCAGATAGCGGGTGTACATACTCTCGAACTGGGAACTCTGGACTGGGATGCCGGATATTCCTACGCCGACAAGAACCAGCCCGACCGCCGCATCGTCAACCGGCAGGAGAACGACATGGTGGGCGATGCGCACTACGGTCAAATGCAGATCGATCAGAACGAGATCCGGCGTGACTTCATGAAATTGCGCGAACACATCGCTTCGGCGGGCATCAACTACTCCTGCACCTTGCGCGAAGGTTCGTCGTTCGCCCCCGAACTGAAGGTCGGACTCTACGGCGAATACCGTACGCGGGATTATCGCACCCGGGCCTATTTCTATCGCTTCGACACGGACAACCTGCCTGCGGACTTCGCTTACGGCGATGTGATCGACGATATTTTGCAAGACGGTAATTATGGCGCCGACAAGCTCTATATCTACGACGACAGCGACAACCGCAACAGCTACAAGGGCGACAACATCCTGACGGCGGCTTATGCCGGCATCGACCTGCCCTTCGGCCGCTGGAACGTTTATGCCGGCGTCCGGTTCGAATACAGCCGTATGGCGCTCACCTCGTACACCAAGATCAAGGACTGGGACAGCGAAACACGAAACTATACCCATGCCGATCCCTTCCCTTCGGTCAATGTGACATACCGCATCAACGACAAGCACCTGCTGCGTGCCGCTTACGGTATGTCCACCAACCGTCCTGAATTCCGCGAAGTTTCCCCTTCGGTCTATTACGATTTCGACCTGTTCAGCGACGTGAAGGGTAATGCCGATTTGAAAGCGGCCTATATCCAGAACGCCGATCTGCGCTGGGAGTGGTATCCGGCTGCGGGCGAAGGTATCTCGGTGGCCGTGTTCTACAAGCATTTCCGCAATCCGATCGAAACGGCTATTCTCGATGCGGGCAGCGGCAGTTATACTTACACGTTCGAGAATGCCGACCGGGCCAATCTGTACGGTGTGGAGCTGGACGTGAAGAAAAACCTCGATTTTATGGGGATGCGCAATTTCTCGGTGGTTCTGAACGGTTCGCTCATGAAGAGCCGTGTGGATTTCGACGACGAGAGCCTCGAGCACGACCGTCCGTTGCAGGGCCAGTCGCCCTATCTGGTCAATGCCGGACTCTTCTACCAGTCGCCCAAACTGGGCCTTACGGTCGGTGTCCTGTATAATCGCATCGGCAAGCGCATCGTGGGCATTGGCCGCAGCGATATGAGCGTGGGCGGCAGCATCGACAACGATATTCCGGATATGTACGAGATGCCGCGCAACGCGCTCGACGTGGTGGTCAGCAAATCTTTCGGCAAGCATTGGGAGCTGAAGTTCAACGCCAAGGACCTGCTCAACGAGAAGGTGCAGTTCGCCCAATTCCCGAAATTCGAGAACGGAGGCGATGTGGTGTCCCGCAAGCAAATCACCAAACAGTTCACGGCGGGACGGATGTTCTCGCTGAGCGTGACGGCCAAATTTTAAGTGAATCGCAGAAATTCGTTCGGGTTCTACCGAGTGAGAAAATAGTCGAAGTAAAATCAACCTTTTTTAATCAAATAAATTATGAAGAAAATTTTATGGGCAGCATGTTTGATGGCTGCGTTGAGTCTCGCAGGATGCAGCGACGACGAGAACGGTAACGGTGGCAATGGAGGCAACGGCGGTAGCGGCGAGGGCGGAAATCCGTCCGGTGGCGATCTGACGGAGATACTCTTCGAGGACGGGACCCAGATCGGCGACGGACGTCAGGAATTCGAGATCAAGGGCGACTACACGCTTCCCAAAGGTACCTACCTGTTGAAAGGCTGGTGCTATATCGCCGACGGTGCGAGCCTGACGCTGGCTCCGGGTACGATTATCAAGGGCGACAAGGAGACTAAGGCAGCGCTCATCGTAGAGCCGGGCGGCCAGTTGTGGGCTAAAGGCACGCAGAGCGAGCCGATCGTCTTCACCTCCGAGATGCCTGCCGGCAGCCGTCGGCCGGGCGATTGGGGCGGTATCATTCTCTGCGGTCGCGGTGTGAACAACAAGGGGACGATGCAGATCGAGGGCGGTCCCCGCACTACGCACGGAGGCAGCGACAATGCCGACTGTTCGGGTGCCTTGAGTTACGTGCGTTGCGAGTTCGCCGGCTATCCCTTCAAGGAGGACCAGGAGATCAATGCCATCACGTTCGGTTCTGTGGGATCGGCTACGCAGATCGACCACGTGCAGGTGTCCTATTCCAACGACGACTCCTATGAGTGGTTCGGCGGTGCGGTGAACGCCAAATACCTGGTTTCCTACCACACCTGGGACGACGATTTCGATACCGACAACGGATTCTGCGGCAAGGTGCAGTTCTGCCTGGGCGTGCGCCATCCCCGCATTGCCGACACCTCGGCGTCGAACGGCTTCGAGAGCGACAACAACGGCGAAGGTTCTGCCACTTCTCCTTTCACCTCCTGCGTCTTTTCGAACGTGACCTTCGTCGGTCCGGTCGGTCAGGATGCAGCATTCTCCAACACTTCCGACTATATCACCACAGGCGATATGAATCCCAAGAACGGTTCCAAGCTGGGCCAGTTCCAGTCTGCCATGCAAGTGCGCCGCAATTCGCATCTGAACTGTTTCAATTCGGTGGCGATGGGTTTCCCCGTCGGTCTGATCGTGGAGAACGACAAAGGTTCGCAGACGCAGACTGCGGCGTCCGAGGGTACGTTGAAGATTCAGAACGTCTATATGGCCGGTATGACCGTCCTGGGCAGCGACGTGAACAAATCGTTCGAGGATGGTTTCTGCGACAACGGCGACAAGAACAGCATCGACAAGTCGAAGGAGTCCTTCTCTTCGACCTATTTCAAGTCGATAGCTTCGAACAAGTATTTCGATGCGATCGCCGATCTGAAACTCTCCCAGCCCAACAGCCTGCAAGCCAATCCGAACTACGGTCCGCTCTCCGATAGCCCGCTGCGCGGGGCCGCTTCTTTTACCGATCCGCTGGTTGCCAACGGTTTCGATGAGGTGACCTACATCGGAGCCTTCGCCGACGAAAACGACGGATGGATGTCGGGTTGGACGGAGTTCGATCCCCAGAACAAAGCCTATTAAACCGGGCTTTCGATCAAGCGTTAATAAAAAGTAAAAAGGGAAAGGCAGCGTTTCAAACGCTGCCTTTCTTCTTTTTGTTTTCGGTAAATCCGATTGTCGGATCTTCGACGTGAAAATGTCAGGAGTTCGGCTTTTTTCCGTCGAGCCATTCGATGCCCCGGTGAGTGGCGATTCCGCGCAGGAGAGCCCACCCGAAAGCATCCATTTCCCGACGGGTTCCTCCTTCGAGGTAGAGGCCGAGCAGTACGTTCATCAACCGTTTGGCGAACAGCTGGCAGTCCACATCGGGCAATACGCTGCCGTCGGCGACGCAATGTTCCAGTACTTCGGTAAACGAGTCCAGCCAGAAACGACGGTTTTTTTCGTAGGAATCGGCATAGGAAACCTTCTGTTGCAACTCCTGAAGCGAAATGCAACTGATCATACATACAGCGGCAATGTATTCTTGAATCAGATTCCGGGCCTGTTCGAGGGCCGAACCGGGTTGATAAAAGAGGTAGCCTGCGATCTTTTTCTCCTGTTCTTCCCGGATTTTGTCCCAGCACTGTTCGACCAGGGTGTCCTTATCGCTGAACAGTTCGTAGAGTGTCCGCTTGGAGATCTCCAGCTTTTGTGCGATCTCATCCACCCGGACGGCACGGATGCCGTTCCGGATGATGAGGTCCCGCGTCGTGCGGATGATTTCTTCGCGTGTTACCCTGCGTTTCATTGTTATTTATCGGTTTCGGATTCGATTTCACGGCCGCCGCCCAGGGCATGGTAGAGATCGACGATAGCCTGAATCTCCGAGAAACGGTCGTTGATTTGCGACAGTTGTGCCGACAGCAGGGTTTGCTGTGCAGTCAGCACTTCGAGGTACGTCGTGCTGCCGTGGCGCATCAGAAGCTGGGTGCTCTCGACGGCAGTTTCCAGCGAAGCGACCTGTTTCTGGCGCAGATCGACTTTGGAGCGTGCCGACTGGCATTTGGCGAGGGCGTTGTTCACTTCGGCTCCCGCGTTGAGCAGGGTCTGCTGGAACGACAGTAGGGCCTCCTGCTGTTGCGCTTTGGCGATTCGAAGCTGTGCCTGGTTTCTGCCCGCGTTGAAGATGGGCTGTACGAGCGATGCCGCAGCGTTGAAGATCCATTTGGCGGGATCGAGCGTCGTAACACCTCCATCGTTGGTCCAACCCAGCGTACCGCTCAGACTGAGGGCCGGATAGAACGCCGACCGGGCTCCGGCCGTGTTGTAAAAGGCCTGTGCCAGCGAGTATTCGGCATTTTTCACGTCGGGACGGTTGGAGAGCATCTGCGCGGGAATGCCGACCACCAGATTCTCCGGAAGAATTTGCTCGTCGAGCGTGCCGCGTTCGAAGCTGCGGGGAGCTTCCCCCAGCAACGACGAGAGGCTGTTTTCCATTTCGCGGATCTGGTACTCCAGGTCGAACAGCGAGGATTCGATCGAATAGTAGCTTGCTTCGGCTTGAGAAACCGCCGCTTCGTTGGTCATACCCGCCTCTTTCATGGCCCGCATCGTATTGACGGTTTCGAGCCATTTTTCAGCGGTTTCTGAAGATATCTCGTACTGAGCGTCGAGCATCAGCAGCGTGTAGTAGAGATTGGCGACGGAGGCGATGACCTGCGTGCGGACAGCCTGTTGGTACTCCTGGCTTTGTGCGAGAAGAGCTTTCGCCCGGCGCTTGCTGTTGGTGAGTTTGCCGAAAATATCGACCTCCCAGCTGGCCGTTGCGGGAACGGTGTAGGTCCACGTGGCGTTCCAAGGGTTGGTCAGGCTGCTCACGCCTCCGTTCGGAGCGAAGTTGAACGAGGGCAGGTATGCCAGGCGTGCCGACTTCAGCGTCGCTTCCGCCTCTTTTACGCGCCAGTAAGCCGACTGGAGGTCGGTGTTGTTGTCCAGTCCCTGCTGAATGAGCTGTTGCAGGTAGGGATCGGTGAACATCTCCTGCCAGGAAATGTTACCCAGGGTCATCGTATCGACCGTTTCGACTCCCTGGCCGTAAAGCCCGTCGGTTTTGATCTCTTCCGGGCGCGTGTAGGGCTTGTAAATGCCGCAGCCAGCCATGGCGGCTGCGGCAAGTATGATGATTAGCTTTTTCATGGTTTACTTCTTCTCTTCGTTTTCTTTTTTGCTGTCTTCGATCTCGGCTTCGATCATCCAGTCGGGAGTGTTCGTGAATTGGATCGGTTTGACCTTCTCCTGCAGGTGCTGGAAGACGATGAACAGGGACGGCACAAGGAACAACAGAGCCAACGTACCGACGATCATACCGCCGACGACGCCCGAACCGAGGGTCGAGTTACCGTTGGCGCCCACACCCGTTGCGATTACCAGCGGGATCATACCGAACACGCAGGTCAGCACGGTCATCAGGATAGGACGCAGACGGGCTTTGGCGGCCGAGAAGGCGGCCTGCGAGAGGCTCATGCCCGACTTGCGGCGGTCTGCCGCGTACTCCGTAATCAGAATCGCGGTTTTCGACAACAGACCGATAATCATGATAAGACCCGTCTGGAGGTAAATGTTGTTCTCCTGTCCGATGAGCTTGACCAGAATGAACGAACCCAGCAGACCGCACGGTACGGCCAGAATGACGGCGAAAGGAATCAGGAAGCTCTCGTAAAGAGCACTCAGAATCAGGTAGATCAGGATGATGCAAATACCGAAGATGATCGCCGTGTTGCTACCTGTCTGACTCTCCTCGCGCGTAAGTCCGCCGAAGTCGTAGCCATAACCCTTGGGCAGCACCTGTTCCGCTACCTCCTCGATGGCCTTGATCGCATCGCCGGTCGAGTATCCGTCGGCGACGGTACCGCTGATGGCGATACTGTTATACATGTTGAAGCGGCTCAATACCTCCGATCCATATACCTTGGTGAGCTTGACGAACTGACTGATCGGTGCCATTTCGCCGTTCTGCATCCGCACGTACACGTTGTTGAGCGATTCGGGATCGAGTCGGTATTTCGGATCGGCCTGGATCATCACGCGATATACTTTCGAGAAGCGGTTGATGTTCGACACGTACTGTCCGCCGTAGTAGCCCGAAAGGGTCGAAAGAATCTCTGTCGGAGAGATACCCGCGCGCTTGGCCTTCGCCGCATCGATGTCCACCATATACTGCGGGAAGTTGATGTTGAAGGTCGAATAGGCCATCTGGATTTCCGGCCGTTGGTTGAGCGCTGTCTCTTATACACATCTCCGAGCCCACGAGACGCTCATGAATCTCGTATGC
>ENA-OYDD01000329-OYDD01000329.1-human-gut-metagenome-genome-assembly--contig:-NODE-329-length-12412-cov-5.435543_pt1 | contig 12412 bp, 13 predicted proteins | sample MGYA00243684_ERZ652896 | MGnify/ENA primary metagenome ERZ652896 (study PRJEB26926, sample SAMN06164809) | human gut metagenome | biome: ENVO:00009003; feature: ENVO:2100002; material: ENVO:00002003...
CCTCTTTTTTGTTCATGTTTTTTTACAATTAAAATTTTACTACACAAAGCACAAATACACCACTTACATTTGATGTAAGGTTCCTTTGCTTGAATTTCACCGCTATTCTTTATGCTGCTTTTCGTCTGTCACCAGACATTCAATCTTCTACAAAATATTCACCATATATCATAGTCGGTTGACCGACCAATAACAACACACTATTTCTTGACAACCTTATACTCATGTTCTACAAGAGTTCTAAATCTATTTGTTTAATCCATAAATGCAAAAAGGACAGCAGTATCAAATTGCTATCCTTGCATTTTATTATGGCTGATAATGTATAAGCGTGGGTTCGTCATATTTGGTGTGGTATCTTTAACTATGGGAAACTCCACGTTCCCATTTGCTCACGGCCTTATCGGTGACGTGGAGCATCTGGGCCAGCTGCTGCTGAGTCAGGTGCCGGCGTCTGCGATTTTCAGCGATAAAGGCGCCGAGAATTTGTTTGTCCAAAGTGATCACCTCGCCGCTATTGTAGCAAATGTGCCGGAAAACGCAACCGACCGGTGGTTTAGCTTGCCCGTTTTTCGCATTTTCCGCAGAGTGGCTGGGAAAAACCGGCAAGGGTTGCGTGAAGGGAAAAATCGCGGTATAATACACTTAATACACTTTGCGCGGCGCGCAAAGACCGATATTGAGGTATAAAGGATGAAAACACAGGAAAAGCTGAACATGACTATGCTTTGCGATTTCTACGAGCTGACCATGGGCAACGGGTATTTCCAGACCGGCTACAAGGATCGCATCGTGTATTTCGATGTATTTTTCCGGAAGGTGCCGGACGGCGGCGGCTTCGCCATCACGGCGGGACTGGAGCAGCTCATCGACTACATCGAGAACCTGCACTTCTCGGAGGAGGACATCGCCTACCTGCGGGGCCGCGGCATCTTCTGCGAGGAATTTCTGGCCTATCTCCGTGACTTCCGTTTCACCGGCGATATCTATGCCATCCCCGAGGGCACGCCGGTATTTCCCAAGGAGCCGCTGGTGGTGGTGCGCGCACCGGCCATCGAAGCCCAGCTCATCGAGACCTTCGCCCTGCTGACCATCAACCACCAGAGCCTCATCGCCACTAAGGCCAACCGCATCCAGCGGGCCGCCCGGGGCCGGACGGTGCTGGAATTCGGCTCCCGCCGCGCGCAGGGTGCGGACGCCGCCATCGTGGGCGCCCGCGCGGCCTATATCGGCGGCGTAGCCGGTACGGCCTGCACACTTTCGGACGAGGTGTACAGCGTGCCCGCCGGCGGTACTATGGCCCATGCCTGGGTCCAGATGTTCCCCAGCGAGCTGGAGGCGTTTAAGACCTACTGCCGCCTGTATCCCACCAACGCCACGCTGCTGGTGGACACCTACAACACGCTGCACTCCGGCATCCCCAATGCCATCCGTGCCTTTGACGAGGTGCTCAAGCCCCTGGGGATCACCCAGTGCGGTATCCGCCTGGACTCCGGCGACCTGGCCTACCTCACGCAGAAGGCCCGCAAAATGCTGGACGATGCGGGCTGGACGGACTGCAAGATCTCCGTGTCCAACTCGCTGGACGAGTACCTTATCCAGGACATGCTGCTGCAGGGCGCACAGATCGACATGTTCGGCGTGGGCGAGCGGCTCATCACCGCCAAGTCCGAGCCGGTGTTCGGCGGCGTCTATAAGCTGGTGGCCGTTGAGGAGCCGGACGGCACCATCGTGCCCAAGATCAAGGTCAGCGAGAACGTGGAGAAGATCACGGTGCCCCATTTCAAGAAGGTGTACCGCTTCTACGGCCGCGACAACGGCAAGGCTCTGGCAGACTACATGGCCCTCCACGATGAGACCGTGGACGATACCAGGGATCTGACCATCTTCGATCCGCTGGCCACATGGAAGAAAAAGCGCATCTACAATTTCGAGGCCCGCGAGCTGCTGGTGCCGGTGTTTCTGCACGGCAAGCGGGTATACGACAGCCCGCCGCTGCCGGAGATCCGCGAATACTGCCGTCAGCAGATAGACACCCTGTGGGACGAGGTGAAGCGTTTCGACTACCCCCACAAGTACTACGTGGACCTGTCCGATAAGCTCTGGGACATCCAGCAGCACCTGCTGCGCAGCTCCCAGGAATAAGGTAATTGCCCCGATAGAAAGAGAGAAGGAGGAACGCCTATGAAAAAACCGAGAGTCCAACAGAGGACAGAACGCCGCATATCTGCGGCGCTGCGGTTGGTGCTGGTGGCTGTGCTGCTGGTGGCCCAGATCGCGCTGGTGCTCCTCTTGAGCACTGTACTGAAGCAGCGGGCGGCGCTGGCCTACACCGCGCTGGAGCTGGTGGCGTTCGTCTGCGCCGTGTATATCTGGACGAAGCCCGGGACCACCAGCTACAAGGTGGGATGGATATTCCTGATTCTATTCCTGCCGGTGGTGGGCCTGATGCTCTACTGGCTGTGGAACGGCGGGCGGCAGTCCAAGCGTCTGGATCTGAAAAAGCTGCCGCGGCCCCAGGAGTCCGCCTGCAAGCAGGAAGAGAGCCGCCTGAACATAGAAAAGCTGCGGCAGAGCATGCCCCAGTGGGCTCCGCTGGCGTCCTATCTGAACAATAAAGGCTTTTCCCTTTACAGGGCGACAGACGCAGTATATCTGCCCACCGGCAAGGACTTTCTGGAGGATATGCTGTCCGCCATGGAGAAGGCGGAGCGCTTCATCTTCCTGGAGTACTTCATTATGGCCGAGGGCGAGATATGGGACCGGCTGACCAATGTGCTGCGCCGCAAGAGCGGGCAGGGCGTGGAGATCAAGCTGATCTTCGACGACTTCGGCAGCATGATGCGCATGCCGGCGGAGCGGGTGGATGCCCTACGCCGTGCCGGTGTGGAGGTCATCGTCTTTAATCCGGTACACCACTACGTGAACCGGCTGTACTTCAACTACCGCGACCACCGGAAAATCACCTGCATCGATGGCGATGTGGCCTACACCGGCGGCGCCAACCTGGCCGATGAGTACGCCGACATCATCCGGCGCTTCGGCTACTGGAAGGACTGCGGCCTGCGGCTGGAGGGCGAGGGCGCCTGGGGCCTGACCCGTGAGTTCATCTACATGTGGGAGCGCCTGGGCGGCGAGATGCACAACGAGCATGACTACTACCGCCCTATTCACAGCGCCGCCTCCGACGGCTTCTGCCAGACCATCGTGGATGGGCCGGACAACAACCCTGACGCCACGGCGGAGGATGTGTTCCTCCAGCTGATCACGCGGGCCCGCCAGACGGTGTATATCACCACGCCTTACCTGGCCATCGACGAGCCCATGATCAAGGCACTGTGCGTGGCGGGGGACAGCGGCGTGGATGTGCGGCTGATGATGCCGGGCATCCCCGACCACTGGTTTGCCTATCAGGTGGCCCAGAGCTATTTTCCGGAGTTGACAGGCCACCATGTGAAGATATATACTTACACGCCGGGCCTTATCCACGGCAAGACCGTGATGGTGGACCGCGAGGCGGCCTTCGTGGGCTCGGTGAACATGGACTTCCGCAGCTTCCAGCTGCACTTTGAGTGCGGCGAGCTGCTGTACCGCATGCCCGCCATTGAGTCGCTGCTGGAGGATATGGACAACATCATCCAGAACAGCCAGCCGGTGACGCCGGCGCGCATGGCGGCGCGGCCATGGTATCTGCGAGTCGTGGGCGTGGTGCTGCGGCTGTTCGCCATGTGGATGTAAAGGAGGAACGCAAGTGGCCTGTTATATTTTCGGCGCAGGGGGCTTTTACGGCCTGCCGCAGCGTCCCGCGGCGGGAGACACCGTCATCGCCGCCGACGGCGGCTGGCGCATCTGCCGCCGGGAGAACATCACGCCGGACCTGCTGCTGGGGGATTTCGACTCCCTGCACACCATGCCGGACTTCGCCCGCATCCGCCGCGTGCCGGTGGAGAAGGACGATACCGATATGATGCTGGCCATCAAGGAGGGCCTGGGCCGCGGTGAGACAGAATTTCACCTCTACGGCGGCATGGGCGGCCGCACCGACCATACCATCGCCAACCTTCAGGGGCTGCTGTATCTGGCGGACCACGGCGCACGGGGCTGGCTGTACGGCGACAGGGAGCGGTTCACCGCCATCCGAGACGGCAGCATCACCCTGCCCGCCCGGGAAAAGGGCATCGTGTCCGTGTTCTGCATGGGTGCGGACGCTCAGGGCGTCACCATCGAGGGCGGCCAGTACACGGTGCACGATGCGGTGCTGACGTCGTCATTTCCTCTGGGCGTCAGCAATCATTATGTGGGCAACCCTGTCCGCGTCACCGTGATGCGGGGCAGTTTGCTGATAGCATTGATCGAAAAGGAGTAAACAAGCATGAAAAAGAACGGACTGAATAAGCTGCTGTCCCTGCTGCTGGCGCTGGTGATGGTACTGTCTCTGGCCGCCTGCGGCAATAAGGCACAGGACAACGGCACCGCCGATAAGGACGCGGGCGCTGTCACTGATACCGACAACAACACCGGTGACAACGGCGATGCCGCTGCCCCGCAGGACAGCGTGGTGGCTGACGGCGACGTGATCGGCGAGGGCAAGACCGCCTTCACCGTGGAGGTCGTCCAGCTGGACGGCACGTCTATCACCTTCACCGTCAACACCGACAAGGAGACGGTGGGCGAGGCTCTGCTGGAGCTGGGCGTCGTGGCCGGTGACACCACTGAGTACGGCCTGTACATCACCACCGTCAACGGCGTGACGCTGGACTACAACACCGACGGCGCGTACTGGGCGTTCTACATCAACGGAGAGTATGCCTCCACCGGTGTGGATGCCACCAACATCGAAGCCGGCGCCGCCTACGCCCTGAAGGCGGAAAAGGCCGCCTGAGACAGCGGACAGACAAAAAAAGGACAGGCATGACCACTGGTCATGCCTGTCCTTTTTTGTCTGGTTTTCAGCGGAGCAGCGCCGCTTCGGCCTCACCCATGAGGTACAGGGAACCGCAGCACAGCACAGCACCGCCGTTGGCAGCCTTCGCCAGGGCCAGCGCAGCGCCCTCCGCCACGGTATCGCAGGCGGCAACAGGCTTGCCCAGCGCCTGGAGATATGCCGCCAGCTCCTGGGCCGGCAGGGCCCGGGGACTGTCCGGCGTCACGGTGATGAACTGCGCCGCATAGGGCAGCAGCGGGGCGTACATCCGGTGATAGTCCTTGTCCCGCAGCACGCCGGTGAGCACCGTCAAGGGCCGGTCCGGCAGGTAGTCCTGAATATTTTCCACCAGCGCCGCCATGCACTGGGGATTGTGGCCGCCGTCCATCACCACCAGCGGCTCGCGGCGCACTACCTCAAAGCGGACGGGCCAGCGCACCTGCGCCAGACCCTGCCGCACGGCGTCCTCACCGATGGCCCAGCCCCGGCGGCGCAGTACCTCCACCGCAGTGAGAGCCGCAGCGGCGTTGCGCAGCTGCATCCGTCCCAGCAGGGGCAGGTGCAGGCCGGACAGAGAACCGAAGCTGAACTCCTGCCCCTCCAGAGAATGGCTGACAGGGACCAAGGTATCCATGTCCACAGGGTGCAGCGTCACACCGCACCGGCGGCAGCGGTCCGCCACCACCTCCCGCACCGACGGCGCACAGGGGTAAAGCACAGCGTCGCAGCCGGCTTTGATGATGCCGGACTTGGTGGCGGCGATCTTCTCCGCCGTGTCGCCCAGGTAGGCGGTGTGGTCCAGCCCAATATTGCACAGCACCGCCGCCTCCGGCGCGGGGATGACATTGGTGGCGTCGAGCTCGCCGCCCATGCCCACCTCGCATACCACGATGTCGCAATTTCGACTTGCAAACCAGGCGAAGGCGATGGCTGTCACCATCTCAAATTCCGTGGGATGGTCGGCCATGCCGTCCGCCAGCGGCCGCACCTCCTCCGTCACGGCGCACAGCTCCGCATCGGAGATGGGCGCGCCGTCGATCTGCATCCGCTCGTTGAACCGGAAGATGTAGGGCGAGGTGTAGAGCCCCGTGCGATAGCCCGCTGCCCGCAGCACGGAAGCCAGTATGGCGCAGGTGGAGCCCTTGCCGTTGGTGCCGGTGACGTGGACGAACTTCATCGTCCGCTCCGGATGTCCCATCTGGGCCAGCAGCTCGTCGATGCGCCTCAGGCCCAGGCTGCTGCGCCGCCAGTCCACCGCATGGATGTAATCCAGGGCTTCATTGATGGTCATGCTCTGCGCCTCCCTTGACCTGGATACGCCGCTGCACAGCGTTGAGTGCGCCGCGGCGCAGCAGCAGCCACACGATCAGCGTGTCCACCGTGCCGGTGAGGGCGAATTGGATGCTGCGGGACACCAGCTTTGCCATAAAAAATGCCTGCTTGGCATCGCCGCCGTACACCAGAGCCAGCGCCATGCTCTGCCACAGGACGGAGCCCACGATGGCCGCGGGGAAGAAGGCCAGCGCCGTGCGGAGCAGGGCTGGCCGGTCCGTCACATACCGCCGTACTGCACCGGCCAGCAGGCCGTACAGGATGGGAGGCACACAGAAAATGGGATTGTAGCCGAAGGGGGAGAACAGGCAGCCGATGAGATCGGCGGCGAAGCCCACCACCGCCCCGGGAATGGGGCCGAACAGCAGGCCCGACAGCACGATAGGCACGGCCTCCAGAGAGATACGGGTGGTCTCGGCGGGGATGAGGGTCAGCACCCGTGCCAGCACCACGCTCAGCGCGGTCAGCAGGGCGCAGACGGTGAGAGCGTAGGTGTTGAACACGGGACGGGATACGGTGCGCGGCAATTCTTTTTCGGGCAAAAAAAAACCTCCTTATCCTTGGGATGGGAGGGATCTCATAGACAAAATAGCAGAATTTGCACCGTGTGGAAGTTGGAATGGAATCGCGGAGCAAGCTCCTTCGTCCGGCGGCAGCCTCCCATCCGTCCGGCACTTAACGCACCATTCCTACACACAGGCTGAGAGCATTATACAGCACGCCGCAGGGAAAAACAAGAGGGAATTCAGACGTTCCCTGCGGAACGGTGATTGACGGGACAGGCGGGCATTGTGTATAATGGTCAGCAGAATATACTGGGGAGGATGCGACATGGAGATACGGTTTACAGACGGCAGCTATACGGACGGCGGGGAGCGGATCATGCTGGACCCCACGGTCTACCCCGACTGGCAGATCGGCGCGGCGGCAGAGAGGGCGCTGCCGCCGGTGGAGGAGTTCCGCCGCCGGATGGGCCTCCTGCCGGAGGAGCTTATTCCCTACGGCAAGACGCCCAAGCTGGATTTTCTGCGCATCATGGAGCGGCTGAAGGACCGGCCCAGCGGCAAATATATCGAGGTCACGGCCATCACCCCCACGCCGCTGGGAGAGGGCAAGTCCACCACGTCTCTGGGCCTCATCGAGGGGCTGGGACGCCTGGGCAAGAACGTGGGAGGCTGCCTGCGCCAGCCCTCCGGCGGCCCTACCATGAACGTCAAGGGCACCGCTGCCGGCGGCGGCAACGCCCTGCTGATCCCCATGACTGAGTTTTCGCTGGGCCTGACCGGCGACATCAACGACATCATGAACGCCCACAATCTGGCCATGACAGCGCTGAACGCCCGCATGCAGCACGAGCGGAACTACGACGATGCCAAGCTGGCCCAGCGCGGTCTGCGCCGTCTGGACATCGATCCGGAGCGGGTGCAGTGGAGCTTTGTACTGGACTTCTGCTGCCAGGCGCTGCGGAGGATGCGTATCGGCCTGGGCGAGGGAAAGATGGACGGCTACCCCATGGACACCTGCGCCAACATCGCTGTTAGCTCCGAGCTGATGGCCATTCTGGCGGTGGCGCGGGATCTGCCGGATCTGCGCCGCCGCATCGGCGACATCGTGCTGGCCTACGACCGGCAGGGCCGCCCTGTCACCACCGAGGATCTGGAGGTGGCGGGCGCCATGACGGCCTGGATGCGCAATACGATAAATCCCACCCTGTGCTACACCGTGGAGCACCAACCGGTGCTGGTCCACGCGGGACCCTTCGCCAACATCGCCATCGGCCAGTCCTCGGTGATCGGGGACCGGCTGGGCACAAAGCTGTTCGACTATCACGTCACCGAGTCCGGCTTCGCCGCCGACATCGGGTTCGAGAAGTTCTGGAACGTGAAGTGCCGTCTGTCCGGCCTGAAGCCGGACGTGTCGGTGCTGGTGGCCACCGTCCGCGCCCTGAAGATGCACGGCGGCGGGCCGGAGGTAACACCTGGCCGTCCGCTGCCGGACGCCTACACAAAAGAGGACCTGACCCTGCTGGAGCGGGGCTGTGCCAACCTGCTGCACCACGTGAACATCATCCGCAAGTCCGGTGTCACGCCGGTGGTGTGCCTGAACCGATTCTATACCGATACGGATCTGGAGCTGGCACTGGTGCGCCGCATCTGCGAGGAGTACGGCGTGCGCTGCGCCGTGTCCGACCACTGGCGCTACGGCGGCGCGGGGGCAGAGGAGCTGGCGCGGGCTGTGCTGGAGGCGTGTGAGGAGCCGTCGGAGCTGAAGCTGCTGTACCCCGATGACATGCCTCTGCGCCAGCGGGTGGAGCGCATCGCCAGGGAGGTCTACGGCGCGGACGGCGTGGACTGGTCGCCGCTGGCGGCGGAAAAGGCCGCGCGGTTTGAGAGCGACCCCAAGTATGCGGATTTCTGTACCATGATGGTCAAGACACACCTCTCCCTGTCCCACGACCCCACGAAGAAGGGGGTGCCCACCGGCTGGCGTCTGCCGGTGCGGGATGTGCTGGAGTACAGCGGCGCACGGTTTCTGTGCCCCGTGGCCGGCGGCATCTCCATGATGCCCGGTACCGGCTCCGACCCCGCCTACCGCCGCATCGATGTGGATACGGCCACCGGCGCGGTGACGGGCCTGTTTTAAGAGAGGAGCGCTTTTATGGACGATACGATGCGGAGCTGCCGCGAATTTACGGCGGTGCTGTCCTCCGCAGCTCCCGCGCCCGGGGGCGGCGGGGCGGCGGCACTGACCGCCGCCGTGGGCACGGCACTGTGCGGCATGGTGGCCAACCTCACCACGGGGAAAAAAGCCTACTCTGCGATAGAAGGTGATATACAGCAATTGCTGTCAACTACAAATGCTTTACAGGAAAAACTGCTGGATCAGGTGGCTGCGGACGCGGAGGGATTCCTGCCGCTGGCGGCGGTATATGCCCTGCCCAAGGACGCGCCTGACCGCGCGGCAAAGCTGGTGCAGGCATCGGAGACGGCCTGTATAGTGCCGCTGCGGATCATGGAGCTGTGCGTGGATGCGCTGGCCGCTGCGGGGCGTCTGGCAGACATTGGCTCCCGTCTGGCGGTGTCCGATGCCGGGTGCGCCGCCGCCATTCTGGGCGGAGCATTGCGGGCGGCGTCCCTGAACGTGCTGGTGAATACCAAGGCCATGGGCGCGGCGGGCGCACCGCTGACGGAGCGGTGCCTTGCCCTGCTGGCCAGGGGCGAAGCGGCGTCTGACGCCGTATTCAAGCAGGTAAAGGACCGCCTGCTGTAAGGAGGAACGGCCTATGGCAAGACTATTGACGGGCAGAGAAGCGGCGTCGGCCCTGACCGAAGAACTGAAAGGGCGCACGGCATTGCTGGCGCGGCAGGGAGTGACGCCGAAGCTGGTGATCCTGCGCTGCGGCGAGAACGAAGCGGACGGCGCGTACCTGCGGGGCGCACTGAAACGCGGCGCACTGTGCGGCGTAGAGGTCGAGGTCCGTACCTTGCCGGATACGGCATCGCGGCAGCAGCTGCTGGACGCCATCGATGCTGTCAACGCAGACAGCACCGTCCACGGATGTTTGCTGCTGCGGCCCCTGCCGCCCCATCTGCGGGACGCGGAGCCGGAGATCTGTGACCGGCTGCTGCCGGAAAAGGATGTGGATGGCATGACCGGCACCTCCGCCGCCGGTGTGTATCTGGGCCGGCCTTTGGGCTTCGCCCCCTGCACGGCGGAGGCGGTGACGGTACTGCTGGAGCATTACGGCGTGGCCTGCGCCGAAAAGCGGGCGGTGGTCATCGGCCGCTCTCCCGTGGTGGGACGGCCTGCGGCCATGCTTCTGCTGGCGCGGAATGCCACGGTGACGGTGTGCCACACCGCTACGGCGGACCTGCCTGCCGTCACCCGCGGAGCGGACATCATCGTGTCGGCGGCCGGTGCGGCGGGGAGCCTGACGGCAACTCACGTCCGACCTGGCCAGACGGTGATCGATGTGTCCGTGAGCTGGGATGCGGCGCGGAACGCTATGGTGGGCGACGCGGAATTTGACGCCGTGTCCGCCGTGGTGGATGCCATCACGCCGGTACCCGGAGGCGTGGGCACGGTGACATCCGCCGTGCTGATGCGCCATGTGGTATTGGCGGCGGAACGCGGAAGAAAGTGAAAAGTAAGAGGATAGAGGGTATATGAATCTGTTTTTGACGTTGGCGTATCTGTTTTTCATCGGCTCCGTGCTGGGCTGGGTGTTGGAGCTGTTCTATCGGCGCTTCATCTCCGGCGCCAATCCGGAGCGGAAGTGGATCAATCCGGGCTTCTGCGTGGGCCCTTACGTGCCGCTGTACGGTTTCGGCCTGTGCATCCTGTTTGTGCTGGCCTATATCGGCGACGCCCATGAGGTCAACACCACGGGCGGCAAGCTGCTGATGTTTCTGGGCATGGCGGTGAGCATGACGGCCATCGAGTACATCGCCGGTATCGTGTCCCTGAAGTTCATGCACATCCGCCTGTGGGATTACAGCAGCCAGTGGGGAAACATCCAGGGCCTCATCTGCCCGCAGTTCTCCCTGATCTGGGCGGCGGCCAGCGCGGGATATTACTTTCTGGTACACCCCTACATTCTGAATGCGCTGCGGTGGCTGTCGGAGAATCTGGCGTTTTCTTTTGTCATCGGATACTTCTTCGGCGTGTTCACCATCGACGTGGTCTACTCCGCACACCTGGTCACCCGCATCCGTAAGTTCGCTCAGGAGAACGAGGTGGATATCAAGTTCGAGCGCCTGAAATCCCATATCCGCAGCCGTCAGGATGAGCTGCGGGAGAAGAACAACTTCCTGTTTGCCTTCCGCTCCAGACACTCGCTGACCGAGCACCTGCGTGAGGCGCAGGAGGCATGGGAGGAGCGGCGCAAGAGTATCAAGCAGTGAGCGGCATCCCAGCCTCCGCCAGCTGGCGGCACGGGATATCCCGTAGTGGAATTAATATTTATACAGGAGGAATGTAAAGTGAACGACCTTTACAGAAAAAAACCGGAGGAATGTCACTATTCCTTCACCCAGCACAGAGCCTGCGAGTTCTTTCCGTGTCACAAGACCGACCATCCGGAGGACTTCAACTGTCTGTTCTGCTACTGTCCGCTGTATACGCTGGGCAGTCACTGCGGCGGCAACTTCGTCTATCTGGACAGCGGCGTGAAGGACTGCTCCAATTGTCTGGTGCCCCACGGGCGGGGGAGTTACAGCTACGTGGTGAAGAAATTTCCCGAGCTGATGGAGCTGGCCAAGAAAAACCGTTGACACGGCAGGGATACAGAACTGCAAGCAGGCCCCGCGGCATGGCTGCGGGGCCTGTTTTTATGCGGGGGAAGGGACGTCATGTGGACATTCAGGCGGCACATGCGGCCATTTGGCTGAGGTTCACAGTGGGGGAGAGTCCTGCGATCGATTGAGATGCCGGACTACTTTTCCGTGACCACCTGGGCGAAGCCCATGGCGAAGAGCTGGGCAGCGCGGAGGGCCTCACTGAGGGAGTTGCCGGCGGTGCCGATCTCTACCAGCATGCTGCCGGTGGTCAGGTGCTGGTTGTAGTTGGAGTTGCGCAGCGTCATGGGGCGCATCAGGGTGGGGGAGGTGTCCGTCAGCTTCTGCTGTACCGCCACGGCCAGCTTCACATTTTCCAGCCAGTGGTCGTTGTTGCTGCCCATGACAAAGCTGATCTGGGCGCAGCTGGGGTCCTCGCGGGTAATGACCTTGTACTGGTGGCCCGCCTTATCCTCGATGGCATCGCGGTGGACATCCAGCACGAAGGACAACGTGGGATATTTTTCCAGATAGCCGCGGATGGCATCCGCCGCCCGCTCGTAGGCCCCGTCGTAGGCGGGATCGTCGTACAGCACACGGTCATGAAGGACGGAGATGCCGTAGGAGGACAGGACGGCAGCGATCTCATCACCCACGCGGATCATATTCACCGAGTTGTCCGCCGTGCGGCAGGTGCCGGTGGGGGCATACTCCTGTCCTTTGGGCATGGTGTAGGCCTCGCTGCCGTGGGTGTGGACGATCAGAACCTGGGGCGCGTCGTCGGAGAGTGCGGCGGCGAAGCTGCCATCGAACCAAGCGGGGTCCAGCGCCTGTCTCTTATACACATCTCCGAGCCCACGAGACGCTCATGAATCTCGTA
>ENA-OYDD01000335-OYDD01000335.1-human-gut-metagenome-genome-assembly--contig:-NODE-335-length-12123-cov-6.211800_pt1 | contig 12123 bp, 4 predicted proteins | sample MGYA00243684_ERZ652896 | MGnify/ENA primary metagenome ERZ652896 (study PRJEB26926, sample SAMN06164809) | human gut metagenome | biome: ENVO:00009003; feature: ENVO:2100002; material: ENVO:00002003...
TGCCCGCCAAGGCGAAAAGGGCAAAAATCGCCGAAAAGGCGCGGTGACAGGCGTGCCTGCCCTTGTTAACTGATGGTATTTTCTGCGCTTCTAAATATTACTCTGCCCTGCAAGTACGCCTGCACCGCATACTTTCAGCTTTCGCGTCAATCATCTATCTCTGTCTCGTGCTCGAGAATGGCGCCGGTGGCGGCGTTGATCTCGTAGCTGTACTCCATGCCGCCGGATTTGAACTCGACCTCATAGACGAGCGTGCCGTCCTCGTCGTCCAGTTCGATCTCCATGTCATACGCTTCATTTTCACTCACGCCCGCGTGGTTCAGGGCGATGGACTTCGCCTTGGCATGGCCGATATCCGCGCCGCCGGACGGTGCAGTGGGCTTTGCCGCCTCATTCCCTGCGGGAGCTGTGGCCAGCAAGTCCTTCTGCCCGCTGAGCACTTTCCCCGTGTAGGCGTCCACCAGGTACTCAAACTCACCCCATGCCGTGTGCAGCTCCACCTCGTAGTGTGCGGGGGATTCGTCCAGTTCGGAATCGACCTCCGCCGTGACGGAGTCTGACGCCGTTGTCCCGGCATACTGCTCCGCAGCGTAAGCGGCGGCATCCCTGCCGATGGGCATGGCGGGCGCGCCCGCTTCCGCAAGGTCCTTCAACTCCTCCACCGAGAGCTTCGCCAGCGCGTCAAACTTCAGCGACGGGTTGATGGTGAGGACGCGGTTCACCAGCGCCGCCTTGCCGGTGGAAATGTTGTTTTCCCGAGCCTGCTGCTCCCGCGCCGCGTCCTGCGTCAGCGTCTGCGTCAGGACGGCGGCCTTCGCTTCGCTGGTCTGCAGCACGCCGTCCACGGCGCTGGTCAGCTCACGCTGGAGCTTTTCCGCACGGGCTGCATCCTTGTCCTCCACCGAGATCATGATGGCGGAGGAAATACTGTCGAGATAGCCGTTTCGCACGAGACTGCCCACGATGGCGTTCACCGCCACATCCAGCTTTGCGCCCTTGAGGTCAGCCCCATTACTCATATCCGCCAGGATGGCTTTTGCATCCTCGTTGAGCGGCACGCAGGCCAGTACCTTTTCGTTCCTGCTGACCTTCAGTTCAATGCTGGGGTTCACATCCAGCGACACCACGGACGCCACCGCATGCGCCTGCTGATAGAACACGCCTCCGCCGCACAGCAGCATCACCGCAAGGCAGGCGGCCACAAGCGTTGTCCATTTTCGATTTACCGTTTTCTTTGTTGTCATGGGAATTACCGTTCCTTTCCGCGCTTCACAGCGGGAGAGAACGCCGCTCACATCGTCCGGCGCAGTCTTTTCAAGCGCCGCAGCCAGCCTCTGCTCCAGTTTCTCATTGGTCATCGGGCGTCATCTCCTTCCAGACAGCTGCGCATCTTTTTCAATGCTCTGTGATATTTCGACAGGACAGTGGGAAGCGGCAGCTCCAGCAGCGCCGCGATCTCCCGGTGCTTCATGCCCGTGACCGCGTGGAGCAGCACAATGCGTCGCTCCTCCTCGCCAAGCACAGCCAACGCACCCTGCAGCAGTGCGCGCTCATCGGCGTCCAGTCCGCACTCCCGCACGGGAATGGCGTCCCATTCCTCCTCGCTGAGGGCGGCATGGCGTTCCTCCCGCCGCAGGCGCATCAGGCACAGGCTGCGGCACACAGTCAGCAGCCAGCCCATGGGCGAGCCGGTGGGACGGTACTGCGCCGCGCAGTCCCACACCTGCACATAGACGTCCTGTGTGAGATCCTGCGCATCCTGCGCGTTTTTGAGGTAGGAAAGCGCAAGGCCGTACACCGCCGTCCGCGTGCGCTGATACAGCGCCGCCAGCGCGTCACGCTCCCCGCCGGCAATGTGGAGCAACAACTGCTGCAGCTCGTGTCGATCCTCCGCCGGCGCATATTCGGTTGTCATCAGCATACTGAGCATGGGCTTTTTTCTCCTGTCATCCGTGTAATGCGCGGAAAGGGCGTTTTATTGCATTTGGAATTAAAAAAATTTGGTTGGGGTCCGCTGAGCACCTCATAAACGCGGACAAGTGCCGCCGTTTCACAAATAAGCCGATCTGCCAGCGCCCGCTCCTCCCACCATGTTCTCTGCGCCGTTGTGCGCTGCCCCGTCTCCTGCTTCAAATTCTCCGTCTCACACCACTGAACCCCACATGGAACTGGCTGCGGCAGGCACAAAAGAAAACAGGCAGCCTCGTTATAAGGCCAACTCCTTTCACATTATTCTTATGCCGTTTCCTGCATCCCGTCCGTCCGATAAATCGAATTTACATGTTTCTCATAACGATTGGAGATTGTCTTATCAACAAACTCTTCTGTGTCTTTTGACCCCAATGCCAGGGCAAATGTTCCCGCGGCCAATATACCCGCCAACATGAATTCTGCAATTCCCAAAAGGATAAAATTCATGTTCGTGCAGCAGGTATGCCGGAACACATAAGGCGTGATGTGCGGCAGAGGCTTATCCGGATGCAGCTTTTGATGCTTCTTTGCCCAGCGCATTTCATTCTCGATGTGCAAAGCGACCTTCGGACTATCGTTCTTGTCCAGCATGATGAAGCCGTTGTAAGCGTCTACCATAAAATGCCATTGATTGCTTCTTGCAGCGAAAACGGAACAGCTCAGCTTCCAGCCAAATACCCGGAAGCTGAGCTGTTTGTTGGCCTTTAAGGCATGATAAGGCGATTATCGTGCGCGTTTTCTCTTGTAGTGGACAGCGCCGGCCAGAGTAAGGGTGCTTGCCAGCAGGAGGGCGCTCCACAGCGGAAGATCGCTGCCGTCTCCAGTGCGGGCGCTGGCGGTACCCTTGACGAAGATGACCTCGATGGTATGGGTCCTGCTGACATTTTCAAAGGTGTAGGACTTTACCGCGCCGATGCTCTTGCCGTCGATCTTGACATTGGAGACAGCATAGCCCTTATCCGGGGTGATGGTGAAGGTCTGATCTCCGCCCTCACGGACGCTGACGCTGCCGGAGGGAGAGATAGAGCCGCCAGCCCCGGCGGTTGCCTCGATGGTGTAGTAGCTGTAGCCGCTGCTGCCACCACCGTTGGACTTGTGATACAGCAGCTCGATCTCGCCGGTCAGGGTCGTGTAGTTGGTGTCCGTGGGCGTAAAGCGCCACTTGTAGGTCGTGTTGACTTTGACCCTGGTATCGTCGGGCAGCGCATTGCCCTTGTCATCCAGCCATTCCAGCTTGCCGTCATTGGGATTCAGCGTGCTTCCCTTGGTGGTCAGTGCCGCGTCCTTCAGCGTCTTGCCGCCGGTGGTGATCTTGGTGTAGTTCGGCTCACCGGTGGGAGTGGCCGGTTTGATCATGAGCACGAAGGGGGCGCTGGTGACGTCGTTGTAGTCGTTGTCGCCCGCCTTGGCAGCGATGACACTCACAGAGCCGATCCTGACCGGAGTCAGAACGCCGGTATTGGGATCAATGGCCGCTTCGCCGGTGCTGTGCGCAGTGTCAATGCGGTAGGTCACAGCGCCTGTGCCGTTGCCGCCGCTGGTGGTCAGCGTCAGCTTTTCACCATAGATCACGGAAGTGTTGCCGGTGATGGTCAACGGCTTCTGATCGTCCTTTTCTGTCAGGGTGATGTTCAGCGTGATGGTGAAATCCTTATAATTGTCGCAGGACGCCTTGAGGGTGAGGGTGATCTTGTCGCCCGCCTTGCCGCCGGAAATCGCGTAGGTCAGCAAACTGCCATCCGCTGCAAAATCTTGCTTGGTAAGTGTGACATTCGAGCCGGTGCTGACGCTGTATTCACTGTTATAGCGCCACGTTTGTCCGCCGGGAAGCCCCGACCAGTCTGGTTTGTAGGTATGCACGGAGGCGTCCGTGTACTTCTGCGCCAGCTCGACCGTTTTGAGGCTGCCGCCATCCGCCGGTCCGACGGTCACGTCAATGGCGACGTTGAGCACTTCGCTATAGGTCTCATTGTCGGGCTTGAAATCAGCATAGAAGCTTCGGGTGCCCAGTTGATCCAGCACCGTCTCCGGTTCTTGCCAGCGCCATGTGCCGGGTGTATTTCCCTCCGGATTGGGCAGAGCGATCTGGTCGAGTTTCTGGCCGTATTTGGCTGTCAGGCCGGTGGGTTCCGTGCAGGTCGGTATCGCCTTCATTACCCAAAACTTCACGCAATCCGTGGTGAACGACTCGTAGTTCTCCGTCTCGCCAAGCTCTGCGTACATATAGTAGCGGGTTCCGGCGCTCAGCGTGTCCGGCTGAATGTTCTTCCACTCTGTGCCGCCGCTGTTGGAATTGGTGGTGTTATAGTAGTAGGTCACGCTTCCGTCACCCGTCCGGTCTGTCAGGCTGGGCGTGCTGGGCGTCTCGCCGTAAATGTAGAATTTCATGCTGACCTTGCCGTACTGTTGGGCCTTGTCGACCTTGACCGTTGCGGTGCCGGTCGCTTCCGTATAGGCATTTCCATCCTTCGGGGTGAACTTCCATCCGATATCATGGCCAAGCGTACTCGCATCCAGGATCGTATCGTCCGGCAGCTGCCACGCGAAGGTGCCTTCAACGGCTGCGTCGGTGGTGGGATCCTTCATCGTGCCCGAAATCCGGCTCTCGCTCAACGTCTGGCCGTAGGTGATTTTGCTTGCGGTGATGCTGCCATCCGCCACGGGCGTGATCCGGTCTACCGCGTTGAGGACGAGCGTCAGTTTAAAGTCCTTGTAGTTGGTGGTGGTGACCTTCACCTCAACGGTTCCGATCTGGCCGGTCGCTGTTCCCTCTTTCGCATAGAGACCTACCAAAGTCAGCTTGCTCCCCTCAAATTCCGCTATCTCCGGGTCGATATAATATCCATGAGCGGTGAAGTTGATAGCAGTCTGCCGATTCCCCAAATCGTAGCGCACAGTGCCGTAATCTCCATGGGGCGCGGCGGGCAGCAGCTGCGCGAAGTCATAGGTGTACGTCCGCTGCGTGCCGTTGATCACGCTCAGCGTGCCATGTTGGATATTCGTGGGTGCAGCAGCTTGATCGATGGGGAAGTCCCGGCTTATCGACGTGATGATGTAGTTGCCGCCGTCAACGTCCTTGATGGTCACCCGTCCGGTACCGGCGTTGGTGTTGTTGGAATACTCTGCCGTGTATTCTCCCTCCGGAATGACCGCATCTCCGTCCTCGAGGGTCACGGCCGGCTCCAGCGCGTCGCCGGTGTAGGTGCAGGATGCGACTTTCATCGTGGGCGTCACGGTTTTTGGCGTGATCTTCCACTCGACCGTGGCCGTGCCGGTGTAGTTGCCGGTACCTTCGATGGTCAGGGGAATGCTGTCATTGGCATTGGTGGCCGAGCCGCCGCTTTTGATAATGTAGGTGATTCTTGTTTCATCCCAGTCCTCCAGCGTCACGCCGGTGATCTTCGGCGATTGCTCCGCCGCGTTGTACTCGAGGCTGGTAGCTTCCAGCGTGATGGCTGCGCCCTCGATGGATTTGGGGGCAACGGGGACTTTCACGATGTCGGTTACGGCTGCGTATTCCTCGTAGCCTTCCGCCGGGGTGAATGTCCAATCGAAGTACACATCGCCGGTGTTAATGGGTCTGTCGTATTTATTCAGCCACGCGAAGGTGCCCGGGACCTCTTTTCCTGTGGTGGGGTCCTTCATCGTGCCCTTGACTGTGAGCGTGCTGTTTTCCAATGTCTGGCGGTAGGTGATGCCCGTCGCGCTGATTTTGAAGTCATCTGACTGTACGGGCGTGATCTTCTCGCCAATAACGACCTTGATGGTCAGCTCAAACTGCTGATAGTTCGCGGTTACAACCGGGGCGGTTATCGTGCCGATCTGCTTGTTCACATCTGCGGAGTGCGCGGCCACGATGGGCAGAGTCAAAATGCCCTCGTTTGACACGAACATACCGTTGTTACTGTCGAGGTAGGTGCTATCCGTAAAATGGTAATCACACCCTCGATACTTGATTTTGCCGTAGTCGCAGCCCGGAGTCAGCTCCGGCAGGAGCGTGGCCAGATCGAGCGTGTAAGTCTTTGCCACGTCGTTGTAAACAAACAGCGTGATCTCAGCCGGGGTCACAGTGGCCTGATCGATCTTGAAGCGGTCATCATTGGAGGTGAAATTGAAGTTGTCCGATCTGACGTTCGCCGCCTCGCCCTCGAACACGTAGTTGGAATCTGTGAGCGTCAGAGTGAAGGAAATGGTCTCTTTCGTGCCGGCGTCCGGCGAATCCTCATAGGCAAAGTCATCCTGCCGCGTGGTAAAGCGGGCGTCCGTGATCGTATAAGCGCTCTCGGGGAAGGAAATCATGTTGCCCGCAGCGTCGAGGAACGCCAGATTGGCCTTGGGAAGCGTAACGCTTGCGCTGCCGTCGTAGGTCTTGGAGACGGAAGTGACGTTGCAGATGCCTTTGATCTTCACCGGGCTGACGGTTACTTTTATGGACTTAGCAGCGGTGTCATTGTAGCCCTCAGCTCCTACGACTTTGTAATAGACCGTGTACGTTCCGGCATCGGCAGCGGTGGGAGTGGCAGTGCTGAAGCCGCCGCTCGTGCCCAGACGGTACTGCATCTCGCCGTACTTCGCGTCCACGCTGCCCTTCGTGACGAGTAGCTGCTCACTGCCGTTGTAGGTCAGGGCGTTTGCCGCAGGCGCGGTGATCGCGCTGGTCGGGATGGCGGCCTTGGTGACGGTCAGCTGTTTGTGACTGCTCGTCACCGAATAGCCGTCCTTGGTGGCGGTGAAATAGATGGTGTATTCTCCGATCGTATCGAAGGAGTAATCTTTTGTATACTTCCTATCGGCATAGCTCGGCTTCGTCAAGGTGATGGGCGTTGTTTCGCCCTTCTTCAGGATGGAGAATTCCACCGTCACGTCCTTCGCATTGCAGCTGGCGCAGAGCTGGACGGTCGTGCCGCGCTCCACCTTCGGCGAGTTGCCGGGCAGGTTCTTGCCAGCGACCTTCAGAGACAGGGTCTTGGAGGTGATGGGCAGTCTATTGATGATAACATTGTTCAACTGCGAGCCTTTGACATCATCCCGGGCATACCACTTGTGGGTGCCGTCCGCGTTGAGCACCTTGTATCCAAGTGCTGTGTCATTCAGAATATTTTTCCACGTCGCGCCCTCTGCCAACGTCAATTCGCCGATCACGGCGGGATATTTCGACCCGGCGAGTTTTGCACCCTTGTAGGCAACGACCTTATCAATGCTGGCTGTGGTCGTGTTTTTTGTGTTGCTCAAGGTGGTGGTGTTGCTGCCCGCAGCCGCTTTGACCGTCACCGTGCCCTTGATGGAGTGGCCGTTCAGGTCAAGTCCCGTGTCCTGCGTGCCGTTGATGGTATAATCGCCGGTCACGTCGGCCAGCAGCTGAAGGGTCGCGCCACCGTCTCTGTCTGCATCAATGGCCGTTTGTAAATTGGCAAATCTCCGCAGCAGTCTGCTGCCCTCGCCATTGTTCAAGGCTGTTTCAGCCACCGCGGGCGCGTTGCAGTAGGGGCAGGCAGTGGCGGTTTCGTCAAAGCCGTTCTTGCCGCCGTGGGCGCAGGACTTTACCACCAGGTCGCAGGTCTTGGAAGCGGCTTCCTCCAGCGTGAGCTGTGTGTCACCACGGTAGTAAGCAAGCCCCGCGTTTCTGGGAAGCAAATCGCCCAATGTGATGCTGTTATTCAGCCGCAGATCTTTTCTCAAAATCTTTCCGCCGTGCAGCTCGACTTTGCCGCCCCAAACCTCCAGCTGGAGCAGGGTGGTGCTGTCATTCTCCGGATCAAATACCAGTGTACCGCCGTCCCGCACGGTCACTCCCACCGCGCCGTTGCCGCCGCTGCTGTCAATGACCGTCAGATTACCGGTGAGAGCCTGACCCGTGGCCGTAGAGCCGCCGACATTCAAGCTGTGCCCACTCAGGCTATGTCCGTTCAGATCCAGCGTGAGGGTCTTGCTGGCATATATGCCGTAAGGCAGCGTCCCGTTTGCCAGCAGGGTGATGGTCTGACCGCCAGCTGCCGCATCCAGCGCGGACGGCACATCGGTATAATAGGTTTCGCCGATGCCAGCCGCAAACTGCGTCCCGCAGACCGCGCATTTGCCGTCTTTGTCGATGGCGCTTGTGCCGTCTGTATCCTTGTGGGTGCAGGAAAAGCCGCAGGCGCACTTGTTGTCCACCATGGTGTGGGTGTGCTCCTTGACGGTTACGTCGGCCAGCTCCGTTGCATTGCCGTCCTGCACGTCGTCGCCCTTGTAGAAAGCGTACACCTTCTGCGTATCCAACAGGGACATGAGCGGCTGCAGCTCTTCTGCGATGTAGCTCTTAATGCTTTGGAACGTGCCGCCGCTGATGGCGATGGTTCCGTTGCGCGTGAACTGCACATCGCCAAACGTGCCGTCCGTAATGTTCAGCGCAGCGCCGGAAGCGACAACCCATTCACCCGCGTGATCGGAGCCGCCATTGACGGTGACGGAAGCACCCTCCAATACGGTGAGGCCATACACCGTGCCGTTGCTGACGGTCACAGAGCCACTGTCCGCGTCGCAGAGAAGTCCCATGCATCCTGAACCGCCGATCTCGCCGCTCCGGATGTCCAGTGCGCCGGCCATGAACATGAGATTTGAAATTCTGCCGTAAGCGGCCTCGCCTGTAACAGTCAGGTTGCCTGTCTCGAGAGTTTCTTTTTTCTGCGTTTCCTCGTTAGTCTCCGAGAATCCAACCTCGAGGTAGTCGACCGTCTTGTGGTTCAGATCGAGCGTCAAGGTTTTGGTGACAACGGGTACGATGGAAGCATACTGTTCGAACGAAAAATCTTCACCGAGCGCATTGAGGGCGTCTGCATCCGTCACATGGTTGGCCAGCAGCTTGACGGTGTCGCCGTCCCGTGCCGCATTCAGCGCCCTGGGGAGAGACTTGTACTGTTTGCCGTTCACCTCGGCTGCATCCGGCAAGCCGGTGACGGTGATGGTGGCGCTTGCCTGCACGGAGGTGTTCCCCAGCTCGTGAACGAACAGCGTATACGTGCCACCGGGCGTTTCCTCATCGATCTTGACGGAGACGGTATAAGTGCCGTCGCCGTTGTTCTTCTGGCTGATGGTAAAGTAGCCATTGACCGCGCTGCCCTGAACATAGGCGTTCAGCGTGTCCGTGCCGGTATAATTGGCAGTGAACACGGCGGTCTTGCCCGCGGTAAGGCTCTTGCTCGTTTCGGTCAGCGTCAGGCTCGGCGCTGCGGGTGTGGTGCTGCCCACCGGCTTGTTGGTCAGCTTCTTTGCGATTTCGCCGCCTACTTTATAGGTATCGGTGTCAAAGCCAGCTTCCGCAGCGGTATCGCCGTTCACTGTGGCGGAGCCGTAGAGCGTTTTGGCGGCAGGCTCTGCCGCGCTATCCAGCTCGACCGCCTTCACTGCGCCGGAGATCAGCATATCCGTGCCATCGAAGTACAGCGTGCCCTTCACGCCGACCTTCGCGCCGCTGACAGAAGCAGAGCCGGAAACCACGTTCAGCCCGCCGGTAATGGCCGCTTCCGCTTCGGCGGGCGCGGTCATGTTGAGCGTGCCGCCGCCTACCTTCACAGTACCATCGACCGTGCCGCCGTTCAGCGTCAGACTGTCCGTGGCTTCAATATTGCCGGTGATGCTGTGCCCGTTCATGTGGATGGTCGTCGCGGCGTAGACGGTGAGGTCTTCCGTGACGCTGTCGAGCAGCGTGATCTCGCCTTCCTCCATATTTTCCAAGATCTCCTGCACCGTTTCATACTGCGTCCCGCCGCTCTCCGCGACGTAGTGCGTCCCGCCGCTTCCTTCGCCGTTCTCCGTGACGTCGGCGAAGACTGCCGTGGGCAGCGTCGTCAGACAGAGCGTCAGCGCCATCAGCAGGCTCAATACTCGTTTTTTCATAAGCTCCTCCTTTAGGATATGTGTATGGGGTTTATATCCAGCCCGTTCAGGCACAGGCATAGCATTTATAGATCATCCGGAACGAGCCGCAGCTTTTTCGCGGCGGTCTTGGCCTCCGCCCGGCGCTTCACGTCCAGCTTGTCGAGGATGTGGCTGACGTGGGTCTTCACGGTCGGCAGCTTCACATCCATGATCTGCGCGATCTCGGCATTGGACTTGTCCGCGCAGAGCAGATGGAGAATTTGCAGCTCCGTGGGCGTCAGCTCCTCGCCGGGGGCAAGGCGGGGTTCGAGGAAATGCGGGTAGAACGCCGCCTGTGTCCGCACCGCCGCCATCAGCCGCTTGCGCCATGCTTTGTCGCCGTCCCAGTCCAGCGCTTCCAGCAGCGGCAGCACCGCCGTGCCGTATACGCTGACGGTGCGGATGAAGCGGTACTCCGCCGCCGCATCCAGCGCCGCCGTCAAACGCTCGCGCCACCCCTCGTCCCGCTTGCGGTACAGGGCGATGGCAGTCAGGACATTCAGGTGAATGCCGTCGATGATGCGGGCGCAGTTTTGGACGTACGGCTCCAGCGGGGCAAGCGTCAGCTGCACCGTGTCCGGCCTGCCGTCCTCCAGCTCCACCATGGCCTGGGTGAGATACTGGTAGCGCCGCATGACGTTCAGGTGCGTCGGCTCCCGGGGGGCTTTTTCCCGATACCACGCGTCCGCCGCGCCAAGGTCGCCGGTGTGCATGTCAATACGGCAGAGCATGGCGTCCATATTGGGCAGAAAGCGTGTCAAACCGCGCTCGGCAAAGCATTCACGGAGCACCTCGATGGTGCGCCGCGCATCGGCGGGCTGTCCGCTTGCCAGCTGGCTGCGGGCCAGCAGTCCACTGACGGCGAACTCCATGTCCGGCGTGCCGCGGTTGCGGACCTCGTTCAGCTGTGGGAGAAGGGACAGCATCCGACCGGCCACGTCCTCCCCCTTTTCAAACTTGCTCTCGGCGATGGCGCAGTCCGCAAGACCCACGCCGTCCTGCCCCAGCACCGCCTCCACGGGGAGACGGAGGGTTTTGTAGAGCAGGTCGTCCTTTTTGCTCCATGCGGAAAAGTCCTTGCCGCCGTTCATGATGCTGGGCAGCGCGCTTGTGACGGAGAAGGACGGCAGCGTCACTTCCTTGTTCATCAGCAGCCGGAACACGGCGGGAATGGTTTCCGTCAGACCGTTCACGCCCCGCTGGGGGAGAGAAATGTCCAGCCATGCAAGGCGGCTGCGGGCCTGCTTTCCGGCGGCGTCCTGCCTGCCGCAGCGCTCGGCAAATGCTTGCAGCTCGCCGTACCAGCGCTCCGAGCCTTCGTAGTCCATCGCCAGCGCGCAGAGCATGCTCATGCCCTGCATCAGCGAGGGAGAGGCGAGAATTTCCGCCTCCGGCAGGCTGCGGTAGTATTTTTCCATCTCGGCATAGTGACCCATGCCGGGGTGCAGCTCGGCGTTGCGCACCAGCAGCTCGGAGACCTTGGAATGGTCACCGCCGCTGGTGTAGCATTCCAGGGCGTGGGCGTAGTCCTCCTTCAGCTCATAGTACAGCCCGCCCCGGCTGAAGAGTGCTTTGCGCTTTTCCTCGGTATACTCCCGTTCCATCTCCCAGCGGAGAAAAGCTCGGAACCCCGGCCAGAAGCGGAAGCGCTGGCAGTCGTCGTAGCGCAGCATAGTGGTGTATCGAAGAAGCCAGTCCAGCCGTTCGCCGGCATGGGGATCGCCGCTGACCATCCGCGCCATTTCCAGGTCAAAGCTTTCAAAGGGAGCCAACTCCAACAGGAAGCGCCGCACCGGCAGGTCAAAGCGCCGGTAGATGGCGGTCTCAAAGTAGAGGAACACCTCGTGGAACACCCGCGCCACCAGCTCCGGTGTCCACGGCTTGTCCAGGGACATGCACCGCGCCGTGATGGCCACACCCAGCGGATAGCCCGCGGATTCTTTCAAAATTCCGTCGATCTCGCTATCTGTTACATTTGCTCCCGAAAGCTGAAACAGTCGCCGCACATCGTCCGCGTCAAAAAGCAGGTCGTCGGCCTCCAGCACCGTCATCAGCCCCGTGTACTGAAACGCCGTCAGGCAGCCGGGCGGCACACCGCGCGAGAGCAGCACGAAATGGCGCTCCGGACTTGAGCGAATCAATTCGCAAAGAGCCTGCTGTCCGGCTTCCTCCTGCATGAGCTGAAGATCGTCGATCAGCAGAATGTCCCAATTCCTGTCTCTTATACACATCTCCGAGCCCACGAGACGCTCATGA